>Ga0187849_1000495_pt1 | contig 52776 bp, 39 predicted proteins | sample June2016WEW_4_10_2_FD_132412 | JGI IMG/M metagenome (GOLD analysis project Ga0187849, IMG submission 132412) | Peatland microbial communities from SPRUCE experiment site at the Marcell Experimental Forest, Minnesota, USA - June2016WEW_4_100 | ecosystem: Environmental > Terrestrial > Soil >... | reverse complement strand
ATTTTGCGTAAACGGGTCACAGGAGTCTCCTTTCTCCGTGACCCACACTACGTCAGCTACCCCACACCTTTCCGCTCGCCCCACGCGTAGCGTCCGCCGCGCCAGCGGCTTAGTCCTTGTCGGCCACTCGGAAACAATGTGACGCGGTCCAGAAGTGCCAATTTCCGAACCAGACAGCGATGGTGACACCCTCCAGAATGCAATGGCGGCTGTGAGTCCCACGCAACGACGCGAAAGTCGTTCTAGTTGGTTCTCGCTGCGGCTGGGGTGTCCTATCCGCGACTGGACCGTGAGTGGACTAGAATCCTTTCTCCTTTTCGTTCCACAATGAGGTCTGCACTAGGTTTGACCAGAGCAGCGTCACAAAGTCCTGCAGCATTGAATTCGCAAACCAAACACTTTTTCCGCTGTCGCGTAGGAAGGGGTGTGCGTTTTCCAAACCAATAAGCCGTGGCCACGTCCAACTGTCGCCGAGCGCCGCTCAAGTCAAAGGGACAAGCAAAGCAAGAGAAAACGTCCTCAGACGTCGCGGCAGGGTTCCGACTTCGCAGCACCTTGTGACGAAACTCGCGACAGACAGTCAGGAGCTTCTTCTCTTCGTTTTCTCCAAGGTTACGACCGTGACGTGTAGTCGTTACGATTCTCGGCGACTGGTCGTCACCCTGCGGGGGGATGCCCGTTACGCTCGCTGGAAGAATCGGAAGAACAGCGCCTGCTTCGAGACGGGCTCCGCCTTCTCCTGCAGTGACGCCATTTGTTGTTCGCTGAGTGGCGTGAACCCGCGCGCCAGCTGGATGTTCTCTTCCAACTGCGCAACCGAATCGCACCCGATGATGACCGTGCTCACCGGCAGCGAAAGCGTGTAATACATCGCTTCCCGCATGCGCAACGTCCCCGGCCCATCGGCCACGACGACGCCTTCCCACGAGCGTCGTTGTTGCTCCAAAGGCGGCGGCGTCCACGTCGAAAGAATTCGCCCGCGCGCAGGAATCTTCATGCCAATGATCCCCATCTGCCTTTCGACGGCCAACGGCAGCAGTTGCTCCAGGAAACTGAAGTGATGCTTGTCCGCCGCGTTCAGAGCCATCAGAATCGTGTCAAACGGAAACCGCCGGATGGCTTCCATCAAGCAGTCCGGGCGGTAGTGGCCCGTAATCCCCAGGAAGCGCACCGTTTTCTGCTCACGCGCCTCCTGCAGAGCCTCCAGAGCCCCGCCCTTCCCGAAAATCGCGTTGATCTCCGTCATGGTTCCGATGTCGTGAAGCTGCCATAGATCGAGGTGGTCCGTCTGCAGCAGCTTGAGGGATTCCTCGAGCATGCGAAGCGAACCGTCCCGCGTCCGCTCTCTTGTCTTGCTGGCCAGGAACGCATCCGACCGCCGGCGCTTCATCACCTGCCCGATGTATCTTTCGCTCCACCGCGCCGGTCCGCCATAGATGGAGGAGGTGTCGATGTAATTGACACCTAATTCCAGCGCCCTCTCAACAATCGGCACCGCAGCGGCTTCATTGTCCGGTCGTTCGAGGGCAGCTTGCCCGCCGAGGCTGAAAACCCCCACGCGATAACCCGTCTTCCCTAGATTCCTCGTAGGCATTGCATCCGGCGTCGCGGGATTCGCGGGCAGTGCGGGTAACGACCGCGCCGTCTCGGGCAATGCGGCAGTTGCCAGCAAAGCTGCTGCTGTGACCCCGCTCGTCTTCAGAAACACGCGCCGGTCTTGCTTCACCTGCTTCTCGGATTCCTCTGTCTTCATGTTTGGCCCTCACACTTGGTTCCGCGGATCGCGGTCAAACGCCTTCATCTTACTCTTCCGGCCGTCGGCATGCTCAAAATCTCTCCCGCGCATCCATTGCTGGCGAGCATGCCTCTAAAACGCATTTGTGCGGGGATTGTGTGGCCTCTCACCCTCGGCGAGCTACGGTGTTTCCGACTTCGTGTATTCGTGCGCGGTCCATAGGGAAGGGGCGGGAGTTATTCGGCGAAGGCTTCGCTACGCTCGCTTGTCGCCGAAAACTTCTCTCTAAAGGCGAAGAGCAAAGGCAATTGAGTGGGGCTGATGGACGGATGGGAGTGAGCGTGGATATATGTATGTGGATAGATAGTATTTAGGTGGCGTGGCCGTTTCCCCAAGGCGTCCAGAGCAACCCAGACTAGTTTCCGGTAGCCGCATCGCTTCTGAGCACGCCGCCATCCAGACACAATCCCGAAATGCACCGCCAATCGGCTGCGAAGATGGTCACTTCTACGCGTAGTCGGCTTCACGTCTATGTGGATCTGATGGGTAAACGCCACGGCGTCTATCGTTGCCGAATTCGCACCGCGCGATTGAAGGACGGTCATAATCGCGTATAATTCGCACAATCCACCGCATCCACGCAGATCGCTGTTCCCGGACAATTGGAAAATGGCTTGTGGGCGGCACACGGCTCGGGTTAATCGGAGGTCACGAATCGAATACAGAGCATTGAACATCCGGGCCGAGCGAAGCGTATCCATGTGGCAGGAGCCATCAAGTGACACGCACCGTTACGCAAGGAAAGGAACTCCCTCTGCCCCCCGGCGAAGCAGTACGACGTGGCTGCTTGCCGTCCTAACCGTGATAGTCTCTGCGTCTGCCTTCTACGTCTCTACCGGCCTCGGCAGTTTTTGGCCCGCGGCATGGATCGCACCCATTCCGGTCCTCGTGCTTGCTGCCAGAACCACCACGCGGACGGCGACGCTCGTCGCGTTTGCGGCATATTCTCTCGGCAGTCTTAACTTGTTTACATATTTGGCCGAGGTGGTGCCAGTCGTACTCGTGGCAGTGCTGTTGGCCGTCCCGGCACTTGCCTTCGCTGGGGCTGTCCTTGTTTCCCGCTTTGCTGCCCGTCGTCTGGCACCCTGGTCGGCCGTCTTCGCTTTCCCCACCGTTTGGGTTTCCTGCGAGTTCCTTCTTTCGATGATCTCGCCGCACGGAACTGCTATGAGCCTAGCGTACTCACAAGCCGATGTCCTTCCCCTGGTCCAGATCGTATCCGTGAGCGGAATCTGGGGCGTAAGTTTCGTCCTTGCCCTTATCCCGGCCGCCCTAGCTGTTGCATGGACACGCCGGACTCATCGTGCTCTGGTGCCTGCTGTAGCGATTCTGCTGGTAGTGTTCCTCTACGGGGTCTCCCGTCTGCACGACCGACCGCGACAATCAGAAGTGCGCGTTGGGTTGGCAGCTACCGATCGCGGCATCGGTACTGCGTTTGATACCGAAGATGAGCAGCGCGCGCTTACTGTGGCCCACGCCTACGGGGACCGAATCGCTAGTCTGGTCCACGAAGGAGCTCAGGTAGTCGTCCTTCCCGAGAAACTCGTTGGTGTGACGCCAGCCGATCAAGCGGAGGTCCTGAAAGCGTTCAGTGACGCCGCACGAGCAAGCCGCGTCACGCTCGTGGCCGGACTGACCTTCATCGCGATTCCGGCGCCACGCAACGTCGCGGTCATCTTTGGGCCCGATGGCGAGGTGCTCGCCGAATACGAAAAGCACCACCTCCTGCCCGGTCCAGAGACCGGATACAAAGCGGGAACGGAAGCCATCGTCTTTGCTGCGCCTGGAGGACACTGGGGAGTTACGATTTGCATGGACATGTTCTTCCCAAGCTGGTCTCGCAAGTACGGCCAGCGCAAGGTGACCCTGCTTGCGGTGCCTGCGTGGGACTTCGTCCGCGATGCCCGCCTTCGTTCCCGGATGGCCGTCGTCCGCGGCGTCGAAAACGGATTCGCGGTCGCTCGCACGGCTCAACAGGGTCTCCTCACCGTCAGCGACGCATATGGACGCGTTCTGGCCGAGGAAGCAAGCTCAACGACACCAGAGGCCGTGCTCGTCCGAGGCATTTCCCCAGGTCCAGGAGCTACCCTCTACACTCGGCACGGCGATTGGTTCGGGTGGGTGAACTTGCTCATGCTTGCCGCGCTGCTTGCCCGTGCCGCCACGTCGACCTCTCTGGCGAAGTCGGAGCCCAATTGATTCGTTGAAAACGCTACGAGCGGCAGAGTCGATTGAATGGCCCGCCGAAAGTCGCCTTGTGTTTAGGAATCGCCGAAGGTTCTCAAAAGGCATTTGGACGTAATACGCGCAAACCATGCAAGTGGTCGTATTTGGCATTTCGATTCGAGCTACCAGGCGATAACCGCCGGACGGTCGGCAATCCGGAAGTTGGAAATGAAATCGTCGCACAGTTTCGAGTGCACCGTGATGCGCCCGCGATCTAGAAATCACCATTCATAATAGTCAACAAAGAGTAATCACAAACTGAGCAAGTGCTCATTCGCTGCGTCATTTCAAATCTCATAATGGGGCCAGGCTCTTCCCAACTTCGGACATGGAGTTGCTGCTGCGTCCGCTGACTCATCGCATCCAGGGGCCACGCGAGGCAGTCTGTCGCGGTTTTTTCGTCGCGGCTAGTCGATTCCAGACCGTTTTGGACTCAATCCAACATCTATCCCCACTGGCATCAGTAAGTTAGCAAGACGTGGACGTGGGTTCGATTCCCATCGCCCGCTCCAGAATCACTTAAACAAAAGTACTTACGCGACTATTGGCTCCATTCCAGCGCTTGGCTCCAATTCAATCGCGACGTGGCGCTCGATTTTCTGAGCCAGCATGTCTACTGCGCCTTTGCGCATCGCCGACAACGTGCCCGTATTTCTGCGGAGTTGTCCGGGCATTGCGATGACGTAGCTGACGCTGTACGACACTGAGAGGCACACCCTCTTCGAGCAATTCGCTTGCGGCAGCATGTCGGAAAGCGTGCAGGCCTGCGCTGTCGATCTGCAAGCGTTTGAGCACCGGCCAGAGCCCGTATTCAGTGACCTTGCCGACCGAATAGGGATTGCCGTTCCGGTTTGCGAGCAGATATCCGTTCGGATTCTCGCGGTAGTGGCTCCGCAAGAAATCCCGCAGTCTCATTTCCAATGCTCTCGGCATCGGCACATCGCTTGCGCTGCCCTTGCTCTTGGGGGTTTGCTCTTTCTTTGTTCTGGAGTCAATCGAACGTCGAACGTGAATCACCTTGCGCGTGCAGTTTAGGTCCGGCACCTTCAACCCCAACATTTCTCCGCCCGGTAGCCCTTGGGGTCGGCCAAATCAAATTTCACAGCCTGCCGCTGTGATGTAGACTCTCTCATGCCGATTGGTACAAGGACTCGGCTCGGTCGCTACGTAAATGACGATCGCATTGCTGGAGCCGCGGAATACCAGACTCGTTGCGGAGTCGGCATCTGAGGAGAATGTGCTTTCCGGAGCGGCCTCCTTTCTTTCCCTTCCTGCCCGACCGATATCGCCGCATCTGGTGTATATGGTGACGAACTGAGGACAGAGGGATCATGTCACCTCCACTGCTCTCTATTCGCGCGATAAAGAAGAACTTCTCAGGCGTACATGCCCTTGTCGACGGCTGCCTGGAACTTGATCGCGGCGATATCCACGCGTTATGCGGCGGCAATGGGGCCGGAAAATCTACCCTCCTTAACATCTTGATGGGCTTTATCAAGCCGGATAGAGGAGAGATCCTCATCGAGGGCGAGCCGGTGCGCTTCATGAACGCGAAGGAAGCGCTGAATGCGGGCATTGCTATAGTTCAGCAGGAGCTCAGTGCGGTTCCGCATCTGACGGTCGCGGAGAACATCTATCTGGGCGCCGAGCCCTCGCGTTATGGCTTCGTCGACTTCCGTCAATTGAACGAGCAAGCCGAGAAACTGCTGAAGTCCCTGGGATTTGATCTCGACCCCACCGCCAGGATGGACACCCTTGGCATCGCCTCTCAGCAATTGGTGGAGATCGCCAAGGCGCTCTCTCATCGCAACGCCGACATCCTGATCTTCGATGAGCCCACCTCGGCCCTCGGCGAGGAGGACACCGGGCGTTTATTCAAGGCAATGCGCGACATGGCAGCGGCAGGCAAAGGCATCATCTTCGTTACACACCGCATTGCGGAAATCTTCGCGATTGCCAACACCTACACGGTGTTCAAAGACGGTGCAAGAGTGAAATCGGGAAGAATTTGTGATATCACCCGTGAGCACTTGATCGAGGCGATGATCGGCGGCGATGTAGAAGGGGAATTTGTTAAGGAGAACAAGCCCGGGGCTGTCCCGCTACTGGAAGTTCGAGGCCTGACTCGCGCGCCGCGTTTCGCCGATATCAGTTTCACTCTCCGCGAGGGAGAGGTCCTTGGGATCTACGGGCTCGTCGGGTCCGGGCGTACCGAGGTTCTAGACACCATATACGGTCTTTATCGGTGCGACTCCGGCAGCATTTCGATGCGCGGAATTCGGCTGAAAAGAGGATCAATCAGCGAAGCTCTCGATGCCGGCATTGCCTACGTCACCGAGGACCGCAAGTTGAGCGGCCTTGTTCTTTGCGCTTCCGTAAGAGACAACCTGTCGCTCTCGGTGCTCAGGCGCATTCAAAGATGGGGATTCATCCGTTTCACAGAAGAGAAGTTGAGCGTCGGCAAAGCAGTCAGGATGATGCGTATCAAGACTCCAACTACAAGGGAGTTGGTGCAGAATCTGAGTGGCGGCAACCAGCAGAAGGTGGTTCTCGGGCGTTGTGTCTTGAGGGAACCGAAGGTTCTTTTGCTCGATGAGCCCACACGCGGCGTGGACATCGAAACCAAAAGGGAAATCTACCGCTTCATCTCAGATTTCGCGGGAAGGAGAGGCGGCGTGGTGATGGTTTCGTCTGAACTTGAAGAGATCATCGGTGTGAGCGACCGGATCCTGGTGTTTCGTAGAGGCCGCGTCGTATCCGTATTGTCGCGGGAAGAGGCGACACAGAAGAAACTGATGATGGCCGCTGTTTGAGGTATCTGAATATGACGCTCGATCGCGAACGTGCCAAAGCGCGGCAAAGTGAGCAAGCCGGGGTGCACAAAGAACAGTTATCCGGGGCGAGTGGGGTGGAGCCGGCCGCAAGCTCAATGTCTGATCCGCCGGACTCACGGGAGCCGTTGGGAAGGAAAGCACTCAAGATCGTAAAGAACTACGGAATTGTTCTTGCTTTCATCCTCCTGTGCATCCTGGTGGGTGTCACCTGTCAGTACCGCGTCATGAAGGGGGAGTGGGCGGAGAACGTCTTCATCACTCCTGACAACTTCCTGCTGATCCTGTATCAGATCTCCATCAACGGTATCCTGGCGATCGGTATGACTTTCGTTGTGATCTCGGGCGGCATCGACCTGTCGGTCGGCTCGGTGTTGGCCTTTGCTGGGATGCTTGCCGCATCTTTTGCCACCAGCTTGACTAGCGTGACGCCGTGGAGCGGGACGTACGCGCTCGCAGTGCCGATCCTGTTTGCGTTGCTGGGAGGAGTAGTCTGCGGCGCGTTTAATGGCTGGATTGTCTCCCGGTTCCGAATCCAGCCGTTTATTGCCACGCTCGGAATGCTTCTGGCCGCCCGGGGTGCAACGATGGCGCTCACGGGCGGCAATCCGATCTCCTCGCTCAATCCCCGCCTGCGTTGGTTCGGCACTGGGAGGCTCTGGGACATTCCTATTCCCATCGTCATGTTCGTGATCGTGTTCGCCATCGCGTGGATCATCCTCAACAAGACGGTATTCGGACGCTATGTCTATGCTGTCGGCGGAAATGAGAGGAGTGCCCGAACCTCCGGGATAAAGAACAACCAGATAAAGATTTGGGTCTATGTAATTTCCGGTTTTCTTGCGGGGCTGGCGGGGATCATCTTGACCGCCAAAACTGGATCTGGTCAGACGAACGCTGGCAGTTCCTACGAACTCGACGCCATTGCTGCCGCCGTCATCGGTGGAAGCAGCTTGTCGGGTGGCGTGGGCAAATTGTCTGGGACCCTGTTTGGGGCGTTGATCATGGGTGTGATGAACAACGGCTTGGATATCCTGGGCGTTGAAAGCTACTACCAATCGATCATCAAAGGCGCCCTCATCCTCACCGCCGTGATCATTGATCCCTCGCGCAAAGCGGCGGATTCTTAGAAATGAACCTTCGGCCAGCGAAACGAGGAGAATCCATGAAGAAGGTGCTCCGGTTCCTGTGTGCGAGCGGAATTGTGTTGGCTTCGTGTGTGCCGTTGCGAGCGGCGCCACCTTCGAAAAGGGTGAGGATCGCTGTGCTGATGTACGGCAACAAGGCGGAATTCGTCCAGCTCATGCAACGGTACGGCAAGCAACATCCTGCCGTGACCGGCGGCCTGGCCGACCTGACCTTCTATGATGGTCGTTACGACGCCGCTGTGCAGAACGATCAAGCGCAACTGGCGATCAACTTGAAATACGACGCGATCATCGTGAATCCGCTGGACTTCGAAGCCAACGTCGACGTGGTCACAAAAGCCAAAGCGGCGCACATTCCCGTGATCGTCACCAATGCCCGCTTGAATACTCAGGAGATGACTTCCGCAGTGGATTCGGATGACGTTCTTGGCGGCTATATGGAGGCCAAGAATATCCTGCAGAAGCTCGGTTGCAAGGGCAACGTCGTCATCATCGAGGGTCCCAAAGGAGGGTCAGGTGAGATCCAACGGGGGCAGGGTAACCAAAAGGCAATTTCCGAATGCCCCGCGGGAGCCGTAAGAATTCTGGAACGGAAGACGGCCAACTGGTCGCGTTCGGAGGCCATGGACCTGATGCAAAACTGGCTGCAGAAGGATAAAGGCAAGATCAACGGTGTCATCGGCCAGAACGACGAAATGGCGCTGGGTGCCATTGAGGCGATCAAGTCTGCCGGACTGAATGTTCGCGACTTCTCCATCGCTGGCATCGACGGCGTATCGGATGCCCTCAACGCGGTGAAGCGTGGCGAGATGACCTCCATCCTGCAAGACGCCCAAGCCCAGATGCAGGCCAGCATCGATATCGCCATGCGCGCAGTCCTTGGCCCCAGTTACAAGCCAATGTCCTCGATCTGGAAGCAATACGAGAAGGATACAAAGTGGAACGACGGTCAGTCGAAACACTACATCATTCCTTGGACGATCGTTACGCCCAGGAACGCGGACGAGTTGCTGGAGAGCCGTAAGTAATTGGGCCGCATTGCGGCGTGCGGATGGGATATGGTGAAAGGCTGCGGCGACCTCCTCCACGTTCCTGCAATCAACGACACATCGATCGGTTGACCTTTCCATTTTCTGTCCTGACCGAAAACTTGCGAACACTTGGGAACCATACGGCGGTAACCCTGTCCACAGGGCCTTCTGGCGACTCGGAAATCGCGTGCGTGTGGCCGTCCGGATTACTGATCCTGAAAGTATCTCTTGAGTTCGATGTTGTATCCTCCATCGAGGGGGATGACCGTGCCCGTCACGTAGTTGTCGGTCAAGAGGAAGAGCACCGCCGGCACAACTGCGCCGGGGTCCATGAATGCGGGCCTCAAATGCGTTTTGGCTTCCACATCGGCTCGTATTTGTGGGAAACGGTCGTAGAAGTTGCGAGGCCCGGCCGTATTAGCGAAGCCCGGCGCGATGCCGTTCACCCGGATGTTTTGCGGGCCCAGGGTGGCGGCCAGACTGCGCATGACGGAGAGGCAAGCCTGTTTGGCGGCAGCATAAGCCAGAAGATCGTCCCGCAAAGGACACAAAGCGGTTTCCGATAGCGTGACCACGATGGCTCCGGAATCTGGGCGATGTCCCGTATCGTCAGGCTGAACTGGGGCATACCGGGGCGCCATCACTCGAGCGGCGGCCAGAGCCAACGTCGCGAGGGCAATGGGAAACAGCTCGAACTGGGTGCGCATCGCTGCGGCCAGCTTTTCCAACGAAAGCTTCAACAAGGATTCCTCAAAACGAATGGCGAGGCCCGCGTTCACCACCACAAAATCCACTTTTCCGAAGCAATCCAGGGTCTGCTCGACAATCTTCTCGGAAGCTCCTCTCGCCGTAATGTCCTGGGTAAAGAATTCGGCTTTCCCGCGTGCGCCACGCTGCAATTCTAGGGAAGCTGCCGCGGGAAGTTCGTCCACCGAAAAGACCGCCACATTCACGCCCTGGCTGACCAAGGCGCGAACGATGGCATACCCGAAGCCGCTTGTTCCCCCCGTCAAGATGCCGGCCTTCCCCGCCAACGATGATTGAAAGCCGCTCATAGCCCGCCATGACCTCCAGAGGAATGTTCTTGCAGCCGCCGGGCGATTATCCTACTGAATCCGGCCGGCAGGTGCACGCCTTTTGCGAACGGTCCAAGTCATGTAGACTCCATCGTTCGCCGTGGTGCATGATCCCGGTCCGGTCAGACTGGGTCGAGGACAGAGAGGAAGACCGTACATCGAAAGCAACAAGCGGGTACCACCTTGGAGACCATGGTGGTCCTGGGCTAGACAGATTTCCTGACAGGAGTCCTCTATGATGGGCCACACGCATTCCATACCGGGCCGGCCAGTCTCCAGCGCAGAGATTGCACGCCTCGAGCAACTGGCAGCGGAAATGCGCTTGCGTATCGTCCGCATGATGGGTCCCAACAAGATGCATCATTTCGGCGGTTCGCTTTCTCTGACGGACCTCGTGGCCGCCCTGTATTTCTACAAGATGAGCTACAACCCGCAAGACCCGCGCGATCCCGGGCGCGATCGCTTTCTCATGAGTAAAGGACACTCCGTGCCTGCCCAGTATGCGGCGTTAGCGATGGCGGGTTTCTTTCCTCTGGATGAGTTGGCCACGCTGAAGCAATTGGGCAGCCGGCTGCAGGGCCACCCGGCCATGCACTATACCCCCGGGCTGGAAGGGTGCACGGGATCTTTGGGACAGGGGCTTTCATTTGCCAACGGCATGGCCCTGGCCGCCCGGATCAAGGGGCTGAAGTACCGGGTGTATTGCTTGTTGGGGGACGGCGAGCTGCATGAGGGACAAGTGTGGGAAGCCGCGATGACCGCGTCCCGGTGTTGCTTGACCAATCTGACGGCGATCGTCGATGCCAACCGATTCAAGGCCATGGATGACGCCAGCGCGTGCTGCAAGGCTCTGGCACCCGTGGGCGACAGATGGTCCGGCTTTGGGTGGCACGTCAGGGATATCGATGGTCACAATATGGCCGAGATCTGTTCTGCGCTGGATTGGGCATCCAGCCTGGAGGACCGGCCGGCAGTCATCGTGGCGCATACGGTGAAAGGGAAGGGAGTTTCCTTCATCGAAAACCAGCCGGGTTTCCACAACTCGTCTTTGAATGACGAGCAATATCCCCGAGCCGTTGAGGAACTGGAAGCGAATCTCAAGACCAGATCGGAAGCACGGCCATGACTACCCGCACGGAAACCAGAGTGGCTTATGGACAGGCGTTGTTGGAGCTGGGGCGGCAGCGCAGCGACATCGTAGTGCTCGACGCGGACCTGTATAACTCCACGCGATCGGTTCTGTTTGGCAAGGCGTTTCCAAACCGGTTCTTCGACATCGGAATCGCAGAGCAGGATCTGATCAGTACGGCCGCCGGTCTGGCCGCCAGCGGCTTTGTGCCGTACTGCAATTCCTTCGCCATTTTCCTGACGGGGCGCTGCTACGATCAAATTCGAACTCAGGTGGCTTACCCATCGCTTCCAGTGAAGCTGGCGGGGTCGTCTGCCGGACTGACAGAAGGGCCGGATGGCGTGAGCCATCAGTCCCTGGAAGACATCACTTTGATGCGTGCTCTACCCAATATGACGGTGATCGTGCCGGCGGACGACGTGGAGACGAAGCAGGCCACAGCGGCCATCGCGGACATCCCCGGGCCTGTCTATCTTCGGCTGGGACGCTATCCTGTCCCGACCGTTATGGGCCCCGACTACAAGTTCGAGGCAGGGCAACTGCCGCGCCTGAGGGATGGCGGGGACATCGTGATTTTTGCGACCGGGCACATGGTTTCCAAATCTCTGGAGGCGAGTGAATTGCTCGGCCAGGAGCACATCGCTGCCCGTGTCGTGAATGTCTCGACGATCAAGCCCATGAACGGCGCGGCGGTTTTGAGGGAAACCGAGGGAATGCGCCTGGCCTGCACCGTCGAAGAACACAGTGTGATCGGCGGCTTGGGAAGCGCGATTGCCGAGGTGCTTGCCGCGGGGGCCAAAACCCGCCTGGTTCGATTGGGTGTGCAGGACGTGTTTGGGGAATCGGGTCTTGCCGACGAGCTTCTGCAGAAACACGGGCTGCAGCCGGGAGGCATTCGCGACGGTGTATTGAAAGCACTGGCCACGGCTGGGCGCTGAGAGGACCACAGGGTCATCATCCGGGAGAAATCCAATGGAAAGACAACGGATCGGTTTTATTGGGTTGGGAATCATGGGACAGCACATGGCCACACACCTGTTGAATGCCGGCTATCCCCTGGTGGTATACGACCTCGTCCCCGCAGCCACAGGAAGTCTGGTGACCACGGGTGCGTCGCCAGCTTCCTCCTGCCGGGAGGTCGCGCAGCGCTCCGATGTGGTTATCTCCATGGTGCCGGACTCCCCGGACGTCGAAAAGGTCGCCCTGGGCAAGGATGGGATCATCGAAGGCGCCCGTCCCCATCAGATTTACATCGACATGAGCACCATTTCCCCGCAAACGGCGGTCCGGGTGGCCGAAACACTCGCAGCCAAAGGGGTGCGTTGCCTCGATGCGCCGGTCAGTGGCGGACAGGTGGGCGCGCAGAACGCCGCTCTGTCCATTATGGTGGGTGGACCCCTGGACCTGTTCAATGAAATGATGCCCATTTTCCAGGTGATGGGGAAGGTGATCACACATTGCGGGAATAATGGCGCCGGGCAGATCGTCAAAGCATGCAATCAAATTCAGGTGGCACTGAATTTCGTGGGCATGGCCGAGGCACTGGTGCTGGGCACAAAGGCAGGCGTGGATCCCGCCGTCATCCTCAAGGTGCTGAGCGGCGGTTACGCGCAAACCCGGGTGATGGACGTGCGGGGACCTAAGATAATCGCCGGTGATTTTGCGCCCGGGTTCAAGAGCAAGTTTCACTACAAAGACTTGAACATCATCATGGCCACTGCGCGCGAGCTGCAGGTTCCGCTGCCGGCCACTGCGATCGCACGCGAATTGTTCAGCGCGCTGCTGGCCAAAGGGCGCGGTGATTTGGATCATTCGGCTGTGATTACGGTTTTCGAGGACTTGGCCGGAGTGAAAGCGCGAGCTAGGGAGTCGTAGGGTTCGCACACGGAACACCAGACCTTGCTCAGGATGCGCACCGGAACGCGTCGTGGACGCCTCGCCCGCGACGATAAGCGCGCTTGAAGCCGGCCCTGCCGGGTGGGGCACTCGCCGGACGTACAAAACGGTGGACGCATACTAGGAACGAGAGTACCCTCGCGCTCCATGAAAGGTACCGCGCCTGCACAGGAGTCTTCGCAGGACTTCGAGCAGGCGACCTACAGCCGAGTCACCCGGCGGATCATCCCCTTCCTGTTCCTCAGTTACACCCTGGCTTACATCGACCGTGTCAACGTGGGTTTTGCAAAACTGCAAATGCAGCAGGACCTGGGCATGAGCGACGCAGTCTACGGAGTCGGCGCAGGTATTTTTTTTCTCGGCTACTTTCTCTTTGAAGTGCCGGCCAACATGTTGTTGCAGAGGCTGGGGGCCCGGCTCTGGCTAGGGCCCATCATGATCGTGTGGGGCGTGGTTTCCGCGTCCACCATGTTCGTCAAGAGCGCCACCGGCTTCTACATCCTTCGGTTCGTGCTCGGCATCGTGGAGTCCGGCTTCTTCCCCGGAGTGATTCTCTACCTGACGTACTGGTACACGCGAAAACACCGCGCCAAGATGGTGGCCGCTTTCATGACCGCCAACCCGTTATCAGGCGTGCTCGCAGGCCCCATTTCCGGAGTGATTCTCGCATTCACGTCAGGGGCGGGGGGCCTGCGGGCATGGCAGTGGCTCTTTTTGCTGGAGGGGGTCCCCTCGGCCATGGCGGGCATCGCCATGATGTGGTTTCTCGACGATAACCCCGTCGAAGCCAAGTGGCTGACCAACGACGAGAGGAGTCTATTGGTGAGGCGGCTCCGGGAGGAAGAGGAGGCCAAGAGGAACGAGGGCGAATCGCGGCACAGGCTGATCGACGCCTTCAAGAGCGGCAGGGTCTGGCTCCTGTGCCTCGTTTACTTCGGCTTTATCATGGGCAACTACGGGCTTTGGTTCTGGCTGCCTCAGATGATTAAGGACACGCTCACGAGGGACCCCTGGAGGATCGGGGTGATCTCGGCCATCCCCTGGGCCACGGCGGCGATTGTGATGATCTTCTTCGCTCATCATTCGGATGTCACCGGCGAGCGGCGCTGGCATCTCGCCCTGGCGGGGATTTTGGGCTGCGCGGCTTTTCTCCTGAGCGCTCTCCCTGGAATCTCCGGGGCGCTAGGCCTGCTGGCACTGACTCTCGGCGCCATCGCGATCATGTGCGGGCAGTCCACTTTCTGGTCGCTGCCGACGGCCATTCTGTCCGGTTCGGCTGCTGCCGCGGGCATCGCCTGGATCAACTCGGTGGGCAATCTGGGAGGCTACGTGAGCGCCACGGTCATCGGGCGGATTCGCGATGCCACCGGCAGTATGATGATGGCGCTGCTGATGTTGTCGGCGTCCTGCCTGCTATCGGGGCTGCTGGTTCTTGTCGTGGCCAAGCCAAGAAAGACGTAAACGCACGCAGCGCCGGCGTCCAGCGGTGGCGGCGCGGAAGTCCAAGGCTGCGCTGGATGCTTCAGGAAAGCTCAAACGACCGATGGTGACGGAAATCATCCCGGCGGGGACGTTCTGCCGCGCCGAGGAATATCACCTTCGTCACCTCGAAAAGCGCGGCGAGGCTCCCTGCCACATCTGACCATCCGATGAGGATGGTCTTCCCGCCTGCCCTGAGCACAGCCGAGGGGATGCCTTCGGCAACCCGATTCACTCGACGTTCACCGGCATTCCGCCCGGCGGTCATGAACGCACCATCGGCAGATCTTCGTGGACTATCCCGCGATTTCGATTTGCACCTTGATGCTCGTCGGTTTCGGACTCACGGCGTAGTCATAAGCTGCAATGCTTTTTTCGAAGGGGTAGGTTTCGGTGATGAGGGGCTTGAGATCGATTTTGCCCGACCCCATGAGGGCGAGAGCGCGCGGATAGACGTGGGCGTAGCGGAAAATCGTCTTGACCGTCACTTCCTTGGCTTGCGCCTTCACCACGTCGAAGGCCACCGGCTCGAGGGGCATGCCGATATACACCAGGGTGCCGCCTGGATTCAGCATGTCGAGTGCCTGAGCAGCGACATTGCCGCTTCCGCTGGCCTCGAATACGATATCGGCGCCCCACCCGCTGGTCAGCTCACGGACCACAGAAAGCGCATCCTCGTCCTTCGTATTGACCGCCCGGACAGATCCGAGCCGTGCAGCGCGTTCCAGCCTGGGCTGCTTGATATCCGTCACGACGACCATGCTGCACCCGCCCGCGAGAGCGGACAGAATGGTAACCAAGCCGATCGTCCCCGCACCGATCACTACCGCGATGTCACCCGGCTTGATCGCCGCCTTATTCGCCGCGTGCATTCCCACTGCGAGGGGCTCGACCATGGCTCCCTCGCCGAACCCGACATTGTTGGGAAGCTTGAAGGTGAAATCGGCCGGGTGCACGACGGTGGGACGGGTGACTCCGTGGACTGGGGGCGTAGCCCAAAAACGCACGCTCGGATCCAGGTTGTACATTCCCAGCCGCGAGGCCTTGCTCGTCGGGTCGGGAATTCCCGGCTCCATGCAAACGCGATCGCCTTCTTTGAGATGCTTGACCTCGGCGCCCACCTCCAGCACGACGCCGCTGGCCTCGTGGCCCAGGATCATGGGGGCTCTGACAACAAATGGCCCGATCGAACCGTGCGTGTAATAGTGAAGATCGCTTCCGCACACGCCGACGGTTCGCAGGGCAATCTTCACATCCCGGGGTCCCATGTGCTCTTCGATTGCGATGTCCCGCATGGAGAGCCTATTCTTCGCTTCGAGCACCAATGCTTCCATAAGAACCTCTCGTTTGTCTGAATCAACCGGCGCGATCGCGCCTCCCTGCCAACAAAACACTAAGGATAGTACCCCGAAATTGATTCATGGCCCACTCATCACTGAGGAAGACGAGCGATTTAGGACGCTTTGTCCTCGAAAGCGCTTCCAACTCCCGAAAGTCGGGTTAGCGGACAAGTTCCCCCAACCCGTTGGAGCTCTGCGCACCATGGTCGGCTCCATTTGACTCTTGGGGCAGGCGCCAACGCCCTCAAGACACAAGACTTGTGAGTCAAGGATACAATTCGATTTCTATCGCCCGCTCCATAAATCGCGCTGACTCAGTTGACCTCTCACGACTGGACTGCCTGAATCCAGCGCGAAAATGGACTTTGAGAGCGGGGAATTACGTGAAGGCTACGGCAGACACTATCGCAAGGGCCGCGTCACCGCCTCCCACAGAGCCCGTCTCAGCGTGCGATGCGCGCGCCAACTCCTTTCATCACCTGCAAGACTTCCTTCATCGTCGCCGTCGTAGTGTCCCCTGGAGTGGTCATAGCCAACGCGCCATGCGCGGCTCCGCATTCCACCGCCCACTGCGGATCTTTGCCGGCCAGGAAGCCGTAGATCAGCCCCGATGCAAAGGAGTCGCCGCCTCCGACTCGGTCGAAAATCTCCAGATTCTCGCGGTGCGTGGCTTCGTAGAATTTTCCATCCGTAAAGCAGATGGCGCCCCAATCGTTTAGCGTCGCGGTTTTCGCCCTGCGCAACGTCGTCGCGACCACCTGGAACGGGTAATCCTTCACCACTTTCTCGATCATCCGTTTGAAACCATCCACTTCGAAGCTCGAAACGTGCTCATCCATCCCGGGGACGTCATATCCCAGCGCCGCCGAGAAGTCCTCCTCGTTCCCGAGCATCACGTCCACCAGCGGCGCAATCCGGCGATTGACCTCCTGCGCCCGCTTCTTCCCGCCGAATGATTTCCAGAGGGATTCGCGATAGTTCAAATCGTAGGAGACGATGGCGCCGTAGCGCCGAGCCGCCTGCGCGGCCTCGATGGCCACCTCGGGCGTCGTCGGTGAGAGGGCGCAGAAAATCCCGCCGGTATGGAACCACCGCGCGCCGAGTTTGCCGAAGATGTGTTCCCAATCGATATCGCCGGGTTTGAGCTGCGAGACGGCGGTGTGCCCGCGATCGGAACAACCGAGCGCCGCGCGCACCCCGAAGCCGCGCTCCGTGAAGTTCAGCCCGTTGCGCACCGTGCGCCCCACGCCGTCGTACTCCACCCAGCGCACCAGCGATTGGTCCACGCCGCCTTGATAGATCAGGTCTTGCAGCAGCCGCCCCACGGGATTATCGGCGAACGCGGTGACGATCGCGGTGTCCAGGCCGAAGCAGCGCTTCAGCCCGCGCGCCACGTTGTACTCGCCGCCGCCTTCGCACGCCTCGAACGACCGCGTGGTCGAAATCCGTTTGTCGCCGGGGTCGAACCGGATCATCACTTCGCCGAGACTAATCTGGTCCCAGCGGCAATCCTGCTTCGGCTTTATCGTGAATGTCATCCATACACCTCAACGCGTTAGTCGACTTCGGCTGGCTGCAGGCTCGGCACAATGAGATGGACGACGAGGAGCGCCAGCAAGTAACCCGAGCCACAAACAACGAATATCGGCGCGTAGTTGCCGCCCGTCCATTTCAGCACATATCCAACCAAAGTGGAAAGAAAGGCCAGAAGCACGGCGCCGCCGAAGGTTGCCAAGCTTACGACAGAGGCAACCGCCCGGCGCGGAAGCAGGTCGGAAGCCAGCGTGAGCACATTGGCCGACCAGGCCTGGTGAGCCGCGGTGGCGAGGCCCAAGAGAAGGATCACGCCCCATACGTTTTGGACTCTCCCAACGAGAACCACGGGCACCACGCAAATCGCATAGATCAGCATGGCCGTCTTTCTCGCCTTATTCACGCTCCACCCTTTACCGATGAGTTTTCCGGGCAACCACCCGCCGCCGATGCTGCCTATCGCCGACATGTTGTAGATCACCACCAACGGCAATCCGATCCTGCCGAGCGGGAGCCCATACTGCGTGCTGAGAAATCCGGGCAGCCAGAACAAATAGAACAACCACACGGGATCGGTAAGCGTTTTGCCTGCAACGACGGCCCAAACCTGCCGCTTGCCCAAGAGGCGAACCCAGGGAATCGCGGTGCGGGGTTCGGGCGGCGCACTATTGATGTACAGGAGTTCCGCGCGCGAGACCCGCGGATGTTCCTCTGGTCGGTGGTAGTTGGTCGTCCAAAGCACGATCCAAAGGAAGCTGAACGCCGCAGTGAATAGGAAGCCCCACCGCCAGCCCCAATGGATAGCGATCCAGGGAATCACCAACGGCGCAATCAGCGCGCCGACGTTGGCGCCTGAATTGAAGATCCCGGTGGCCAGCGCGCGCTCTTTCTGCGGGAACCATTCGGCAACGGTCTTGATGCACGCCGGGAAATTGCCGGACTCGCCGAGGCCGAGGGCAAATCGGGCGATTCCGAATCCGACGACTGCAGCGGGGATGGCCATCAGAGCGGGCACGCTAAGCAACCGGCTCAAGCCATGGAGGACCGTACTCAGGAAGCCGACGACGCTGGGGAAACTTACCAGGGAGTGTCCGGCGGCGGCCAAACCCCACACGATGATGGCGACAGTGTAGCCGAGCTTGGTTCCGACACGGTCAATGAAGCGTCCGATGACAAGGAGACCCAGGGCGTAGGCGAGGGCGAAGGCCATGACGATGTAGCCGTAGTTCACTTCCGTGAGCCCGATGCCCTTCACGGGGTCCTGCAGTACCGCCTTCAGCAAGCCTAGCACTCCCCGGTCAATGTAGTTGAGGGTGGTGGCGAAGAATAGCAGCGCACAGATTCTCCAACGATAGCGTCCGATCTTAGCTGTCACCGACGCGGCTCCGTCTCCGTCTTTCATGGTGGAACACCCACGTGCATACCTCCTGCGGGCAAAATCAAACCCAGCAGCATCTCACGATTGCCGGATACCTTCAAACCACTGTGACGCCAGGTGCCGATGGACGCGACGATTCAACGCCGCATGTGGCATCCGACCTGCGCACAGTAGTCGCACGGCGAACGGGAACTGTTCACGGTTTCTTTAGGTCCTAACCCGGCGATACCCGAAATCGACTTCAATGGATGCATGAGCAAGGTGGGCAGAAGTTTGACACCGACGAAATCGGCCCGCACCAATTGAAATAAAATGCGTTGTTGAGCGATGTCCATGCCGCAGTAGCCGGGACTGTAGCGCAGCGTCAGCGCTTCCTGTTCCCGGAGATGGGGGCGGATGCGTTCCATGAGAGCGTCGGCTGCGGCCTCCGCCGCCCAGGAGCCGAGCGCGTCCATAACCCACGAGGCGAAAACGTCCCCGTTTTGCGCGGCATCTGCGGCGAGCTTTGAAATCGCTTCGCCGACCGTCACCACAAACACCGCAATGCGGTTAGCATGTTCGAGGAACTCACCGATATTGCCGGAGATCGTGGCGCTGCCAAGCTTCAACGACCATGGCGTTCGGCCCGTCACCGCGTAGAGCGAATACGTTCCTCGGGGCTTGAGGCATCGCTGCGCCTCCGACAGGATCTGCTCGATGTGTTGCGCGATGTGCGGCGCCGGGATCGTCTCGCGTGGGTAGCCAAGATAGCGATGGATTTCGGCCGCGTCAGGAAGAGGAGTCGTCAGATCCGGGCAAGCCTCGGTTACCAAGGCAGCCGAGATGAGCTCGCTCGACGATCGCCTGTCAGTTGAGTTGAGTTCTTGGGACACCGGACACCCTCACCGAGCAACTCCCACTCCGCGCAACCCTCGACCCGTGCTTCGTCTGAATCTCTCGAAGCCAGATTATATCGGGGTTGTCGATAGCCGGGACGAGTTTCTCGTGCGTTCCGCCCCAGAGATTACCGGGTGAGTTCTTCTACCGTGGAGATCAAGGCCTGTATGTTCTCCGTCGGCGCGCCAGGAGGCATGCCGCCGCCGCACGAAACAATCAGGCGTGCGCGGTTGTCCCAGGCGTTCATCATTTCCGTCACCGAGCGCGTCACGTCAGCCGGCGTTCCGCTGGCCAGGACATCGCGCGGAGGAATGTTTCCCAGTAGCGCCACCTTATTGTCGGTCCACGTATTCATTTCCGTCAGCGTGTGCTGAATGCCGAAGTTGAGGAGATTGATGCCGGCTTCCGGCAGGAGAGGCGCGCAAGCCTTGCACGGCGCGTCGTTATGGAAGAACTTAACGGTCACGTCGGCGCTGAACGCCCGCTTCAAATACGGCAAGCCGAAAGTTTCGAAGTCGCGGCGGCTCACGAAACCGACGATATCGTCGAGCAGCAAGACGCCGTCAATCGAAGGGAAACATTCGCGCTGGTAGGCGATCCAATCCACCAGGAAATCCGTCGTGATTGTCAGCAACCGGTGCATCAGCTCAGGATCCGTTTTGAGCGCCGTCAAGAATTCGGTCGTACCCATCAAGAACGTGGCGATGTTGAGCGGGCCGCGCGCCACCGCGAAACGGATCTTGTGGCCGGCCTTCTCGATCTCGGGCTGCAGGTGTTTGAGCCGCTTGATCACAAAGGGCAGAAGTCCGTCCTTGCGTGGGTCCGGCTTCTCCAGGTGTTCGACCTCGGCCGCCGAGCGCAGCACTTTCTTGGCGAAGGGGAACTCGTCCTCTTCCCAGATGGACACGGCCCCGAAGGCGGATGGCTCCGTGCACATTCCGTACTCGGACCAGAAACCCGGCAGAAAGATTGTCTGCGGAAAGGCGCGAATCGCCTTGAAGTTGTCTTCCAGAAAAATGCGTTCGTCCGTGAAGTAGTCCAGGATTGTGTGGCCGGCCCACTTCGGGAGCCAGGGACTATCGATGATGAAACCGGTCGGTAGAGGACGGAGCGCCTCTCCGCGAACCACAGAGACCAGGGTGTTCCACTGCTGGTCGTTCATGGCGTGTCCTTACCGCTCGATCTTCTTGCTCTCTACGCACCAACCAAACGACGCGCCAAATCAACCGATGCGGCGGCATTCTCGCCATACCCATCGGCGCCGATCGAGTCGGCATAACTCTGGGTGACCGGCGCGCCGCCGATCATGACTTTGACGCGCTCGCGAATCCCCGCCGTGCGGAAGGCCTCGATCGTGGTTTTCATGGCCGGCAGAGTCGTGGTCAGCAACGCGGAAAGGCCCACGATCTGCGCCTGCTTATCTTGTACGGCCGCGATAAACTTCTCCGGCGGAACATCGACGCCGAGATCGGTAACTTCGAATCCGCCGCCCTCGAGCATCGCGGCAACCAGGTTCTTGCCGATATCGTGCAGGTCGCCCCGAACCGTTCCGAGCACGACCTGGCCCCTCGGCTTGGCGCCCGTTTGCGCGAGCAATGGACGCAGGATCTTGAAGATTTCCTTGGTGGCGCGCGCCGCAATCAAAAGCTCGGGCACGAAGTACTCGCCCTCTTCGAACAGCCGGCCCACTTCACTCATCGCCGGACTGATGCCTTCCGTCACAATGTCGACCGGGTTCACACCTTCGTCCAAAGCCTTACGTGCTGCGGATACGGCGGCCGCGGCATTCCCTGTGAGAACTGCCTCGCGCAAGATGGATAAGTCATGCATGCGAATTCTTCTTTTCTGGCCGAGAACTGGCTGCGATCGGTCCAGAAACCCGTGTCCATACCGCCAAACCGAAAGTCGAGCGCGCAATCATAGCATAGGACTCCGTGTATACTGCCGCTACGCTGATCAGCGCAGGCGGAAAGCATTGCGGGTTGCCGTGACGAGAATTCTTGCCGAAGAGAAATGAAATGAAGATCGTCGCTGACAAAAATATCCCGCTCGTGACGCAAGCTTTCGGGAACATCGGCGACGTCTCTGCGTTGCCGGTGCCGCTGATCACCAGCACGGCCGCGCGCGATGCCGACGTCCTGGTGATTCGCAACGAAACCCGCGTCGACGAGGCATTGTTGCACGGCAGCCGCGTGCGTTTTGTCGCCTCGGCTACCAGCGGAACCGACCACGTCGATTTCCCCTATCTGCAAGCCCACGGAATCGGTTTCGCGAACGCGCCCGGTTCCAACTCGAACTCAGTCAAGGAGTACGTCGTCGCAGCTCTTCTGGCTTTTGCCGCGCGGCAGGGAATATCGCTGAACGGAAAAACGCTTGGCGTTGTCGGCGTGGGGCACATTGGCGGCAAGGTGGCGAAGGCGGCCGAAGCGCTGGGAATGAAAGTGATCGAGAACGATCCGCCCCTGGCCCGCGCGACCGGCGATTCCCGGTTTGTTCCGCTCGACGAGATACTGAAGGCCGATTTCATAACGCTGCACACGCCGCTCGTGGAGACAGGCCGCGATGCGACGGTTCACTTGTTCGATGACGGCCGGTTCTCTTGCGTGAAGAAAGGCGCATTGCTCCTGAACACCTCGCGCGGTTCGGTTGTGGATACAGCAGCTCTCCTGCGGGCGCTGCGACAAGGAACGGTTGGCGCGGCGCTGATTGATGTGTGGGAGAACGAACCCTCCATCGACTCCCTCCTCCTTTCCCTCGTTGCTCTGGGAACCGCGCACGTTGCGGGGTATTCTACTGAGGGGAAGCTGGCAGCCGTGCGCATGGTCCGAGAAGCTGTCTGTGACTACTTCGGTCTTTCATCCGGTTGGGACCCGGCGCAGCACCTCGGGTCACCCGAAAGATGCGAGGTTGCACTTGCGGAACCAGCCCCCACCCAGGAGATGGCTCTGCACCGCATCGTGCGACAGGTGTACGACGTCGAGCAGGATGACGCGCGGCTCCGAGAGATGCTCTCGCTCGCGCCCGAACGGCGGGCAGCCTACTACTTGAAATTGAGGGCCGAGTATCCATTCCGGCGCGAGTTCTCCGCCTATACGATTCAATTGCGGCCTGAACACGGATACCTCAGCCAGGCGCTTTCGGCGCTCGGATTCGCCTGTTCTTCGGCGAGCCCAGCGGCGCCCCGAGAAAGCGCAATTCTTGCATTCGGCAACTCGGGCGATGAACGCAAACACCAACGAGGAACAAAATGAACGACACGGCAGCAAGCCTCGACAAGCTCACACGGATGGTCGATTTTGCAGGGCGGACGGTCGTCATCACGGGCGGCTGCGGCGTTCTAGGTGGTGAAATCGCCTGCGCGCTGGCCGGCTGCGGCGCGCGATTGGCCATCCTGGACTTGAAGCTCGAGCCGGGCCAGGCCCTGTTGGCGCGGATGGGCGAGCAGGCCGCCAACGCCGCGCTTTTTTCCGTCGATGTCCTGAAGATCGAGAGCATTCGTCACGCGGCCGGCGAAGTTCTTGCCCGGTTCGGCGCGGTGGATTGTCTGATCAACGCCGCGGGAGGCAACAAGCCGCAAGCGACCACCGGTCCCGATCTGAAGTTCTTCGACCTTCCCGCCGATGCGCTGCGATGGGTGTTCGACCTGAATGTTCTCGGAACGATTTTGCCTTGCCAGGTCTTCGGCAAAATCATGGCGGAGAAGGGCAGCGGCGTCATCCTGAATATTTCTTCGATGAACGCCGTTCGGCCGCTCACGCGCATTCCCGCGTATTCGGCGGCGAAGGCCGGCGTGAGCAACTTCACGCAGTGGCTCGCGGTGCACATGGCGCAGGAGTATTCGCCGCGCATTCGCGTGAATGCCATCGCTCCGGGTTTTTTCCTGACGGACCAGAACCGTTTTTTGCTCCAAGAGCGCGAGACCGGCGAGTTGACCGCGCGAGGCAAGCAGATTCTTGCGCACACGCCCATGGCACGCTTCGGGGTTCCGGAAGACCTGCTCGGCGCTGTGATTTGGCTGCTGTCACCGGCGTCGGCTTTTGTGACCGGCACCGTTTTGCCGATTGACGGCGGTTTTTCCGCCTACAGCGGTGTCTGAAATATTTTTGCACTGGTGACGTTTGCGCGGAAGTGGATGCTCGACGCACCGACCACGACAAGGAGAGAGAAGCGCATGAGCGCGAGTACGGCGCAGTCCCTGACGGATCTGAAACCGCAACACGATTTCTTTGTGGGCATCGATTCCGACGGCTGCGCGTTCGACAGCATGGAGATCAAACATAAGGAGTGTTTCTGTCCCAACATCATCAAGCACTGGGGACTGCAGGCCGTCTCGAAGTACGCTCGCGAAGCCGTCGAGTTCGTCAACCTCTACTCGAAGTGGCGCGGCACGAACCGCTGGCCGGCGCTGGTGATGGTGTTCGACTTGCTTCGCGAACGCCCCGAAGTCGTGGAGCGCCACGCGGAAATTCCGCAGGCGCCCAAGGTGCGCGAGTTCATCGCCTCGGGCAAGCCGCTCAGCAATGATGGCCTGGAAGCATACCGAACGGAGCATCCCGATTCCGAATTGAGCCGCGCCATGGAGTGGAGCGTAGCGGTCAATCGGAGCATCACCGACATTGTCTTTGGCCTGCCGCCCTTTCCGTTCGTCAGAGAGAGCTTGCAGTTGCTGGCGGCCCAAGCGGACAGCGTGGTCGTATCGCAGACGCCCACCGAAGCGCTGGTGCGCGAGTGGGAGGAGCACGGGATCGACAAATACGTGCGCGCCATTGCTGGGCAAGAGTTGGGGACGAAGAAGCAGCATCTGAAGATGGCCGCCGGCGGAAAGTACGCGGCGAACCACGTGCTCATGATCGGGGATGCATTCGGCGATCTCGATGCGGCGAGAGCGAACAACGCGCTTTTCTTTCCCATCAACCCCGGGCGCGAAGAGGAGTCGTGGCGGCGTTTTTACCAAGAGGGCGTGCAAAAGTTCCTGAAAGGCGAATTCGCCGGCGCGTACGAAGCGGAACTGATGGCGGAATTCACCAAACTGCTGCCGTCGACTCCACCGTGGCAGCACGCGGCGCATTGAGAAGCAGGCGGCGCGCCGGTTTTTTTGTTCGGTTGGGGGGAGAAAGAGAATGGTGATCGGAAAAGGGTTTTCCAGCAAATACCTCGATCCCGGGCAAGTGAGCGAGATTGTGGCCGAAGCGGCCGCATCGGTCTCCCTCGAAGGCAAGCGTGTCCTGATCATCATCTCCGACGGGACGCGCACCATGCCGATGCCCATGATGTTCGCCTTGTTCCAGAAAATCCTGAAGCCGCGCGTCAAGGCTCTGGATTATCTGGTGGCACTGGGCACGCACCAGGTGATGACCGACGCGCAGCTCACGAAGCTGGTGGGACACCCGGTCGTCAACGGCGCAGTGGGCGAGACGCGCGTCTTCAATCATCATTGGGAAGATCGGGCGAGTTTCGTTCAATTGGGAACGATTCCGGCCAGCGAGATCGAACAGATCACCGACGGCCTGATGTCACGGGACGTGCCGGTCACGCTCAACAAGCTGATCCTCGATTACGATCACCTCATCATCTGCGGTCCGGTTTTCCCGCACGAAGTGGTCGGATTCTCGGGCGGCAACAAGTACTTCTTCCCGGGCATCGCGGGCCCCGAGATTATCAACTTCACGCACTGGCTCGGGGCGGTGATCACGAACTACAGGGTGATCGGGGCGGGGTATACCCCGGTGCGCGCGGTGATCGATAGGGCGGCGGCGATGATTCCGCGGCCGGCGTCGTGCTTTGCCTTGGTGGTCACGCACGATGGTTTGGCAGGGCTGTACTTCGGCTCGCCGCAGGAGGCGTGGAAGGCGGCGTCGGAACTCTCGGCGCGCAAGCACATCTTCTATGTGGACCGGCCATTTCGCCGCGTGCTCTCGGTGATGCCGGAGATGTATGACGACTTGTGGACCGCGGCCAAGGGCATGTACAAGATGGAGCCCGCGGTGGCCGACGGCGGCGAGGTGGTCATCTACGGGCCGCATCTCACGGAAGTGAGCTACACGCACGGCAAGCTGATCGACGAGATCGGGTACCATTGCCGCGACTACTTCATCAAACAGTGGGAGCGCTTCGAGCATTATCCCGGAGGCGTGCTGGCGCATTCGACGCACGTGAAGGGCTTGGGCGAATACGATGCGGCCACTGGCGTGGAGACTCCGCGCATCCGCGTGACGCTGGCGACGGGCATCTCGGAGGAGCGTTGCCGGCGGATCAATCTCGGATATCTCGACCCGGCCAGCATCAAAATCGAAGAATGGCGCAAGCGGGAGAGCGAGGGCGTGCTGGTGGTGCCGCGCGCGGGAGAAATCTTGTACCGGCTCAAACAGCCGGTGGCCATCGAAGCGTAGGAGAAACAATGGAATACAAGATGGGAGTTGTCGGCCTGGGCGTGATGGGATCGAATCTCGCCCTGAACATGGAGCGGAACGGCTTTCCGGTGGTTGGTTACGACCTGGACGCAAAAAAGACGGCCGCGTTCCTGGAAGGTCCCGCGAAAGGGAAGAAGATCATTGCGGTCGATTCTCCTGCCGCGCTGATGAAGGCGCTGGAGAAGCCGCGGCGGATTCTGATCATGGTGCCGGCGGGCGCGCCGGTGGATAGCGCCATCGCCCACCTGAAGCCGCATCTCGAAGCCGGCGACATCTTGATGGATGGCGGCAACTCGTTTTTCCTCGATACGGAGCGGCGCAACAAGGAACTCGATGCGCAGGGTTTCCGGTTCATCGGCGCGGGCGTTTCCGGCGGCGAGGAGGGAGCGCTGTGGGGGCCGGCGATCATGCCGGGCGGACAGCGCGAAGGTTGGGAAGCGGTCGCTCCGATCCTGCGGGCGATGGCCGCGCGCGCGGAAGACGGCCAGCCCTGCGTGGAATACATGGGGCCGCGCGGCGCGGGACACTACGTCAAGATGGTGCACAATGGAATCGAGTACGGCGACATGCAGTTGATCGCCGAAAGTTACGACCTGCTGCACCGCGGCTTGCGCCTCGTGCCCGAAGAACTGCACGGCATCTTCGACGAGTGGAACAAGGGCGAGCTGAAGTCCTACCTGATCGAGATCACCGCCGCGATTCTGGCGAAGAAAGACGGCGAAACGGGCAAACCCCTGGTGGACCTGATTCTGGACGAAGCGCAGCAGAAGGGCACCGGCAAGTGGGCCAGTCAAAACGCCTTCGACGTAGGCGCACCCATCCCGACGATCAACGCGGCCGTCGAGAGCCGCATCCTTTCGGCGCTGAAGCCGCAGCGCGTGGCCGCGAGCAAAGTGATTCGTGGGCCGGTGCCGGCCTACGGCGGAGACAGGCAAAAGCTCATCAAGGCCGTTGGAGCGGCGCTCTACGCCAGCAAGATCACTTCGTACGCCCAAGGCCTCTCGCTGATGCGCATCGCCTCCGATGAATACAAGTACGACCTGAAACTGGCCGACATCGCGAAAATCTGGCGCGCCGGATGCATCATCCGAGCGAGCCTGCTGAGCGACATCATGGCCGCATATAACCGCAATCCGGCGCTCGTCAATCTGCTGCTCGATCCGGCGTTCCGCGAAGCCGTGGAAAGCCGTCAAGAAGCGTGGCGGTTCGTGGTGCAGACGGCCGTGGGAATGGGCATCCCGGTCTTGGCGATGAGCGCGTCGCTCGCGTACTTCGACGCGTACCGGACGGAGACTTTGCCGGCAAACTTGACTCAGGCGCAGCGGGATTACTTCGGCGCGCACACCTACCGCCGCGTCGATAAGGAAGGCGCGTTCCACACCGACTGGACGGGGCATACCAAATAGGCTCCGGCGAAGTAGGCGGCGTGAGCCATTGCAGGTGTGCGGGACCCGCCTTCGCCAAGGCTTCGGCGGGCAGGCCCTCTTAAGCCGAAGCTGCGGTGGGCAGGCCCTCTTAAGCCGAAGCTGTGGAGGGCAAGTAAGCGCGACGGGGCGGTTGATGGTGAGGCGAACGGGGCGGTGGGAAAGAGGGGGGACACCGGCCTTTCTTTGTAAGTGTTGATTCCAGGGGGTTTTAAGTTCAATGATTTTGTAAGTGTTGTATTGAAAAGGGTTAGAAGCCAATTTCTCGTATGTGTTGATTCTAGGAGGGTTAGCGCGGCTGCCCTTCGACCCGCGGGGCTCTCTCAGGATGCGCATCCTGGTCGGATGCGCAAGGCGTGATAGAAGCCAACTTTTCACGAGGCATTGTAGCACGTCTGTTAGTGGAAATCAATAGTTGTTTTGTAGTTATCAACAGGTTTTCCGAGATGGGCGAGCGATTCGAATCGAAACTTCCCCACCCTCGCTCCCTTCGCTTGCAGGTCCCTTCGCAAAATCACTCAGGGCGAGCGGGGTAAACCGCAAGGAGGGGCACCCGCAGCGGCAAACCTCCGAGCGCTTCGAAGGGTGTGCCACCCGCCAGTATTAAACGCGGACATTTGCAAATGAGGATAATCCGACCCGTACCGTCAGGGCAACAGATTCACACTTCGAGCCCTGCGCCTTTGGGCACCTGTTTGAAATCGTCGAGGTCCGGGGCGTTTGCTTTTCGGACCTTGTCGCCATTACTCGACGCCGGGCGCTGACGGTTCCCGCCGTTGGTGCCCGGTTTCCTTTTAGGCTGTGCCGTCCTTCGTGAATAACTTTCTTACTGTCATTTGGAGCCTGTCGAGTAGCATAAGTATGGCGATGAGAATAAACAGCAGCGCGGAATAAATGAAGACATTCCACGCTATCCATATCAACATAGCCTCATGCTGTGCTTCCGTCTGAATGGCATCAGCCAATGCCTTATTCCTTTCTGCCTGAGAATGCACCGCCTCGGCCGTGTCCTCCAATGAAGATACAAGTAGCGACGATGCGTACAATAAACTGGTCAGACGATCGTGGATTTCATACAGTTTTGCCGGAATAGTCTTGGGATTCCTCTGAAGTTCGGCGCTGGCATCGTCCAACACGCGCCAGAAATCCAACTCCATGCTAAAAAATCCGCGCACGTTCTCGTGGAAGGAGGTAGGCAACCCTGTCGTATCAGGTGTAAAGCCAGCTAGGAGTCCCAAGTCATCTGCCACTTCCTGTGAACTCGCTGCTGCCCTCTCTCTTAGTTTCTCAGGGCTAAGATGGCCTTTACTGGAGTCCAAGTACTTATTGAGTTCAATGAATCTCTTTTGTGTTCGTTTGACTCCCGCCCGGACAGCGTCAGCGAACTCGTGACGTCGGGCGTACTTGGCGACGATTTCGTTTGCAGTAGTCTTATATGCCGAAAACTTTTGTAGTCTTGACTGCTCGTTGAGAAGAAAACTGCCGCTAGCGACCATGAGCGCGCCGAGACCGCCCAACGCCAGAGTGATTACTGTCTTTACGACATGGTCCTTCAAGTCGGTCGGAATGAGTCCCGTGTCCTTGTCGTGTTTATGTTTCATTGCTCTTCGGGGTATATGCAAGCAGGCGTCCTATTTGGGACCGCCCCTCTTCTTAGTCTTTCCGTCGCCCTCTGTGGCAGAGCCTGTCTCTTCCGGCAGGGCAAGGATCGGAGGGCCTTCGAGCTTCATGTATTGCATGTTATCTGATGCCGCTCGGATAACCTGAACTGCCTGTGTGACTCCTTCATCCCCGTCGGTAGGGGGAGCAGTGAGCGGCTCGATACGCACTTCGAAGTTGAATCCGTGGTCTATTCTGTTGGCGATTCTGTTGAGAGAAATCGTTACGGCATTTGTCAGTTCGTGTTTCCGTTCCTTGTCGGTGACCGGGTATTGCTTAATGATCTCTACGGTGAACGTTTCGATGGCAGCCGCCATCCGAGTGTTCGCGTATTCTTTGGTCTTCTCGGAGATCTCTTCCGGCATTTCAAGCCGCTTTATTTCCAATTCTAGCTTCTTAATGTCCAAAATCTTCTTGTAGGCCCCCACCACGAGATCAACGGCCTTGGCAATGGCGGCAGCAAATACGGGAGGAGCAGCCAAGAACACTAGTAGGCCGCTGGATGACATGGTTCTGATCTTCAAGTCATCCTGGTGCCCGGTAGCCACCTCTGAGAACGTGTTTAGGATGAACTCCATTTCCTTCAGTTCATTGGCGAAGCCACCGAGCTTGTTTTCCACGGCAGCGCGAGGAATCAGCAAAGCAATTTCTGCTTCGCCCGGCCTTAATTCCTCAAAACCAATCTTGAAATTCTCGAATGCCAGCACCACCTTATTCAAAGAATCCTCGAATGCTCGCAGTCTTGTTAGGATGGGCTGTATTTGCTGATAGGCAACGACGGGAGTCATTTGGTTATTAGCGAGAATTTCCTGCACTTGCTGTTTCAAGTTCTTTCCGAATAACTCTTCGCCGCCTATCTCGACCAGGACTTGACGCCATGTAGGTGTGAAGGAATCGCTCGTTGTGTCGGTCACTTCTTTGTAGAACGCCTCAAGACTCCCAGCGAGGTTGCCCTGCGTACTTGCGTTGCTCGTTTGGGAGATTCCTTGAAGAGCGTTAAACAGGTGCTGAAGCCTTTCGACGACGTTCCGCTCGCTCAATTCTCCCTTGAGTGTGCGGGCAATAGCATGAAATCGTTCTGCGTTCATGGGCTGGGGTACACCTTTCTAAAAGCGGCAACGAGCTTTCCGAGAGGCTACCATATTTAAGTTGTACCTTCACTGTGTTTTGAACAAGTGTTCTGTTTACATAGCATGTGATTGGCTATATTTTCGACCACGTGAAAGAGAAGGAAAAATCGAAACGCGCCCGCTACGGTGCTGGGTGCCTGTGGCTGCTCAATGGGATCTACTGGATAAAGTGGCGCGGGGTTAAGCGCCTGCCAGACGGTACGGCTCGCTACATTCAGCACGCCACGTCGACTGGTTCGGCTGATCGGGTGTTCGCACGGCGCGCGCACGCGTGTACGGCATCTGGCGGAGAGGGTGGAACCTGCTGAACTGCCGGGGCTTCGGCGGCTATGACCTCCTATGGTCGCGGCGAGGTAGGAATCGTCGGGGATTTCGCTGCGCGGGGAGAGAGGGGCGACACGGCACGGAATCTCCGCACGCGGCCGCAAAGGGCTGCCGACCGGATGCGGAGAACTAAGGTGGAGAGAAACACCGCAGACCTTGAGAAACAGGCCTTCCCGAAAACGAGCGTCGGGACGTACACCCCACGGCGCTACTTTGCTAAGGCCAGCCAAACCGGTTCGGCCATGATTGACAGAAAGACGGCTACGAAAAGGCATGCGAAGAGCAGACGTTTGCGGCTACTCGGATACAAACGAATATGTTCATTCCAAGCCTTTTTTAGAGCTCGGCTAAACCTGAGAGATGGCTTAATCCTGAAGTAGCCGCCCTTGCGAAGCCAATCACGCAGAGACTCCCGCTCTTGCTCGCTTAAGGACGGAAAAATGTCCCGAACAATACTGGCCATCGTCGCAAACGCCGCAACGCCCAGAGCGATCGGCACAGAGATGAATACAACTTCCATGTCATCTCCCTGAGCTGTTGCAGGCAGACGGGCATAACGACGCCGTACGAAGGCCGGGTGGCCGAGGCCGCTTTTGTTCTCTTCTCTTGACTGCGTGCATCGGTGAGAGGGTACCACCGCTGCAATACACCGCAACATACAGAAACGAGGATGTCCCCGCAAGACAGGCAGCAAGGCGAAGATGAGAACAGCCTCAGGTCTGAAGACCTGAGCTACATAGATGAGGGATGACGGAGAGAGGCTACTGGCGCCGGGCCGAGCCACCGCGGGCCTGCGAAGACGATCCGGAAAAGGCCTCAGGTCTGAAGACCTGAGCTACATAGATGAGGGATGACGGAGAGAGGCTACTGGCGGCGGGCCGAGCCTCCGCGGGGCTGCGAAGACGATCCGGAAAAGGCCTCAGGTCTGAAGGCCTGAGCTACATACGAGCCGAGCTGCATGATTCAACTACATGAGACATTCGGGAAGAGGCGGATTAAGATGCGGGGATGACGCGCCTGCGGCGAATCGAGCGGGCCGACCGCTACTTCTTTGTGACGACCAGTTTGGTTCGCGGCATTCCGGCGCTCTCAGCGAGAGAGCGCGGTGTTTGCCTGGAGTTCCTCGGCAAAGCTCGGAGTAAGCACGGATTTGCGCTGTTCGGGTACGTTATCATGCCGGACCACGCGCATCTGTTGCTCGCTGCCTTTCAATCTACTCTTCCTAAACTGATGCGGGACTGGAAGAGCGAGTCGGGTTTTGCGATCGCGCAGGCGCGGCACACGCGAGGCGGAATTTGGCAGCGGCGCTATTTCGATTTCATTCTTCGCCGGGTAGCCGATTTTGGAAAGAAGATGGAGTACATCCACGATAACCCCGTGGCGGCGGGGCTCGTGGCTCGGCCCGAGGATTGGGCGTGGTCAAGCGCGGCATTTTATCTGAGGAAAGAGCGGGCAGCCGTTCGGCCAGATATTTTCGAAGGTCCCGCCGACCGGGATGAACCATTGTGGCCGGTTCCTTGGCGGTAGCCGCTAATGTAGCTCGCCTCTTCAGAGGCGAGGGTTTTCGTGGGGATGAAGAAAAGGCGTCGGGGGTGAGTCAACGGCCTCGGGCTTACCGACAACGAGCGTCGGGACGCAGAAACCGCGAAAGACCTGAGCTACAGCCGTATCGATGATGAAAGCCTCGGGTGAATGCGCGGCGGGGAAGGCGGCGTTACAGAGAACAGCCTCAGGTCTAAAGACCTGAGCTACATACTGCGGAATGACGGAGAGAGGCTTCGCTTATCGGCGCTTCTCGGGCTTGAGGAAGGTTCCTTTCTCAAGCTCGTTGAACGCCTGGCGGAGCTGCTCCTGGGTGTTCATGACGATCGGGCCGTACCATGCGACGGGCTCCTTAAGAGGTTTGCCCGAAACGAGGAGGAAGCGGATGCCGTTGTCCCCAGCTTGCACCACGACTTCGTCGCCGCGGTCGAAGAGCACGAGCGAGCGGTTCTCCGCGTCTCTCGGAGGCTTTGTGTCCAGCCAGCCGACGGACTCGGTGGGCACCGCGAGCGGACCGGATGCGTTGCAGAATTTCCCCGCGCCGGCAAACACGTAGGCGAAGGCGTGCCGGGTCGTCTCGATCGGGAGCGTCTTGCGCTTGCCCGGCGGGACCGACACGTCGATATAGAGCGGGTCGGCGGCGATGCCGTCGATGGGACCCTTCTTTCCCCAGAAAGAGCCGCAGACGATGCGGGCGCGGGTGCCGTCGTCGTCCAAGACTTCCGGAATTTCCACGGACTTCACCTCCTGGTAACGCGGGGCCGTCATTTTGAGCGATGCGGGGAGGTTGGCCCACAACTGGAAGCCGTGCATCCGGCCATCCGGATCGCCCTTGGGCATTTCCTGGTGGATGATGCCGCTACCTGCGGTCATCCATTGAATGTCGCCGGCAGCGATGGCGCCACGATTGCCGATGCTGTCGCCGTGCTCGACGGTTCCGGCGAGGACGTAGGTGATGGTTTCGATGCCGCGGTGGGGATGCCAGGGGAAGCCCGCGAGGTAATCCTCCGGAACCTCATTGCGGAAATCGTCGAGGAGGAGGAAGGGGTCGAAATCGGACGTGTTGTGGAAGCCGAAGGCGCGCCGCAGGTGAACTCCCGCACCCTCGATGGTCGGCGTGGACTGAATGAGCCGCTTGATCGGTCGAATGGACATGAGGACCTCCAGTTGCGAGAGTCTCAGTTATTAGGCAGACGTCGCACGGTGTCAAGTGCCGGCGGGCGCGCGGCTATTGGGATGCTTGCAGCGTTTCCGCGATCTCGAGCATTTTGGTGACGCTGTTCCAGTTTCGCCCTGTGCCGGGGGTTTTGAGCGTTCTCTCGATGACCGGCCAGGATAATTTCGAGCGTCCCTGGCCATTCGGATAATAGATATAGATTTCGCGGCCGTCGAGGCGCAGTTCTTCGGGATCGGTCTTGATGCCGAGGAGCTTTTCGCGGGCTTCGGGGGCCGGATCGGCGGCGAGGAAGGCGACGAGGAGTTTGCCCGGCTCGATGCCGCGGCGCTTCGCGAACGGGTTTCGCGCGATGACGCCGCGCAGCTCGGAAGCGGTGCGGAGAACGACATCGGTGCGAAAGCCGAATTTTCGTTCAATCCCGTTCTGGATGCGTTTGGCGAGGAGCGGAAGGTCGCGTTCGTCCGTCTTGAAGATGACGTTGCCGCTCTGCACGTAGGTCTGCGGCTCGCGCAGCTTCAGGGATCGATAGAGCGCCCGGAGCGCGTCCATCTTGACCTTGTTGTGACCGCCGACGTTGACGGCACGGAGCATGGAAACGATCGCGGGCATGACAGGATTGAGTATATCGCGTGGAAGGGGCGTGGAAAGCAGGAGGCGTAGACCCTCCGCTTGCGAAGGTAAAGTAGGCATATAATTCGACGGCCAAACTATGGGGAAGGGAATGCGGAGGGTGAGCATGAGCAGACCCGGGAAGATGATCGCGGTGGCGGTTGTACTGGCGGGACTGCTGGGTGTTTTCTATTTGCAAGGAGGCTATTCGCAAGGGCCTCCCAAGATGTTTCGAAACCCCATCGTCCCGGGATTCCATCCCGATCCGAGCATTTGCCGGGTTGGCGATGACTACTACATGGTGCACAGTTCATTTGAGTTTTTTCCGGGCGTGCCCGTCTTTCACAGCAAGGACCTGGTGCACTGGCGGCAGATCGGATACGTCCTGACGCGCAAGAGCCAGTTGACGCTCGACCATGCGAGGGCTTCCGGCGGAATCTACGCGCCCACGCTTCGTTATCACGACGGGACGTTCTACATGGTGACGACGCTGGTGAATGGGGGAGGGAACTTCTACGTTACGGCCAAAGACCCGGCCGGGCCCTGGTCCGAGCCGATTTGGCTGGACCACAGCGGCATGGATCCCTCGCTCCTGTTTGACGACGATGGAAGTGTTTACTACACGCGGCACGAAGGGATGGGCGACGGCTACATCGCGCAGGCGAAACTCGACGTGGAAACCGGGAAGCTCGAGGGCGAGCTAAAGGAGATCTGGAAGGGAACGGGAGGTGTCTGGCCGGAGGGCCCGCATCTCTACAAAATTCGCGGAAAATATTACCTGATGATTGCGGAAGGGGGAACGAGCTACGGCCACATGGTGACGATTGCGCGGAGCGATTCGCCCTGGGGACCGTTCGTTGCCGATCCACACAATCCGATACTCACGCATCGTGACCGGCCGGATGATCCGATACAAGCGCTGGGTCACGCCGACTTGGTGGAGACTCCCGATGGCTGGTGGATGGTTTGTCTGGGCATTCGGCCGCAAGGAGGCAGGTTTCACCATCTGGGGCGCGAGACGTTCCTAGCGCCGGTCGCATGGTCGGAAGATGGCTGGCCGGTGGTGAATGGAAAAGGCACGATCGAATTGACGATGCCCGCGCCGCGCCTGCCGCAACATCCCTGGCCGGCGGAGCCGTCGAAGGATGATTTCGACAATGCGCAATTGGGGCTGCAATGGAACTTTCTAAGAAACCCATACGAGAAAGATTATTCCCTGACGGAGCGTCCAGGATATTTGCGGCTGAAAGGCTCGACGGTGACCTTGAACGACCAGGATTCTCCCGCGTTCGTTGGGCGGCGGCAAACGGATTTGAGTTGCCGGGCTTCCACTCGGCTCTCTTTCAATCCCCAGCATGAGAATGAAGAGGCGGGGCTCGTCTTGCGCGGGAACGAGAAGAATCATTTCGAAATCGGGATCACCTTGCGGCAAGGGAAACGGCAGGTCTTCTTGAGGAAAGTTTTGGGCGGTCAAGTTGTCGCTCCGGTGCGATTTGAGGCCATTTCTTCAGGGGATATCGTGCTGGAGGTGGAGGCGGCTCCTACGGGCTACGAGTTTTTCTATTTGCCCGTTCGGGGCTCCCGAAAGAGTCTGGGCACGGCACTGACGAGCGATCTCTCGTCGGAAAAAGTGGGCGGATTCACGGGTGTATATATGGGGATGTACGCGGTCGGAAACGGCGAGCAGAACACGAGTCCGGCGGATTTTGACTGGTTCGAGTACGTCGCGGGCAAGGACTAGAGTGGGGCGAAGACGCGGAAGAACTGACGTTGAAGAATGAAGGTGACTATGAATCTTAGAATAGATTCGCGAAATCTCCTGTCTATGGCCCGTCACGCGCGCAGACACGGGTCTTTTCTGCAGGTCCGGGAGTTGGGTCAGGCCCTCCTGTTTGTTGTCCTTTGCTTGCTTGTGCTTCCTTCCGGCGGTTTTGCCATCGGCCAGGCCCGATACGTGACGAGCGTCCGTGAGCCGGGGAGCTTCGCCGTCGTGCAAAAAGGAGCGGTCGCCACGATCTATGTGGACGAGAACGATTACGCGGGCGTAGTGCGCGCTGCTAGTGATCTGCAAGGGGACATCGAACGCGTGTCCAATTTCAAACCCGCAATCACGCACGGGTTCGAGGGGCTTGGGGCGAACGCGATCATCGTGGGGACACTAGGCAAGAGCGAGATCCTTGACCGATTGGTTCGCGAAGGAAAAGTGGACGTGAGTTCCATCGCCGGCAAGTGGGAGTCGTTCCTGATTCAGGTGGTGCCGGAACCTTTGCCCGGGGTCACGAGCGGATTGATCATCGCGGGAAGCGATAAGCGAGGGACCATTTACGGCATCTACGACCTCTCCGAGCAGATGGGAGTGTCGCCGTGGTATTGGTGGGCCGATGTCCCCGTCGAGCACAAGGACGCCCTTTTTGTGAAGGCCGGCAAATACGTGCAAGGTCCCCCCTCGGTTCGGTATCGTGGAATCTTTCTGAACGACGAGGCGCCGGACCTGACCAATTGGATTACGGAGACATTCGGCACGGTTCCGCCTCGCAAGGATCCTCCGATCCCCGCGGGCGTGGCCAATTACAACAGCGCGTTTTACACGAGGTTGTTCGAGCTGATCCTGAGGCTGAAGGGCAACTACCTCTGGCCGGCGATGTGGAATAACGCGTTCAACGAAGACGACCCGGACAATCCCCGGCTGGCGGACGAATACAGCGTGGTCATGGGAACATCGCATCAAGAGCCGATGCTGCGGGCGCAGAAGGAGTGGGACCGGCGGTACCTCAGAACATTCGGAACCTGGAACTACGCCAAGAAACCCGACGTTCTGGAAGATTTCTGGCGGGAAGGCATCCGGCGCAACAAGAACTACGAAAGCATCATCACCATCGGCTTGCGAGGGGCGAATGATACCCCGATGGCTCCCGGAGGCCCCGAAGCGAACAGGGCGCTGCTGGAGAAGATCATCGCCGTGCAGCGCGGGATCATTGCCGAGGAGATGAGTTCGGAGGTCAGCAAGGTGCCGCAGCTGTGGTGCTTGTACAAGGAGGTGCAGGATTTCTACAACGCCGGGATGCGGGTTCCGGACGATGTGACGCTCCTGTGGGCCGAGGACAATTGGGGCAACGTTCGCCGGCTGCCGACCGCGGAAGAGCGCAAACGCAGCGGCGGCGCGGGAATCTACTACCATTTTGACTACCACGGCGGGCCGCGGAGCTATCAGTGGATCAACACCAACCCGGCGGCCAAGATTTGGGACCAGATGTCCCTCGCCAAGCAATACGGCGCAGACCGGATCTGGATCGTGAACGTGGGCCACTTCAAGGGGTACGAGTTCCCCCTCGAGTATTTCATGCATCTGGCGTGGGACACGAACAGGTGGACGAACGAAAACATCAATGAATATACTCGGCTTTGGGCGGAGCGGGAATTTGGGCCGAAGTATGCCGAAGACATAGCGGGCATCATCTCCAAGTACACCAAATACAACGGCCGGCGCAAACCTGAGCTGCTCGAGCCCGGCACGTACAGTCTGGTGAACTACCAGGAAGCGGAAAACGTCGTGGCGGATTTTAAAGCTATCACTGCCAAGGCGGAGGAGATCTACGGCAAGTTACCGGCGGAGAAGCGGGATGCGTTCTACGAGTTAGTGCTGTTTCCCACCAAGGCGAGTGCTCAAGTGAATGAGATGTACCTCGCCGCTGAAAAGAACGCCCTGTACGCGCGCCAAGCACGGGCCAGCGCCAACGACATGGCTAAGCAGACGCGAACTTTATTCCAAGCGGACACGGATTTGATGAACTACTTCAACCACACGTTTGCCAAAGGCAAGTGGGACCACTTCATGGACCAGTCGCACATCGGCTACACGACGTGGCGGGACCCGCCGCAGAACAACATGGACGCGATCAAGCTGGTGGAGATTGAAGTGCCCGACGCGGCGGCGATGGGTGTCGCGGTGGATGGTTCAGACGCCGCCTGGCCCGGCGCGCCGAGCGAGGCGGCCTTGCCGGAGTTCGACGGGATCAACCGACAGCGCCATTACATTGACGTGTTCAACAAGGGGAAGGCGCCATTTGAATTCACCGCAACTGCCAGTGCGCCCTGGATTGTGCTGAGCGAAGCCAGGGGCACGGTCGAAAAGGACAAGCGGCTGTGGGTCAGCGTGGATTGGAACAAGGCTCCTGAAGGCAGGGCGAGCGGCGCGGTGAAGATCTCCGGCGCCAAGGGCAGCGTCACCGTCAAGGTGTCCGCCTTCAAGCCCGCGGAGGTAACGCGCAATTCCCTGCAAGGTTTCGTGGAAGGCGAGGGCTTCGTTTCCATCGAAGCCGAGCACTACACGAAGAAAACGGATGGCGGGGCCAGTCGCTGGATCAAGATTGAAGATTACGGCCAGACCTTGTCCGGCATGAGGGCCATGGCACCTGTGGATTCGCCCAGCACCATGCCGGGGAAGGCCTGTCCTCGCCTGGATTACCGGATGTATCTGTTCAGCACCGGGACGGTCGACGTGGAAGCAATTGTCGGCCCCACGTTGAATTTCGTTCCCGGCCGGGGACTTCGTTACGCGGTGTCATTTGACGATGAGGCCCCGCAGATCGTCACGCTGGTTGTCCAGGACTATAGCGCCCAAAACGGAAACCTTGACTGGGAGAAGTCCGTCATGGACAATACGCGTTCCGCCCACACGAGGCACACGCTGGCTGGCTCCGGCTACCACACGTTGAAGTTCTGGGTGGTTGACCCTGGCGTCGTGCTCGAGAAGCTGGTTGTGAATCTTGGCGGAGTGAAACCGAGCTACCTGGGTCCGCCGGAGAGTTACCACAGGACAAGCGCCGTATTGGGAGAATGACCGGCAGCAGTTGAGGAGAGAAACAGCTCTCGGCCGGGTGAAGGGATTGCAGTCATATCAATCAAGAGAGGGATGGTGATTACGATGGGCAACGATCAGTATCAGCCGAAAGCGGAACATAAGTTCTCTTTCGGGTTGTGGACGGTAGGAAACCGGGGCCGCGATCCCTTCGGGGAGGCCGTGCGCCCGCCGATCTCACCCGTGGAGATCGTGAAGATGCTCGCCGAAGTGGGCGCCTGGGGCGTGAATCTGCACGACAACGATCTGGTGCCGATTGACGCGACTCCGACGGAGCGCGACAACATCGTGCGCGAGTTCAAGAAGGCCTGCAAGGACAATGGCATCGTGGTGCCCATGGCCACCGTGTCCCTCTTCTATCATCCGGTGTTTCGCGACGGGGCGTTCACCGCGAACGATCCCGAGGTTCGTGCTTACGCCCTTCAGAAGACCATGCGGGCGATGGACCTGGGTGTGGAACTCGGCGCGAAGATTTTCGTGCTGTGGGGTGGGCGCGAAGGCGTGGAGACAGATGCGTGCCGCCGCACCGACGAGGCGGTGAAGAGGCTGCGCGAAGCGATCAACTACCTTTGCGAATACAACATCGAGCGCAAGTACGGATATAAGTTCGCCTTGGAGGCCAAGCCCAACGAACCGCGCGCGGACATCTACATGGCGACCACCGGCCATTACCTGGGCTTCATCCCTACGCTCGACCATCCGGAGATGGTTGGCGTCAACCCTGAGGTTGCTCACGAACACATGTCCGGGCTGAACTTCATGCACGGAGTGGCGCAAGCATGGGAGGCCGGGAAACTCTTCCACATCGACTTGAACGATCAAGCGCCGGGACGCTACGACCAGGATTTGCGCTTTGGCTCGTGCAACATTAAAGCGGCATTCTGGCTGGTGAAATTCCTGGAAGACGTGGGATATCAGGGATCTCGTCATTTTGATGCGCACGCCTACCGTACGGAAGACTACGAAGGCGTCAAGGATTTTGCCCGCGGCTGTATGCGCACCTACCTGATCTACAAAGAGAAGGCCGCACGCTGGAACGCGGACAAGGAGATCCAGGGGATTTTGAAGGAGATCTCGACCGGCCGCGGCGGCATTCCACAGGTGGGACGCCACAACGAGAAGGGCGCTGCAGCGCTGCTCGCCCACATCTTCGACAAGGACGCGATGATGACGAAGCGCCTACCCTACGAACGCTTGGACCAGCTCACGGTGGAAGTGATCACCGGCGTGCGGTGAAGGTCGAGCTGCCTCTAACTTGACTTGGGCCTATATATCTTAAGGTGTGCGGTCCGAAGGAATTGTGGCAGCAGCCCGGCACCCGTGTGACCTGACGGGTGCCGGGAGTGTTGACTTGCAACCGTGTCGGTGGTATTTACAGCAACCGTCCACAAAGCCGTCTCCTCGATGCGGGTGAGGCGGCAGTCAATTAGTTTGGACCGTGAACAAAACAGCGGTCTGGACGGTTGTTTACGGGTCTGCGAGTTCGATGACGGGGCGCGACGACCTGTGGAACAGGCATTACGCTGGAGGGAGGTACTTGGCGAGGAAGAGGGCGGGATCCCTGCGTGCTGGCGTGAGCGGACTGACGCCTTGCCCGGGAGGGACGAGGTTGAAGACTGGGTCGCAAGAGCAATAAACTCGTTTCGGGAGATCGACGCGGCGTTTCGCGCATTGCTGACCGGCGGCGGGTGCCTGCCTTGCCGGGAGTTGGCCTGATTTATGGAGCGCTTGATGGAATTCATCCACGATGATTTCCTGTTGCACACAAAAACCGCGCGGAGACTCTATCACAACTACGCGGCAGGCGAGCCCATCCTGGATTTTCACTCGCACCTGCCCGCGTCCGAGATCGCTTCAGACCGGCCCTTCCAGGACCTGTTCGAAATCTGGCTGGAAGGGGACCACTATAAGTGGAGAGCGATGCGCGCCAACGGGGTTCCCGAACGGTATTGCACCGGCGAAGCAGCGCCCTATGAAAAGTTCCTTGCTTGGGCCCGCACGGTTCCGTTTACATTGCGCAATCCGCTCTATCACTGGACGCACCTGGAGCTGAAACGATACTTCGGAATCAGTGAGCTTCTGGATGAAGGGAACGCCAAATCTGTCTGGGATCGCGCGAACTCCCGATTGCGCGCGGGCGATCTGACGGCTCAGGGTATCCTCAGGAAATTTCACGTGCGGGTGGTATGCACGAGCGACGATCCCTGCGATGACCTCTCGGGCCACCGAGCCGTCAATGCTTCCGAACGGGGATTCCGAGTCTATCCGACCTTCCGCCCGGACAAGGCCTTGCTGGTGGAGATGCCGGATACGTTCAACGCCTGGGTGTCTCGGCTGGGAGTAGCCAGCAATGTCGAGGTATCTTCCTTCCGCAGTTTTCTTGATGCCCTAAAGCAGCGGCACGATTTTTTTCACGCGAACGGGGCGAGGCTCTCCGACCATGGCCTGACAAGGTGCTACGCGGCTCCCTGCACCGAGCATCAGGCCGCGGCGGTTTTCGACAAGGCGCGTGCCGGCAACGCCGCAACGAAAGACGAAAAGGAAGCGTTTGCCTCTTTCCTCATGCTGTTTTTCGGCCGCCTGGATGTGGAAAGGGGTTGGACCAAACAGTTGCACCTGGGAGCGCTGCGCAATGTCCACACACGTTATGTCCGGGAGCTAGGTCCAGAAGCCGGTTTCGATGCGATCGATGACTCGGGCCAGGCAATAGCGCTCTGTGCGTACCTCGATCGGCTCGACCGGGAACGTGCCCTGCCGAAGATCATCCTCTACAACTTGAATCCCGCCGACAACTACGTCTTTGCCACTGTCGCGGGCAGTTTTCAAGACGGTTCCATCGCCGGAAAGATCCAGTTCGGCAGCGCGTGGTGGTTTCTCGACCAGAAGGAAGCCATCGAGTGGCAGTTGAATGCGCTTTCCAACACAGGCCTGCTCTCGCAATTCATCGGCATGCTGAGTGACTCGCGGTCGTTCATGTCGTTCCCGCGGCATGAGTATTTTCGCCGCGTTCTCTGCAATCTGCTCGGTCAGGATGTGGAAAATGGCGAGCTCCCGAATGATGAACGGCTCCTGGGCACCATGGTCCGGAATATCTGCTTTGGCAATGCAGAGCAATATCTGGGGTTTGGACCCGCGCCGGCTTCGGAAAAGCGAACGGAACCTGTAGCGAGCGCCTAGAGAACGGAGAACGCCTGCCCGCACGGAAACGGGCCGGGAGACGCGATCCTACTCACCTCTTTTCACCAGTTGTGCATGGTTCCGTCGAGCTTGCGGTTGACGGGCAGGTAGGCCCGCTGATAGGGAAATTGCGCCGCCAACGCCTCATCAATGTCCACGCCGAGTCCCGGCGCCTCTCCCGGGTGCATGGCGCCACCTTCGAACGAGTAGGAATGGGGGAATACCTTGTCCGTCTCCGGAGCATGCGGCATGTACTCTTGAATTCCGAAATTGTGAACGCTCAGATCGAAGTGGAGCGCCGCAGCCATGCAGACGGGACTAAGGTCGGTGGCCCCATGCGACCCGGTGCGCACCTGGTACATCTCCGCCAGGCTGGCGATTTTCCTCAGGTGCGTGATGCCGCCAGCGTGGACGACGGTCGTGCGGATGTAATCAATCAGCTGCTCCTGGATCAACTGCCGGCAATCATAGACGCTGTTGAAAACCTCACCGACCGCCAAAGGCGTGGTGGTGTGCTGACGGATGAGCCGAAAGCCTTCCTGCAGTTCGGCGGGGGTGGGGTCTTCCAGCCAGAAGAGCCGGAAGGGCTCGAGCTCTATGCCCAATCGCGCGGCTTCCATGGGGGTTAACCGATGATGGGCGTCGTGCAGAAGATGCACATCCTGCCCGAACTCCTTGCGCAGCCGGGCGAAAAGGTGCGGCACAAAATTCAGGTATCGTTCGGACGACCAACGATTCTCGGGCGGAGCATTCTTTTCCGCGGGCTCGTAGTGGTGGCCGCCACGCCCCACGCCGTAGGTGCCGGCCAGCCCCGGAATTCCGGACTGTGCGCGGATCGCCTTGTAGCCGAGTTCGAGGTAGTGCGCGACGGCTTGCACGGTCGCTTCCGTGTCGGCGCCGCTCGCATGACCGTAAACCAGCACCGCGTCGCGCGAAGCACCTCCCAGTAACTGATAGAGCGGCACATGAAGACTCTTTGCTTTGATGTCCCACAGCGCGGTATCAACGGCGGCGATGGCCGTCATGGTGACGGGTCCGCGGCGCCAATAGGCACCCTTGTAGAGGTAGTGCCAGGTATCCTCGATGCGGCGGGCGTCAAGGCCGATCAACAACGGCAGCACATGGTCCTTTAGATAACTGGCCACCGCGAGTTCGCGGCCATTCAAGGTTGCATCGCCCAGACCATAGACCCCGTCGTCGGTGACGAGTTTCAGCGTCACAAAATTCCGCCCGGGGCTACAAACAATCACCTTCGCATCAACAATTCTCATCGCGCAGATTCCTTATCCGAATGGAGAGTTTGCCCAACCGCTTCATTGTTAGGCGCAAACCATTGCGATGGCAAGATGATTGTGGAATCTGATTGCACGGAGGCCGGACGAATAATAACGTGAAATTCGTTCGGTGCGGTGCTAAGTTGCGCGTGCGTTCTTATGCGTTCCAGGGAGGCGGTTCAATGACCACGAACAGGAGACTTGGGTGGATAAGCCTTGTGATGGGTCTTCTGCTGTCACTCGGCAGCAGGCATGCGCTGGGTCAGACGCCCGCGGCGCCTGCAGCTCCTGCGATTCCGCACCTTGAAAGGCAAGGGGCCGCGACGCAACTCATCGTGGACGGCAAGCCTTTCTTGATCCTGGGCGGCGAACTGCGCAATTCCAGTTCTTCGAGTCTGGCCTATATCAAGCCAGTCTGGCCGCGGCTTACGGCGATGCACTTGAACACCGTGCTGACGCCAGTTTCGTGGGAATTAATTGAACCTGAGGAAGGGAAGTTCGATTTTGCAGTTGTGGATGGCCTGATCCGGGAGGCCCGTCAGAACAATCTGCGGCTGGTACTGTTGTGGTTCGGAAGCTGGAAGAATACGTATTCAAGCTATGCACCAGCGTGGGTCAAGAGAGATGTTGAGCGATTCCCGCGCGTTCAAACGAGCGATGGGCGGGATACGGAACGGCTTTCGCCATTCAGCGCGGTGAATCGTGACGCCGATGCGCGCGCGTTTGCGGCATTGATGCGTCACCTGCGGGAGATGGACAGTGACGCCCGTACGGTGATCATGGTGCAGGTCGAGAACGAGGTGGGAGTCATACCGGATTCGCGGGATCGTTCGGCCGCAGCAAACGTTACATATACCGGAGCCGTCCCGCTGGAACTGGGGCGCTATTTGCGTCAACACAGGGAGACACTCGTTCCCGAGTTCCGCGCAGTCTGGGAAGCGGCAGGAAGCAGAACAACGGGAACATGGGAGGAACTATTTGGAAAGGCTGCGCTGACAGATGACCTCTTCATGTCTTGGCAGTATTCCCGTTACATCGACCATGTGGTCCAGGCGGGCAAGGCGGAGTATCCGCTGCCGATGTTCGTGAATGCGGCACTCATTCGGCCCAACTATCAGCCGGGGCAATACAACAGTGGTGGGCCGCTGCCGCACTCGATGGATATTTGGCGCGCGGGCGGTCCGGCAATTGACTTCTTGGCTCCCGACATTTACTTCGACAATTTCGCGGAATGGAGTCAGAAGTATCATCGTCCGGGAAACCCTCTGTTCGTTCCGGAGGCCCGAGGTGGTGCCGCGGGCTCGGCCAATGCGTTCTACTCAATTGGGCAACTTCAAGCGATCGGGTTTTCGCCATTCGGGATTGACTCCGAGGATGCCCCTCCGACGGCGGGACAAGGAACGAAGGATAGCGCCGGCCGTGTTCTCTCCTCCGCCTACGCAATCTTGTCGCGCTTGACGCCGCTGATTCTAGAGAAGCAAACGACTGGCGAGATTTCTAGCGCGGTTCTTGAAGGGGAGGCCCAGCGGTCCGCCCGGCTGTCTTTGGGCAACTACACGATGACGATCACGCGGCCAGCGAATGCAGCAAGCGTGGAATTGGCTCGTGCGGAGCGAGTCTCCGTGATGTTCCTTCAGACAGGCCCCGACGAGTACGTCGTCGCAGGAAGCGGGAGCGCTCTGGTCACGTTCACTGTGAACGGGCTCGGGTTGCCATTCGCTGGAATCGAGAGCATCGAAGAGGAGTTCTTAGAAGGTAGCCGATGGGTTCTCGGTCGGCGGCTAAATGGGGATGAGGATTCGCAGGGGCAGGTTCTGAAGTTGAATGACGACGATTTTGGCTGTGGCGCGATCTATCGCGTTCGCCTATATCGCTATCGCTAAATTCGCAGTTTTTTCAGAGGCGCGCGCGGGCCCTCTTGTGTCGGGGTTCTGCCTTTCTCGCATTTCCCCCAGAGTTACGACGCTGTGTTCGCCTAGGGACAGCGAGAAGCAAACCCGACGATTTGTAGATCTACCCCCATCCCGTCCGAGCGCGCGGAGGGCCGCCTTGGCCCGTGCAGCCGAAAAATTCTGCTTGACAGCCGGTCAATTAGGGCCATATAGTTCGCGGCACGAATTTAGTGCGGGGCGTGTAGCTTTTTCCTTCTTGTTGGATGGCTGAAAACATGGCTTTCTGCGCGCAAGCATTGTTTGTTTTCCGTATATAGTTCAGCGTGCAAATTAAATGCGGAGAATTGACTTTACCAATACGCAGGTAGCGTCGAGCCAGACGGCACGTGACATCAACCGGAGCGTGGTGCTGAACCTGATCCGGCGGCGGCAGCCGATTTCGCGAGCGGACCTGGCGCGGGTGTCTGGGTTGCAGCGGAGTACGGTCTCGCTCATCACCGAGCAGCTAATTGGGGAGAAGTGGGTCGTCAATGGACCTACGGGGCGTCTGCCGCGGGGGCGTAGGCCGACGTTTTTGAGGCTCAACGAGAGGCGGGCGGTTCTCGTGGCGGATCTTCGTCCGGCGCAGACGACGGTGGGAGTGGCGGACGTAAATGGAAAGATCCTGGCACAGGAGGCGGTTCCGACTGTGGCAGAGCCATGGACGATGGCTGCGAGCTTGTCGGAACGAATGTGCCACCTGATGCGCAGTCATCCAGAGCTGGTTTTCGAAGGGGTAGGCATCAGCTTGCCCGGGCGGATTGACTTAACCACGCAGCGTTTGGTGTTTGCGCCCAACTTGAAATGGCCGGCCTTCGACTTCAAGGGAGCTATTGAGCGGGCCACAGGGATGCGTGTGGAGCTCGAGAATGCGGCGAACGCTTGTGTTATCGCCGAGGTCTGGTTCGAGCGCGCCGAGAGACTCCGCGATTTCATAGTGGTATCAATCGCTGAAGGAGTCGGCACCGGGATCTTCCTGAATGGACAGATGGTGACTGGATCGAATGGCATGGCGGGAGAATTTGGCCACGTGTCGCTGGATCCGGATGGCCCGCTGTGCACCTGTGGGGGCCGCGGATGCTGGGAAGTATACGCATCGAATCGGGCTGCGCTGCGTTATTACCACGAATCGAGCGCGGCGCCGGATGGGTTGAGTTTTCGGGATCTGCTCGCGCTGGCCGAGGCGGGAGATGAACTGGCGCTCAAGTCGTTGGACAAGATGGCGCATGCCATCGGCAAGGGGATGCGAATGATCGCCGCCGGCGTCAGCCCGGAAGAAATCGTCGTCGTGGGGGAGCTCACGCGGCAGTGGCACCGTTTCGGTCCCGTCATCGAGGCGGAACTCGCGGCCGGTGTCTTGGTTGGGAAGCCGCCGATCGCAAGACCGGCGGAGGGAAGCATGGCGCGCCTGCGGGGCGCCGTAGCGCTGGTGTTGCAGAGGCACTTTGGCCCGTCTGCCCCGGCGTTGGGGTCGGGCGTGCCCGCGGCGCGGGAAGGGACTGCAGCCCTCTTGCAGTAGTCGGGCTGCCCAAGGATTTGTGCCGGGTGAAATGAGCCGGCACGCGGATTCGGCCATGTTCGGTTTGGAGGATTGGAGGAGGAGTTCGATGTCCAGTCAGATTCGAATTTTGGAGGTGGGTGAAATGCAAAAGAACCACAGATGGGTAATGGTTGTAGGCTTTGTGGTGCTGTTCTTTTTGACATTTTCCGGCCCGAGCCAAGCGCAGGTGCTGTACGGTTCGTTGACGGGGAATGTCACGGACCCGTCGGGAGCCGCGATGCCTGGAGCGACGGTGCAGGCACTCGATGTCGCGAAGGGCGTGGCGCAACAGACCACTACCGACAGCGCCGGTGGGTATAACTTCCCAGCGTTACTGCCGGGCATCTACAAGATAACAGTCTCGGCGACCAGTTTTGCCTCGTTCGAGACCACGGATGTTCGCATCGAAGCGAACAACGTCAGGCGCGTTGATGTCCAGTTAAGGGTCGCGACGGCCACGGAGAAGGTGGTGGTTTCCGGCGCTCCGCCGGAACTGCAGACCGACCGGGCGGATGTGCACACGGATCTTCGGGCCTCGCAAATTGAAGACATTCCGATCATGTCCACGGCGGGCCGGAACTTCCAGACCTTACTCAAGATCGTGCCGGGAGCGGGCCAGCTGAACGAAGCGAACTCAGACGCTGGAAACCCGGCCCGCAGCATTAACGCCAACGTCAACGGCTTTTCCAGCCAGACCAACATCACGCGGATTGATGGTGTGCCGGCCGTATATAGCTGGCTGCCGGCGAACACCGCCTACATTTCCCCGGCCGAAGGGATTGCCGAGGTGAACATCGTCACGAACTCGATGGACGCCGAGCAGGGCAATGCCGGCGGGGCGATGATGAACGTGATCACCAAGTCAGGCTCGAACAACCTCCACGGCAGCGTGTTCTTGGACCACACCGACAGTTCGCTCAAGGCGAAGAACTATTTCGACTCACCAGTACAGGGCACGACCACTTTTCAGACGCTGCCCAACAACCTGTACGTCTTCAACCAGTTTGGCGGGTCCGTCGGTGGACCGATCAAACGCGACAAACTCTTCTTCTTCGCCGACTATCAGGGAACCACGCGGAATACGTTCGCTCGGCCGCTTAAAACCGTTCTGAATCCGAAGTCCATCTTTTTGAACGGCGCCGGAGATGCCGATTTTTCGGGCGCCCTGCCAGCCGTTGGGGCTCTGGTGCCTCAGGTCGGCGCGGCCCTCAACCCGGATGGATCTGCTCCCAAAGTGGCTTTCGTTAACTGCGATACAACGCCTGCTGCGGGATGCCTCTACGATCCCCTGACCGGGAATGCCGATGGCACCGGCCGTACGCAGAACGGCGGCGCCAATACGATGATCGTCAATAACGTCGTACCGGCGGTTTTCGTGGATCCTGCGGCGAAGGCCATGCTCGGCAAAATAGACCCCACGGGGTTCCAAAACAGCAACTTCGCGAGCGGCGGGGTTCAGGCTGCCAACAACTACTTGAGGCAGGGTCCGGTCACGATGAATCAAAAGACCGGGGATGCCAAAATCAACTACTTGCCGAACAGCAAGACGACGCTATTCGGCCGGTACAGCATCATGGACACCTTGTATTCTGATCCTGCGGCTCTAGGCGATGCGTTGGGAGGAGCTATCGGCGGAGGCCAACTCGGTACCGCGCCCACGCGAGTGCAGAACATAGGGTTGGGCGGCACGTACACGTTCAGTCCCAACACCGTGGTGGACGTCAACCTCGGGTATCTGCGTCAGAACCTGGCCGCGCAGTACGATCTGGACCTCGCTCGGGGCAACGTCGGCGCCGCGTTAGGTATCCCCAATACCGACCAGTGCGGCTTCCTGTGCCAAGGCACGCCGTCCTTCCAAACCAGCAACTGGAACAACCTGGGGAATGACAACACCGGCAACCCGTTCCACTTCTGGGATAACGCCTACATCGGCAACGGCAACCTGAGCATGATTAAGGGGCGGCACGATCTGCGCTTCGGCATGGAACACGGCCGTTACCAGATCAACCACTTCCAGCCGCAGGGCGGCTCTTTCCAGACGGCGCGCGGCACCTTCTCGTTTACCGGGAACATGACGGTTATTAACCCCGGAGCATGCAATGCGAAAACGACGGTCTGCGAGCCGGGACCCAATTACGCCAATTCCGCAGCCCAGTTCATCCTGGGCGTACCTACCGAAGTGGGCGAGGCCGTTCAGAATACCATTCCCCTGGGGATACGCTGGCGGACGTGGTCCGCTTACGCGCGGGATCGTTTCCAGATCACCCCGAAACTCACGATGACCTTCGGTGCGCGATGGGAGTTCTATCCCTTTGCCGCCTTGGCGCACGGTGGGGTGTCTGTCTTCGATCCTTCGACGGGCTTCGTATTGGTCGGCGGGCAAGGGTCCACTCCGATCACCGACAACGTGCGTGTGGGCAACGGCCAGATCCTGCCGCGTCTGGGAATTGCCTACCGGCTCACGAGCAAGACGGTGATTCGTGCCGGATATGGCATGAGCTCCGACTCCAACAACTGGCGCTTCTTCCGAAACAACTACCCCAACACAACCCTCTCGGACATAAAGGGCAGTAGCGCGTTCACTCCTGGGGCCACGTTGACGACCCTGAACCTGGGCGTGCTCGCGGCCAAATACCCGCTCTCCAGCTCCGGTCAGCCGTTGGCCGCGGGCTTACCCATTATTACGAAACCAAACACGAACTTGGGACGACTCCCGCTTCCTACGGGCGTGGGATTCGGCGGAGACACGGTGCCCTTCGATTTCCGTCGGGGCTTCGTCCATTCCTACAACTTGACCGTGCAGCGGGACATCCACGGCTTTGAGACCAGCGTGGGCTACGTCGGCAACCGCGGCGTACGGATGCTTACAAATTACAACCTGAACGCAGCGCCCGCGGGCGGTGGTAACGCCGGCACACTGCTCTATGGCACAACTGCGGTCGCAAATGGGAACCCAGTAACTGGTCCCGGTAACTCGAATACCATCAACTGCGCGTGTCCCTTCCAGTCGACTTCCTACAATTCGCTCCAAGCCACCGTGAACAAGGACTTCCACAATGGCTCGGCCATTGGTCTCGTGTACACGTGGTCCAGGGCGATGGATTGGGAAGACAACGAGGAGCTCAACTCCTTGATGTGGCCGTATCCGGCCTACTGGCTGCGTAACAAGAGCGTCGCCGGTTTTGACCGCACGCACAACTTCGCGTTCTACGGAAACTACGAGCTGCCCTTCGGCCGGGATCATCGCCTGGCGCAGCACGGCGTGGCCGAGAAGATCGCCGGTGGCTGGCACCTCAACTGGGTACTGAACCGGTTGAGCGGAAGCCCGTTCAGCCTTTCCTCCGACGGAACCAGCGTCAATGCTCCGGGGAATAGCCAAACCGCGACTCAGACCGGGCCGCTCAACTACGTAGGTGGCAAGGCGGGATGGGTCCTCAGCGGTACCACCTGGACGCTCAAATGTACGACTCCAGCCTGTTACTATTTCGACCCGACTTCCTTCGCGGTTACGACGGGCGTGCAGTTCGGCAATACCGGCCGTAACCTCGTGCGCGGGCCGGGCTTCTTCAACGTAGACATGAGCATCTTCCGCGACTTCCGCATCACCGAGCGCATAAAGTTCGAGCTCAAGGGCACGGCGTTCGGTCTGACGAACACGCCGCACTTTGGTAACCCGAACGCGAATATTTCGGGCTCCAATTTTGGGGCCATTACCTCGACCGTGAACTTGGGAGGGTCTGACGCCACCGGAACGGGTGGCGAGCGGCAGATCATGGTCGGCGCCAAGTTCACGTTCTAAACAATCGGCCCGAATCGGGGATGAGTTCATCCTCGATTCGGCAAGCAGTATCGGCAACCTCTTCGCCCGGCAGGTTGGAAACAACTTGCCGGGCGAGGGCGTTTTTTCGGTCTGAGACTTCGCGAAGTGTTTCGCTGATTCTGTTGTGTCACCTGCACGCTGGCTGCTACTATCGACATCCCCTGGATAGAGTTTTATTTGAGGGTGCCCTTTTATGGGACTTCCGGCCCTGGATCTGACATCCAAGACTGCCGTCGTGATTGGCGGGACTTCAGGAATCGGCCTGGCGTTGGCGAAGGGGCTCGCGCAGGCTGGCGCAAACGTGGTCCCCACGGGGCGCCGTAAGGATCGCACTCAGTCCGCCGCGGACGAAATCAGGAGAATCGGGCGCAAGTCCCTTGCTATCGCCTGTGAGGTGACCGACCGGCGCAGTCTGGAGGCGCTGCTTCAAGCGGCCTGCACGGAATTCGGTTGCGTGGACATTCTCGTTAACTCCGCAGGGATAACCAAACGCACGCCGGTTCTGGATGTCACCGACAGCGAGTGGCACAGCATACTGGAAACAAATCTGAACGGGACGCTCCGGGCGTGCCAGATCTTCGGGCGTAAGATGATCGAGCGGAAGTACGGCCGGATCATCAATATCGCCTCGCTCTCCGCGCGCGTGGCGCTGTACCAGGTTGCGGCGTACTCCGCGAGCAAGGCTGCGGTGGCATCGCTGACGCAGTCCCTGGCGATTGAATGGGCACCGTACGGTGTGTGTGTGAACGCAATTGTCCCGGGGGTGTTCCGGACCGATCTGAGCGCGCCGGTGCTTGAGGGAACCGGGCGTGGAGACGAGTATCTGCTCCGCACACCCATGCGGCGATTCGGCGAGCTCGAGGAGTTAGCGGGCGCTGCCGTGTTCTTGGCCTCTGACGCTGCGAGCTTTGTGACGGGTCATCTGTTGGCAGTGGATGGCGGATTCCTCGCGAGCGGCGTGAATCAGTAGCGTTGTCGCAATGAAAAGAGAAGAGAATGTAAAACGCATCGCGGAGGTAGGAATCGTTCCGGTGGTCCGCGCGCCGTCGCCGAAGCAAGCTTTGCAGGCTGCTGAGGCCGTGTTGGCAGGGGGTATCCCGATCGTCGAAGTGACGATGACGGTCCCCGGCGCAATTGAGGTCATCGCGCAACTCGCGAAGAGCATGGCACCGGAGGTGCTGGTTGGAGCGGGGACGGTGCTCGATGCCGAAGTCGCTCAGCGCTGCATCGATGCCGGCGCCGAGTTTCTGGTCAGTCCGGGCTTCGATCTTGCGACCGTGAGGTTCGCAAACACCCGGGGAATCCTGGTCATGGCGGGTGCGTTGACGCCCACGGAGGTAATCGCTGCCTGGAAAGCGGGTAGCGACTTCGTGAAGATATTCCCCTGTGGTGCCGTCGGCGGCGCGAAATACATCAAGGCCCTGAAAGGTCCTTTACCTGAGGTGCCCATGGTGCCGACAGGCGGGGTGAACCTGGATACGGCGGCGGAATTCATCCGTGCGGGCGCTGCAGCTCTGGGCATCGGCGGAGAACTTGTATCCGCGGCAGCGCTCCAGTCGGGGAATATGGGCGAAATCGTGGAAGCGGCGCGGAAATATGTTGCCATTGTGCGTGAAGCGCGGCAACATACCGCCGCGCGGCAATCTTGATATTCCGTTTCGTTATCGGTCGTGAAGGAGAGCTGTGCTTGTCACGGGATGGAGCCTGTGATGGGGAGGAGTGGCGTATCAAGAAGACCCGAAACACGAAGGCAAGGGTGCTCCCTTATCAGAATCCTTCTCTACTCCCGGCGAGACGCGCCCAGAAGCTGCTGTCTCGCGCGACACTGGAAGAAAAGGCGGCGCAGATGATGTGCGTCTGGCAGGGGATGGCCAGCGTGCACTACTTTCGATTGTCTCAACAACCGGTCGCTCCTGGGCCCACAGGGTCAACCCCGGCAGCGACCGCCGCGTTCAATCAAAGGAGCTGGAAATGACGAGCGGGACTCAGAAGCTTTCCGTGGTGGAGAAGGCTGGATACAGCCTCGGTGACGGCGCTGCGAACTTCGTCTTCATGACGATGATCCTCTTTCAGTTGAGCTTCTACACCGACACCATGGGCATCGCTGCCGGCATCGCCGGCACGCTGCTCTTGGTGGGCCGGTTCTGGGACGCCTTCTTCGAT
>Ga0187849_1000490_pt1 | contig 53145 bp, 60 predicted proteins | sample June2016WEW_4_10_2_FD_132412 | JGI IMG/M metagenome (GOLD analysis project Ga0187849, IMG submission 132412) | Peatland microbial communities from SPRUCE experiment site at the Marcell Experimental Forest, Minnesota, USA - June2016WEW_4_100 | ecosystem: Environmental > Terrestrial > Soil >... | reverse complement strand
TGATAATCGTGTGCCTACTGTTTTTGGACTTTTGGCAAGATTGGAGGGGCGTGAACCCGCATGAAATCTAGGTTCGACTATAAGAATTTGCGCTAAGGATGCCTATTTTGCAAAAACCCAGGTTCGAGCACATGCTCAAGAATGGAGAAATGTGGATAAAAGGTGAAGAGAAGTTCCGGCGCTTAAAAGAATCTCCGTTCATCCGTCTCGACGCTAGGATCTTGGAGACACTTTGGGAAAATAAGCACCTTATCCCAGAGACCTGGAAGAGGAAGACAAGCGGCGACACAACTTTCATCTTCTTTGACGGCACCATCCTTCAGTCCTCGAGCGGCGCCCGCTTCGTGCTCTATCTCGGCTGGCGCTACGGCCAGTGGGACTGGCGATGTCGCTGGCTTGAGGACGACTGGCGCGCCCGCCACCCGTCCGCGGTTGTCGCAAGTTGATCTTTGGGTTTTGTGAGCCATTGCATAAGTATGCCTTTCCAGGTGCGTTAACAAGCGCATAAAAAAACCCCTTCCCGTTTTTTTTCGGGTTGGGGTATTTTTCGTCATTGCCGATACTCAAACATCGATCACCGCGTTGTACGCCTCCTTGTGTTTCTCCATGATCGAAACAGGCGGGCAGCTTTTGAGGGCTTCGGTCACGGCATTGAAGAAGCTCCACTTGTTGCGAGGCTGGAATTCCTCGTGTGGGGGTTTCAGCCATTCGTCCTTGACGGTGGTGAGTTGCCGGGGACTGATGATGTCCTGGCCGAACAAATAGCCCATGAGCTCGAAAGCGTTCCTGTTATCCATGGGGATGGTTTTCAGCCGATCAGCGTCTGCGATGACTTTTTGGAAGTTCTTGCCGGCGCGATAGAGCGTGGAAATGGCCAGGTCCTCCAGCCCATTCCAAACATTTTTGGTGTGCTTTTTCATCACGGCCACATCGCCGGAAAGAGCCAGGTTGTCGCAGATGAAGACTGAGGCCCCGATAGCCAGACCGATGGACATCGAGCGGTCGTAGGAATTCCGGAAAGCCACCGAGAGGCCGAGTTCCTTGTGGTCCTTTTGGAAATTCAAAAGGGCAAAGAGCTGGTTGCCGCTTCGAGCCAGAGCGTAATGCTCGCCGAGAAGAACGTAATCGGTCAAGAGGTCCTGACTGATGGTCAGGAGTTTATCGGCCAGGTGGTAATGACTGACCGGGAGATACGAGTCGGTAGCCTCTGGCATAGGCACGAGGTCCAGATCGGCTCTTGTCACCAAATTGCCGCCGCGATGAAGTGTTAATTCGTTCATTCTGACCTCCTCTTTGGGATCACTTCAAAAATTCATTTCGAGGTTTGAGGGAAAGTTTTTCATGCGAATTCCGGGGGTGACACTGCGGTCATTACCCAGCTGAGAATCAGTACCCGCACTCGTGACAGACCGCTCTGCCGCCAGCATAGAGAATGATGGTATTACTTCGACCATCGCCGATGATCGCGCGGTGGCCTCAATCCAGAATGAGTCGTTTCCCTTTGTGCTCGGAGATAAACTTTTTGATTGGTTCGCGCACATCGGGAGGTCCGCGCCCGCGTTTTTCGCGCTTCATGGCGATCTCCTTTGTCCGAAACCGGACAGCATCGGTTTTCAAAGAACAATTCGTGATTTGGTTTAATTGGTTCAAAAGCGGTTAGATCACGAAGGCAGGATTGCCTTATCCGATTTCAGTTTAGCGGCGGTGGATACTCAAACAAGGAAGGGAAAATTGCTTTTGGGAGCACATTCGAGGTGTATAGATCGGGCGGAAATTATAAAGAGCCAACCGCGATGGGTTGGCTGTGGAATTAAAGCTCAGTGTTTATATCAGCGGTTCTTTCTGCCCAAATCAAGGTCCGGGGATAACAATTCCAATAACCCCTGCCACCCCTTATACTGTCCACATCCCCATGTATGGTCCAAACCTCCGTATCAGATAAGCCAAAACGCGAGAGAGTAACTAGCCCCCACCAATTTTTTAACCAAAATAGTTTTCGCCTTGTCCTTTTCCTTCTGATTATTTCGGGGAGTTTTTTGTTTTGCGGAGTAGGGAACGCGAATGCGGCGACGTATTTCGTCCGGGCTGATGGTACGGCAACAAAGGCTAATGCCATTGGTCCTGACACGAGTGCTACTAATTGCATGTCAATGGCGACGTTTAATAGTTCGACATTCAACCCTGGAGATACGATTTATTTTAGTGACAAGGGCGGGGCTTATTCAACACACATGAACCCTCCGTCGAGCGGTACTGCTGGAAATCTAATTACCTATATGAATGCTCCAGGCGAAAGTCCGGTTTTGGGACCGCAGACGAACTCCTCCACCATTCTCGTTGGTGTCAGTTATGCGATTATTTCCGGGTTCACCACGACCTGTCCAGGCGGATACGCTGAAATTGCTGGTGCTACGAATTTTAGTAACACGACCATAAGCTACATTACAATGAATGGCGGTGGGGCGCAGAATATCATAATGAACGTAGCTATGACAAATGTTACCTTCGATCACATTACTGTTAACACTCCTGGGACAAGCATTGCTATTTATCTATATCATACTGGAAATTCCAACACGACTATTTCAAATTCCACACTACCAGGGAGCTGGAACCTTCAGAACCATAACGGGCTTATCATTTCTAACTGCACCAATACAGGCACAGCAGGAGGAATTTCCATCCTCAATTCTACTGGCGTACTGACGATAAATGGTCTTACGCTTTCAACAACTGGTGCAACTGGTCTCAGCTTAATATCAGGAAACACTTTCTCTGCTGGCAGTTTGATAAGCAACACAACGGTTTCAGGGGTAAATGGCACTGGGTTTGCTCTTGCGTCAGCAAACAATGTGAACTTAACAAACTGCGTAGCCACAAATAATGTGTCCGGTTTTAGTCTGGGCGGGGTCAATACAGCGGTCCTTACCTCGTGTTCATCGTCGGGGAGTACAAATACTGAATTAGGCATAAACTCCGGTTCAACGAATATCACAATAAATGATTTCACAGCAGGGCCAGGAACGACCAACGGGGTTTATATTGACAATGCTTCTTATGTCACCTTTAACAATTCTATTATTCACGACGAAGAGATTGGCGTGTGGCAAACCGACGGAGCAAATCATATAACTTTTAACCATGCGTATCTGCACGATCTAATGCAAACAGGTTTTACTGATAACGGCACCGGCGACTATGACAACACATGGAATTACAGCCTGGTGTCAAACTGCGGGACATATGAGAAGACACATTCTCCCGCAGCTAATGACGATACGGGTTTTGCTATTGACGGTAGTAATGGCTACAACTATGCGATCAATTATTCTATTGTTACTGGATGTGCCGCTGGTGGGTATCATCTCGGGAGGGCATCAAGCGGAACAATTTATAATTCGGTAGCTTATGGAAACGGTGGTAATTGGACGGGAACTGGGGGAGTCAATAATTCATGGGGCGCGTTCAGTGGTTACCAAACAGGACTTAATCCAATAACAGGTGTGGGCTGGACGGTCAAAAACTCTATTGGGATGAACAATTACCCCGTAGAAAATGTGCAAATGCAGGTTTACAATGTTATGGACAATAACCTCTACGAGCCTACGAGCAACAGTGCCTTTGCCACGGTGGGAGGCAATACCGTCAGTTGGACAACGTACAACATAACTGACGGATACGAGCCCCATAGTATAAACGCCAATCCTCTCTTCACCAACGCTTCCGGTTCATACTCCACAAGCACCGACTTCTCCCTCCAACCCCTTTCCCCAGCCATCGACACCGGCACTCCCATAACAGGATTGACCACCGACATTCTCGGCAACCCCATATATGGTCCCTCCGACATCGGCGCATACGCATACCAGCCGCCCTATACCTTTGCCGCTAACAAGATCCCCACCACTGGTTCCATCCGTCTGTACTCCAACGGTCAGTACCGCACCCTGACTGCCACCTCATCCTCAGCAACCGCCACCTTCTCCGTTGCCCCAGTCGGTGGCTTCTATACCGCCTCCACTAGTGAATACCTGGACCTCTCCATCAACACCTGGACCACCCTCGACAAGAACTGGAATGCTTCTTCAACGGCAAGCGGCATCGGATACACCCACGCCACATCCACCGTCTATACCATCGGCGACCTCACTCCCAACACTCCATACGCCTTTTCTCTTGACGGTTCACCTTCTACCGCATTAACCAGTTCTCAATGCTCCGGCAACATCTGTACCTCCGACGGCACAGGCACTCTCATCTTCACCTATACCGGCGGAAACTCTAGCCACACCTTCAATCTCTCAGCTCCTCCCACCATCACCAGTGTCTCCACCGTCACCTCTCCTTCAACCGACAAAACCCCTTCATTTTCCTTTACGTCCTCTGAAGCCGGCACCCTGCTCTCTGCTGGTTCTTGCACCCCAAATACTACGAGCGTCTCCTCCGGAAGCAACTCCTTCACTTTCAACTCTCTCGCTGATGGCACATACTCCAACTATGCCTTCTCCGTCATCGACTCCTTCGGCAACGACTCCGCCACTACCACCCTCAACTCATTCCTCATCGACACCACCGGTCCCACGGGTTCCATCAGCAATGGCTCCGGCTCTCCAACCAATCAAACCACTCCAACATTAAACCTCACCATTGCCGACACAGGCGTCGGAGTCACAGGAGCCGAAATGCGCTTCTCTTGCAACGGCTCCACGTGGTCATCCTGGGCAGCATACGCAACTCCAGTCACCACCTTCAACATCGACACCGGTGCCGGCTGCACCAACAGTGACGGCACCAAGACCGTCTATGTGCAATTCGAAGACTCCCTTCTCAATATCGGCTCCGCATACAATACTGGTACCTTCACCCTCGACACCACCAATCCGAACGCCGCCCTCTCCAACACTCCCGCCACATATGGTATATACACCGCCAGTACCACGACCGACATCGCCGTTGCCGGCACTGACGTCGTCAATTACGAATACAAGCTTGACTCCGGTTCCATATAGCGCCTCGACTCCCGTTGCCACGCCTATCACGCTTTCAGGCCTCTTGGAAGGCAGCCACACCATCTCCGTCATCGGCGAAACCCCTTCAGGTACGTGGCAAAGCACCCTCGCCCCAACCACCTACTCCTGGACCGTCGACCTCACCGGCCCCACCATTTCTCTCATCAGTCCCGATGACAATGACAACACCGTGCAACAAACCGATTCGTTTTCCTGGACCGGCACCGATGCACTCTCCGGCGTCGCCTCATACCAGCTCACCGTTGACAACACCACCGGTTCCGCCATTACTGACACCTCCGTCTCACTCCCGAACCTCGCCTGCAATCAAGAACACACCTGGCACGTTACTGCCACCGACAACGTGGGCAATACCACCAACTCAGCCACACGGAAATTCTCCATCCCCTGCGGCGCTATATCCTCGTCCTTCTCCGCTCCGATTATCACCTCATCTTCTCTCACACCTACACCTTCTCCCGCCACGTCACAGACAATATCATCCACATCCACACCTACACCTGCCTCAGGCCTCACAACCACCCAGATCACGTCCATCCTTTCCCTCCTCGCTTCCTTTGGTGCCGATACTGCTACCATGGCGAATGTGCAGACGGCACTCGGAGGAACTACCGTCACGAACTCCTCACAGACGACCACCTACACCTTTACCCGCAATCTCTCGCTTCATGACACGGGAGCTGACGTCCAGGCGCTCCAACAGTTCCTCAACACTCACGGTTTCCTAGTTGCAGCAAGCGGGCCCGGTTCTCAGAGCAACGAAACGACAACCTTCGGCACTAAGACCTATGCCGCACTCATCAAATATCAAAAGAGCGTTGGACTTCCGGGGACGGGATGGTTTGGGCCGATGACGCGGAGGAGGATCAATGGTGGTTAAAGAATCGGTACGATCAATCCATTTCTGCCGCCATCACCGCCAAGGCCACTGCGTCAAACATATTCTGGTGGAATCTCTCTTTCCAGGCCCGGTCCTGAGTGAGATAGACTTTTAGTTCCGGGAATATCGATACGATCACCGTCGCCACTTGGAATTTGCTGGCCCGGCCGTCGCCGCAGGTGAATTTTTTTAGCGTATTCGGGGCAAAGCCAATCACTTTGAGTCCTTTTCTCCTTCCGATAGCCCGGATTTCATCGGCGAAGACATTGAGCAAGGCAGAGCTTCTGTTATTGGCAAAGAAGGTTTTTTCGACCACGAGCACCCGCGGCTTCAAATCGTTAATGAGTCTCAGGATGACTTTTCTTCCTTCCTTCAGAGTTTCGTGAGGCGTTTCCTGTTTTTTGATTATCTCCACCCCATAATAGAGAAGTTCGCAATTTTCCATCACCGCCACGCCCATGTGCCGGGTTCCTGGGTCAATAGCGAGGATTCTTGCTTTTGTTTTAGGCATGTTGTTGTGGGGCGGAAGAGCACCGCACGGGATCTCCCCGCCCGTTACGTTGATTATTAATTTCATGAACCCCTGCGGCTCCAAGGGCCACGGCTTCGAACATTCTCATGTGGTATGGGTTCCTCCGCTGTTTTTCGATAGTGAGCTCAACGGAGAGTTCGGGGTACAGAGCGGTTACCGCTTCAGCCAAGTTTCTTTTGTTTTTTCTTTGTTCTTGGCAGAAGACGGTTTCAAGTTGCTTAATCGTGTATTGGATGAGGTTGAGTTTGTTTCTGAGGCACAGTTTCTGAATCTGGTTGTGGAGCGAGTTGAGGCCGCGAGAGCTACGCGAGGGATGCAGTCTTTTTATGGCCACAAGATCGGGCCGGTATCGTTCGATCCACATGGAGACGATAGTCAGCGCCCTTTTCAACTTCTCCTTGGACCATGTCCCTTTGAGGATCTTCACTCTCCAGTCTTGGAGCTGCTGTCCCCGGAACACGGCTATTCCCAGATACCTCGTTCCGGGATTAACAGCGAGGACCGTGTGAGAGTTATTTCGCATGTTGTTGGATTAAAAAATTAAATAGTGCACCACGGCTAGTTTTGATTTTGCTCGTAGGAACTTCTCTCACTCTGCCCACGGTCTCTCGGAGCAGAGACTCGGGGTATTTTCGAGCATAGGAGAGGTACAGTGGAAAACCGGCAAGGTCATGGAGGGCCTGGGCCAGATCGTAGGCCAGAAGTTCTTCCCTGGTCTTACAGGCCGAAGGTTTCAGATTCTTAAAATCGATTTTTATACTATCGATATCGCTCTTTAATATATTCTCTTTAATCGTATTCTCTTTAGGAGTGGTGTCTGCCTTCTGATTGTCCTTTATCCAAGCCGGTTTTTGAGCCTCAACAGTCCTTTGAGAAGTGCGGTTTTCAACACCTCTGAGGTGCGGAATTCCGCACTTCTGCGATGCACATTCCTGCACGTCTCCGAGCGGCTTCCATTTGCCAATGGTGATAGCAAGACAACGACCTGAACTTTTGGTTACGATGTATTTTCCTTCCCGCAAGACGTTGAGCCACTCGAATATTTTCCTTCGCTGAATCCCGGTGTCCGAGCAGATCGTCTTTACTTTCCTCACGAGAATCCCGGTGCTTCGATTGGCGTTGAGAAGGAAGTAGAGAAAAAGCCAAACGGCATTTCCCATTGTTTGAAAATGAACGGCGTCAGCGTCCATAACCAGGCCCTTCCAGACTGGTGCCCACCAATCTTTAGCTTTTCTCATACAGTACATGTGCCCCTGACAGTTCCTCTCGGCTGGCTATTTTGTGACGCCGTTCCTGCACATAATCCCAATACAGCGCCTCCGACGTGCTTCGATAGACAGCGGCCAGATCGAATAGATTTTCTGTCTTAGGAATACACCTGCCGGCCTCCCATCGTGAGATCATGGAGGTGCTCTTGAGTTCCATAAGTTGCGCCACTCGCTTTTGGCTCAAGCCACGAACTTTCCGGCAACGCCTCAGGCTGTTAGGAATGAATGTGTGTTTTTGATCCTTCATGCGCTGCATGGAAGAAAGGTTATGGGTTCTAAACTATTAAAAAATAATACAGTCGTAAGGAGGGCGAATTTGCTTTGAGAGGCAAATTATGACGATGAAGAAAAGAGATCCAACTGGTTGGGGGTTTCTTTGGGTCGAGGAATGCTCTCAGGAACAAGCTCTACTTCCGATTCCTTCCGCCTGCGTGCATACCTCTTCCGTGATTGCTCAATAATCTCCTTCTTAAAAGATGCCTCTTCTTTAAAGGGCGGGAGTGTAAAGGCACTAAAAGGGTGGGATGAAACCCCGTCGATCATCAGCTTGAGGTAAATGTGGTGGTTCGGAAGATTCACCAGATCGGCTTCCGTGAACACCGGATAGAATTCTCTGGCCAGGTATTTGGCGTCTTCCGCTCCCACTCGAAATGAAATGAGCGTGCCGACATTTCCCAAAATGGCCGCTCTCATCTCATCATCCAGTTGATCCAGGTACTGGTGGGCCAACACCAAAGCGAGTCCATACTTTCTCGCTTCAGAAAGAATGCCGGCAAAGGACAGGGTGAAGAAATTGTGCACTTCGTCTACATACAGGTAGAAGGATTTTCTTTTTTCTTCCGGCACATCTGCGCGACCCAAGGCCGCCAATTGGATTTTGGTGACGAGCATGGCTCCGAGAAGGGCGCAGTTATCCTCCCCAATGTGCCCCTTGGCCAGATTGACGATCAGAATTTTCCCGCTGTCCATCACGTCGCGGAGATTAAAGGTGTTATCCTTTTGGCCGACAATGTTCCGGAGCGGACGACTGGTGATGAACTGACCCACCTTGTTAAGGATGGGGGAAACGGCTTCCGACCTCATCCAGGCGGAATACTTTTCAAATTCATTGAACCAGAAAGAGCGCACCTGCTCATCAGTGACGAGTCGTATAACCACGCTGCGGAAGTCTTTATCAGTGAGCAGTCTCGGGAGATGAAGGAGTGTGGCGCCGGGATACTCCAAGAGAGTGAAGATCGAATGGCGCAGAATGTGTTCCAGTCGTGGTCCCCAGAACTCCGGCCAGATCTTTTTGAAAACCGAAATCAGCCCGGATGCTACCAGGTGATGCGAATACGGCGAGCATTTTTCCAGAGGATTAAAGGCAATGGGATATTCTAAGTCCCCCGGATTGAAGTAGATTACATCGTTGATCCTCTCCTGAGGGACACAATCGAGGACCCTTTCCGCCAGATCTCCATGGGGATCGATGAGCGCCACCCCCCGGCCTTCCCGGATATCGGAAATAATCATGTTGGAGAGCAGCGTGGATTTCCCGGTGCCAGTTTTCCCGATGACATACATGTGGCCACGCCGGTTTTTCTGCTTGATTCCGAATATCTTCCGGATGTCCCGGTAGTTGGTGACAGCGAAACGGGTGATTGAATTTGAGTCGTTGATATTTTCAGTCATGCTCCCATTTTGCTGACCGACGACATCGAAAATAAGCCAAGCAAAGCTGCTTCCAGCGACAATTAAGCCCTCCTTACGCATCCCACCCGGTTTCTCTAACCTTATCTGCGGACAGCACATTACAAACCCCAAAAAGAAAGGAGCACACCGATGGGAAGGACAGTCAAAAGTCTCGAACTGAGGACGGCCGAGGGCAAGCTCATTGTGAGTCTGTACCTCGTCGAAAAAGAGGTGGACTCGGAAGGCAAATCCAAAGGTCCAGGTAACCGGAGTCCGGAAAACAGGACGGAAAAGAGCCAGGGCAACGGTCCCCAAAATGGCGAATTGATGAGCGAGGCCCAGAGGCGGTATCTCTTCCGCATTCTGGCCGACCAGGGCATCGAGGGAGACGCGGCTTTTGAGCGGCTCAAATCCCTTTTCGATGTCAGCGTTCTCAAGGAGGTGAGCAAGCGCGACGCCAGCAAAATGATCGAGCGCCTGCTGGAAGAACAGGGAGGGGTGAGCGATGGACCACCTTTCTAGCAGCCAGATGAATCTCTATTTCCAGTGCAGCCTGAAGTATAAGTTTCAGTATATTGACGGGCTGCCCAAACCTTTCAAAGCTTCCGGCTTAGTGTTCGGGGGCGCCATCCACTCGGCCATTGCCTGGTTCCACAAGAAGCAGCTCGCCGGGCGGAATGTGCCTCTGGAAAAACTGTACGCCATTTTCAGCGCCGACTGGTACGGCCAGAAGGTGGAGAGCGACATTCGCTACCGGGAAGGTGAGACGGAAACAAACCAGATCCTTCTGGGAAAAGAAATTCTCAGCCTCTACTATCACCAGCCGCGAAAACAGGTCAAAGGCACCGAGGTTCCGTTCACCGTTCCCCTTGTGAGTCCCGGAAATGGGGACCACCTGGGCATCAATCTGGAGGGCTACATTGACCTCCTTGAGGAAAATGACGGCATTGTGGAGTTCAAAACCTCAATCAAGACCATGGATCTCAAGGACTTAAACCTGCAACTCACGGCCTACAGCTATGCCTATGAGATGCTTTTCCAGAAGCGGCCCAAGAGTCTGAGAGTGGTGAATTTCCTCAAGCTCAAAAAGCCCAAGATGCTTTCGCTGGAAGTAAAGCCGGCCAGTATCGACCACCACCGGTTCATCCTTCTTGCCAAAGAGGCTCTCAAAGGAATTCGCTCCGGGGTTTTCTTCCCGAGACAGAGTTGGTGGTGCGATGGGTGTGAGTATGCGGAGCCGTGCCGGGGTTGGCAGGGTGCATAGGCGGCGCCAGCCGTGTATACGGGGCAGGTGAAATTTTCACTTGCCCTTTTAATTTATTGGCGCTACGCGCCAAGTGGGGTGCAGATGGTCTTTTTCTCCCCTGACCTCAGCCAGGAGATGCAGGTTTCAAAGTTATCAGTCCAGCAGTCGTTGGGCACTTTTGCCACAGGCTGGAATTTTAGCAATAGATTAGGGTTATCCGGTCTCGGCATGAGCCAAGGATCTATCGTGTACATAAATATAGACCAATCCATGGTAGACGGATGCAAAGAGACTGCTAAAACATCGAATTCTCCATATCGGTAAGGTCTGGTATCTCCACCAGACGCATCTTTCCCTCCGCGTGTCCGCTGCGTTTCGGTTACCCAATGATCTGAAGGCAGGAATCTATAAGCCTGGTTGGCAGTCATCGGAATATGATCTTTGAGGCGCTGCATCTTGACTTGGATTCGGACAGAACCCACTGAATCCCTCAAAAGGAAGTCGTAAGCAGGGTCTCCCTCAGGCGTAATATTCTCCCACCCAGTGAGGCGATTCACAACATTGATTTCAAAGGAAGCTTCCGCGATTACTCCGCGAATGCCACGAAGTGTTAAATCACTTGCCCGGTCTATGGCCTCCAGGATTATTTCGGCTTGCGTATTAAGTTTTTCCTCAATGGGATGGATTGGAAATTCAGCTCTCAAATATTCGAAAATTTCACGTCTTTGCCCGATGCTGCAACGGCTCAGTAGCTCTTTTATCTGCTCAATCTGCGTCATCTACCCTCGCCTTTGGCCTTCCTGCGTCCTGCGGTTCAAAATTTTCTACCTCTTGACGATTCACCAGAGTATGACCTGCTATAATGAGGCTTCCAATCCGTCCTTTTCTGACAAGCTTGGAAATAGCTTGCCTCGAAATCCCGCGGATTCGAGCGGCTTCCGACTGGGAAATCCACTCGGACGGGCTGATTCTTTCTTCATCAAATTTGGTTGACAATGTTAACCCATTTTATTATTTACATTATTTGAACACCCGACTATCATAGGGAAAGCCCAGTTTATTTCCATCAAAAAATGGGGAGACAAGGGTGATAAAAACGCAAAATACGCTTGCGATAAAACAGCTAACCATTGCATCAGGGCAAAATTCTCCGACGCTGCTTCTCCCAGGCTTCAACCCCTTCTATACGACCAACTTTGGAGCAGCCTACCTGGGAGATTCCTTGAAGGTGCTTTCAGCCTTGCCTGACAACAGCGTGAACGCCGTCATTACCTCCCCGCCATACGCGCTCCATTTTAAGAAAGAGTATGGAAACGTAGCCAAGGCTGATTATGTGGACTGGTTCTTGGAATTCGGAAAGGAAATACAGAGGGTTCTTGCGGAGGATGGAAGTTTTATCCTGAATATTGGAGGGAGCTACAATAAGGGTGCTCCAACTCGTTCGCTTTATCACTTCAAGTTGCTCATCGCCCTTGTTGAGGAGATAGGCTTTCATCTAGCTCAAGAGTGTTTTTGGTACAACCCGGCCAAGATGCCAATGCCCGCCGAGTGGGTGACCGTTCGCCGGATCAGAATCAGGGACTCGGTGGAATACGTCTGGTGGCTTTCCAAGACTCCTCACCCGAAGGCCAGCAATCGCACAGTCTTGAAGCCATACAGCAAAGACATGCACCGGCTCAACCAAAGAGGCCTCAATCATACAACGAGGCCGTCTGGTCACAACATCAAACCCAGCTTTAGCGATATTGATGCCGGTGGTTCAATCCCCACCAATGTAGTGGAAGAGGATATCCCCACCGATATGCTCAAGTTCGGCAATAATGCCGCCAATGACCCCTATACAATCCGCTGCAAACAAGCAAATATCAGGCTCCATCCGGCTCGTTTCCCGGCTGCTCTGCCGGAATTCTTCATCAAACTTCTCACCGAAAAAGGTGATCTTGTGGTTGATCCTTTTGCTGGATCGAACACTACCGGGGCTGTTGCAGAGAAACTTAACAGGCGATGGATTGCCATTGAGAATATAGAATCATATTTGGCGGCTAGTAAATTTCGATTCGAGTAACAATTGCGGGCAGTAAGCAGAAATACGGTCCGCAGCCATTGAGAAACTTCTAAGTGAGAATTATTCTCATTTTCCCCCTTCATTCATTTTCCCTTTTTTGACCAATTCTTTTGCAGTATTCTCAGCATTCAATATCGGATGTGAAATACGACTTCGTTTTCGTGGATCAGGGAGGTTTCGAGAAATAAAAGCCTGACTCATTCCGGCAACTGGTTGCTGTTTTCAGAGAGTACAAAGAGAAAATATAAACAAGGCAGTGTCTGGTTAGTGGAGGAATTATGTGGCGCGACAGTGAAAGCGAACAGGACTTTCTCAACTTCACCGAGCTGGCCGACCAGATCGCCGTCTTGGCGACAAATCATGCCCTGTTGCCAATCTCGATAGGTGTGTTCGGTGGGTGGGGAACGGGCAAATCGACGGTTCTGCGTCTCGTCGAAAACGAGGTTCGGAAGGCGGGCAACAAGGCACCGATGCTGATTAAATTCGACGCTTGGCTGTACCAGGGCTTCGACGACGCCCGCGCCGCGCTCATGGAGGTGGTGTCTAGCGCGCTGCTCGGTGCAGCCGAGAACAATGCAACCCTGCTCGAAAAGGCAAAGAATTTCGCTGGGCGAGTCAATTACTTCCGCGCACTCGGCCTGATCGCCGACTTCGGAGTCGGCATGGCGCTCGGCATTCCGCCCGGGTTGCTAACCGGAGCCGGAGCGGCACTGTCGTCGATCTTCTCCGGCAAGGGGTCCAAAGCGGACATGACAGAGGTGAAGGACGATGTCGCGGCGGCGCGTAAAGGTTTTTCTGATATCATAAAGCCGGCTGAGAAACGGACGCCGCCTAAGGAAATAGAGGCATTTCGCAGAGAGTTTGGCGAATTATTGGAAGGTCTCGATACGACGCTCGTCCTCTTCATCGACAACCTCGACCGATGCCTCCCGGATGCGGCAATCGGGACATTAGAGGCAGTCCGACTTTTCCTCTTCATGCCGCGCACGGCGTTCATCATCGCGGCGGACGAGGACATGATCCGCCATTCGGTCGCGAAACATTTCAAGGACCCTCAAGCGTCGCACGTGCGCGACTACTTGGACAAAGTTATACAGGTTCCTCTCCGCGTCCCGCAGGTGGGTGCCGAGGACCTCCGGGCGTATATGTATTTGCTGTTCGTTGGTTTAGCGGCTCCAGGGAAACTATCCGAAGTACAGGGCAAGCTTATGGCCGCCCTGCAGGGCAGTTGGAAGGGGGATACCTTCGACAAGGCGGAAATTGCTATGCTTGCTGGCGACGCGGCTGGACTGCTTGACAATCTTGGGATCGCGGACCGACTCGCTCCGATCTTTGCATGGGCACCCAATATTCAGGGCAACCCCCGTATCGTGAAGCGGCTGCTTAACGCGGTATTTCTGCGGCGCATGCTCGCCGCGAACCGCAAGATGAACGTGGACCTCGCAACGCTTGCCAAGCTCGCGGTGTTCGAGCGTTGTACCGATAAAGAAGCGACACTCGCACTCTATCGCATGGTGATGGAGGGCAAAGACGCTGAGAGGTATCTACTACCCGCTAACGAGATCGAGGGAGAGCCGCCGGATCTTCCAGCCGAGTGGAAGCAGCACGCAGATTTTATCGACCAATGGCGGGCCATGGAGCCGCCGTTCAAAGACGCCGAGACCCTACGCCCGGCCGTCTTCCTGAGTCGAGATGTGATGGCGCCGGCGCTGGCGCGGACCCTCCTAAGCGAGACAGCGCGGAAAGCCAGTGACGCTCTGCTGAATGTGAATAGCCTCAATTCGCCGGCTGGCAAACAAATTGTCGCGGAACTGTCCGCGAACGACCGACGCACCGTTATGTCCTCTCTGATTGAGTCGATGAGGGAGGGGGACTGGTCGGCACCTGTGCGTGGGATTCATGGCGCGCTTATTCTCGCGCAGGCTTCTGCAGAAGCGGGCGCTGAACTGAAGGCGTTCGTAAGCGGGCTACAGACCGGACAAATGGACAAGGGCATGCTGTTCCTCCTTAAGAAGGCCGGCATGGTGGAGGGAAAAACCTGATGGGGACTTCGCAGTCTAAACCAAATCCGCCTCCCGGAGCGCCATTGATCCCGCCCTGGGCAAACCAAGACCCACCTCCACCAGAGCCTCCGCCAGAGCCCGCGCCCGATCCGACCACACAGCCCGAACAACCTGGACCTGCCCCACCGCAGCCCCCTATTGATCTCGCTCCACCTCGACGGTTTGCAGGTTTTCGCACGGCGCTCGGCCACTTCGCGACCTCGGGTAATCGGGATGATGCACGCGCGGCACTCGGTCATTGGGCACGCACATCCACGGGCGGGGCACGGGCGAATACTCAACGTGTCTCGCGCGCTGCACGCACTGGTGGCGCCGCGCTCGCCGGTTTTGCCCGCGCAGCCGCAGGGCAACCGCCGGTCGCGGGTGCGTTGGACATCCGATCACTGGCCGGGCTTTCTGTTGATATAGCGGTTGACCGTATAGTTGACGCATTTTGCCCGCCTGGCATTCTTGACGAGGACACCGCCCGGCTTGCCATCGGCGAGGGGCTAACTAAAGCCCTAGCAGGTGCCGACACCTTTGATCCGAACGACATTGGCGTCAATGACGTTCGAGTGGCAACGCTCACATTCGTTGCCGAGCTAGTATTTGTATCCGTCGCTGGCGATGGCGGGCGCGCATTGGCGGCGGCACCGAGCCCTGCGGCGGCCACACAACGTGAATCAGACATTCGCTCGCTGGTACATGAAGCCACTGACATGGTTGGGACACCAATCCTCACCGCCGCCGGGAATGTATTGACGCCCGATGGAATGACTGCACTTGTCTCACGGGTCATCGAAGCCGTGCAGACGGAAATGGAGACGTGGTGACAACCCGAATCCTTGCAAGCCCGCACATAGAACATGCAGCTGCAGCGCGGTCCAACGGCGGCCTTGGATTGGCTCTGTATCAAGTGGGACGCCCAGCGCTCGCAGGAATCGGACACACATTACTGCACGAAGTCAAAAAGTTGCCACAGCCGCCGAGCGTGCGCGCATGGGACTTGCTGTCTATCGCGCTGGCGATATACGGCACTGATCGCTTCATTCCACGACGCAACTCCCCGGACGGCTGGACACGCATCCTCGCGCTTGAGGTCGAAGTGGTTGAACCGGACCCATGGTCCGCCCAGACCGCCCAACTCACCGCCGCACTTAGGTTTCTAACGGGCGACATCTGGTACTTGAGCTTTCGAGCCGGGGGGCAAAGTCCGCCTAATTTTACATCGACTTCCACCGATTGTGACTGCACATGCCTGTTTTCAGGTGGGCTCGACAGCTTGATTGGAGCCATAGACTTGACCGCCGTTGGACGGCGCCCGTTCCTTGTCAGCCAAGCCGCACCGAAAGAGGGACCGGTTCAGAGATACCTCGCCAATCAGATCGGTTTGGATCACCATCGGTTCGAGGGCCATGTGACCGAGCGTGCTGCGCCGCCCTACGAACCGTCATCGCGATCACGATCCGTGATATTCTTTGCTTATGGCGCGCTCGCTGCTGCTAGGTTGGGTGGCGAACTGTTCGTACCAGAAAACGGGCTTATATCAATCAATCCGCCGCTTACTCGTCGCCGCATCGGTAGCTTGAGCACACGTACAACACACCCGCACTTTATAAGCTCACTCCAAGCCGTCTTCGACCGTGTCGATTTGGGTGTAACATTGATAAATCGCTACGCTTATATGACGAAAGGCGAAATGTTGGCGCAATGCCGCCCTATTAGCGCACAGATTGCGTCGGCCTCGTACTCGTGTGGCAAGGGCAAGCGACTTAACAAGCATTGCGGACGCTGCTTGCCCTGCCTAATCCGGCGCGCAGCCTTCCTCAAGGCCAGGCTTGAGGATTCGACCCTTTATGCAGCTAATGACCTAGCACGCCATGCCACAAATGACGACGTGTATGCGGCACGACTAGCCACGGCAGCGCTTGCTCATCGCGATATGGCACGATGGGCGGTGGAAGCTGGACCCCTGCCAACCGACGCCGAAAGACGGACGGCTCATGTGGATGTCGTCAGGCGTGGGCTGGAGGAATTGCGCGACTATTTGGGGACGGTAGCTTGGCCGTGATCGATTTTCATTGCCATTTGGACCTCTACGGGAATCCTCATGAGATCGTCGCGCGATGCACCGAGTTGCGCCTTTACGTGCTCTCTGTAACAACTGTGCCAAGTGCTTTCGAAGGTACGGCGGCACTCGCAGCTGGCGCGGTACGGATCAGGACTGCTTTGGGCCTACACCCGGAGCTTGCGGCATCGCGGATTCATGAGCTGTCGCTATTCGAGACCTTGCTACCCCGAACGCGCTATGTCGGTGAGGTGGGGCTCGACGGCTCGAAAGACCATCGGGCATCATTAGACCACCAGACCAGAGTCCTTACGGACATACTTGGTATGTGCGCTCGTGCCGGAGGGCGCGTGGTCAGTCTCCATAGCCGAGGCGCAACGGGAGTCATCCTCGATGTACTCGCAGCACATACGACGGCCGGGAGGTTCATTCTGCATTGGTATCTAGGGACCTCGCGGCAGGTTGAGCGCGCGGCCGAGATGGGCTGTTGGTTTTCCGTTGGACCAACGATGTTAACTAGCCTCCAGGGTCGATCCGCTGCAGCGGCAATGCCACATGACCGAGTGCTCCCGGAGTCCGATGGCCCATTTGGCCTACTAGATGGTCCGCCTACGTATCCTTGGGAAGCTTGGTCCGTGGTACCACAGCTTGCAGACGTATGGAGAGAGCCTGAGCGAGAAGTGGGGGGCTTGCTTTTGTCGAATTTCAAAAAGCTTGCGACATCGACGCGAAAATAGATCGACTTAACCTTACCGGCTCGATACGTGGCTTCTGAATAGACCCCCCTCTTTGTGTATGATGAAGGGCGTTATCATCCACTAGACCGACAAACGGGGGCGGGGCAATGTCACAGGCGTTAACGGTAATAGGGAAGAAGATCGGGGGAGTGCTGCCGGAGCTGTTTGCACCCGATGCGAACGCATACAGCAGAATAGTATTTTTAGTTGCCTATACAAACCATTGCTGTATGCTTTAATATATCCTCTTTATTTATTTAATATTATTTATTACTCGCCACTTATTCTTCATTGCTCTTATGAAAAGGAGAGGCCATGAAGTTACAGAGGTTTAGACCTATAGCCTTTGCAATACTTTCCTTACACTTCGTGCTTGCAATTGGTTTTCTCGGATGCGCTTCAATACAAATGATAGGTCAGTATGATCAAAAGATTGATGATGGCATTACTAATCTACAGAAGGCTACGGCAGACTTTTTTACAACTATTGAGCGGCAAGGAGGTAGTAAGCCTGAAGATTATAAAACTCATGCCAAATTTTATGATAACACCAAGGTTGCTTTGTCAGGTCTCATTGTAAGGGCTAATGCTGTTAGCCTGAATAAGTTGACCGCTAAGGAATTAGACAACTTGAGCAAACAATATCAGGCATTAGAAATGCAAGACCAAAAATTTGGGATAAAGCAAGCCGAAATTCCCCAATTGGAATCGGCATATAATCGGGCATTTACTGCGCTTTTTACGCTTGAAGTGGCCAAGAAAGTACCTTCATCGCAAGGAGCTAGCAAATGACATTTAATTTCGATATTAGTAAGGTTGTCAGTGATATGGTTAACGCATCTTCCGGCGCACTGGTCAATGGAGGCCAACAAGCGACTGAATATGCAACCCACGAGTATGAATCGTTCATCTCCGACATTGAACATGTACAGACTATGGCCACAGCTAATCCACCTATAATCACAGAGGAGGAAGCACAATTCCTAGTAAATCAACACAAAAATTCGATGCAATCAGTTTTGTTAACTGTTGAAGGACTTGGAATTATTGCAGTGCAGAATGCTATTAATGCTGCTTTAGCAGTACTTAACGCTGCACTTAGTACAGCAGTTCAAGGCCTTAAGTTTGCCTTGTAAACAGTAATTCAGTTTCTCCTAACAGGATAGAATAACAAAGTGTTCAGTTCTGCTTGGCTGCGCTCTGCCGTCCGCGTGGGTCAATGCTAAGCGCTCACCGATAAACCGGGTGAGGGATCGCGCGCGCAACGGATCTCCCGATTCCGGGTCCCGATCCGGCTTCGGCTGCAGACCGTGCAGAAAGTCCGTGACGCACTGGGCGTTGGACGCGGCCACAAAGATCACCTTCTCGTCGTCCTCTAACGCCTGCGCCACAACGACCTGTAACGCGATTGCGGTGTTCACGCACCGCTGGCGAATCTTTGACACATTGCAAACATCAGTGTATCGTAAAAGGGAATATGTGAGCTTTAGTCTCTACATACAGTCACTGTGAAAATCATGTTTAAAGACATAATCAGCAAGAAAACCAGATCCGAATTCCGCGAGTACTTTGTGAATCGAACTTTGAGGGAGATTCAAATGGAATTCGATGCTGCTGACGTGCCTTGCGATTTGAATTACCAGCCTACTACCTCTGGTCAGCGCCGTTCCCTCGTCGAGCAGTATTATCATGCTGTTGACTGGTCAAAATGGTCCGATGTTCGCAAGGTCCTGACCGTTTACGAGAATCTCCTGAGCCAGCTAGAAGAACTCGATAGTGCATTTCAACGCAATGGGTATGCTCAAACCACTTTTAAGTCCCTCAAAAAATGGATTGAGAAGGACGGTTTCCATTACTCTGGTGGGAAATTGACGCCTGTTTTAAAGCACCAGGGCCTACAAGAAATTTCCGAAGCAGCGACAACATTTGATGCTCCCGAGCTGCATAGGCAAATCCAGAGACTCCAGAATGCAGTGGAAGAAGATCCGGCACTGGCGATTGGAACCGCCAAGGAACTGGTGGAAACAACCTGCAAAACGATACTGGATGCAAGAGAGATTCAATATTTTGAGGGCGATGACCTGACAAAATTGGTAAAGGAAACTAGAAGAGCACTGGGGCTCATTCAGGAAAACGTACCTGATGCTGCTAAAGGTGCGGAAAGTATTCGACGTCTGCTCAGTAATCTCGGGGGTATAGCGCAAGGCATGTGCGAGCTAAGAAATCTCTATGGTACTGGCCACGGGAAGGCCGGGCATACGAAGGGTTTATCACCACGCCATGCACGCCTCGCCGTTGGGACAGCCGTAACTTTGGCCACGTTCTTGTTCGAGACCCATCAGGAGCGAAATATATAAATTAACGGTGGAGCACCCTAAATGAAAAAAAGGGAATCTTTTACGGAGTTTTTAAGTCTTTAAGCTTTTTCTTTACAGCCTTAAAAGCAGCTATTTCCTCAGAAAGCAAATTTGGAGTTACTTTTACTGCTCCGTATAAAGAGTCACTGTGAGAGTGTCCCTCAATGTATCGGGAGAGCGATCCATATCGAGTCATGACCTCACTGAGAATTGAATCATCCCATACCAAATCTCTTAACCTATCGAGACTGAGTCGTTCCTCAAATCTTAGGACCACACCCCCAAAAATATCATACATCACGAATGCTTCATAACAGGTTCGGAGCGCTCCGAAACCCTGTTTAAGAACATCCTCCTGTTTTTCAGCGGCCAAATCCTTGGCCATTTTATAATACTCTTCAGCTTTCTTGGTATTTTTGTAATCCTTTTCCAGAGCGGGACTGTTATCTAGAAACACATAACCGGGGAGATCATCCCTATCACCGCGCTTTACCCAGTGATTAGCAAGCTCCACCCTCTCGATCTCGGCGTGTTTTTTTAGAAAATACAAAAACGGCAGGTCGTGAGTGAAAACAATGACTTGGCGGTTCTTTGCCTCCGTCACGAGCAAAGAGGCGATTTTTCCCCGCCACTCGATGTCCAGGGACGTGACCGGATCATCCAGAATGATTGAACTGTGCGGACCGCTGAGTTTTATTTCCGTTAGGAAATCAGCAAGAGCCACGGCGCGTTTTTCTCCCTCGCTTAATACTTTCTCCGGGGTGGCAAGCGCCGGCGCGGTGGCATCGCAAGACTGTAAGACGATCTGTCGAAAAGATTCGCCCTTGCGGGGGATAGTTTCTAAAGTCACATTTATTCTTCTCCCGAGTAGTTCAATATTTTGCTGAAACTCCTTTACGTAGCCCTTAGCTACCAACTGCTCAAAAAGTTCATTATGTTTGATAGTGATCTGGCGGGTACTTCCGCCGGCAGTCGCCGCCATCTGCGCCCAGGCACGGCCAACGACATAGGTTTTGATTTCAGCAAAATGCTCTCGAAGGATCAGGCGATGATTCAGTTCCAAGAGCTGTTGCTCCAATATGGCAAGCTCTTTCCCCTGGTCTTGTTCTCTTAGCGCCTGAAGTCTCTTTTCAATTGTCTCTCTATGCGCCTGGACATCCGAAATCGGACATCTGGAAAGTGGCGGCACTGCTTGGTCTCTACGGTTATCGATCATTGCGAGTAATGCCTCGCGGTGCTGAGTAGATTTGGACAGAAAAGCTGTGATCTGTTGGCGCAACGGGGGATTTTGTTCGTCGAGATTGCGGTAAGAAACCGACTGGTCACTGAAGAAATTGAGGGAAACACTGTTGATCTTTGTGCGGGCATTGTTCAAATAACTTTTCACCCGGTCCAAATCGGCTTGGGCTTCCCCTTTGAGGTAGGCCCATAAGAGGTGCAAAAGCCGGTGAGCCTCATCAGACAAGGACTGATGGCAGAGCAGACAGTGGTCCTGAGGCTGGGGATAAGGTTTCTCAGGCGTTCCTTCCATCTCGGCCAGATTCTTCGCCGCCTGCACAAATTCGCTCCAGAGGGGGGTGCCAATCTGTGTGAAGTGAGAGGACTGGAATTTATCGAGACTAAGCTTCTTTACCGAAGTCTCTGCCTCCTTATAGGCCTTTATCTGCTTGGTTAATTGTTCAAATAAGGAATCACTCAGGCCGCTCGTCACTTTTTCAAGCTGTTTCTCAAGCTGCACAAGATCAGTTATTTGCTGAGATAGGTTACTGATCTGTCTTTGGACATTCTGAGCTTTGATTTTGGCGATTTTTTCATCCAATAATTTGATCTGCTGCTCGTCTTTCTGGCTCAGCGTAGCCAATTTTTCCAGTTCCTGGATATTCGTCTTGGGTCCCAGAGCATCAATCAACTTTGTTACTAACGTTTCTTTTCCCTGGAAAAAAGGACGAAACTGATGCGGTTGGTTATAGCTTTGTATCAGAGTCTTCAAACGTTCCCGCACTTTGTCCGTCTCTTCGGCTAGGCGAGTGAGATATTTGAGACCGCCCGGGGAGAAACTAAATTGAAAGGGCTGGGTAAGATGAACCAGGACGCTTGTGGCGTCAAACACATGGAATGAAGCCAATTCGGCACATCGGCTGTCCACTCGATAGCAAATCTTTTGCGTATCGCCATCACAGCAGATCTCAATGTCCGCCGAAGGCGTTATAGTTGCGCTGCACGCCTTAGTTACATCGGGAAGTACTTGACGATCACCACGGGTAAAACCGGCACATCCAAAGACTCTAGCGTATCCCGATTTTCCTGATGCGTTCCCGCCATATACGGCCGTCAGTGAGGAGCAAAAAGTGAGTGTCTGATTCGGGACCAGCTGATTCACATGTTGCAGGTTTGAGATTTTGGATAGGGTGATCTTCTCGGTATGACCAACTCCCGGCAATCCAGCCTGACTGAAAGAGAGCTGGGGACGCTCTGAAGCGAGCTTTACCAGCTTCTCGTCTTCCAGCAGGTACTGTAGGAGCGTTTTGTAGGTGTCATCATCGAAAGGCTGTCCGTTAAGTATCCTAGCGAAAGTTGCTTGTTCCCAATATTTAAGGCTGGGTATCCACGCGATAATTTGTGTGAAGGCTTCGCTCATAAGGTTGCTCCTCCCCCTATGCGAAAATTGCAAGTTGGTGGACTACCTTTGAATTAATAAGATCAATAGAATACACGATTTTTATGAATTTAGAAAGTTAACATTTTGTCGCTTGAATAATTATAGAATAAAGTCTTCCAAATTTTCTGTCAAAGGCGGCTCGCTACATACAATAAGACTACCACCTTCATCTTTTCCCAATAAAGTCCGATATTTCTAAACCAATGCCCAAAGCGCTCATCTACTGCCGGGTATCTACTGAGGAACAGGCCCGAAGGGATACTCTCTCCCAATCGGACTTGCCTCATACGGCATTATTCCCCCTCTTGTTCCGATAATCGCGGCCCATACAATAGCAGCATGAGGAAAGGGAAGTTTTCAAAGGAACTTCCACTTTCTCTGAGAAAGGTCCGAACATCGTCTACTAATCCTAGGCCTGGAGTACCGAAAACGACGATTCAAGGGAATGGTGGAGGGTGAAATATGACGGCTATGAGCCTTGTCTTTACAGAAGTCGAGATCAGAATCTTCATTCTTTTGACCAGAATTTCTGAATCAGTGGCATGGCAGAAGATGTGCACTTGTTTGCTTTGCACAGAGCAAAAAATCAAGGTACAGTTATATATGGTGCCTGTCGGCCTCGCCGGCCCTGTACTGTTCCTTGACAAATGAATATGTTGAGCGATTCCATTCCGACGCTCGAACTACTAACTATCTATGAGGTAGCGCGGCTGCTTAAGATCTCCGTGTCTAGCGTGCGCCGCCTCCAACAGCAACGACGCATTCCGTTCGTCAAAGTTGGAGGCAGTATTCGTTTTATCAAAAGCGACCTCTTGTCGTACGTGGATCGGGAACGGGTGGAATCCATCGGCAAATAAAATATATGGCTGTAAGGATTAATAAAAAGTCGTGGTGGGTTGATTTCAGATTCAACCATATACGATACCGGAAACGAAGCCCGGAAAATTCAAGAGCAGGAGCGCTCGCGTATGAAGCCGTCTTGCGGCAAAAATTGGCTCGTGGCGAAAGCATAGACGCTGGGGCGCAAGCGAAGGCGCAGGAGCAGACGTTCGCGCAATTCGCGTGGAAGTGGTTCGCCGAGTATTCAGTGGCCAACAATAAGCCGTCCGAACAGTGGTCGAAGAGATACATCCTGTCCGCTTCGCTCATCCCTTTCTTTGGTAAGATGCTCATCGGGCGGATTACGGTGAATGACATTGAGAGATATAAAACACAAGCGCTCAGGGAAGGAGTGTCGAGAAAAACCGTCAATAATCGGCTGACCGTCCTCAGGACATGCCTCTCGGCGGCATACGAATGGTTGGAGCTTGAAGGAACTCCGCCCAAAGTAACCAGACTCAAATGCCCGCCGCCTAAGACGGATTATCTTTCGACCGATGAATGCGCATTGCTGCTTTCCCACGCGAATGATGTCATTCGCGAAATGGTGCTCACAGCCCTCAGGACAGGCATGCGGCAGGGAGAGCTTAGAGGTCTCCAGTGGACGTCAATCGATTGGCAGAACAGAATCCTTGTCGTGCGCCATTCGAGATGCGATTACACGAAAGAATTAGGATCGCCGAAAGGCAACCGTGAGCGGCATATTCCTCTGGACGCCGACGTGTACGAGATGCTCCTCAAAAGGAGAAAGAACGTGGGGTACGTATTCCTGAACCAAAGTGGTAGGCCGTTCGGTAGCGAGCACCTCGCTCGTCTGCTGGCAGACATATGCAAGAAGGCGGGATTGCGGGAAATTGGCTGGCATACTCTTCGGCACACGTTTGCGTCTCACTTGATAATGAGAGGAGCGCCTCTTGCTTCCGTGCAGATGCTCTTGGGGCACACGGCTATTGCGACCACGATGAGGTATGCGCACCTGTCTCAATCAACGCTGCGAACGGCGATAGATCTTCTGAATCCGAAACAAGCACGCAATCTCAATTTTGGGCAGCCCGTGGTCAACCGATGGCTGGAAGCCCAAATGAGAGAAACGTCTCGGGAAACACTGGTGCCGGAAAATCTGCTGATTTCCTAGCTAGAAATGAGAAAGAAAAATTATTTCGACTATTCTTGACTTGTCGGGCCGCCGGGAATTGAACCGCTTCGGGCGGTTTAGGAGAATCCGAAATTGAGTAAGCAAAATTCTAATTCTATTCGGTAGGTAAAGGATTTATTGGAAAAATAACAATTCTCAATCGCACTTACAAACTACTAATCTTGGTCAACTTTTATCACTTTTTGGGCAGCCCGTGGTCAACCGACTGTCGTATCGGTCTGCCGCGGCATTATTAGCAAGAACAGTACAGGTAGAGTGATAAATGGCTCAAAACACTGCGAGGCGGTGGTTTTTTGAGTTGTACTTGTTACGCTACAGCGTCGGATTTGCTTTATCGGTCCGGAAGGATTTTCATTTTGTCCCCGGATTATCGGATAATGTTGGGTCATGAAGATCCCGACGCATAGAAATTTATCTGATTGATTTCTTTCAAAGTAGCCAGGATTGCCTTTTACTGTAAGCAGGGAGGTTTTGCTTCTAAAGGAAACAAGAACTGGGCCGGTAGTGACTTATCATCGGGTATGAGGGGGCGCCTCCCCCTCCTACCTGATGCCTGTGCCCCCCCACACCATAAGGGGCGGGAAGCGAGCTATTAACTGCGGGGGTGGTGGTATGTCAAATTGCCGAAATTGGTCTGATCGGCATTTCTTTCTTGCGGGTTTTGATTGGAATATCGTATGATTTTGCGGTCTATCAGGTTTTCCAGGGAGTTTTTCCAGGTGAAATCCGCCTCAAAATGAGGTTCGGCATCGCAGATAGTCAAGTTGATGAATTATTCAGGGCAGAAGGTGTTTATTTACAAATAGTGGATAGGATCGGAAAGACTAGTGGCTTAAATTGGGGGATTATAATGATAGCAATAGACTTACCTAAAGGAGCGAGCTTTCGCAAACGTTGGGATCTGATTTGGAAGCTAATATTAGGCGGTAAATTTAAAAACCCTTTTATCGTAATTTTTATCCTCGGTTTAATCATGCTTATCATCAGCGAACTCCCAATTGATCCTCACCTTGCGCACATTTTGAGTAGCATTGGTATTTCCTTTATAGCAGTTGCGCTTACTGCGCCAATATCAAATTACTTTCAGTTTAGGACTCTTGCAGAGCATATGCGCATAGTTCAAGGAGCTGATTTCGCTGGAATAACCAACATTATGGCATCTCGCCTTGATGACGAAAAAAAATTCAATGATTTATTCATATCAGAGTTTGCTGATGCCAAGCAGATATCACTATGTGGAATAGCGTTTCCAAGGCTTTTTCTTCTCAGACCTTTTCCACAACAAATTCAACACGTGATGTATGAATCAGATGTTCCAATTAGGATTCTACTTCTTAACCCTGACGGAGATAGCGCTAGAGAACGATCAGATATAGAAGTAGATAGAAATACCATGAGCCATATAACAAGCTCCATCGCAACATTTGCATCAATCATGAAAGAACGCGCTAAAAATCTACATATAGATATAACTAACCTTGTTAACGCTGATAGACAACATACTATAGATATAATAGATAAAATCAGAATGCAGGTGCACTTATATGATTTCCCACCAATAGCATTTATGCTATTAACTAACAAATCATTACTCATTGAGCAATACCACTTCGGACGACCTGACACGTGTCGTCCAGGTGACTGTATAGGAGGGATGGTCCCAGTCATCGCTTATACGTCTACTGCTACAGCATATAGTTTAATGAGTAAACATTTTAATTATGTTTGGGATAAGAAATCTGATGACATAACGTTACGGCTTTTGACAGATTAGTACAGTTTACGCAGCAGAAAAAGGCGGTGAAGAGGGACCCGTATCGGGGCAGACTTCGAACAGACCATTCATACCTCGACAAACTCATAGACGATCTCATCACCCATGTTACTAAGATTAATAAGACGAATTCTGAATACAAGGAGGGAGAAATTGACGGTGGCGGCAAGTAATTCCGCTGCAAAATACCAGGATTGTCACTTCCCGGCGCGACAGCGACGGCGGCAGCCTGGAGTGTCGTGCTATGTCCCTGTTGAAGCGTTGGAGACGCCTAAAATAGACGACGCGATTTCATGTTTTTGATTTTCCTTGAAGGAATTCTTTCTCGAAAATCCAATAAAATCGTTGTACTCCTGTTCGATATTGCTGGCCGTACTTCCTATTGAGAACTCGTACTTCTGCGATTGGCCGGACCCGGCACTTCCGGAAATCTTCAAATCATGTTCAAACGGCGGCGCTAGACTCAGATGAACTGCTAAGGGTTGCGCCATGGCTCCTGGGGGCAATCTGTAGCCGGGGGCACTGATAAGGTTAATCTGCCTCCCTAATTCCATGCCACCGGTCCAATTAGTTTTATCGTGGGGAGCAAACCGCATTGTGCAGTTCGGGCCAGGCAATTCCCGCAAAAGACAAATTACGAAAATGTCAGAAGCTATTCCTGGGCCCTCATTGTGCACCGCTATACCAAGTGATACGTTCAATGTGTCACGTTTCAGTTCAGCTTCTGACAACAAAAAATGATGGTAGACATGTGGTTGAGGCCTCCGGCCGAACATTCCAGCCAGAACGTCGTGCGGCGTCGGAACAAAATCTGACCCAGCACGGATGTAGTACTGTTTGTTGGGCAGCATCTGATGTGGGGCAGAGTTGCTCTTGGGAATCAGGGTGACGACAAATCCCTTCCCACCTTCAATCTCTATAATATGGTTCTCGACTCCAGCATGAGGTGGAACAGTACAGCCTGATATTGCTCCTTGAAGCAGGCTCGCGAAACGTTTTGGATTTTCCAATGCAATTATTGCCTTCGCGACATCGGCCCTATCCTTATCCAATGAGCAATCGATTCCCCAAACGATAACCCCTCCTTCAGAATTGCCAAACCCCGAAATTGCCTTTGCTAGGTTTTTCCGATCATTATCAGATAACCGCGGGTCAGATCCGTTGTTAGATGAGCGTTTGAAATCTAGAAACAGTTCCTCTGCACGTCGATCCGCAACAAAACTCTCGATTGTCTCTCTCCCCTGGGTAATGATCCGTGTGTAAATATCTCGACATCTTTCCATATTATCGGCCCGTCCTCTTTTAAAGAGGTTTAACCCCAGTTATTACCAGAAGTAGAAAGGTGCTCAGATCTTTGAATCCACTTCCTCAACTGACCGTGCGTAAGCCAAATGGCCCTTAACCCGAGCCAAATCCAATTCCCCTATCTTATTGGTTTCAAGCAAATGCGCATAAGCTCTTATTTTATTCCTATAGCGCTTTGTCAATCTGGGGCGTTCCCCATGTACAAGCAGACCATATACTTTCAGACGATTTGGACTTTCTGCATATCTTTCCTTCTCCATGGACATTTGCCAACCACGCGACTCCACGACAGAGTGGATTTTATCTTTTATTTCACTCGGAAATACATCCTTTCCCGAAAAGATTATATCATCGGCGTAACGAGTATATTGGACTTGATACTCCTTGGCCAATGACTCAAGTTCAATGTCGGCATCTTTGAAAATAAGATTTGATAATACTGGGCTGGCTGGTGACCCTTGAGAAAGATTGCCGCCATATGTGCACAACTTAGCGATCACGTGCGCTCCATGACCAGGATAACCAAGCGCCATCAGCGAGGTTGTCACCTTTTCAATTGGTGTCGAGCTAAAAAAATCTTTAATGTCTACAGAATAGAGCCACTTGGCCCCGCAGTGCATAGCAGCTCCTTGTATGGCTGAGCGACGTTTAACGAATCCGAAAACGGCAGCGTTGAAATCTAGCTTCTCCCCCAAATGATAACCGAACCATTTTTGTATAACCTTTAAGGCAACTTTTGGTGAATGGATAGTTCTTTTTTTCTTTCCTTTCGTTATGCAGAAAGTTCTGTAATAGCGCTCGGTGCAAGCATACATCGCCCCCACGAATTTCGTACTATAGCCAAAGAGAGCTGCCAAACATCTTATCGAGACAACTGGTGGCAGTCCCTGCGATACCAGCCTATTTATCTGTTCACCATAGGTCAAAGAAACACTTTGTGGTAATGCCTTAAGCATTTCATCGGAGGAAGGAAAGGAAACGAGAAGTGGCGGCGAGTTCATGGCAAAAGCTAAGCTCCTGCTTACGTTGAGCCCGACGGCCGTACGGCTGCCGTTTCGAAGGAGCGGCAGCCGTTCGGCCGTCGCTCTTCTGTGCCTGGCCTTCGCAAATGGACATGATACATACCCTCGCGAAAACGCGCCGCCACTTCATGAAGGACTATTACCATTTTTTCCTTCCCAAGAAAAGAGCTCTTTCTATATCAGAGCTTGACCTGAATGCACCATGCGGAGTGAGACGCAATCCGACATCGGTCAACACGTACGAGCCATCTTTTTGACGAAGCAAGAACCCCTCCTTCCGCAGTATATCTAGCTTTCCCTCTAGCCATTTTGGCAAGCCGACATCAAATCCATCACCCTCCAGTTTGCTCCGTATTTCGTCTAATTCTGCGGGGGCCAGTATTTTGATTACCCTTAGCAACACAACATTGGACGGGAGTTCCTTTTCTGGACCGGAAACATGCAGTCCACGCAATCGAATATTGAAAAGCTGCAAGTAGTCACGAATGGCAGTTTCAATACCTTCAACAGATAACGCCTCACTGCTAAGCACCGGCTGCTTTGCGTCTACCCATATCTCAGCTATGTCTTCTTCTGGAAATGATGCAAAGCACTCCCCCATATACCTTCCTAATCGTTTTCCGAGCAAGGCACATAGTCCTGTAACCACTTGTTCCTCTCCCTTGCTCTTATGGATCAGAAACTCGATGTCAAGCCCGTGCTGTTTCTTAAGGTCTTTTTTCAAACGTGCCATCTGTCGCTTGCTGGTTTTTCCTTTTCCTACATTCTTTCCGACCTGGCTACTTGGAACATAAACAAGTACCATTTCATCGCTTGCGCGCAGTCGAAGATCTGTAAGGAAATTCACATGTCGTTGCGAAAGGAATTCGCGAACTTTAACTAGTTTAGACGATTCCAAGTTGTTTCCAAACTTTTAAGATTTCTTTTGCGCAAAGCGATACCCTGTTACCCCAGTTTTTTGCAGCTTGTAAGGTCTCAATGTCCAAACTAAAGCCACGGGCATCACGAGTAACCTTCCTGTCTGGTTCGTAATCCGCTATAATCCGGACGGCATAGGCTCTCCTGAGAAGGTTAGATAGCTCAAATAAGTTCGTGTTTATTGATGCTCGATAATGTGACGCTGCCCCTTTCGTAATGAGGTTCACTTTCTCGCTTCGTCTTATCTCCTTACGAATCCTGCCAGTGATCGTTTTTTCAAGAAGGTTCGGGATGTTTAGGTGTGGTGTTCTAGCCCACCTAGAATCCAACTCTGTTAGCATTTGTCTCGTAATCAGATAACTAGCATAGTAGTAGCGATTGAATGCACTTCTTCCAAATGCATCAACATCCCTGTCTTCCTTCTCGGTATATGCCCATTCTGACAGTTTGTCCCCTACAACTTGCATGCTACAAAGCCCTACAGTCCTTAAGAATCTATACAAAAACCTGAGTTTTCTGCAGTTCCAACGAACCCGGCTTAAAATATTACAGGAACCAAAATCCGATTTCAACTCAAATAAGCGCCACAACCGACAGAGAAACTCGAAGTCGTAGAAGCCCTTTCCCTCAAAGTTCCAGTTCAATTCCGGAACTCTGGCACCCCATACTAAGTTTAGGACTTATCGCAGGGAGTGAACTATTGACTTTCGGCGTTGAGGATAAAACGATAAATTATTCTGAGGAAGAATGGAGCACCGCTGATTTTGTTGGAATCACCAGGAGTCCTTCTGAGATTGATTTTAGTCTCTATATGAAAGCAGCCAAAATCGGCATTTCATGAAATGCAGGGACGTTTTGCTTCTAAAGTAAACTAAGCAGGCGGCTCATTTTAAATGTCCTCCGCTTCGCTTCGGACTGGATTAAGGAAGCCGCCTTCGAGGACTCGGCGGCCCACTTTGTAAAGTGGAAAAACAAAAGGGTAGGGAAGGCAAGAGGAAGCCAGGGAGAAAGCAGGGGCGGGCGAAAAGGGTTTGGTTAAAAATATAATGGTTAGTGAGTCTAAAAGAGGGAACGAACCAGACCGTAACTATTTGAATCTACTGAATGTAATTGGTTCATGATTCGTGATCGGGATAAGGTCACTTAACCGGACCTTTCCCGACCATGTACCACCACAAACGAAATCAACGCCTTTGTTATTTTCTGACTGAAATGTACGCGAGGTAAACTTCACTTTTTACCTCTCTTTCCTTTCGCCTTTCCACCCAGTCTGGCTATCTCGGAGCGTTGCGCCTTGGAAAGTTTTTTAGCCCGAGCCTTTCCACCAAGGCTCGCGAATACGCGAGCAGCTTCCTTCTCGTCCATAATTACTTAGCGATTTTAAGCTCACCGTGAGTACGAACAAGCGTCAAAGGCTCGTCGTAGGCATCCCCAAGCAAAACGTAAAGGTCGCCAACATAACCAGGACCGCCAGACATATAATCGAACTTTGCAGCGTAAATATCGCCTTGAAGCATTTTTATCATTTCTTCGGCATTTTCTGCACCCCACATTTGCCGAACGCTCTTCATGGCTGCAATTTCTTCAATCTCTTTGCTGTTAAGCGCTTTTGGTTTGTTGTCCATACAGTGTCTTGATTGATTCTTAATGACTCAATTATACTTGCTTGCAAGCAGAGTGCAAGGGCTTCTCTATTTCAACAATGGTTAGTCTAAAAGAGGGAACGAACCAGAATTTAACTACTTGAATCTATTGAATTTAGTTGGTTAATGGCTCGGGATTGGATGAAGGTCCCCTAACCAAACTTTTCCCGACCATGTAAGTTCATCGCCGGCCAAAAACAGTACAGACGTCCGTAATGTCTATTGCCTACCGTCCCTTAAGCAGCGGTTGATCCTCACCACCCTTCTCGATGATCTCCATGGACTGTATCAGTTGCAGCGATATAGCGACCAGGTCCTTTAGCTCTTTAATGCAATTAGTCGCCTCCTCGGGGGACACGCTCCCATCGGCGAAAGCGTTGGAAATCTCTCTCGTCGCCTCACTTGATTCCTTGATGAACCTGGAGAATCCCTGAAAGTTGAAGTCGTACTCCGGAGGTTTAATGTAGTTGGCCACCCGGCCCAGCCTGAACTCAATTTCATCGAGCACCGTAAAATCTTTGGTGGCCTGGATCAAAGAGATAAGCCTACTGACACTAAAACCGTAAGCGTCCTGGTAATTTAACATCCTCATTAAAGCCGAGTAGTTAACCCCCATTTTGTTGGCCACTTCCTTCATCGGGTGCCGTTCTTTATACCCAGCCAAAACGTGTTTAATTACCTCCTCAGGAGTTTTTATTCGCTTCACCATAGAATTCCCCCTCTTCAAATACGGATGCCCGGTTGACCCTATAACCAGCAGCAGGACTCTGTCTAAGCCCCCAAGATGCTTCCAATAACCAAAAAATGACGAAGAGCAGTCTATCACATGAAATGAAGCTGTACCAACACTTTATCTGACATCGGTCACCGTATCCTACGGTGTTTGTTTCATCTTTTGCGTTCTCGAAGAATCGTGGTCCAATCCGGCTACCTTAAGCAAGAAGCCGCTATGACTCGGCAGGTAACTACGAAGTGAAAGGGAAGTCGGATGGCCAGAATACATGAACCGGTTGTCAAAAGCTGGATGGACGAAATAAAGATTGCCTCTGATAAGAATATTGCCGAGCTTCTCTTACACTTCGGCTATTTCACCAATGAAGTGTCGGCCAGAACCAATGCCGGGAAAATTCTCAACGCCCTGGCAGAGAAGAACCAACTGGTTAAAGGCCCTGGTTATTTCAAAACCCCGGATTCCCAGTCCCTGTTCAAAGAGCATGCACAGCTCATAACCAATCACCTGGTTCAGATCAAAAAGCTGCCCGTTGAATCGGTCATTATTCGTGAACACTTCATCGAACCGGTCTCGCTCCGGCCGGATGCCATCATCCTTTTAACCAGAGATAACCAAGGCTGTTGTTTCGTGCTGGAAGTTCTCAATCATGAAGGAGAACAAAGCATCGAGAAGAAGCGCAATGTTTGGAAACATTGGCCGGAACGGACCGCCTATCTCAGTAATCTCTTTAACCGGCCCATACCACACGTTGACTTTGTGACCTCAGAGCAACTCCCCCTCTATATAAAGGAGATCATATGAAAGCCGTTGGCCTGGTTGTCCTCTTTGCCTTTTTGATCGGATGCGTCTTTTTCGCCAAGTCGGCTACACCCGCTCCGAAAACCGTCACCGTAGAAAAACCGGTGTACATCGAAAGAAGAGTCGAGGTTCCTGTCAGAGTGAATGTCCCCGTTGAAAAGAGAATCAAAGTCCAAAAGAGAGTGGAAGTGCCGGTTGAGAAAAAGGTTTACGTTCAGGTTCCGACCCCTCGACCACCGGTCATCTCGGTTCCTGTCTACACTGCGATCCCACAACCCGTTCCGGTACAGTCAGTTAATCCTATAGCAATCACTCGGCTCCTGCAGAACCGACCCCAAGTGATCGTTCAACAAGGCAGTCACTTCACCACCGTTGGCAATGGATTCACTCCACCGTGGACCGGCACTTGTCGCGGAATTCCACGGGGAATGGTGAGAACCCACAGGTAAAAGGAGAGCACTATGGATCTTTTTAAGCAGGCGGATGTGTGGTCATTTGTTGCGGTCTTAGTCATCCTGGTTTTAAACAGCGCGGTTTTTTGGAAGATGGGCTTCACCTCGGGTGTCCGGGAAACAATGGCCCGTCAGCAGCAGATCGAAGCTATGAAGTTCTGGATGAAAGAGGGAGGGTATGCCAATGAGTGATCTCGCAGTGAAAAAGAACCAACTGCCGGCCAGCATTTTAAGCAACATCATGCCCCTACCCGTTCCACCGCATACGTATGAGGTGGGGCTGCTCAAAGGAATGTTCGACATCTGGAAACGAAAGCAGATGGCAGAAGCGGCCCGGCTCACCGCTGAAATTGCGGAGAGCCAATGCCGGGCCACGAACGCCTACATTACTCAACAAACCGCCTTCATGACGGCTTCTTCGAGCGCGGAAGTGGTGTTCCGAAGGAATAACCATGAAATCAAGATGATGGAGATCACCGAACACAAAGCGCAATCCGAGGCTCTCATTATGCACTACCTGGCGGAGCAGGAACGGCTTGCCGCTGAAATGTCCAAGAAAGCCTTTGATGAGAGATTTGGAGGGGAAAATGGAGAGTAAGAGATTCAAGAAAATCGGTAACGGCAGGTGGCATTGGATTTTTCGAAATGAGAATGGAGAATCCATGGAGTCTAAAAAAAGTATGGCGCCCTCATATTCTCACGCGCTGACCCCAGCCCAAAAGGAGCGTATCCGCCGGCAACTGGTCCAGGAACTTACCGCAAAGAAACACCTTTTGGAGCGAAAACTAAGACTTTTGGAGGATCTTGATGGATTTGCCGAGACTGAAAATCGGGATCTCGCCTAATTACCTTCCCGTCTATTGCCGGGATCGGTACACGCACATCCTGCTGGTGGGAAAAAGCGGAACCGGCAAGAGTTCCCTCCTTTCCCACTGGTGGGACCAAGACGACATGTACGGCAACGCCAAGATTATGGTTGAGCCCAGCGGATTTCTGGCCAGGGAATGTTACAGCATCTCGCGCGGCAAGGCGCTCTATTGTTCACTTGACCTTCCCACGTCCTTAAACCCCATGGCTCAACCATATAACCGCAACCAGATCGTGGATAACATCTGCGAGTCCATTAACCAAGTCATCGAGATGACCTCATCCAACCAGTCCTTGACGGTTAAGATGCGGGCCATCCTTGATGATGCCATAAAGTATTGCTTGAGCAAGAATCGAAAGACCCTGGTCAATGTTCGAGACCATATCGCCGACCGGAGCGGCGATGACGTGACCAGGGAAGGAATCCTGGCTCGACTCGATCACCTGTTGGGGGATGAGAGGCTGACAGAAATTCTTTGCGGCCACAATCCGGTTGAGTGGGGAAAGTTTATTCAAAAACGGCACGCGTTGATCTTTGACGGTTTCGGGATGGGTAAAGAGAAAATGATTTTCTGCGGTACCCTGATCGCCCAGGGGCTGAAGAACTATTTCCGCTACGAGCGCCCCAAAGAGTATCGCCCGGTTTCCCTGTATATCGATGAGTGCCACAACTTCGTCAACCCCAATCTCTTCGACATCTTGAAAGAGGGACGCAAGTTCAAGCTGGCTTCCATTCTTTCCACTCAGGATTTTGCCTTGATCGGTGAAAAGCTGACGCGGGTCATGCTCAACGTGGGGACCGTCATCGCATACCGGCTGGGTTCGCGAGAGGCATCAATGGTGGCGCGGGAAATACGATGCAAGCCGGAAGAGATCCAGGGTCTGGGGAAATTCCACGTCATGTATGCCACACCCATGGAGCGAGGAACGGCTAAGACGCCGAGGCCTCCATTTGTTAAATCCATTGAGCCGAAAAAGGCGGAGTCTCAGAAAAAGACAGAATGGCAGGGGTGGTTTTCTATGGAATCCCGTCCCTGTGGACCAACAGAAGCAAAAATAGAGTGTCCCCCTCACTTTGCCCACCGAGCAGGGGGGCGAATACCCAACAAGGAAGCATATGAACGAAGTGCATTTTTCAAGTAAGACAAATGAGTGGGCTACTCCAATGGATCTGTTTAGGGTGTTGGACAGAAGGTGTCATTTTACCCTCGATCCATGCTCGACCAAGCGTAATGCCAAGTGCAAGAAGTTTTTCACCTGGAAAGAAAATGGCCTTAGGCAATCCTGGGCCGGTGAGACCGTATTTATGAATCCGCCATACGGTAGAGAAATAGGACATTGGATTAGGAAAGCGTACGAAGAAAGCACCCAGGGAGCTACGGTTGTGTGTCTCATTCCAGCTCGAACCGATACGGCATACTGGCATGATTATGTAATGAGATTTGCTGACGAGATATGGCTCAAGCGGGGAAGAATAAAGTTCGGAGGAAGTCAGAACAGTGCTCCTTTCCCAAGTGCGGTCATAGTGTTCAGACCGCATTCGCACCGTCTCGTGATGAGAGCGTTCTGATGGAATTCTTGACTGTAAAACAAATTGCCACCATCTTAAAATGCTCCCCGTGGTTCGTGTATAAGAATAGGGAACTACTGGGAGGGGTTTGTATCGGCAAACTGATTCGGTTTGAAAAATCCAGACTGGAGAAGGTGATAAATGGCTGTATTCAAAAGACGCGACAAATGGAAAGTCGAGATCTGGAAGAAGGGGAAGCGGATATACACGAAGGGAGGATTTCTGACCGAACTCGACGCCCTAAACCACGAGGCCGAGGTGACGGAAAGTCTGCCGACAAATACGGGCTTTATCAAGCTTGCCGAATCAAGACTGGAAGAAATAGAACTCCGAAGGAGCCAAAAACACTTCGTGGAAAACCTCTCACTGATTAAAGGAGAACTCATTCCGATTTGGGGGAAGAAAAACGTCATCACGCGAGATGATGTGGAGAAGTACCTTAACAAAATAGCGGAAACCTCCAAAACTAAAGCCAATAAACGGTTGAGGCTGGTTAAGGCTCTTTTTAACCATGGAATTAAACGAAATTGGTTGAGGCAGAACCCTTGCCAAGGGATTGAACGCTTCCCGGAATCCAAAGGAAAGCGATACATTCCGCCTATTGAAGATTTAAAGTTGGTCCTCGAAGTAGCCGAGGCCCCCGGATGTTTGGACAAATTTTATCTTTTAACCCTGGTTCACACCTTGGGACGAATGAGAGAAGTCAATCGGCTCAAGTGGGATGATGTCGATTTTGACCGGGGCTTTGTCACCCTCTACACCCGAAAAGCGAAGTGTTCTGATCTGAAACCGGTCCGGGTTCCAATGAACGCCGATTTGCGCCAAGTTCTCAAGAGAGTCCCCAGGACCTCAGATTACGTTTTCACCAATCCCCGCACTGAAACGGCTTACGATCACCGAGATAAATTTCTACATACTCTCTGTCAATTGGCCGGGGTAAAGGAATTTACCTATCATTGTTTGCGGCATTTTGGGGCGAGCGCCCTTGACGAGATGGGCGTGTCGCTCACGTCCATTCAAAGTCTTTTGGGTCACGAGAGGCCGACGACGACTGATAACTATCTTCAAAGCCTGCGAGGGAGTGCCAACGCTGGAATAAAAAAATTGGAGGGCATCGTCTGATATGCTCAGACTATGGACATTTTAATCGTTGTTCTGGCTGGATCGTATAGCAACAGTCGGGCGTGAAAACGGGCGTGTGACGCCTCTTAAAACCGCATAAATACGTCCAATCAATCCAAGTGGCATAAAAATAAAATACTGGAATTACAATAGGTTACAGTTATGGGTTCGTTCTACGAATCCGTAGGTCGGGTGTTCGAATCACCCTGGGCGCGTAGAAACAACAAGGGTTTGCGGGGTCTTTCGCAAACCCTTGTTATTCAGAGTCCGATTTGTCCCGCTTCTGTCCCGCCTTTGTCTGTTATATTCTCCACGGTAGCTCGACCGCGCCCAAGCATCGGGAGATGAGTAGCGGCGCTGCCTCTGCCTGCCGAAGCCGAAGCAGGAAGCACCAGGATAGCCCACAATTCCGAACCGCCGCCGTCCTCACCCCCCGACCGATGGATGACACGGGCCGGATGGAGATCGGCGCTTCCGGGTCCATCGTGGCGCTTGCCATCCACACCGTCGCCGCTTACCTCCCCTGGATGATCTGAAGATCACACCAGCTACCCCCCATAAACGTCTACGAGCAGGGGCAGGCCCACCCCACACTGTCCGCCCCGACACTGACAACCTCATTTTTGAAAAAACCTCTTCTGTGATTTTGCGGACAGAATGATCGTGGCACCATCCCGCCCCTCACGCCCTCACCCTCCCCCATCACACCACCAAAACACACATGGGTTGGCCGGAGAAAATGGATTGTGGGGCAAAATAGGGGCATCTGTGAGGGTGTCTGGTTGCCTCCCCATGTTGGATGCGCACTATGCGACGTGCAGCGTGATGCGAGTGGTCGCCGGTGCCGGTGCCTTCCCCCCCATGGCGCGGAGGTGGTGTGCGCGCTGGGGGAGGGAATCCCCCGGCTACCTGATTGGACCACGATCATGGTTACTCCCCTGTCGTTGCCTGATCGGTTTTGCATTCGGGCATTTCCAGTTCTCAGCTCTTCAACCATGCAAGGCATCAAGGAACGCCGCGATATGCCCGTTGACCACCAGGGGCTGTTCGATCATGACCATGTGCCCCGCATCCGGGATCAGGGCCAGCTTTGCGTTCGGAATATGTCCGCTCAGATACTCGGAAAACTTAACCGGAGTCATCCGGTCGTCTTTTCCGCAAATAACCAGAGTCGGGACCCTGATGCGTTCAAGTCTGTCCAGAACATCGAACCTGTCGCATGCCTGGAAATCCGCCAGGTATACGCTGGCGGGAACACCCATCATTTCCCTTGCGGCCTTGTCAAGGACATCTCTGGAGACACTGAAAGCGTAGTTATATTCGAGGCCTCCCACAGGGTGTTCTCCCCCTGCCAGTATTTCTATGATCTCCGGTTTCACCCTCAACCTACCGCCGCTGCCCACCAGGATCATGCCGTCCAGGATATCGTGGCTAGTCAGCGCAAAATCCAGTGCGATGGCCCCTCCCAACGAGTGTCCGCCTATTACGAACCTCTTAAGACCTAAGGTCCTTACGAAGTCGGAAACGAATTCGCGGTACTCGGCTACGGAGCCTAAGGCCTGCCCCTCGGATTGCCCATGACCAGGCAAATCCGGCGCGATAATCCTGTGACCACCGATCCCCTCCATCTGAGCGGCCCATTTCCGTCCCGTTCCGCCCGATCCATGCAGAAGGACAACGGTCCTGCCCGCCCCGCCACTCTCCCCAGATTGATGATAATAGATCCGCTCACTCTGCATTGTCAGAAATGGCATCGCCATAACCTCCTGGACAATCCTTTCCAAAATTCGGTGATTCGAGTATGCCTGCTCCCTTCCTGCAACCGCTTGCGGCCCATCCGCACACCACGTGCCACAGCCGCCGCTCGGCCCGCCTTTGTCCTCTCCTGAATCAGCGACCGCTCAATCTCTGCCGGTATCCCTACCATTTGCCACATGGCGCAGCCTGTCAAGGTTTCCGTGTCGATAGCCTCAGTGAGTGACCGCCATCAAGGGAAAAGGGGCAAAGCAGGTGAGGCTGGTGCAAAAGCATATTACTGTCACGTTTTGGTTTCGCAAGAATATTTTTGGATAATCGATCAACGTGCAAGGCGCAAATTGACATGGGTCCCGGGGTATGGATTGAGGGAAGATTGTTGATCCTGTGGCATTCTAGAGAGATCTACCGGTGACCGGCTACTGTGTATCAGCAGAAGATAGTCCGGCTAAAGCGAACTCATTCATTTTGATCTGCATGCTCCAAGGATTCTCACCGGCGGGCACCGGCCACTATTTAACCTGTTTAGAAGCGCCCGTGTAGTAAAGTGTTTTATCCAGATTCGATTTTTGAGTTTGGGATCGCTTAAACCGGAATATTCTGGACTGGATTGACCGGAGGTTTAACGCTGAAGTGAACCCTCCACTCCAGGAGGAGGCCATGTCCCTGCCTCATAAGTTCGGCGGTCCCTGGTCGTAAGAGAAACTCTCATATGTGAGGGATTACTTCCAGCAGTACATGACTATCTTCACTCGAAATGAAAAAGCTGCGAAGCTTGTCAGGATTGGCTATCGTGAAGATCATAATAACACCGGGCGTGCAGTTCACAAGAACAATCTGAACCTTTTCTCCTCCGGCTCACGCAGCATCAAAGTCTTACCGGCGGCGCAGCTATACATGTACTCCAGGTCAGACATATCAATGACATATTTCGAAAAAGCCTATGTCATCATGTTGGCCATGAATTGCAGTGAGCCCGGGCGCAGGGCGTCCGGCCCCAGTTCCACAGCCACCTTCCACCCTGGAGGCCTTGATTCGAATCACCGCATTGGCGCCCGCGCGCTCTGGCCCGACGCCATATATTTGATTTCATTCATGCTGAAACACCAATCCAACGATCATCCCACGTTGACCAGCCTGTCAAAATTAGCTGTTTTGAGAATCTTCATGATGCCCGGAATGCAATTCACGATGTCAATTTTGGCATTTTCTCCCCCCGCGCTTTCACGCAGCATCAAAATCATGCCCAGGGCGGAACTGTCCATGTATTCCACAGCAGACATGTCAATGACATACTTTGAAATAGCCTCCGGCCTTTCCTTGTAAGCCTGTGTGAACACTTTATAGCTGTTGATATCGAACCGCCCGGCAATGGAAATAGTCAAAACATACTCACCGTTCGTTTTCGAAACCTCTGCGCGAATAGCCATGGTGCAATCTCCTTTCCATTTAATTAACAGAATAAACCATACAGCCTCTTGATCCGTGTTGAGGACAGCGGACCCGGCTTCGATCTCTCATGGATTGACAAGGTCGGTGGTAGTTTACTGTTGAAGCATCGCAATCTTGTTCCAAAACCGCATCTCAACTTAGCAATTCTCAGTGAGCTTTACTTCAGAAATTGTGAAGTCATCATCACGCGTGCGTCCCTGACAAAACATATTGAGAGTCTCGACAACACGATCTATCCGCCAGCCGGCGATAGACGGACAGTCGAAAGCAGCTTCAAGCCGCTCCTGCCCGAACATCTCACCCGCGAGGTTGAAAGCCTCAATTATACCATCAGAATAAGCGTACAGGGAATCTCCTGATTCAGTAGAGACGGTCTCCAGGCTGCCGTCGAACTTTTTGTTATCCAGGATTCCCAGCGGCACGTGGTTGGAGCCGATTCTGTGCCTTACTTCTCCTTGTCCCGTCACGACCAGCACGTCGGGAAGGCCACCGTTCCATACGGCTATTGGTCTTTGATCCTGGTTAATTTCGATCATCGATGCACACAAAAACAAACTCGCCGGAAGTATCGACTTGAGCTTGCGGTTTATTTCGTCCAGGATCTCTTCAATAGAATGGCCATCTGCAGTCATTTTAAAGAAAATATCGGAAGTGGGGAGAGCTCCAAGGGCCGCGGAGAGGCCGTGGCCGGTAAAGTCCCCCAGCAGCAGATGGAGTTCACCCGATGGCCTGCCTGCCGAAAAGAACACGTCTCCGCCGACCGTTTCGAACGGTGCGGACCGTACCCGTATGTTCGGGAATCTGTGATAGTCCTTTGAAGATAAACGCGCTAATACCTCCTCTGCGATGCCATGTTCTCTCTCCATCCGCTGGTATGCGGAATGCAACTGGGTGTAGGCACTCTCAAGCTCTGCGTTCTGACTTGTGATGCGCTCATGACTCTGAAGCAGTTCGAGCTTTTGCGTCTCGCTTTCGGTGAGATCTCTAATGATCACCAGAGTCACATCTTCATTGTCGATTGTGACGCACTTGGTGGAGCACTCAAGATGTTTGACTATTCGCTTTCCCTGGATGTAGAAATCGTGCGCCAATCTCGTTTTGATCGTGGGAATCCGCCCATTTAAAGCGCGCAGAATTGAACGTCGCAATTTGCAACCGCCGCATCGAGAGGTCGTCCCGCACGCTTTCTCCTCGTCGACCGCGTGCACGCATTTGGTGGCATTGCCGCACAGCATTCCCAGCACACTCTTATCATCTGTCCCGAAGATGATAGTGAATGCCCGATTAAACTCCCGCAAAATCATCCTCTTATCCAGGATGAAGACCCCCGCATCGATGTTATTAAGGACCGAGTTCAGAAACTCATTTGATTCTTTAAGATAAGTCCATTGATACGCCACGCAATTTCCTCCCAAATGCATTTCAGCAGCACTCCGAGACATAAACGGCTTCCGCACGGTTTCCTTTTTTGTTGTATCTTAAGGACTTACACACGGATCGAACCAGTTGAATCCCTCTTCCTCGGCAGGTAAGGTTCCCGGTCATTGTGCACTCATCAATCCTTGAGTGATCGAAGCCAGGTCCGCTGTCCTCCACGCGGATCAAAAACATGAATTCATTGGGATGAGAAATGTGTTGCACATCAATCTTGATGCAGCCGTTTTCAAGAGTTTCCAATGCAGTCTCGCGCAAAGAGAAATATTTGCAAAACCCTTCGGGAGTTCCTCGTAAAGCGGGATCAAGGCCCAGAACGCCATAATCCAGGGCATTGGAAAGAAGTTCTGCAAGGATGAGATAAATGTTTTCTCTGTGGTTTCGAAACTCCTCGACCTCCAGTAGCATAGCCATCAAGAGTTTCTGAGGATCGGAACACAGACTTTCGGGTCCCAGTTCAACAGACATTTTCCAGCGAGCAGATTTTGGACCATATCTATGACCTCCTGTTTCAGCCATTTCGCCCAGAGTCCCACACTTGATCTCAGCCAGGATGACATCGTCGGATCGAGGGCAGCCTCCGTTAAAAGCCTGGAAATCCTTCATTATTTGATCGAAAAGAGCAACATCGTCATCCTTGTAATGGAAAGATCTCTCAAAACGCTCCTGCCCATAGATCTCGCCCTGCGCATTACATACCTCGATCAGGCCATCGGAATAGACATAAACGGCGTCCCCTTCGGCCACACGAACGACCTCTGCATTTTTGTTGAGCTGTGCCGTATCCACTATTCCCAGAGGTAAACTGGTAGAAGGGAAGCGTTGTTTTATCCCGCCTCCGGCCCCGACGAGCAGGGCGTCCGGCATACCCCCATTCCAGACGGTAAGGCTATCGTGAGTGCTGTTCAATTCAAGAAAACAGGCACAGAAAAACAATCCCGTGGGGAGCAGGTCTTTGAGCTTACTGTTCATCTCGGCGATGATTCTATTCATGGAATAACCCTTTGCGCTCATTGTGCAAAAGATGTTGTTAACAGGTACAAACCCAATGGCAGCGGAAAGACCATGTCCGGTAAAATCTCCCAGCAGGACGTTCATCCCTCCCGACGGCTTCGGCACAACCAGAAACACGTCCCCACCAGCAATGGAAAAGGGTAATGAAACGTGCCTGATGTTGGGAAACCGGGAGTAGTCGGTAATCGACGCGCGTGAAAAAATTTCTGCTGCTAACTCGTAATCCATCTGCAAACGTTGATAGAGTGACTCAATCTCGTTGTTCGCATTCCTGAGGCGCTCGTTTTGCTGCCTGATCCTTTCCTCTGCCTCCTTGCGCTCGCTGATGTCATGTGTAAGGCCCAAGATATACTGCTGCCCGGCCACCTCTATAACTTCCGCGGAGACAAGCACATCAATGATCTTACCGGATTTCGTGAGGCACTGGCTTTCAAAGCCCTTTACCATGCCTTGCTCTTGCAGTATCTTGACCATCTTGGCCCTGTCTTCAGCATTGGCCCACGTTTTCAGCTCTAACGGAGTTCGGCCGACAACCTCCTCGCGTGTGTAGCCAAATAAGCCCAGTAATGTATCATTGACGTCGACGAATTGGCCGTCGCTAAAACGTGATATACTGGTGCCGACGGGACTGGAGTGAAAGAACTTGGAGAAACGTTCCTCGCTCTCCCGCAGCGCCTCCTCCCCCAGCTTGCGCTTGGTAATATCGCGTCCAATCGTTGATGCCGCAACAATGATGCCTTCGGCATTTCGGACAGGCGAAACTGTAAGAGACATGTGAATGTCCAGGCCGTCTTTTTTTCGCCGCACCGTTTCATAACGTTCGATGTGCTGTCCCGACTTGATCTTTCCGAGTATCTGTGGGGCCTCGTCTTCGTATCCAGGCGGAAGCAGGATGGAAATCGGTTTGCCGAGGAGTTCACTTTCGGTGTAGCCGTAGATCTTCTCTGCGCCCGTATTGCAACTCGTTATGATTCCATCCAAATTTTTCCCAATGATGGCGTCGTCCGAGTACTCGACTATGGCTGCGAGTAGGGCCGCCTTCTGCTCTGTCTGCTTGCGCCGGAATTCTCTGTCCAGGTTGTCGAGGGCAAATTCTATGTCTCCGGCAACCCTTTCGAGCAGCCTGACGTCTTCGCCGCCAAAGCGGTCAACCCCATCGGAATAAATTGTCAACGCGCCCCACGCCCGTCCCGCCCTTTCAATAGGGAATGCGGCAGCAGAGGCAATGCCGAAAGGCGCCGCTCGATCACGCCACGGAAGGGTCTTCGCGTCATGCAGGAAGTCGTTATGCACAACAGGGCGATGTTCCCGAATGCATGTGCCCGTTGGTCCGATACTCTCAGGGCGACTGTCGGCATAGACCGTTATGCCTTGGACATATTCGCCGATCCCTCCCCAGAAGGCTGCCGGCACGACGGCGTTGGTCATGGATTCAATCCGGCCGATCCAGGCCAGCAGAAAACCTCCCCCTTCCACGACCTGTCGGCACGCCTGCTCTAGAAACTTTTCGGGGGATGTCGCCCGCACCACTGCCTGGCTTACACGGCTGAGTACCGAGTAAAGCCGGTTCAGGTGTTCGATCTCCCGGGTTTGTTTGGTGCGCTCGGTGATGTCGGCTATGGTGACAAGCACCTGCTCGGCATCTTTATCCTTAATCAGGGCAGTGCTTATCGACATTTCAACCACGATGTCCTTTGAGTCTTGACGGACTGTCATTCGGCCTTCGGCATCATAGATACTCTGACCGGTCTCAAAGGTTTGCATAACACATGTTCGCACCTGACAAACGGGACATTCCGCGGTCTTTCCACAAGACGGACTGCCAAAGGAATTTAAACAGCTAAATACTTCTCCGCAAAGAAGGCCCAGGAGTTCCTCTTTCGGTGTCCCAGCAAAAGCTACACCCTTACGATTGATGTTCGTTACACGGCCATCTTTGGTCACGAGCATCATGATATAGGGAGCGCTTTCAAATATTTTACCCAGAGTATCCCGCTGAGTATTTGTCTCATTTTCCGCCCGCTTGCGCTCGGTTATGTCTGAGATAACAGCAATCAACCCGCTGACGGCAGCACGGGCATCAAGCAACGTTGCCTTGTCAAAGATGACTTCCCTGACTTCCCCCAGCGCATTCTGAGCCTTCCACTCATACTGTTGCTTGCCCGGATGCTCAATCAACTCCCGATCTTTTTCCTCATATTTATCTGCAATGTCCTTGGGTCCCATGTCATAGACTGTTTTGCCAAGAATTTCCTCCATCGGTCTCCCGGTGAACTCCAGAAAGGCTCGATTACAGCCGGTATAGCGGCCTTTGGCATCTTTATGGAAAATGGGGTTTGGAATGGTGTCAAATAAGGTCTGCAAAAAGTCGGCCTGCTCTCGAAACTTTTCCTCCAGCTTCTTTCGCTCCGTGATGTCGCGCCCATAGATATTGAGATACCCCAAGTCGCTCACGGGTACCAGCATCAGCGAGTAAACCACATCTTCGCATATCAGTTCCATTTCTTTGGAACAACCGGAACTGAGCGTTTGGAGCGCATGTTGCCACCAATAGCCTGTAAGTGTTTCACCCTGTTTCCAGCCTAAAGATTTCAAAAGAGCCGAACTACTCCTGTTGGCATATAGTAGTTTGCCGTCACCGGATATTCTGAGAATCGGGTCCGGGTTTTCATTGGGGAAGCGAGCAATGCTTTCTATCTGTTCCTGCGCCCTCTCCCGCTCGGTAACATCGGAAAAGAAGCCGACAGCTAGTTTACGCCCATGGATAGAGGTAAAAATACCCGCAATATCGGCGAAGAAAACGGTTCCATCTTTTCTCAGACACGGTAGAGCAGAAGCCAGCTTCGACTGAGATTCAAGTTCAGAAAGAACCAAGTTCAGCGAATCTTTCGGATGAATATCCTCTACGCTCAGATCCAGCAACTCATTTTCAGTGTGACCAAGCATCTGACAGATGGATGGGTTGGCAAATACAAACCGTTTCGTCTCGAAATCGATCCCTAGAATGCCTTGTGTACTGCCCTCAAACAGAACCCTGTATCTTTCTTCGCTTTCCTCCAGCGCCTTCTCCGCCCGCTTGCGCTCGGTGATGTCCTTCTCCGATTCAGCAAGCCTCTGACGTAATGTACGCAATTCTGAGATGAGTTGCTCTTTAGCTTTGTCTTCATCCTGCATTTCCGGCTCCTCGGGAGATCGATCTCCAGGTTCACATGCATGCGATGCAAAGTGCATCCTATTTGCTGAACCCGCAAAGATTTTGTCGGCGAATATTCGGATTCTCATAACGAAAAATTCGAGATACTTGCTAGCTTGAGAACTTTCCAGAAATTTCAGATATGGAAAAGCATTTTTGAAATTCGTCACCCCTTTGAAATTGTGATCTCACCCCGGTAACCTGTTCACAATCCCACACAGGACAGGCTCCGCTTTAAAGAACGCCTTCGTAAATGTATAAATACCTGAATCCAAACCCAAACTTCATTCAACAATTCCAATCCCTGAGCCGGCATAGGAACGAATCTTGCGCCACAAGAAAGGAGGTATACCCATTGGACATCCAACATTTCTTCTCCACTATGGGAGACAAAATTTCCAAAGTCCCTGGCTGCCCTTGAAAATAATCCCGCATCAGTGGCAAGCATGACTGGGTTTCCCTGGATCGTTAGCATCACCTTTGACGCACAATACTATGAATAATGGTCTGCAAATAATGTTGGTGTTCTATGGCCGCCTGCTCCGCCTTGTCCTTTTCCGATTCAGCGACGCGCTGGCGCAATGCTTGCAATTCGATTATGAGTTGCTCTTTGGTCTTGGCTTCATCCTGCATTTCCGACTCCTCGGCAAATCGATGCACAGGTCCCGACGCATATGGAGCAAAGCGCATATTCTTTGACGGTACCACAATGGAAAAGCAAGCGAGGTGGAGAATCTGGAGGAAGTTTTGGCTCGCCGAATGAACAAGAACTCGGATTTTTCTTGTGGGTTTTGATTGGAATATCGTATGATTTACAGACATTTGGCATTCAAGAAGCTTTTTCGTATGTAATCCGACCCGGAAATGCGGTTGGCCTCCAGTTGGGGATCAAATTGACGCATTATTCAGGTTAATGAAAATATTGACGACACACCTCAAAGTTACCCATGGGGATTCAGAAGAGAAATGTACGGTCAAAGGATTACAAGCTCATTGCCCGGTCGTAAGAAATTGCTACTGCTGCTACTGATTATCTTTGTGCCTGCATTGGTAATCATTGTGCTGTCAGGTATGAATGAACGCAATGAAGATACCCTGAAGGCGCGCAACAATACCTTGCTGGTGATTCAGAGCTTGGCCGCCCAGCAGGAACAGGTTGCAATTGCAACAAAGCAGATGCTCAGCACCCTGGCCCTTTTGCCCGAGGTGCAAAGGTTAGATGCAAATGCCTGCAGCGAGATTTTTCGTGAATTGCAAAATCTTAATCCATCTTATTACGTCATTCATGCAGAAACGCCCGACGGAAACGTGTTTGTTGCTTCCGCGCCATTCCCGCCCGACAGCGTCAATTTATCCGACCGGAAGCACATCAAAGATGCCATAAGAACGCTCGATTTTTCAGCCGGAGAATACATTGTCAGCAGAGTCGTCACAGTCCCCTCGATCAATTATGCCTACCCTGTCCTGGATTCCAATAGAAACCTTGTTGCCATCCTTACAGCCGGTTTCAAGCTGGACGAATATGCTCGTTTCATATCTAATGCAAATCTTACTGAAGCCTACTCCATAGTGATTACTGATCATAAAGGTGTACGTCTATATCGTTGGCCAGACAATGAAGCAATAGGTCCGGGGATAACCCTTTCCAGCGATTCATTCGAACGGATATCGGGTGATTCAGATCATGGTATTTTCGAAAAGATCGGCCGAGATGGAATAAATAGAGTCTATGCCTTCAGGCAATTGCGCCTCAATGAAAACTCCTCACCATATTTATATATAATTGCCAGCGTTGCCAAGGACAAGATTCTGCAGAAAGCAACTCTCAAGATGTTTCGCAACTTATCGTTCCTTGGAGTTGCGGCCCTTCTTGCGGTATTTCTGGCATGGTGTTTCGGGAATGTTTCTTGCATAAAACCGACTAACCGGTTTGCAGATGCTGCACAGTGTCTGGGTAAGGGCGAAATGGGCACACGGACGGGACTGCCCTACACACCCGATGAACTGGGTCGGCTGGCGAAGTCCTTTGATGAGATGGCGTCTCTGCTGGAGTTGAGAAATATTGAACGCCAAAATGCGGAGGAGGCGCTTAGCAAGGCTTACTCCGAGTCGGAGATACGCGTTCAGATGCTGACTGCCGAATTGGAGACTACGAACAACGCGCTGGAAGAGGCTGTCGCACGCGCCAACGATTTGGCCGAGCAGGTCAGGTTGGCGAGCACTGCCGGGAACGTGTTGCTCGCCGGAATGAGCCATGAACTGCGCTCGCCTTTCATGGTGATAATTGGTTTTACCGAGTTGATCCTGGACAAACAGTTCGGAGACCTTACACCTAAGCAGGAAGAATACCTTGGCGATGTGGCGCACAGTGCCCGAGAACTCTTCCTGCTCATAAATGACATTCTGGACCTGACCAAGATAGAAGCAGGCAAACTCCAACTCGAACTCTCAGAGGTCCGACTGCCGGAACTCCTCTCGCGGAGCCTTACATTTCTCAAGGAAAAAGCCTCAAAACACAACATACAGCTCTCATACGAAGAAAAGGAGATTCCTGCGAGCATCATTGCTGATGAGCGCAAGCTCAAACAAATACTATATAAACTTCTTTCAAATGCGGTAAAATTCACACCAGATGGCGGAAAAGTAAGGCTTAGGTCGGAATTTTCCGACGGGTTTGTACAAGTTTCCATCGAGGATAGCGGCATCGGAATCAAAAAGGAGGATCTCCAGCGTATTTTCGATCCTTTTGAGCAGGCGGACAACTCCCCCAGCCGCCGATTTGAGGGCACAGGGTTAGGACTTTCGCTTACCAGGAGGATGGTGGAGCTGCATGGCGGAAAGATCTGGGCAGAAAGTGAGGGAGAAGAGAAAGGAACCAGGTTTTTCTTCCTCCTGCCAACAACGCCACCCAACATGAATGTGGAGAAGAACGAATGGCAGAGAAACTAAAGATGCTGATTGTCGAGGACAGTAAGGCAGTCCAGGTTATTTACAACACGGGGCTCAGTGACAGTGTCTTTGAGAAACGTTTTGAGACAGACGGAGAGCAAGCCCTGGAAATCTACCATACATGGAAGCCCGATATCATCGTGTTGGACATCATGATTCCCGGGATGAGCGGTTATTCGGTGCTCAAAGCTATTCGGAAGAGAAGAGAAGACACAACAACAACGGTCGTCGTTGCCAGTTCCCTCTCGGAGCGGGATACGGTTGTCGACATTTTGAAACTTGGAGTTCAGGGATATCTAGTAAAGCCTTTCACTCACAAGGAGATCGGCGGTAAAATACTGGAATTTTATAAAAAAATGAATTCAGAGAGGGCCGAAGCAGCTCTTGCTGTTTTGGAATCGGAACGGAAGGAAGAACCACCCGCGTAGATAGAAAGACTGACGCCCCTTTCGATGGCGCTATTAATACTGTTCACCAGGTTGTCCTCTAAGGTGTCCTGGGCCTCGATCCTGCTTTGAGGGGGACTCCCGAAGGGTTTGGCAAATTTTTTTCCTTGCGTCAGCAATGCGTTGGAAACACTTGGAGCCGGCTGGCTGGTAGATCGAGTTGTCGAAACACTCAACATGTTTTGTCAGGGACGCACGCGTGATTATGATTTTACAATTTCCGAGGTGAAGCTCACTGAGATTTAAGATCGCTAATTTCAGCCAACTAAGAAGAAAGGATATTACACCATGGCTGTTCGCTCAGAACTTTCTAACACGAGCGATGGGGATGTTCTTACTATTTCCGTCACCGGACGCTTTGACATCGACTCCTATAAAGATTTCACACAGGCCTACAAGGAAAGGCCGGAAACTATTTCAAAATATGTCATTGATATGTCTGATCTGGAATATATGGACAGTTCTGCCCTGGGCATGATTTTGATGTTGCGTGAAAGGGTCGGAGATGAAAATGCCAAAATTGACATCTTAAATTGTTCTCCGGGCATCAGGAAGATTCTCAAAACAGCTAATTTTGACAGGCTGGTCAACGTGGGATGATCGTTGGATTGGTGTTTCAGCATGAATGCAATCAAATATATGGCGTCGGGCCAGAGCGCGCGGGCGCCAATGCGGTGATTCGAATCAAGGCCTCCAGGGTGGAAGGTGGCTGTGGAACTGGGGCCGGACCACCTGCGCCCGGACTCGCTGCAATTCATGGCCAACATGATGACATAGGCTTTTTCGAAATATGCCATTGACATGTCTGACCTGGAGTACATGTAGCTGCGCCGCCGGTAAGATTTTGATGCTGCGTGAGCCGGAGGAGAAAAGGTTCAGATTGTTCACGTGAACTGCACGCCGGGTATTATTATGATCTTCACGATAGCCAATCCTGACAAGCTTTTTCCCATAGTGCCTGCTTCTTCTTTCCGTTTCCGATGCGGGATCTTTTCAGGATGGCGGGTTATGCTTTTTTAATTTATTGCTTTTATTGCTTTTATCTTCATTTCTTATGGATGCAACTGATGAGAGATCTTCATGATATGACCATTCTCGTGGTTGACGATGATAAGCTTGTTCTTAAGTATCTTTCTCTTTTACTGAAAAGAGAGGGATACAACAGCGTCATAACTGCAGATTCGGGGGCATTGGGCCTGGAACTGTTGAAAAATCGCCGGCCCGATCTGATCCTGCAGGATATCATGATGCCCGACATGGACGGGTTCGAATGCTGCCGGCATGTAAGAGCAAACGAATTGGACAACCGTGTGCCCATTATCGTTATGACCGCCATGACCCACGACGATGCCCTCGCCAGAAGTATTGACGCCGGAGCTACGGACTTTGTTTCGAAACCCATACGCTCCTTTGAAATCCTGTCTCGCATCCGGTCTGCCCTGACCTTGAAGCAGTCTTTCGATCATATGGAAGAAGAACTGATGAAGCGTAAGCAGGCAGAAGAAAGGATCAGGCAGCAAAACGAACTCCTCAGGAATGCGTACGACGAGATTGAATCACTCTATCAACGATTGCAGAGAGATTACGAGATTGCCGGGGAAGTGTTTATCCGTGTGGCTCCCGCCGACCACTCCGGATTTCCCAACATCAGGTCCATTTCAGCTCCGGCTTCTATCGTCGGTGGGGATTTATTACTCCTCGCGCCACGGCCGTCGGGAGGCATGCACCTGCTGCTGGGAGATTTCACGGGCCATGGTCTCTCCGCTGCCCTTGGAGCCATACCTGTCGCCGACATCTTTCACAGGATGAGCGAAAACGATTATCCCATCAGTGAAATTATCGAAGAGATGAACCGCAGGCTAAGAGCCATCCTCCCAACAGGATTGTTCTTTTGCGCCTGCTTTGTTGCACTGAACAGCACTTACGATACTCTTACCGTCTGGAACGGGGGCATGCCGGATGTCTTGCTCGTCGGGGCTCAAGGCGGAATAAAAAAAAGGTTTTCTTCCACCAATCTGCCACTGGGAGTTGTGGAGACGGAACGCCTCGTGACGAAAGGGCAAGTCGTTCATGTCGCCAAAGGGGACCTCGCTTATGTCTACTCCGACGGAATCATTGAGGTGCGTAACCCGCAGGGCGTGATGTATGGCCAGGAGTGTTTTGAGAGGTCCTTCGATTGCGGCGTTGACCCTGGAGCTCTATTTGATAAAGTCGCCAATGCCTTTATGCTGTTCCAGGAAGGCTCCCCTCGGACCGACGATTTCATCCTGGCCGAGATCAAGTGTGGGACCACGGAAGGATGGGCTGTCTCAAGAACGCATGGCTCGGAGTCAATGTCCCCGAGGTGGAAAATGTCTCTTGAAATGGGGCCGGAGAATCTCCGCTCCGATCCTCTTCGATTGGTGGAGAAAATGCTGATGGAGGCATGGGAGCTTCGCAAGCACAAGGAGGACATTTATCTTATTCTAGCAGAGCTTTTTTCCAACGCCCTGGATTATGGCGTTCTCGGGCTCGACGGCGCTATGAAAAAGAGTCCCGAGGGGTTTGACGAATTTTTTTCCTTGCGTCAGAAAGCCTTGGAGACTCTTGAAACCGGCTGGGTCAATATCGAAGTGGAGTTCACTCCGCACCCCGATGAACTCGTGCTCTCGATTCGCGTGGAGGATAGCGGACCTGGCTTCGATCATTCCTTTATTGGTGAGTGCGCATTTTCCGAAAATATCACCTGCCGGGGAAGAGGGATTCAACTGCTTGGTTCCATGTGCAAGTCTCTCCGATATAACGAAAAGGGCAATTGTGTCGAAGCCGTTTATGCCTGCTGACAACCGTTTATCATCATAGGGTTCAAAGAAGCGGGAGAATAACTCGACTTCCTTACGGCAGCGCCTGAGAGACTGCCGCAAGTTAATGGGCCATAACCAGTATTACGGCATTACCGGCAATCATCGCGCTGTGTCGAGGTTTTGTCGGGAAGTACATGAAGTATGGCAAAAGTGGCTCAACCGCCGCTCTCAGCGTGCCAGGATGACTTGGGAGCGCTTTAATCGGCTGCTGCAGAGATACCCCCTTCCAAGACCACGGGTGGTTCACTCTATATACGCAGCAAAACCATGATATGAGGAGCCGGATGCGTCAATCGCGCACGTCCGGATCTGTGGGGGGCGAGGGAAGGCAACTGCCCTCGTCTACCCGACTATGATCTGGTCTACCGGTCCGAGCCGGTAGCTTTTAAACAAGTACCTCCCCGCTCTGTCTCAACCTTCATTGATACAATAGTCGGATTCCTTTAACCTCATGTCGATTGCCGCCCGGCACACTCGTTGCGAAAAGCCCTGATTGCCGGAATGGGGTTTTCTTAATTTCTCTTCTCCCTTCCCATTTGGCCCGCCATTCCTGTATCACTAAACTGTTTGCTTTTTTTCGAGCATCCCTTGATGCACCGGCCAGATTGTTTTGCCTGTCGAAACGTATGGATGCAACTGTTTATCCCGTCAAAATATTTACTCCAAAAAGTAAGACGAGGTGGCCGGAACGGCCGGCAGTCGAATGGAAAACCAGTCCGAGTCTTGCTTTGCGCCAGGTTTTTCCAGATTATGTCAGTGGGCACATATCTTGCTAAAATGGCCTTTGACAAAGAGTCGAAATCCCTCTTAAGAGCGCTCAGAAACGAAGAGCTGAGAGAACGACTCCGTAAAGAAACGCATAGAATGTCAAAGAGCGATTTCAAAAAAACTGGCCGGGGAAAAATGGGGTGACTTCGAATCCCTATTTCAACAGCCGGCCAATTCCAATGGAGCCTGGAGGATTATGCAGAGTCATCCCATAAGGGTTCTTCTAATCGATGATGATGAGGGCGACTACATAGTCGTCCGGGACTTACTCTCAGATATCTCCTCCATAGAATTTATCCTCAAGTGGGTTTCAGATTACAGGGCTGCACTGGATGCAATCCTTTCCAATGAGTTCGATGTCTGCCTGCTGGACTACCGTCTTAATGAGCACGATGGGCTTGAACTCATGCAAGAGGCCGTAAGCCGTGGCGCCATGACTCCGATTGTTTTTTTCACCGGCCATGGAACCTACGATCTGAATCTTGAGGTCATGAGTA
>Ga0187849_1000480_pt1 | contig 53759 bp, 36 predicted proteins | sample June2016WEW_4_10_2_FD_132412 | JGI IMG/M metagenome (GOLD analysis project Ga0187849, IMG submission 132412) | Peatland microbial communities from SPRUCE experiment site at the Marcell Experimental Forest, Minnesota, USA - June2016WEW_4_100 | ecosystem: Environmental > Terrestrial > Soil >... | reverse complement strand
CGCCAATACATGCCGAAAGGCACTGACCTCTCGGTCCTGGGCGCTCGAGACCTCGCTGCCATCGCCCGCAGCCTCAACAACAGGCCACGCGCCACCCTCGGATTCATGAAACCATCGGAGAAGTTCGCCGAGCTTCTTGCGCACACTGTTTGAATCCGCCTCCCCAGACCTGCGGGAAAGTCGAGCGCTTCCACCAGACCGAGAAGAAGTTCCTAGAGGCAAAGGCGCGCAGTCGCTCGTTCAGCGCCCTCCAAGAGCGTCTCGACTTCTTCTCGGAGTATTACAACACCGTCCGCCCGCACCGGGCCAAGAGAAGAAGAACGCCCCAGTCGGCCTTCGACGAACGTGTGAAGGCACAGCCTGCTGGGTTCCCGATCCGAGATGCCGGCGAGTTCCGCATCCGCTTCGACCGGGTGAACAACGGCAAGGTGACGCTTCGCTACGAGGGAAAGCTCCGTCACTTGGGCATCGGTCGGGCGCACAACGGAAAGCGGGTCGTGCTCCTGGTCGACGACCGCGCCGTGAGGGTGCACTCGGTCCATGGCGAGTTCCTCCGGGAACTGCGCATAGACCCGGACAAGATCTACCAGGGTCAGTCGGCCTAAGCTTGTCCGCGATGTCTCGCGACATGTGTCCGGGATGTCTTGAGACACCGCAGTTGGTGTCGGAGAGGGGACTTGAACCCCTACGCCCTTGCGGGCACTAGCCCCTCAAGCTAGCGCGTCTACCTATTCCGCCACTCCGACGAACGGGCGAGCTCGATCGGCCCATATCGGCCTAACAGCGCACCGCGCACTGTATCGCACGCCGGCTTTGCGCCAGCCTCGTCGTTGATCACGGCACGCGCTTGCCCGTCGATGACGCCGGCAACGCCGACGACTTGGTACGGCGAGCGGCCGCGACCCTGAACCAGCTCGTCGCAGAGAAGGCCGGGCCCAAGGCGCCCGGATCGTCTTGCACGCCGCTCACCCAGGCCGAGTTGACGAGGAGCGTGGGCTCGGCGAACAGAGGCAACGTCGGCATGGCCGCCCAGAGATTCTGGTCCAATTGCTGGTACAGGGGCTGCGATTGGTTGCTGCCCAGTTGCTGAGCAGCCTGGGTGAATAGCGCATCGACCCGCACGTCGGAGAACCCGGACCAGTCCAGGTTCGCACCAGGGCCGGTCACGCTTGCGGCCGACGTGAAGTACCCGGCACATGCTGTCGGGTAAGCGCTTGTTTCGACCGGCGCGATAGCCAGGTCGAAGGCGCCGGCTGGCAGCACCGAGCCGGTGAGCTGCGCGCTGGTGACCGCCACGGCGCTCACGTCGAAGCCCGCGTTCACCAGCTCGGCGGCCACGAGGGGTTCCGTCGCCGCTGACCACGGGTCGTCCTGTGCCCAGACCAGCTCCAAGGTTACGGGGGCGCCGTGTTCGCTCCACGTCCCTTTCGGGTCGGCCACGAGTCCGCCCTGGACGAGCGACCGATCGGCTGCCGCGGGATCCGCCGTGGTGTAACCGGAGCCGTTGTCGACGTACTGGGGTTGGGTGTTGGCGAAGAGGTGGCTGTTGTCCTCCCATACCGAGGCGTCCAACGGCTGCGCGATCGTGGTGGCAATTGCCGCGCGGTCGATCGCGTGCGCTATCCCCTGGCGCACCGCGGTGTCGTCGAGTGGGGCGTGACGTACGTTGAAGACGAGCTGGAGCATCGTCATTCCCAGCGACTCCTGTGACTCGAGGCCGGGCGACGAGGACAGCTCCGCGAGCAACGCGCTGTCGAATACCGACGGATAGCCGACGTCGGCCGAGCCACCGCGAAGTGCGCTCACCATCGCTTGTCCGCCCTGCACCGCGTCGAAGACGATCCGGTCGAGATGTGGCGCGCTCCCCCACCAACGAACGTTCCGCTCCAGCACGATCCGGACGCCCGGCTGCCACGACGCCACTCGCCAGGGACCACCGGACACGAGCACGGCCGGGTCGAAGCTGTCGAAGCCGTGGTTCCACCCGACACGTTCGGCTATGTGGGCCGGGAGCAGGTCGTCGAACAAAGACGCCCAGTCACCGAACGGCGTACGGAACACCACCGTCACGGTCCGCCCGCCGTTGCTCCCGGTGACCGACGTTATGTCGCGGTAACCGAGGGTCGACGCCACGGAGTCCGCCGTCTTGTCCACGTCGACGGTCCCCCCTCGTTGGGACTCCCAGGCGTACGCGAAGTCGTCGACGCTGATGGGGACCCCGTCCGACCAGACCGCCCGGGGATCGATCTGGTAGACGACCGTCTGCGGGTCGACGCCCACGAGCTCGGCGCTTTTCACCACTGCCGTGTCGAGCACAGGTGTCTGGGACGGTCCGACCTGGAAGACCTGGGGCCATATCGTGCTCGCCACCATTCGGGTGCTGGCGGTGTCACCCGCGACGGTGTGGTCGTTCAACGTGGTGGGAACCTGGTCGAGCGCCACGGTGACGGTTCCGCCGGTCGTCCCTTCGAGCGGAGGGCCAGACCGGCGCGAGCGGTCCCCTCCGGACGCGACGGAGCCACCCGGGGACTTGGCGGATCCGCACGCTGCGAGCATGACCACGGCGGCGAGTACGGCGCCGACGCGGGCGCGGCTCACCGAACGCGCATTGCCAGGGTCAGCGTGGTGAAGGTGAAGATCACCGCCACGGTGATCGTGATGCGGTCCAGGTTCCTCTCGACCACGGTCGACCCGGCGGCCGCCTGCCCGACCGTGCCGCCGAACATGTCCGAGAGACCGCCACCCTTTCCCGAGTGCAAGAGGATCAGGAAGACGAGCGCCGCCGACACGGCGATATGGACGACGAGAACTCCGACCGTCAGCACTACGTGATCCTCCTGGAACTTCGGGGCCTCTGAAAAGCTATCAAGCCGCAGCCCTCACCCTCGCGCGCCCACGGCGGTCGCCGCGATCTGCACGATCGCCGCGAACGAGGCAGCTTCGAGGCTGGCCCCTCCTACCAGGAGCCCGTCCACGTCGCGCTGCGCGATCAGATCCGCCGTATTGTCGGGTCGAACCGATCCGCCGTACTGGATCCGCAGGCCCGCCCCGGCCTGCGCTCCGGCGAGGTCTGCGACCACCCCACGGATGTGAGAACACGCCTCTTCGGCGTCCTCAGCCGTGGCGGTGCGGCCCGTACCTATCGCCCAGATGGGCTCGTAGGCGACCACGAGGCCGGCGACCACCTCCCCGGGCAGTCCGGCGAGCGCCGCCGTCGTCTGCACGCTGAGACGCTCTCTCGTAACACCTTCCTCGCGCTCGGACTCGGTCTCGCCCACGCAGACGATCGGGGTCATCGCGCTGCGCAGGACGGCCCGAAGCGTGGCAGCCACCTGCTCGTCGCTCTGTGCGAAGAGCTGGCGACGCTCGGAATGACCCACGATCACGTAGGTGACCCCGAGCCGGGCGAGCATCGGTGCCGCGACCTCGCCCGTGAACGCTCCCGAGTCCTCGCTGTGGCAGTGCTGGGCACCGAGAGACATGCGAATCTGGCGGTCCTCGAGCACCGTTTGCACCGAGCGCAGGTCCACGAACGGCGGGTGCACCGACACGTCCACCAGGTCCAGCTCCGCTCCCGTGAGCCGCATCCCGAGGTCCTGGACGGTGCGGATCGCCTGCAGGTGGTCGTGGTGCATCTTCCAGTTGCCGCTGACTAGCACGCGCCTGCGGCTGCCCGCGAAGGAAGAACCCGGCACCTCAGGCACCCGCCGGTCTCGCCGCACCGGGCGCGTTCGACGCTGCGCGCAGAGCCGCCAGACCCGGAAGGTCTCCGTGCTCGAGCAGCTCGAGCGACGCACCTCCTCCGGTCGAGACGAACCCCACCCGATCGGCCAGATCGAACTCGTCCAGGGCGGCGACGGTCTCACCGCCGCCCACGACGCTGAACGCACCGCCACCGGTAAGCGCCTCGGCGACGGCCTTGGTGCCGGCCACGAAGCGGTCGTCCTCGAACACGCCGACGGGCCCGTTCCAGAACACGGTCTTCGCGCTCGCGAGCGCCTCTGCGAACGCACATGCGCTTCGCGGACCGATGTCGACTCCCCTCCAACCCTCGGGGACGTCGACACCCACGACGGACGTCTCCCCGGTGCCCTGTCCCCCCCGCCCGGTGGTCCCCTCAGGGCTCAGGACCACGAGGTCCGTGGGCAGGAGCAGACGGCCGGCGGAGGAGGCGATGATCGCCCCGCACTCCTCGACGCTGTCCGGATCGAGAAGCGACCGGCCGACCGAGTGCCCCTGGGCGACGAGGAAGGTGTACGCCATGCCCCCGCCGACGACCAGCCTGTCGACTTTCTCCAGCAACGACCGCAGCACGCCGAGCTTCTCGGCGACCTTGGCCCCGCCCACGACCGCCACGAAAGGCCGCGCCGGTTCGGTGAGCAAGGAGCCGAGCACCTCGACCTCTCGGGCCAACAGTCGCCCCGCGGCGGACGGCAGCCTCGCGGGCGGGCCGACGATCGAGGCGTGGGCCCTGTGCGAGGCCCCGAACGCGTCGTTCACGTACGCATCGAAGCCGTCGGTGAGCTTCTCCACGAACAGCGGGTCCCCGGCCTCTTCCCCGGGGTCGAAACGGAGGTTCTCGAGCAGCTGCACTCCCGGCGCCAGCTCCGCCAGGCGCGACCTGACCGGCGCCACGTCGAAGCAGGGATCGCGCCTGCCCTTCGGCCGCCCGAGATGGGTGCATGCCGTGACAGAGGCGCCCCGGTCGCCCAACCACTCCAGCGTCGGGAGCGCCGCGCGGAGGCGGAAGTCGTCTCCGACCTCGGCGCGAGCGCCGTCGCGCCCGGAGCGCACGAGCGGCACGTTGAAGTCCACGCGTACGAGCACACGGCGCCCGTCGACGCTCGGGAGGTCCTCCAGCAGAGGGATCCCCTCCAAGGGACCCGAGACCGGCCGACCGCTCACGGGCACCTGCACTCGTATGCGGTCAGGAGCTCGACGAGCCGGAGCCGCCGACGAGCAAGGCGAGGTCGACGAGCCGGCTGGTGTAGCCCCACTCGTTGTCGTACCACCCGTGGACCTTGACCAAAGTGGACTCCTCGTCGATCCGCATCACCATCGTGAGCCCCGAGTCGAACGTGCACGAGGCGGGGCTGCCCACTACGTCGGAGGACACGATGGGGTCCTCGGTGTAGACGAGCACCTTCGAGAGCGGCCCGCGCTGCGCGGCTTCGCGAAACGCCCCGTTCACGTCGTCCACGCTCACGGTGCGCCCTACCACCGCGGTGAAGTCGGTTATCGACCCGTCTGCCACAGGGACACGCAACGCCGCCCCGTCGAGCTTGCCCTGCATCGCCTCCAACACGAGGCCGGTCGCCCGCGCGGCGCCGCTCGAGGCGGGCACGATGTTCTGCGCCGCCGCGCGGGCGCGGCGCAGGTCCTTGTGCGTGAGGTCGAGCAGGTTCTGGTCGTTCGTGTACGCGTGCACGGTCGTCATGAGCCCGCTCGTCACACCGAAGGCGTCGTCGAGAACCCGGACCATCGGGACGAAGCAGTTCGTCGTGCACGACGCGTTCGACACGACGAAATGGCGATCCGGATCGAAGGTCTGGTCGTTCACGCCGATCACGAACGTGGCGTCGACGCCGGTGCCGGGAGCGGAGATGATCACGCGCTTGGCGCCGCTCTCGAGATGTGCCGCGGCCGCGTCGCGGGTCCTGAAGCGCCCGGTGGACTCGAGGACCACGTCCACTCCGAGGTCGCCCCACGCAAGGGCCTTCGGCTCGCGCTCGGCCAGGACCTCTATGCGCGCACCGTCGACGACCATGTGGTCGTCCTCGACCCGGACCTCGGCGTCGAACCGGCCGTAGGTGCTGTCGTAGCGCAGCAGGTGGGCGTTCGTCGAGGCGTCCCCGAGGTCGTTTACGGCCACCACCTCGAGAGCGTCCCCTCGCGCCCGCGCACAGCGCAGGAAGTTGCGACCTATGCGCCCGAACCCGTTGATACCTACCCGAACAGTCATCGCCCCTATCCGACCAGATCCGAAAGAGCCGACGCCAATCTGTCCGGATCGTGGGCCAGGCCGTTCGCCTTGGCGAGAGGGGCCTCCACCACCGCGACAGGGAGCTGCCCGAGCGATATCGACGTGGTGTCGGCCAACACCACGTCCACGAACACCCCGTGCGCCTCGAGCGCGGCAACGTGGGCGGCCACGTCGTACCCCTCGGTCTCCGCGCGCTGCGGCCTCAGGTTCGCCACGTACACCTTGCGCGCCCGGCTCTTGCAGATGGCGGCCGCTATCTGTGGCACGGCCACCGCGGCGAGGACGCTCGTGAAGAGCGACCCCGGCCCGACAACCACCTGATCGGCGGCTTCGAGCGCCTCGAGCGCGTCCTGTGAGGCCGGAGGGTCCGGCGGCACGAGGAGGACCCGCTCGATCTCGACGGTGCGCGCCACCGCGCTCTGCCCCTCCACCTCGCCCGCGGAGCAGACCGCCTTCAGCACCACCGGCTCGCGCGCCGCGGGGACCACCCGGCCCACCGCCCCGAGCAGCCGCCCGGCCTCGTCCAGAGCGTGCTGGAGGTCGCCGGTCGTCGCCACCAGCCCGGCCAGGACCAGGTTTCCGAGCGCGTGCCCGGTCACCTCGGCGGACTCGGACTCGAAGCGCTGCTCGAAGGCCTCGGCGAGGGCACTGTGGTCCTCGGCGAGCGCGACGAGGCACTTGCGCATGTCTCCGGGGGGCACGATCCCGAGCAGCCGACGAAGCCGCCCCGAGGACCCGCCGTCGTCGGCCACCGAGACCACCGCTGTGATCTCCCCGGCGTAACGGCGCACCGCCCGCAACGTGGCGGCGAGACCGTGGCCTCCCCCCAAGGCCACGACCCTCAGTGTGCTCGGCCCCTTCACCGGTCGATGTCCCTGTGGAGCACCGAGGCGCTGCACCCGTGCTCCTTCAACCGACGCGCCAGCTCGTCGGCCAACACGACCGAGCGGTGGTGCCCGCCGGTGCAACCGATCGCGATGGTCAGATACGACTTGCCCTCCGCGGTGTAGGCGGGCAGCAGCATCCCGAGCAGGCTCTCGACACGGTCCAGGAACTCCCCGGCCGTTTCCTGCAGCAGCACGAAGTCGCGGACCTGCTCGTCGAGGCCCGTCTTCGGACGAAGTTCCTCGACCCAGTTCGGGTTCGGCAGGAACCGGGTGTCGAAGACCAGGTCCGCGTCCAAGGGCACTCCGTGCTTGTACCCGAAGGACACCACCGAGGTCCGCATGGGGCTCTCCGAGGCGTCCCCGAACAGGTCGAGGACCCGCCGTCGCAACTGGTTCACGTTCAGCTGGCCGGTGTCCAACAGCACGTCCGCCCTGTCGCGGATGCCCTGGAGCTGACGGCGCTCGTCCGCGATGGCCTCCTCCACATTGGCGCCGGCGATCGGATGGCGCCGGCGGGTGCCCTCGAAGCGCTTCACCAGGACGTCGTCGGGGGCGTCGAGGAACACCACCGAGACGCCCTCGCCCCTGGCCGAAAGCGCGTCGATGGCGGGAAGTGCCTCGTCGATCTGCGCGCCACCTCCCCGGCCGGTGACGAGCGCCACCCGCTCCAGCCCCGAGCCCTCGCGTCCGACGACGTTCGCCACCTCCGACAACAGCGACGGTGGCATGTTGTCGATGACGTACCAGCCCGCGTCCTCCAGGGCGGCCGCCGTGGTCGAGCGGCCGGCTCCCGACATGCCGGTGACCAGTAGGTACTCACTCATCGGCCCAATCCTCCCTCGCCGGTGCTCCTGATGTCTCGCGCGGAGCCGCTCGACGGGTCCGGCTCGGCACCCGGTGCAGGTGCTCGTAGACGGCGCCCGCCACGCGTTCGGGGAGCCAACCCAGAGATTCCAGCTCCTCGTACGACGCCTGGCGCAGGGCGTGGACGCTTCCCATCTCCCGCAGAAGCCTCGCCCGGCGCGCCGGGCCGAGGCCCGCCACGCCCTCGAGAGTCGTGGCGCTCATGCGCCTGCCCCGCAGACGACGGTGATAGGAGATGGCGAACCGGTGGGCCTCGTCGCGCACCCGCTGCAGGAGGAAGAGCGCCTCGGACCCCCTCGGGATCCCCAAGGCTTCGGCACGCCCGGGCACGAAGACCTCTTCGAACTGCTTGGCGAGCGCGGCCACGGCGATCTGGCCCTCCAGGCCCAGCCGCTCGAGGACCCGTACGCCGACCGACAACTGGCCCTTCCCCCCGTCGAGGAGAAGAAGCTGAGGCGCGTAGGCGAAGCGCTTCGCGCGCGGGCGCGTCCCGATCTCGGCTTCGGTCGGCCCACGACGTGCTCTCCCGCCTCGGTGCGGCCGGGTGCGCTCCTCGACGAGCGCGCCCAGCCTCCGCGTGAGCACCTCCTCCATGGCCGCGTAGTCGTCGTTCCCGGGCACGTCGCGGACGCGGAAGTGCCGGTACTCGCTCTTTCGCGCGAGCCCGTCCTCGAGCACCACCATCGACCCCACGTAGTCGGTCCCCTGGAGGTGGCTCATGTCGAAGCACTCGATGCGCAGAGGCGCCTCTCTCATCCCGAGCGCCACGCGAAGCGACTCGATCGCCCGTGCCCTGCTGTCGTAGTCCGACGCCCGGCGAAGGCGGTGCTGGGCGAGGTCCTCTGCCGCGTTGCGCACGACGGTCTCCATGAGCGCGCGCTTCGCGCCGCGCACGGGTACGCGCAGTGCCACCGGACCGCCGCGACGGTCCGCCAGGAAGGTCCCGTACGCCTCGGCGTCCTCGGGCAGCTCCTGGACCAGCACGAGGCGCGGCACCCCGCTCACGGCGAGATCCGTGCCGGCCCAGGCGCCCGGGTCGCCCGCCCCCGAGGTCCACCCCTCGGAGTCGGTGCCGCTCCTCGCCCGCCTGCGACGCTCGGGCGGCTGCGGCTCAGCGTCCGCGTAGAGCTGCTCGAGGACGCGCGCCACGAGCTGCGGGCGGCTCAGCTCCTCGACCTTGTCCACCACGAAGGCCCTGCGGCCCACCACGCGTCCGCGCCGGACGTGGAACACGCACACCGCCGCCTCGAGCGGGTCGTCCTCCACGCCCACCACGTCGAGGTCCTCGGGGCCTTCGGTCACCACCTGCTGACGCTCGAGCGCCATGTGCAAGGTCGCGAGCTGGTCGCGCCGGCGCGCGGCACGCTCGAAGTCGAGCGCCTCGGCCGCCTCCTGCATCTCCGATCGAAGCCTCCTCTCCACCTCGTCGGTCGCGCCGGCGAAGAACGACATGAGGTCCTCGGTCAGGCGCTCGTAGTCCTCTTGCCCCACGGCCCCGATGCAAGGACCCGAGCAGCGCTCTATGTGATAGAGCAGGCACGGCTTCTCGAGCTTCTGGTGACGCTCGAACTTCCGGTCCGAGCACGAACGGACTCCGAAGCTTCGAAGCAGCAGGTCGAGCGTGTCCCGAAGCGCCCCCACGTGGGCGTAGGGGCCGAAGTAGCGAATCCCCCGACGCCGGCGCCCGCGCACCACCGCCGCGCGTGGCCACTCGTCGGCGAGCGTCACCGCCAGGTACGGATAGCTCTTGTCGTCGACGAGCCGGATGTTGAAGCGCGGCCGGTGGCGCTTTATCAGCGCGTACTCGAGGAGGATCGCCTCCACCTCGTTCGCCACCTGCATCCACTCGACGCGCTCTGCGGCGGCCACGAGCTGGGCGGTCCTCGGGGCGAGGGTCCCGGGGTCGGCGAAATAGCTCGACAGGCGGCTGCGCAGCGACTTGGCCTTGCCCACGTACAGCACCCTGCCCTCGGCGTCGAGGAATTGGTAGGAGCCCGGGGAGTCGGGGATCTCGCTCGGTTGGGGTCGTTCGCGCACCGCTCCCACTGTGCCGTATACCGGCCCCCCCACGTTCAGCGCGCGCTAGTCTCGGTACCAGCGCCGGCCTGGTACCCCGGCGTACATAACCGCTCCGAGGCCGACAACCCCGCGGATGGGCGACCAGGCTGTCCCCGCCGGCCGTACGTAGGAGCGCTCCCCGAAGGGGGTCTGGATGCTCCGCCTACAGCGTGCGCTCCCTGAGCGCTACACCACCGCGACGCCCGAGGAGCTTCACCGGCGCATCGGCGCGGCCAAGGCCGCACTCGGGCCCCGAGTCCTCGTGCTCGGACACCACTACCAACGAGACGAGGTGATGCGCTGGGCCGACGCCCGGGGGGACTCGTTCGCCCTGTCGCGCATCGCCGCCGAGAACCACGACGCCCAATACGTCGTGTTCTGCGGGGTCCACTTCATGGCCGAGTCGGCCGACATCCTCACCGCAGATCACCAACAGGTGGTCCTTCCCGACCTGAACGCCGGGTGCTCGATGGCCGACATGGCCGATCTCGAGGCGGTGGAAGAGGCATGGGAATCGCTCGCGCAGGTGACCGACGTCGACCGCGTCGTCCCGGTCACCTACATGAACTCCTCGGCGGACCTGAAGGCCTTCGTCGGCCGTCACCGCGGTTCGGTGTGCACCTCCTCGAACGCCCGGTCCGTGCTCAGGTGGGCACTCGACCCCGAGGTGGATGCGCCGCCCGGTGAGCCCCGCAGCGAGCCGCCCGGCGAGCGGCCCGGCGAGCGGGTCGGCGACCCGCGCGGGGACAAGGTCTTGTTCTTCCCCGACCAGCACCTCGGTCGCAACACCGCCTACCAGCTCGGATGGGCCGAGAAGGACATGCGCGTGTGGAACCCCCGCCTCGAGCTGGGAGGGCTCTGCGAGCGAGACGTGAAGGAGGCCACGTTCCTGCTGTGGCGAGGTCACTGCTCTGTCCACCAGCGTTTTCGCCCCGAGCACCTCACGGCGTTCCGGGCCGAGCACCCCCATGGCAAGATCGTGGTGCACCCCGAGTGCGCGCACGAAGTAGTGGAGCTCGCCGACGCCACGGGCTCGACCGACTTCATCATCCGCTACGTCGAAGAGGCTCCCTCCGGCTCGGTCATCGGAATGGGGACCGAGATCCACCTCGTCAAGCGCCTAGCCGACGATCACCCGGACAAGACCGTCGTGTCCCTCGACCCGCTCGTGTGCCCGTGCTCGACGATGTTCCGCATCGACGCCCCGCACCTGTGTTGGGTGCTCGAGTCGCTCGCCGAAGGCGTGGTGGTGAACCGCATCACCGTCGACCCGGACACCGCCGCATGGGCCCGAGTCGCGCTCGAGCAGATGCTCGCGATCACCTAGGCCACCTGGGCACGTCGCCGTCGATTGGCGACCGGACGCACCGGCGGGCGCGACCTGCGTCAGCGGCTTCGCGGCTTGGCGAGGGCCTTGGTCCGGCGCGCCGCCCCGTTGGTCTTCACCGCTCGTGAGCCGCGCACGGGCCCGTTACCAGTCAACTGTGCAACCCGAGAAGCACGTGCGGACGCGCCACGCGACGGCGCCGGCACGCGCCCTGAGTCGTCTCTCCCCCGGCGCAGCACGGGCGCGAGCACCTGGCCCGTGTAGCTCGAGGCGATGGCCGCGACCTCCTCGGGCGTCCCCTCGGCTACGACCCTTCCCCCGTTCTCGCCGCCTTCGGGACCGAGGTCGACGATCCAGTCGGCGGTCTTCACGACGTCGAGGTTGTGCTCGATCACGATCACCGTGTTCCCTTGCTCGACCAGCCGCGACAGCACGTCGAGAAGCTTGCGGACGTCGTCGAAGTGCAGACCCGTGGTCGGCTCGTCGAGCATGTAGAGCGTGCGGCCGGTCGAGCGCCGCGAGAGCTCGGAGGAGAGCTTCACGCGCTGGGCCTCGCCGCCCGAGAGCGTGGGCGCCGGCTGGCCCAGGCGGATGTACCCCAGCCCCACGTCGACGAGCGTCTGGAGGTGGCGTGCGATCGTAGGCTGGTTGGCGAAGAACCCGAGCGCCTCCTCGCACGACATGTCCAGGACATCGGCGATGCTTCGGCCCTTGAAGGTGACCTCGAGCGTCTCCCTGTTGTACCGGGCGGCGCCGCACACCTCGCACGGCACGTAGACGTCGGGAAGGAAGTGCATCTCGATCTTGATCGTGCCGTCGCCCGCGCAGCCTTCGCAGCGCCCGCCGCGCACGTTGAAGGAGAAGCGGCCCGGCAGGTAGCCGCGTACCTTCGCCTCGGGTGTCTGGCTGAACAGCTTGCGCACGTGGTCGAAAAGCCCCGTGTACGTGGCGGGGTTCGATCGGGGGGTCCGGCCGATCGGCGACTGGTCGATCGCGACGACCTTGTCTATTAGCTTCACCCCGTCGATGCCACGGTGCGCGCCGGGATTCGTGCGCGCCCGGTGGACCCGTGCCTGCATCGACTGCAGGAGGATGTCGTTCACGAGCGTCGACTTGCCCGAGCCCGACACCCCGGTCACCGATATCAAGCACCCCAGGGGGAACGCGACGTCGATGTCACAGAGGTTGTGCTCGCGCGCGCCGCGCACCACGAGGCGCTCCCCGGAGCCCTTCCTGCGCATCTGCGGCACCGCGACCGTGAGCTCTCCGGTGAGGTAGCGCCCGGTGACCGACTTCTTCGAGGACACAAGACCCTTGACGGGACCGCTGTAGACGATCTCGCCCCCGTGCTCGCCCGCCCCGGGCCCGATGTCCACCACGTGGTCGGCGCAGCGGATCGTCTCCTCGTCGTGCTCGACGACGATCACCGTGTTGCCGAGGTCGCGCAGGCGCATGAGGGTGTCCAGAAGCCGCCGGTTGTCGCGCTGGTGCAGGCCGATCGAGGGCTCGTCGAGCACGTACAGCACCCCGACCAGCCCCGAACCGATCTGGCTGGCCAGGCGGATCCGCTGGGCCTCCCCACCCGAGAGCGTGGCGGTGGCGCGCGCCAACGACAGGTAGTCGAGGCCGACGTCGAGGAGGAACTGCAGCCGCGCCTGCACCTCGCGAAGCACCCTGTCCGCGATGAGATGCTCGCGCTCGGAGAGCTCCAGCGCTTCCACCACCTGCGCGGCACGGGTGACCGACAGGCTGCACAGCTCGTGGATGCTCCGCCCGCCCACGGTCACCGCCAGGGACTCGGGCTTTAGGCGCGCCCCCCCGCAGGCCGGGCACGGCACCTCCCGCATGAACGTCTCGGTCCACTCGCGCATCGGGTCGGTGTCGCTCTCTCGGTGCCGGCGTTGCAGCCAGGGCACGATGCCCTCGTAGTGCGTGGTGAACGAACGCTGACGCCCGTAGCGGTTGCGGTAGCGCAAGTGCACCCGTCGCTCCCCAGCGCCGTAGAGCACGACCTTCTTGTCGGACTTGCGCAGCTTCGCCCAGGGCACCTCCACCGAGAAGCCCTGGGCCTCGGCGAGGGACTCGAGCATGCGGTCGAACCAGCGGCTGCGCCCACTCGCCCAGGGCGCCAGCGCCCCGTCCGCGATGCTCTTCGAGGAGTCGGGCACGACCAGCTCGGGGTCGACCTCGAACCGGGTGCCCAGCCCGTCACAGTCCTCGCACGCGCCGTACGGAGAGTTGAACGAGAAGTTGCGCGGCTCGGGCTCCTCGAAGGAGAGGTTGTCGAACGTGCACGCCAGGTGCTCGGAGAAGGTGATGAGCTCCTCCGTCCCGTCGGGCTGGACGAGCGCCACCTCGGCGATCCCGCCGGCCAGCCGCAGCGCGGTCTCCATGGACTCGGTCAGGCGCTGGCGGATCGTGTCACGGCGCACGAGCCGGTCCACCACGACCTCGATCGTGTGCTGCTCGTAGCGCGCCAGGTTGAGCGCGCCTCGTTCGGAGAGCTCGACCGGCTCCCCGTCCACCCGGACGCGCGCGAAGCCCTGCTTCGCGAGGTCCTCGAGGAGGGCCTCGTACTCCCCCTTGCGCCCACGCACGAGGGGGGCCAGGACGCTGAAACGCGTCCCTTCTTCGAGGTCGAGAACCCGGTCCACGATCTGTTGGGGGGTCTGGCGCACGAGGGGACGCCCGCACGCCGGGCAGTGCGGGAGCCCGACCCGGGCGTACAGAAGCCGCAGATAGTCGTAGATCTCGGTCACCGTGCCCACGGTGGAGCGCGGGTTGCGGCTCGCCGACTTCTGGTCGATCGAGATCGCCGGCGAGAGGCCCTCTATGAAATCGACGTCCGGTTTTTCCATCTGCCCGAGGAACTGGCGCGCGTAGGACGACAGGGACTCCACATAGCGGCGCTGACCCTCGGCATAGATCGTGTCGAAGGCGAGAGAGGACTTGCCCGACCCCGACAGCCCGGTGAACACGATCAGCTGGTCGCGCGGGAGCTCCAGCGACACGTCGCGCAGGTTGTGCTCGCGCGCGCCTCGGATCACCAGCCGATCAGCCATCACGCCTCGCCGGAGGATCGCCGGCCCCGGCCGTCGGGGGACCGAAGAAGTCACCAAGGCCCAGAGAGCTCACCAAAGCGAGGATACCGGTGGCCTTCTTCGAGGCGGGATACGCACTCCCGGCTCCCCGTTCCCGGCTCAAACTGCCGGCGTCTCGAGCGTGGAGCCCGCCGGGTCCTCCGCCAGCGCGAGACGGAGGTCTGCTATCTCGTCTCGCAACAAGGCGGCCTCCTCGTAACGTAGCTCCGAGGCCGCCTTTCGCATCTCGGACTCGAGACGCCTCACCAGGCCGGCCAGCTCGGCAGGCGGAGCTCCCGTCAGGTCCGAGATCACCACGTCCACGTCGGCCGCGCGAGGGCCGTGCCGGCTGCTGCCGTACCCACCTCCCGGGCCACCAGCGCTTCTCCGGCCCTGCTCACGCCCTCGACCTGCTGCTCCCCGGCCTGCCCCACGTCCCGTTCTGCGCGCCGCTCCCCAGCGCCGTTCGGCCCCGGTGCCTGCGCGAGCAGTGCCGGCGAGATCCGCGGCAGGACGGAGGCGCTGGAGGATGTCGGTCACGGCCTTGCGAATCGTGGTCGGGTCGATCCCGTGCTCCGCGTTGTACGCCTGCTGCAGAGCCCGGCGGCGCTGCGTCTCGGATATCGCCTCGCGCATCGCGTCGGTGATCGTGTCTGCATAGAGCACGACCCGGCCGTCCACGTTGCGCGCCGCCCGACCCATCGTCTGGATCAGGGCGGAGGCCGAGCGCAAGAAGCCCGCCTTGTCCGCGTCGAGGATCGCCACCAGCTGCACCTCGGGGAGGTCGAGCCCCTCGCGAAGAAGGTTGATCCCCACCAGGACGTCGAACTCGCCCAGCCGAAGGTCGCGAAGCAGCTCGATGCGAGTGATCGTGTCGATGTCCGAGTGCAGGTACCGCACCCGCACCCCCAGCTCCAGCAGGTAGTCGGTCAGGTCCTCGGCCATCTTCTTCGTGAGCGTGGTGACGAGCACCCTGCCCCCGTGCTCGGCCGTCTCGCGCACCCGCTCGAGCAGGTCGTCGATCTGGCCGGTGGTCGGGCGGAGCAGCACCTCCGGGTCGACCAGCCCGGTGGGCCTGATGACCTGCTGCGCGACCTGGGTCGACACGCCGAGCTCGTAGGCGCCCGGTGTGGCCGACATGAACACGACCTGGCCGACCCGGTCGGTGAACTCCTCGAAGGTGAGCGGCCGGTTGTCCAAGGCCGAGGGGAGCCGGAACCCGTGCTCGACCAGGGTCAGCTTTCGGGAGCGGTCCCCCTCGAACTGCCCGTGGACCTGCGGGACCGTCACGTGGCTCTCGTCGATCACGGTCAAGAAGTCCTTCGGGAAGAAGTCCAGCAAGGTGTGCGGAGGCTCGCCCGCGGCGCGTCCGTCGAGGTGGCGGCTGTAGTTCTCGATACCGTTCACGACGCCGACCTCTGCCAGCATCTCCAGGTCGTGCTCGGTGCGCATGCGAAGGCGCTGGGCCTCGAGCAGCTTGCCGGCGCCGGTCAGCTCTGCCAGTCGCTCGCGCAGCTCCACCTCGATCGCCGCGATCGCCCTGCGCATCGTGTCCTCACCGGCCACGTAGTGGGTCGCCGCGAACACGATCAGCTCCTCGAGCTCCTCTCCCGCATCACCGCTCAGCGCGTCGAACCAACGGATGCGCTCAACCTCGTCGCCGAACAGCTCCACGCGCACGGCCATCTGCTCGTACGCGGGGTGCAGCTCCACCGTGTCGCCGCGGACGCGGAACCTCCCGCGTGAGAGGACCGTGTCGTTCCGCTCGTAATGCAGGTCCACCAACCGCCTCAGGAGACCTCGTTGGTCGACGGTGTCCCCGGGGTGCAGCACGAGGATGCGGCTCGAGTACTCCTCGGGTGATCCGAGGCCGTAGATGCACGAGACCGAGGCGACCACGATCACGTCCCTTCGCAACAGGAGGCTCGATGTCGTGGCGTGACGCAGCCGGTCGATCTCGTCGTTGATCGAGGAGTCCTTCTCTATGTAGGTGTCGGACGTCGGAAGGTACGCCTCGGGCTGGTAGTAGTCGTAGTAGGAGACGAAGAACTCCACGCGGTTTCGCGGGAACAGGTCGCGCAGCTCCGAGGCCAGCTGCGCCGCGAGCGACTTGTTCGGCTCGATGACGAGCGTGGGACGCTGCGCGGCCTCGATCATCCACGCCACCGTCGCGGTCTTCCCGCTCCCCGTGACCCCCAAAAGGGTCTGGTAACGGTCGCCCCGGGCCACCCCTTCAGCGAGAGTGGCGATCGCGCGCGGCTGGTCCCCCGCAGGACGCAGCGGGGAGACGACCTGTAGATCGGGCACGCGCAGATCGTACCGTCGCGGTGTGACGGCACTAGCGAGCGATCCGCGAACGCTTCGAACACCCAGAGGCTCTTCTGCCATTGTGCCCGGCTGCACTCACACCGCTACTGTGCTTCGGTGCACACGAGGGAGTTGCGCCTGGCCCGGGTGGCGGTCTTGGTGGTCCTCGCCGTGGCCGGCTACCTGCTCTTCGTCAGGACCCCCCACGTCGAGCGCCAGCTGCTCGGCAACCTGATGGTCCACCGCGTATCGGTTCACGGCCTGCCTGCGACCCCTAGCGTGGCACGCTCGGCCAGCCCCTCGACGATCGCAGTGCGCGTGCTCAAGCAGGCCGCGAAGACCGACCCTGACCACACCGGGGTCTACGAGCTCGCGTGGGGCGCCGCCAAGAAGCCCAACGTCGGACTCGGGATGGTCCTCGAGCTGCTCCCGGACGCAACACTGGCGCAAACAGCTTTCATCGGCAACGTGAACGTGTACGTCACCAACCTCAAAATATCCGGGTCGACCCTCTCGGAGCGGCAAGCCTTCTCCGTCCCCTCTGTGCCCCAAGCACGCGCCGAGTCGTACGCGGTGTCGAACTCGAGCACCAAGGCGACCGTCGGCTACGCCTACACCGTCGTGTTCCGGACGGGCAGGGCCGTCGTAGTCGAGATCATGAGGTCTCTCGGAACGACGCGCTCGACATCGGGCACCGTCTCGGTCACAACGGCAGAGCACGCTCTCCTCCAGCGAGCCGAGCCGAACTTCTCGATGATTCACACGCCGACACCGCTGGTCGCATCGGTCGTCTTCTGGGCGGTCGCCATCCTCGTCGCCGCCGGAGCCTTCTTCCTGCCGGAGTGGGCACCCGACGCCTTCCACCGTCGCCGAACCCGGCACGAGGAGAAGGTGCTCGCGGCCGCGCGAAGCCAGTACCGCTCGCGCGGACGACGAACCGTGGCGCGCCACCGGGCCCCGGCGTGGAGACAACGTCGCTGAGCACACCTACACAGGGGCAGCTCGTGCGCTCTACCTGCCTCTGTCGCCTCTGTTGCTCTTGGCGTGCTCGAGGTCCACCAGCTGGGCCCACACCTTCTCGACCTGAGACGCCAGCGCCTCACGGTCCGCCGAGTTGTCGATCACGATGTCGGCACCGGCAATTCGCTCGGCACGTCCCACCTGGGCCGAGACACGGGCCTGCGCATCGGCGCGGTCGAAACCCCGCTGCTCGACGAGACGCTCGACGGCCAACTCAACCGGGCAATCGACCACCACGACCACGTCGATGGAAAGAATCTCCCGGTGCAACGGAAAGAAGAGCGGGATGTCCATCAGCACCACGCGGTCGGTGCCCTGATGTGCGCGGCATCGCTCGATCATGACAGCGGCGACCGCAGGATGAGTGATCCGGTTCAGGACGGCGACCTTCTTCGCGTCCGCAAAGACGAGCGCTGCAAGAGCCTTGCGGTCGAGCGTCGCGTCCGGCGCCAGGATCCGGCTCCCGAACCGCGCGATCAACGGCTGGTAGGCGGGTCCCTCCGGCTCCACCACCTCGCGCGCGATGCTGTCGGCGTCGATCAAAACCGCACCGCGGTCGACCATGAGGCCCGCCACGGCCGACTTGCCCGAGCCGATACCACCTGTCAACGCCACGCCGAGCATGTCCTCAACACCTTCCGGGGAACCCCGGCGAGCCTTCGCGGCGCGGCCGACCGGCCACCGCGAACAGCACCAGCGTCGTGTCATCGACGGCGTCGGTGACGAAGAAGTCCTCGCCCACGATCCCGGTCATGCCTCGGGCGTCCTTGCGAGCGAGGACCCGGTACGCCATGGGCAACAGGCGCGTGTACGCGGCGACGTACCAGCGGTGCGGGATCCGGTGGCGGACGTCGAAGACGTCCAGTGCGAGCAGCCTGGCGGCCTTGGCCCGGCGTGCAGCGAGATCCTCCTTCACGCGTGCGACCGCATCCAGGCCGCCGACCCACACGTCCTCGAAATACAGCTCCAGAATGCTGCAAAGCCCCTTGCGACCGAACAAGTGCACATGGAAGGGGTTCTCGAAGTCGGCCGGCTCGTTCGGGGTCAAGAAGAACGCCTTCCCGTCCGTGGTGAGCACCCTGGAGATCTCGGCAACATGGCGCTCGGGCTCGGTGAAGTGCTCTATCACGTGCGACGAGCATGCCCAGTCGAAGGTATCGTCGCCGAGGCCGAGGGTCACGGCGTCCATGCATGCGACCCGCAAGCCCTCGCGGCCGAAGCGCGCGCAGGCCGCCCGCGTCGCCTCTTCGCTGTAGTCGATCCCGATTACGCGCCGGTCCCGGGCCATCAGCCTCGCCGACTCGAAACCCTCCCCGCACCCCACATCGAGAACCACGCCCGGGCCGAGGCGCTCCAAGACCGCCCGGTAGCCGGCCTCGTGGAGGGCCAGCAACGAGTCCGGGGTGACACCCTGGCGCGGACGCTCACCGGTCAGCCTGCTCGCAGACCTCGAAGAGCCCGAAGAGATCGTCTGCACGCCGCTTCCCGCTCGCGTCCGGTGGTCTAGAGGCAGCGACAGCGGCTGCCACCAGGTGAAGGGTAGTGGGTCGGTCGAAGTGCCCCACTACCAGGTGAAGCGGCCCTTACACTACCGTGGCGGCGCGGGGTGCCGAGCTGCTCACCGGACAGCGTTCACGATCCTCCTGGCACCCCGCCGGCGGGCTCGTTGCGCCGACCGGAACGTGCTGCACTATGACCGAGACTGCCCAGACACCCGTCGAGACCCCGCCAACCAGCCCCCTGAACAACCCTTCGACCGGTCCCCGGCAGAATCGTCTCGTCGCGACCATGAGCGGCGGACGCTTTGGACGCTTCAACGTCGTCGAGCACGTGCTCCTGGCGGTCATCGCATACGTACCGCTGCTCGTCGTCAACCGAGGCGTGGAGACGTCCGACACCAAGACCTACCTGTACCTCGACCCGAGCCGTTTCCTCCACCAGGTCGCCACCATGTGGGACCCCTCGGTCGCGCTCGGTACCGTCACACACGAGTACATCGGCTACCTCCTGCCGATGGGGCCTTTCTACTGGTTCTTCTCGGCCATAGGCGTACCCGTGTGGGTGGCCCAGCGCATATGGCTCGGGTCGATCCTGTTCGCGGCCGGAGCGGGCGTCCTCTTGCTGTGCCGGACCCTGGACCTGCGCGCCCCGGGACGGACCGTCGCCGCGCTCGCCTTCATGCTGTCGCCGTACTTCCTCCAATACGCCAGCCGCATATCGGTCATCCTGCTGCCGTGGGCAGGGCTTCCGTTCATGGTCGCGTTCACCGCGCGTGCACTTCGCCGAGGCGGTTGGAGGTACCCGGCACTGTTCGCCCTCGTGGTCGCGCTCACCAGCGGCATCAACGCGAGCTCGATCATCTACGTGGGCGTGGCCCCGGTGCTCTGGCTCGTGTTCGCCGTGGCGGTCGAGCGCGAAGGCACCTGGGCCGCCGCGGGGATCGCGGCGTTGAAGATAGCGGTGCTGACCCTGCTGTGCTGCCTCTGGTGGATAGCGGGGCTGCTGGTCGAAGCCGGGTACGGGGTGGACGTCCTGCGCTACACAGAGACGCTGCCCGCCACGAGCGAGACCTCCAGCGCCTCTGAGGTCATCCGCGGCCTCGGGTACTGGTACTTCTACGGGGCGGACAGGCTCGGCCCCTGGACACGGTCCGCCGTGCTCTACACCCAGCAACTGTGGCTCTTGGCCGTCTCGTACGTCGTGCCGTTCGGCGCGTTCGTATCGGCTGTGGTCGCGCGGTGGCGCTACCGCGCGTACTTCGTGGGCCTCGTCGTGGTCGGAATGGTGCTGTCGGTCGGGGCGCACCCCTACTCGAGCCCCACTCCCGTTGGAGACTTGCTGAAGCAGTTCATGTCGCACACGACCGCGGGCCTTGCGCTTCGCTCCACCGACAGGGCCACACCCCTCGTGGTCCTCGCAGTCGCGATGCTTCTCGGCGCCGGGGTCTCGGCGGTTCACGTTCGCTTCCCCAACATGGGACTCGCCGCAGCTCTGGTCACCGCCGCGGTGGTGCTGGCCGACAACCCCGCGATCTTCAACGGCAACGCCGAGGTCGTGAGCTTCTTCACTCAGCCCGCCAAGCTCCCCGGTTACGAGACCGCGGCGATCGCCCATCTGAACGCGAGCCACCGCAACACCCGCGTGCTCGCGATACCGGGAAACGACTTCGCCTCCTACCGGTGGGGCGACACCGTGGACACCCCCCAGCCGGCGTCCTTGGACCGGCCCTTCGTCACCCGTGAGCAACAGGTGATGGGCTCCATAGCGACCGCGGACACGCTCTTCGCGATGGACGACCCGATCCAGTCCGGCACCGAGCAATGGGGCTCGCTCGCCCCGATGGCCCGGTTGCTCAGCGCGGGCGACGTTCTCGTCGAGTACGACCAGCGCTACGAGCACTACGGGGTCCCCCAACCCCAGCTTCTCGCCCAACAGCTGAGCCAGACACCGAAGGGGTTGTCCGACCCGGTGGCCTTCGGAGCACCGAAGCCGAACGTCTCGAGCTACTCGACGCTCGACGAGCAGGACCTCTCCAACCTCACGTCGCTTCCATGGCCGGCACCACTGGTCGACTACACGGTGGAGGCTCCTCGCGCCGTCACCCGTGGCGAGTCCGACTCGGGGGCCCTGGTGGTCGCAGGGGACGCGACCGGCCTCGAGAACCTCGCCGGCCTCGGGATGCTCGACACGAACAGCGCCGTCTACTACTCGGGAACCCTCGACACAAAGCCAAAGCAGCTGAAGAAGCTCCTGGCCGACGGCGCGGCCCTGGTCGTGACCGACACGAACAGAAAGCAGGCTTTTCGCTGGGACACGTTGTCCGCCAACTACGGCGAGACCGAGACCCCGTCGCAGAACCCCGCCAAGACCGATCCGAGCGACAGTCCCATCGACCTCTTCGCGGGCGCCCCGGCAAACTCCAAGAGCGTCGCCTACTACGTGGGCGCAGTGGACGTCACCGCGTCCTCCTACGGCAACGCCGTGTCGTACACGCCCGAGGACCGCGCCTACAACGCCGTCGACGGAAACCTGGACACGAGCTGGAACACGGGCACCTTCGTGCCCGACCCCGCCGGGCAGTGGTGGCAAGTGCGCTTCTCGAACCCGGTCACCACCGACAACGTCACTCTCGTGCAACCCCAGACCGGTGACAGGCGCCGGTGGATCACCCGCGCCACGCTCACCTTCGACGGCAACCAATCCCTCGAAGTCAGCCTGGGCGCCTCGTCCCGCACGGCGAACGGCCAGGTCGTCTCCTTCCCGCGTCGCACGTTCCACTCCCTTCGGATCACCATCGACGCCACGAGCGACGACCACATGCCTATCCCCTCGGCCAGCGCGGTGGGCTTCGCAGAGGTCGAGGTCCCGGGCCAACAGGTGCTGGAAGTCGTCCAGATGCCCGACGACCTGCTCGACGCGGCCGGGGCCTCGTCGATCAACAATCGCCTCACGATCTCCATGTCGCGCGAGCGCGTGGCTCCGTACCCGACGCGCACGGATCCGGAGACCACGATCTCACGCGAGCTGACGCTCCCCACCGCGCGCACCTTCACCTTGTCCGGCAGCGCCAGCCTCTCCGCGCTCGTCTCCGACAGCGAGGTCGACCGGCTGGTGGGGCGCCCGGGTTCCGACGGGAGCGGAGTGGTCGCGAGCTCCGAAGGACGCCTGCCCGGCGACCTCAGAGCCGGCGCGTCGGCCGCGGCGGACGGGGACCCTTCGACCGCCTGGCAACCGGGCTTCGGGCAGGCCTACCAGAAGGGGGAATGGCTCGAGTACGACGTGCCCCAACCGATCACCTTCGACCACCTCGCCCTGCAGGTGGTCGCCGACGGTCGCCACTCGGTCCCCACCTCGCTCGAGATCAGCACCGAGAACGGCACCCGGTCGGTGCACCTGCCGTCGATCACGGACCGCAGCACCCCAGGAGGGACCGTCTCGGTACCCGTCAGCTTCCCGGCCATATCGGGACGCCACATCCGCGTGACGGTCACAGGCGTGCGCCTCGAGAGATCGACCAACTACTACTCACCCTCCCCCATAGCCCTGCCGCTCGCAATCGCGGAGGTCGGGATCCCGGGCGTTCAGGTCGCGCCGGTCCCGGCGGAGCTCCCGGGCAACTGCCAGTCCAACCTCATCTCGATCGACGGCAAGCCGGTCAGCGTGAGGGTCGTGGGGTCGACGAGCACGGCGCTCGACAACGGAGAGCTCTCCATCGTGCCGTGCGGTACTGACGCGTCGGGCATCACCCTCGGCCCGGGCAAGCACGTCGTCGAAACCGCCCTCGGGCACACGCCCTCAACGGGGTGGAACGTCGACCAGCTGACGCTCGACTCGGCCGCAGGAGGCGGGCCCGCAGCGACCGCTCCGTTCGACTCGCTGCCCGCCACCCAACCCGGCCCTGCGCCCACCGTCACCGTGAGCCGACAGACGTCCACCAGCGAGCAGCTCGAGGTCACCGGAGCCACCTCGCCGTTCGAGCTCGTGCTCGGCCAGAGCGAGAGCTCGGGCTGGAAGGCCGTCGCATTCCCTGCGAGCCGCGCCGGTCCCCTCGCCGGCTCGAGCAGCGGCGCGGTCACCGGCGCTCGCACCGGCGCCGATGCCGGCAGCCTCGACCTCGGCTCGCCACAGCTCGTCGACGGGTTCGCGAACGGCTGGCAGATCACCACCGCCGACATCCGCACGCTCGGGGCGACCAAGAGTGGCAGCTTCACCGTCTCGCTCACATGGACTCCCCAACGAGAGGTACGGGCGGCACTGGCCGTCTCGGCGGCAGCCATCATCCTTTGCATCGCGTTGGCGCTGCTGCCGGAGCGCCTGCTGGGCCGGCGCGCCCGGCGCCGTGTGCTTCGAAGCTCCGGTGAAAACGAGCACACGCCGCTTCTGTCTTCGCCTTTCAGGACTTCCTCGGGACGCCCGAGCGCCCCGGTCATAGCCCTCGTGTCGATCCTCACGGGGTTCGTGGCCGCCGCGATCACCTCCCCGGCGGTCGGCGCCGCCGCAGCGGTGGCCACGGCGGGCACGCTCGCGCTTCGACGGCTTCGGCCGCTCCCCGGCCTGGCAGCGGTCGGGTTGCTGATCGCGGCCGGTGCGGGCGTCGTCATAGGACAAGCCCTGCACGCGATCCCCGAGAGCTCGAACTGGCCCTCCACCTACGACTGGGCGGGCGTGCTCGTCTGGATGGCAGTCGTCGCTCTCGGAGCGCACGCCGTGGTGTCCACGGTAACCCGACAAAGAGAGGATCCCTCGCCCGAGGAGCTCTCGGATCCGCTCGACTCGAGCGCGAGCTAGCCCCCTGCCATCTGTCGCATATGTGCTACACGTGTGTGATGGCCGAGATCGCATCCCGAGAATTGCACAACGACACCCGTGGGCTCCTGCGACGGGTCGAGGCGGGCGAGGATCTCGTCATCACCGTCGACGGCCGCCCGGTGGCGATGCTCAGGCCAGTTGGTCCCAGGCCGCGGTGGATGCCACGTGCCGAGTTCCTCAACCGCATCGCCAGCCATCAAGCCGATGCCGCTATGGCCGCCGTCCTGCGCGAGCTCCTCCCGGACACGACCGACGACTTACCGTGAGCCGCGAAATAGCCGACACGAGTGTTTTCACCAGAATCCGGTCCCGAGTCTGAACCCTGCTCAGACGCGGGCAGCGACCTCGCCCAACAAGGCACGCAACGTCGAAGTGGCGGTCGCGTCCCATGTGAGCGACCGCGCGTGCTCCTCAGCCGCGCGCCCGAGACGGCTGCGCAGCAACTCGTCGCCCAGGACACGCTCGAACGCACCGGCCAGGCCCTCCACGCCCTCGGCCAACAGGCCCGTCGTCCCGTCGATCACGGCGTCACGGTGACCCGCGATCCTCGTCGCCACGCCGGGCGTCGCGCACGCGGCCGCCTCGGTCAGCGTCATGCCCCAGCCCTCGCGCAAGGACGTGGCCCCGACGACCCAGGCGCGGCGGTACCACGTTCTCAGGTCCTCCTCACTCACGCGACCCGGCAACTGCAGCCATTTCTCGGCCCCGACCCGCAGACGCGTCGCCTCCAGGTGCTCGCGCTCGTACCCCTCCCCGATGATCACCGCCTCCAGGTCAGGGAACGATTGTCGAACGCGCGCGAGCGACTCGATCAGGAGGTCGAAGCGTTTCACCGGTACCAGTCGACCGACCGCCACAACGAGTGGAACCCGCGAGCGCTCGCCCCCCGGCGTGAAGCGGGGGTCGACGCCCGGGGGGACGACGCTCACCCGGTGCGCGGGGATCCGCAGCATGGAGATGATCTCCTCACGCGACGAGTCCGACAGGGTGACGATCCGGCTGCGGCGGTACAACACGGGCGCGACCTTGGACTCGATGCTTCGGCCCAGGGCGGCCAACGACGCAGGGAGGACCATCCTCCACATCTCGGCGTGCACGTGGTGGAGGAAGACGATCCTCGGCCCGTGGAACCACAACGGCGAGAAGAACGGCATCCCGTTCCATACCTCGACCAAGGCGTCCGCCTTGTCGACCGGCCGTATGCCATCCAAGGCGACAGCCGGGAACACGCCGTAGCGACCGTTGCGCCGTATCGCGTGGTACCCCGATCGCTCCACGCCCGCCGGTTGACCCGCCACCGCCGACGTACGAAAGGCGACGTCGAGGCCCGCGGCCGCCCAGCGCGACGCGATCCTGTGCGAATGCAGTTCGGACCCTCCGGCCTCCGGGTCGTCAAGATCGCGCCACGCGACGATCTCGATCCGACTCACGCCCATGCCGAAAGCGAGCTGAGCGAGCTCGTCGCAGCTCGCGCCCTGCCCTGCGTCGCCCGCCTTGCCGCTGCCCGAAGCACGCTCTACGACCACCTTGGCACTTCTATCGTCGCGTTCGGGCTGCCCGGCGCTCACGACACCGACGGAGCTCACGCTGCCAGGCTCTTCGCGACGTCGGTCACCGCGCGCCGAACGTGCACACGAGCGAACACCCCGATCGTGGCCAAGCACAGCCCCGCCTGCACCACCAGGTCGCTCACTGCGGTGGGACGCGCGGAACCGTGCGCGGCCGACAGAGCGAGCGTCGCCACGACCGCCCCGATCAGCAGCAAGACTCCGATCCATCGCTGGCCCGCCGCCAACAGATACGTCGTGAGCACGACCGTGGCGCTCAAGAAGACCATGGCGAGCACGAGCAGCCAGAACGCTGAATGGGCCCCCGAATAACGCGCCGAGAACACGAACGACAACAGCCACCGCGGGAAGACGACAGCCGCGAACAACAGGGTCGCGCTCGGTATCGCCAGTACGAGCAACGTGACCCCCAGCTGACGCAGCGCGTGACTGCCCTGGTGCCACTCGATCGCGGCTTCCGGAAGGAGGTACGCACCGAGCGCGATCGCCGCGAACACCAGCGCCTTGCTGGCTACTGAGATCGCAGCATAAGGCCCGGTCGCGTGTGGCGCCTCCCGGCCGAGGATGATCACGTCGACGTTCTGCAGGTACGCCAGCAGCGCCATCGCCACGAGCGCGCTGGCGACGTCGAGGAAGAGACGGTGGCGTTGTCCACGACGGATCGCGCCGGCACCTTCGACAGCTGACACCGATGCACTGCGGCTCACCGATGCACTGCGGATCGCCGATGCGCTGCGGATCGCCGATGCGCTGCGGCTCACCGATGCGCTGGCGCTCATCACTGCCGTGCTCAGTCGGTCGTGTCTTGCCACGACGTGAGCCCAGGAACGGTCCGCGGCAAGCCGCGCGTGAACAGCGGTCACCAGCTCGGCGAACAGGAATCCCCAAGCGACACCGGCGACACCCATGCCACTGCCCACGAAGCACAGGACGGCCACCGTGCGTGTTCCTCCCTCGACGAGAAGGTTGACCGACAGCGGCTTGTAACCCCGCCGAGCCTGGAGAAGCCCTCGATCCAGGGAAAGCAGGACCCAGACCGCTCCCGCCACGATGATGGCAAACACCCCCAACGGGACCGGAATGGAAAGCTCGCGCGCGAGCGGTCCTCTCGCCGCCAAAGCGACGACAGCCAGTACGCCCACCACCACGATGGCTTGCGCGTGCGCACGGCGCGCCCAGTTACGCACCAAGGCGCTTCTTCCCGTGACAGCCAGTGCCGTGACGCGTCGGACCACGCCTACGACCACAGCGGTACCCGGCATAGAGACGATGAGAAAGAGGCTTGTCAACTGTGCCAGCGCGCCGTAACCACGAGTCGTGAGCAGGCGCGCGACCAGTACGGTGACCACCACGTTGGCGCCGTTGGCAGCGAACCCGGCCACGGCCAGAGGACCGGCGTCGCGAAGCCCCGATAGCATCCCTGCGCGCCGTTCACGAACGTCCGGACCCCTCGAACGACCCGCGGAGCCGGTCGCGCCGTCCAGCGCGTCCTGAGGAACCCGCTGCAACGCCTCCGCGAGCTCAGCGCCCTGCGCACCCTCGATCTCGGGACGCGTCCGAACGGCGAGTGCCACCGGCGCGTCCTGCGCCGTGACCTCGGCCGATACCTGGCGCTGGTCCCCGTCCACGTCGACGGTCACAGCTGGCAGTGCCCCCGCACCCCGACAAAGTTAGCGCCGACCCCCGGGCGAACCACCCTCCTAGGCCTTGGCCTGCCATGTTGGCGTGATCTCGCTGCGAGGATGCGTCCGTCGTCCTGCGGCAATCGCAGAGCCCGGGCCATGCAATCACGCACGGCCACAGCCCCCTCTACTCGACCGCGTCTCCCGTCCGACTCCTCCGTCCGACGGGCATCGACATCCTCTCGATCACGAGCGTACTCGCGACAACGATGCCGCTCCTGTGCAGTTGCGGCGCGATTACATGGTGACGAAAACTACGAACGCCGCTCGAAGCCGTTTGTATTCGATGCTCGCACGACCACCTGCGACTGCACATGCTAGAACACCTCGAGTGAGCATCCTGGAAGCCGTGCAGTCCTCCGCTCCGAGCACAGCACCCACGGTCAAACGTCACTGGCGATGGAGCAATCACGCAGAGATCCTCTTGGTGAGCTTCGCCTCCCTTCTCATCGAGATCAGCTACACCAGGCTTATCTCCTACAAGCTCTTCTACTACTACGTCTACCTCGTCATCGGGCTCGCACTGCTCGGAATAGGCACGGGGGGTGTGCTCGTCGCCGTGTCAAAGCGCCTTCGACGCGCAGCCACGAACACTGTCATCTTCTGGAGCTTCGCGTTCGGCGCGACGAGCACCATCGTCGCCTATGTGATCGTCGCGTATGTCCGCATCGACACCCTGGCGGTGTGGCGCTACGGAACCTTTGCTTCGTTCAAGAGCCTCGTCATGCTGTTGGTCCTCTGTGTGTGTATCTTCACCTCTTTCGTCGCACCCGGGGTCATCATCGCCACTCTCTTCGGGCGTCGGCCCAAAGCGGTCGGTGGGCTCTACTTTGCAGACCTGACGGGTGCGGGCATCGCCTGCGCCGTCGTCATCTATGTCATCAGCTCTGCCGGCGTACCGGCGACAGTCATGATCGCGGCCGTGGCCATGGCGGCGGGCGCCGTCTGGGTCGCCCTGCGCCTGCGCCCGCCACTGGTCGCGCTCGGGTGCATTGTGTTGGCGTTCACGCTGCTAGCCGCCATCGCGCCCGACATCCTGCCGAGCCAACGCATCGACACGAGCAAGGCGGTCCCGGGCGCGAAGCCCGTCGTCTACTCGGCCTGGGGACCGATCTTCCGAGTCGACGTGAGAGAGCAACAAGCGTTCGGCTCCTACCAGCCGGGAGAGATGCGTGCCGAGGCGATGAACCTCTTCCACGACGGCATCCTCGGCGCCGCCATCTACCACTGGGACGGTCGGAAGTCCTCTCTCTCGGTCTACGACTTCCCCCAAGACCCTCGCTCGATCCCTTTCGTCCTGCTCGGGTCGTCGCCACAGCACGAAGCGGTGATCGGTGCTGCCGGGGGCCATGAAGTATTGACGTCGCTCTACTACGGGGCTCGACACATAGACGCGGTCGAGCTGAACCCCGTGACGGTCAATCTGGTCACCACCCGGTTCGCCAACTTCGACGGCCATCTCGCCCAAAACCCCGCCGTGTCGTACATAACCGGTGACGGCCGATCCTTCATGGCTCGGAGTCACGCTCGCTTCGGCCTCATCTGGTACCCGGCACCAGACAGTTACGCCGCGACCAACGGCGCTCTGTCGAGCGCGTACATCCTGTCGGAGAGCTACCTCTACACGACCAACGGCTTGGTTTCCAACCTCCAGCACCTCGCCCAGAACGGGATCTTCGTCGCTCAGTTCGGCGAGGTGGCCGACACTCACGACTTGCGAACGACGCGTTTCGTAGCCACTGCCAGACAAGCGTTACGCGAGATCGGCGTGCAGGACCCCAAGGACCACATCCTCGTGGCGATGACCCAGACTCACTTCCTCGGCACGATACCGCTCTCGACGATCTTGGTGAAGCGCAGCGCCTTTACTCCGGCCGAGGTCCACCGCTTTCTCACGGCGGTCGCGGCCGTCCCGCAAACGGTGGTTCTCTACTCACCCGGCCAGGCCGTGACGCCGAACCCGGTCAACACGGTCGTGCGGGATTCGGACTCGCAGTTGAACTCCTTCTACGGTTCGTTCCCGTACAACGTGACGCCGACGACCGACAACGATCCCTACTTCTGGCACTTTGCGAGGTTCGGGACCGTGATCAGCAACGTGTCCCACTCGCTCAACAGCCTGGATCGTGAGAACGCGGTCGGCGAGCGGGTGTTGCTGCTGCTGTTGGCCATCTCCATGGTGGTCGCGGTGATCTTCCTCTTCCTGCCCTTCTTCGCAATTCGCAGCACATGGGTCAGGCTCCCCCACAAGGGCCCGTCGGCTCTCTTCTTCGCCGGACTCGGGTTCGGATTCATCTTCTTCGAGATCACGCTCATGCAAGAGCTCAACCTCTTCCTCGGTTATCCCACGTACGCGCTGACGGTCACCCTGATGTCGCTGCTCGTCTTCACCGGGCTCGGTGCCCTGCTGAGCCAGGTGGTGGTGAACCGCCGAAGAGCGATCCCCAGGCTCCTTAGCGCCGTCGCGGCGCTGTGTCTCTTCTACCTTCTGGGGCTGACACCGTTGACGAACGCACTGCTCGACATACCGCTCGCGGCGCGCGTCATCATCGCCTTCGCAGTACTGGCACCGCTCGGAATGTGCCTCGGCATGTTCATGCCGATCGGACTCGGTGAGATAGCGAAGCTCGGGGACTTCCCGCGTGAATACGTGGCGTGGGGCTGGGCTGTCAACGGGTTTGCGTCCGTAGTCGGTTCGGTGCTGGCAACGATCCTCTCGATGAGCTTCGGGTTCGACTTCGTGCTCTTGATGGGTCTTGCGGCCTATCTAGTCGCGGTCGGAGCGTGGGTCGTGCTGACGCGAGACCATCGGGCGAAGCAACTACGACTCGGAGCGAGCCCGATACCCTGAGAACCGATCTCGGACCTTTCGAGCAAGACGCGCCAGACCGAGGCCGAGCACGTCGACGACTGCGCGAAGCGTCCCGGCGACGTTCAACTTCGAGCCCGACACGTCGTGCCACAGCTCGAGCGGCTCCTCGAGAAAGGCTTCGTCAGGCAGACCGGCACAGGTCTCGGTGCCCGACCGGAGCCGGTGGCAGAGCGCGACGTCGAACCCCCATCTCGAAGAGAACGGCGTGTCCAGCGCAGCGACGAGCTCGGGAGTCACCCGGAACACCTTCGCGCCGCACTGGGTGTCGTAGACGGTCATGCCCAGCGCCGCGGACGCCAGGGTGGCGTACATGCGGCCCGCGTAGTGTCTGAACGCGCTGCGTTGGATCCGGCTCCCGAGCCGCGCCACCCTGGAACCGAACACGGCTGCAAGCCGACCGTCGGACCCCAGGCGGTCGAGCAGCCGCACCAGCTCCCTCGGTGGCGTGGACAGGTCGGCGTCGCAGTAGCCGACGACCGCCGCCCCGCCGTCGATGGCATGCCGCATTCCCCTGCGCACGGCCTCGGCCTTGCCCACATTGGCGGGGAGGCTCAGCACGTCGAGCGCGTCCGCCTCCTTCGTGAGCCGTCGCAGCATCTCGGCCGTCTCGTCGTTCGAGCCGTCGTCGACGAACAGCAGCTCCACACGTCCCGAGCGCGCCAGCTCCACAAAGGACGTCTCGTCGAGACGCAGCGCCTCGTTGTAGCAGGGCACGACCACGACGGGCCGACCCTCGCCGGCACCAACGTCGGTCATCGCGACGTCGCTGTCGGCGAACACCGGCGGAAGTGAGTGAGCAGCCGGAGATAGAGCCTGGTGCGGTCCGGCTCACACGGGTGGCGCCGGACCGACTGATCACACTCTTCGATGAGGTCCACGGGCCATCCCCTCACATGGTCGTACCGCCCGCAACGGTCGAGCTGCACGCCACCGCGGACCCGGTCACCGCGGGTCGAGGTCCGACAGGGCCCGGGTCGTGGTCACAGCCGGCGGTCGGCTTGTAGCGGGCCACAACGATAGCCGTCGGCGGTCACGCCCTATCGATGCTCCGGCTCGAAACAACCGTCACCTGCTGGATCGCGAAGAGAGGACGGCACTGGCCACCGATCCGTCCGAGCGAACGGTCACGCTGACCCACGGCTCGCCCGGGACGGCATACGCCGGAGGGCGGATCATCTCTGCGAAGAAGCCGGCCGCCGTCGCCTGGCGCCCCTGGCTGATCAGCACCCACAGCGTGCCGTAGAGCAGATCCAGTGAAGTGTCGGCATCGCGTCCGAACACCGAGATCCCCAACGGTCCGCGTGGGACGAGTCGCTCTGCCGCCGCAGCTGCGGCCGAGAACCCGTGGAACGCGCCACGCCCTCCGTCTTCCCGGGCCGCTTGGTTCATCGCACCGCCTGCGAGGATCACCGCGTTGACGGTGCCGCCCACGAGCACGGCACCCGCCGCGCTCCACAGCAAAGCGGCCCCCGGCCGCCAACGCGGGATCCGACGCCGACCGTGCTCCGGGCGCGCGGGCGAGCTCGCTCGCGCGAGCCAGCCCCGCGGGCGAGACAAGACCCCCCATCTCGCGACGACCTCTACGACCGCCAGCGCTGCCACTCCCCAGATCATCATGCCCACCGGCCACAGCACGGTCTCGACGTACAGCAGCGCCATGGCGTTGCTCGTCGGCTGGAGAGCGATCTCCCAGGCGGTCGAACCCGCCACCAGGAGCGCCACGCCGGCGAGCACCGCCAGATCCTTCCGCCGGGCGGTCCAGGCCCCCACCGCCACAACGGCCAGCGCCGTGAGGACCGCGATCCCGACTCCGGCCGAATGCGCCGTCAGACCCTTCAGGAGTGCGTGGGCGCTCCCGGGCGGGCCGTGGAACCACAACGGGGGTGGCACCACCGCCGAAGCGAGCGTCTGGAGCCCGAAGCGGCCACCCATCACATGCCCGCCGACGCATCGCAGCAGCACGCTCACGTTGCCGGGCCGTCCCGTCAGCTGCTGGACGATCGGCACCCCCCAACAGGCCGCACCGGCGCAGAGCCCCGAGGGCAGCCACCCCCGGCCGTCGGTACCACCGAGCCATCGCCGAACGTGCGGCAGCGGCGCGAGGACCGCCAGCAGGACCGCGGGCAGCGTGTACGTGAGGTGGCACTGCGCGGCGATCGAGGCCGTGAGAACCAGCACCGGCCACCAACGCAGGTGGCCGGTGCCTACAGCCCACGCGACGGCGCAAGTGGCGGCGAACCACACGAGACCGAAGTGCGGGTTCCAGTCGGAGTTCACGAGCACGTCCGGCTGGGTCGCGGCGAGCACGACGGCGAAGCCCGCAACCGCGATGGCGCCGGTCGCGCGCCTCACCGCCCATGCCGCCTCCACGCAGACCGCCATCGCCACCGCGCACCACACGGCCGCGCCCCACAGGACGCCGTGAGCCGGGTCCATGCGCACCGGGAGCGCGAGCATCCAGAAGAGCAGGGGGCCCGGGTCGAACGCGACGTGCCGGGTGCATCCGCTCACCGTCGTGAACTCGCCGAGCAAGGGCGAGTGCGAGGTGAACACCGCCCATGAGCGGATGGAGATAATCGCCTCGTCCCCGCTCGGTCGCCAGCCCTGCACGATCTGGACGAGCGCGACGAGCAGGAACGGCACCTCCGCGACGGCGTGGCACACGACGCGAGTGACCTGCTCCGCCGGGCTCGGATCGCCCCGAGACGCCTGCTCCGCCGGGTTCCGACCGCCGCGAGTCGCTATAGCTCCGGTGTGGTCGGCCGCCGTCTTCACTTGAGCGACGCCGCTCCATGGCAACGTTCGAGAACCTCGTAAGGATCCTGGCGGCTTCTCACGCAAAAGTCCTCGGCCACCACCTTGTTCGCTGCATCCGATCCCGCGACGACAGACCCGTTCGGTTCGTTCCACCCGGCGTACCTGTGAGACAGGACCAGCCACTGTGCAGAGGCGACGTCGGCAGCCAGACGAGACCCTGGCCGATTGGCAAGGCCGGGGTTCATCTCCAGGTAGTAGGTGGCAGGCGTCAGCTTCGGAAGGAGCCAGTACAGGTAGGTCTCGTTGTAGTTCGTGAACCTCAGATCCGACGGTCCGACGAACAGTCGCTGACCAGGTTGAGTCTCGCGGTTGACAACGGCGAGCAGTGCACGGAGCTGGGTCGCCAGGACCCGTGAACCGACGGGAAGGGTCCGGCCGTCGTTCGTCACCGATGTCGTTGCGGGTACGTGTCCAGGGAGCGGAAGCTCCCGGTAATCGGCCTGCGAGACGTACGAGGAACCGATGCAGCCGACGAACACTGCGGCTGCGAACCCCACGGGTACGAAGACCAAGGGCCGCTTTGGCGATCCGCCCACACTCAGCAGCTCGAAGGTCGCCACGGGCACGAGCGCCACCCAGATCGAGCCGACGAGCAACACGTGCGTCACGTCGAGGCGTTGGAGCATCTCGGGCGCGAGTCCGACCGCGAAGGCCGAGATCACGAGCAGCCGACCGCGCTGCGGTGTAGCGACACGAGCTCGGAGGCCACCGGCCACAGCGAGCACGAGACTTGCGACCGTCGTCCAGAAGAGCCAGAAGGTCTGCGCGGCGGGCGCGAGTCCCGGCCATCTCTTGCCGGCGCTGAGAGCGACGTCGAGCCGGCCGAAATAGTCACTCACCCGAGAGGGGTTCGGGGGTATCGGAAGCGAACGGCCTTTGGCCATCTCGAGCGGGTCTATGACCAGACCACGAAAAGCGTTGACCGGGCCGGCCGCGGCTACGAACACCAGCGCCGGGACGAGGCCCACGCCGAAGCCGACGATCCAGTTCCGCAAGCACCTACGGCCGGGGCCCAAGAAGAAGATCACCGAAGAGAGCACTACGGCCACGATCAGATCCGGACGAAACAGCAATCCGACGGCTGTCAGGAATCCACCTGCCATGAGCAGGTGCGTTCTCCATCTGCTGCTCGTGTCGGCGTTGAGCAAGCAGGCCAAGCCGGCGAGCGCGAACGCGGTGCCGCCCAGCCAGGAGTAGGCAAGAGGAGCGAACGACGCCAGCATGAACCAGCACAGCGATGCGCTCACGACGCCGGCCGCCCGGCCCCAACGTGGGCGGATGAGCGCGTACAGGGAGCCGAGCAGCAGCGCGCGGTAGAGAAGCCCGACCCCGCGTTCGACGTCGACGGATACACCGAACAGCCACATCGCCGCCGCAGGGACCCACGCGTTCGCCGGGCCGTAGACGGACTGGTAGCTGAGCGTCGGCAACTCGCCATGGAGAGCGAGGACGGGGTACTCGAGAACCGAGCTCTCCTCCATGCTCGCCGCGGAGGTATGGAACATGTACGAGACCGGCAGGGCGAAGAGAAGGCCGAGCACGATGAGGGCGAGCAATCCTCGCCAGTCGAGCAAGCTTCTCCCTGAAGACCAAAACGAGGCGATGCCTCTCGAACGGCGGTTCGTGATCTTCGAAACGTATCAGGAGCAGCTGTCGCGCTCGCTGGAACACGAGAGCACGATGCGCTCGACCCGTTGATCGGATCATCACCACGACCGCGTGAGGGTCCTGCTGGACGCGCACACCGTCACACGTCACCTCGAGATCAGCGCATGTCACTGCACGCCTCTTCATCCCAACGCAGTACCACCGTGTCGGACACCTGCACCGGATCTGGAGACGATCTCGGCGCTCGCCACCGACCCGTCGGCGCGAACCCTCAAGGCGACCCACGGCTCGCCCGGGACCGTGTACGCCGGAGGGCTGATCGTGTTCGCGTAGAAGCCCGGTGCCGTCGCCTGGCGCCCCTGGCTGATCAACACCCACAGAGCGCCGTAGAGCAAGACGTACGAATCCATCGCGTTCTGTGCCGAGATGGAGATGATCAGCGGCCCACGCGGCACTACCCGCTCCGCGGCCGTAGCTAACGCCGACACCGCGCGGAACGTGCCACGCCCGCCGACTTCCTGGGTCACCTGGCTCATGGCGCCGCCTGCGAGGAAGGACGCATTGACGGTGCCTCCCACAAGCACGGCTGCCGTCACGCCCCAGAGCAACGCGGCGCCTGCACGCTTCGGCAGTAGGCGATGATCGAGCTGTCGGCTCGCGGGCGAGCGCGCCGCACCGAACAAGCCCCATCGACGCGAAGCGCCTCTCCACGTCGCGACGACCTCCACCACCGACAGTGCGGCGACTCCCCAGACCAGCATGCCCACCGGCCAGAGCAAGACGTCCAAGTAGCTGAGGTCCAGAACAGTGCTCGTGGGCTGGACGGCGAACTCCCATACGGTCGAACCGGCTACCACAAGCGCCACGGCCGCCAGCACCGCCAGATCCCTCCGATGCGTGGTCCAGGTCACAACCGAAACGAGAGCAAGTGCCGCGAGGATCGCTATCCCGGCTCCGGCTGGACGTGCCGTCAGGACATGCACGACGCCGAAACTGCCGGGAGGGTGGTGGAACCACAACGGGGGCGGCACCACGGCCGCCCCGAGCGTCTCCAACCCGAATCGGCCGCCCATCGTGCGCTGGCCGCCGACGCACCGCATCAACAAGCTCAGGTTGCCGGGGTGACCGCTCACCTGCTGGACGAGGGGCGCGGCCCAGCAGGCGGCACCGACCACGGTCCCGACGGGCAGCCACGTCCGACCATCGGCACCGCCGAGCCATCGGCGAACGTGCGGCAGTGGCGCGACGATCGCCAGCAGAGCTGCGGGAACCGAGTACTCGAGGTGGGTCTGCGCGGCCACCGAAGCGGCCAACACGAGAACGGGCCACCACCGCAACCGCCCCTTGCCTACGACCCATGCCGCAATGCAGGTAGCGCCGAACCAGACCACGCCGAAATAGGGGTCCCACATCGAGCGGACGAACACATCCGGCTGCGTCGCAGCCAGGACCACACCGGCGCCTGCCACTGCGAGCGCCCCCCAGGCACGCCGCACCGCCCACGCCCCTTCGACGCAGACGGCCATCGCGACCGCGCACCACACGGCCGCCCCCCACAGCACGCCGTGGGCCGGGTCCACGCGAACCGGGACGGCGAGCATCCAATAGAGGAGGGGCCCAGGGTGGAACGCGAGCTGCCCGGCGCAACCCGAGACCTGGCTGACCTCGCCCACCAGTGGCGGGCGCGATGTGAACACCGCCCAAGAGCGGATGGCGATCATCGCGTCGTCACTGGTCGGCCGCCATCCCTGCACGATCTGTGCCAGTGCGACGGCAAGGAAGGGCACCTCCGCGACCACGTGACACACGACCCGTACGACCCACTGCGTCCGGCGGTGACCCGCGGGACCTATCGGTGTTCCCGTCGGGTCAGCCGGCCGAGTGCAATCCACGGGTCACCTGACGCGCTCTGGCGATACTCCGGCTCGAAGCATGCGGCACCGACGATCCCGGAGCGAACACGGCGCTCGACACGGTCCCGTCGGCGCGAACGGTCAAATCGACCATTGGCTCGCCCCGGACCGCATGTGCCGGAGGGCTGATCGTGTCCGCGTACAAGCCCGGTGCCGTCGCCTGGCGTCCCTGGCTTATCAGCACCCACAGGGTGCCATAGAGCAGATCCAACGACGCGTCGGGACTGGGACCGAACACGGAGATCATGAGCGGCCCGCTCGGGACCAACTTCTGCGCTGCCGCAGCGGCGGCCGACACCCCTCGGAACGTGGCGCGCCCTCCGGCTTCCACGGCCGCCTGGTTCATGGCACCCCCCGCGATGATCGTTGCGTTGACGGTGCCACCCACGAACAGCACCCCTGTAGCGCCCCAGAGCAACGCGGTTCGTAGACGCCGCTGCCCGAGCAGCCGCTGACCACCCTTCGGCCACGCCGGCGAGCTCGCCCGCCCGAACGAGTCCCGCCGACCGGACAAAGCCTCCCGCATCGGGACGAGCTCCACCACCAACAGTGCGGCGACTCCCCAGACCAGCATGCCCACCGGCCAGAGCACGACGTCGACGACCTCGACCAGCGAGACGACGGTGCTCGTCGGCTGGCCCGCGATCTCCCATGCGGCTGAGCCGGCCGCGACCAGAGCCACGGCGGCGAGCACCGCCAGCTCCCGGCGCTGTGCGGTCCAGGCCACCACCACGACGCAGGCCAGCGCCGCGAGGATCGCTATCCCGGCTCCGGCCGGTTGTCCCGCCACTCCGTGCAGGAGGGCGGGGGCGCTGACGGAGGCATGGTGGAACCACAACGGGGGTGGGATCACGGCCGACGCGAGCGTCGCGAGCCCGAAGCGACCGCCCATCGTGCGTTGGCCGCCCACACATCGCAGCAGCAAGCTCACGTTGCCGGGATGGCCTGTCAGCTGCTGGACGATGGGCGCGACCCAACAGGCGGCACCGGTCGCGAGCCCCACGGGCAGCCACGCGCGACCATCGGCACCGCCGAGCCATCGGCGAACGTGCGGCAACGGCGCGAGGATCGCCAGTAAAGCTGCGGGGAGCGCGAACGAGAGGTGGCTCTGAGCGGCGATCGAGGCCGTGAGAACCAGCACAGGCCACCAACGCAGGTGGCCGGTGCCGACCGCCCACGCGACGGTGCACGTGGCGGCGAACCACACGAGGCCGAAGTGCGGGTCCCACACCGGGTTGAGGACCACGTCCGGCTGGGTCGCGAGCAGCACGACCGCAAAGGCCCCGACGGCGAGAGCACCGGCCGCGCGCCGCACCGCCCACGCCGCCTCCACGCAGACCGCCATCCCTGCCGCCGCGCACAGGGCCGCGCCCCACAGCACCCCGTGACCGGCGTCGACACGAACGGGGATGGCGAGCATCCAGTAGAGGAGGGGCCCGGGGTTCCACACGACGTGCCGAGCACATCTGGTCGCCTGGGTGTACTCGCCGAGCAGTGGCGAGCGCGAGGTGAACACCGCCCATGATCGGATGGCGATCGCCGCATCGTCCAAGGTGGGTCGCCACCCCTGTACCACCTGCACCAGCGCCACTACGAGAAACGGCAGCTCGGCCACGGCGTGGCACGCGACGCGAGTGGCCTGCTCCGCCCGGCTCCGACCGCCGCTGGACGGCCGAACCCCCGCCCGGCCGCGCGGGCGGGGTCGAGCCTCGGCCTCAGTGCTGTCCATGTGCTTGCGCCCCCAGCAGTGCCCGACGACGCCTGTGACGCACCCCGACCACGATCATCCCGGCGACGATCAGCAGCGCCGCCAGGCTCACGAGCCAGCCGATGCGGAAGCTCGCAGGGTCGTAGGAGAGCTCCACGCGGTGGGTCCCCGGTCCGACGGGCACCCCGCGCAGCAAGTAGTCGACCCTGTCGATCCGGACCGGGCGGCCGTCGACTGTCGCGTGCCATCCCGGGTAGTAGACGTCGGAGAGCACGACCTCCGAAGAACGGTCCGCGTGGACTGCGATCGTGACCTTCTCCGCACCGTAACGGCTCAGGCGCGCCTCCCCGGGGGAAGCGTCGTTCGCTTGGCCCTGCGCCAGGCCGGGCAGCTTCGTCTGTGTGATCAGGACCCGGCGGGGATCGAACCCAGGTGACGCGATCTGCGTCAGCTGTCGTCCATCGCCTTTGACGACCTCTTGGTCGGCGACCAGCCAGGTCCTAGGTAGAGCATCGTCGTTCGCGTAGATCGTCGCATCCGAACCGTCGTACGCGATGTGCAGGCCGTTCAATTGCAGCTGTGGCTGTCCTTTCTCTTGGAGCAAGTCGGTCACCCCCAAGAGCGAGAGGATCCGAAGCGAAGTCTGGTCGAGACCGCTGGTCGGCACCGCGGGCGTGTCCAGAGGCAGCAGGAAGTTCGGTGGGGCTATGTAGCGAGTCCACAGACGACCAAAACGCGTCACAACCGGAAGGTCGTACCCCCGCGCGTCGTAGATCCCGTAGCGCAGGTTCACATCCGGCGGCAGCGCATTGACACCGACGCTCGGCTCGAGGGCGACGTATCGCGACGGTCGATGCTGCTCGAGGTACCGGATCGCCGCCGTGACCGGCTGCTCGGCGTGGGAGTCCGAGATCGCCGGGTTCTTCCCCATGCCAGCCATGAACAGATCGGCCAGGACCAAGAGGATCGCCAGGACGGCGAAGGGCCCTGCAGCGAATCCGCGACGTACTCGGGCGTAGAGCAGCAAGGCCGCAACTCCCGCCACCACGACCCACACGATCAACGAGGCCAAGTGGATCACCGACAGCGAATCTCGGTAAGTCACTAGCAGCATGTTCACCGGAGTCGGGCTCGGCAGATGGACCAATTCCCAGGCGACCTTCACGGCGCGACCGAAGAAGCGCGCCGAGAATCCGCGCGTCGTCATCGCCCAGACGACAGGGAGGACGATCAAACCTCCGGCGATCACCCCACTCCCCACAGCTTGGCGGCGTCCCGGGATCCTCTCGACGAGGTCGCTGAGTCCCCAGCCCGCAAGCAACGCGACGCACAGCAGGTACAGGATGGTGAGCCGGCTGTTGTAGGTGACGTCGAAGCCTGGCAACCGTCGTACGACCCCGAAGAAGGGCTGAACGCCGAGAACGACAGCGATGCTCACGGCCGCGAACACCGCTATCGCGATCCTCTCGAGCCGGACGCGCAGGAGCGCCACCAGAGCCAGCATCAATGCAAGCGCGCCGGCATAGAAGGCGATCGCTACGTCGAAGATCCCGGGGAAGTAGTTCGGCATGAACGCGCCGATGAAGTACTTGGGAGACACGTAGACGCCCCCACGCGGCCGCGCAGTGAGATCCGACGAGTTCCGCAGGAGCTCGGAGAACGGGACGAGCACTATCGCGGCCAACGCGCAACCCATCACGAGCGCCAGTGCGAGCATGAGGACAGGTCGTCTCACAGCTCTTGCCAGAGCCGCTATCCACGATCTCGCGCGCTCGAACGCGTCCACGTGCCATGCTCGGTTCCTTCGCGACAGCTGTAGAACCCGGAGAACGAAGAACGCCACGGTGGCAAAGAGGGCGTGAAAGCTCGACTCAGGGTGACCGCCGAACCACTGAAGCGCGACGACGACCGCCAGGCCGGCTGCTGACACGGCGTCGGGTCGCCGGATGATTCGTTCGGTGGCGAGCAACATCCACGGGATCAGCGCGAAGACGTTGGAAAGAGGCCACGGCAGCCACACCACCATGAAGAGGCCGAAGCCGTACACGGCACCGGCGAGGAACGCCCCCGCAAAGCGCATCTTCAACGCCCGCCCGAGCAGGAAGGTGCCCATAGCCGCAGTCAGGACCTTCAGCACCCCTATGACGCTGAGCGACCACCAGAACGGGAGCACGTATGCAGGGAGGCTGAACGGAGACAAGACGGCCGACTGCATGTCCCCCATGTAGGGCGTGCCGCCCATGATGTACGGGTCCCACAGCGGGATGTGCGGTAGCTGGGACCGGGTGTACTGAAGGAAGGGCTCGAACACGGTCACAGCGTCGACCAGCTGAGAGTTGGAACCGAACACCGGGGGATTCGAGTTCAGCCGCGGGAGGCCTTTCGGCCTGATGGTGTTCCACGGGGCGCAATTCCAAAGAAAGTCCGCCGCCGAAGTTGTGTGGCCCGGCACGAGCCCCGGCGCGAAGAACAGCAAAGACAAGAACGTGAAGAGAACGAGTGCTGTGAGCCTCGGTCGCTGGCGCGCCCAACTCAGCAGGCCTGAGGCGGTCCGGTGCATAGGAGACAACACGCTAGTGACGGGCGCGCAGAAGAGTACACTCCTCTGACCGTGGAAGACGGCGCGTACGGCGAGATGTACGCACAGGAGGACCACCACTGGTGGTTCCACGGCCGCCGCTCGCTGATATGGGCGCTGCTTCGCCATTCCCGCCTACCAGAGAAGGCCCGCCTTCTGGATGCCGGTTGCGGCACGGGGAGAAACCTCGTCGAGTTCGGCCCGCTCGGCCCTGCCGCAGGAGTCGACGCGTCACCTCAAGCCGTCGAGTTCTGCCGCCTTCGTGGCTTGGACAACGTCCGCGCCGGCACTTTGGATGCGCTTCCTTTCGGGCCCTGCGAATTCGACCTTCTCCTCGCGTGTGACGTGCTCGAGCACCTCGATGACGACCTGCACGCTCTAACGGAGCTGCACCGTGTCGCAGACCGTGACGCATACCTCGTGATAACCGTGCCCGCCTATCAGTGGCTGTGGACAGAGCACGACGTCCAGTTGCATCACTTACGTCGCTACACCCTTCGAGCTCTGCGCTCACGAGTGCTAGGCAGCGGCTGGAAGATCGTGCACGACACCTATTTCAACACGATCCTCCTGCCGGGGGTCGTGCTAGCGCGGTTGCTCTCGCGTGGGTCGTCGCGCCGAGGGCGCACTGATCTCGACCGCACCCCCGCCGCTCTGAACGGCGTCCTCGCACTCCCCTTGCAGCTAGAGGCGGCCGCGATCGCCCGAGGAGCGCGCCTTCCAGCGGGCACCTCGGTGGGGTTGCTCTGCCAGAAGGTCGATCGGTCCTGACCAAGAGCCAGTTCGGTCCTGACGAAGAGCCTGTGCGGTGACCAGCCACGGCCGCTGATCCCGCCTGACCGCCTCGTTCCCCCGCTTGGTGTGTCCCGCTCGCGTGTCTCGCCTACACTGCCGCGATGCCACCTTCGATGTCGATCGTCATCCCGGTTCTCAACGAGGAGAGCCAGATCGCCGACATCCTCGACACGGCGCGCTCCTTCCTCGAGCGCCGCGGGGGAGACTGGGAGATCATCCTCGTCGACAACGCGAGCACCGACCGCACTCGCGAACGGGCGGAACCGTTCCTCGACGGGAACAGGGTTCGTTACTTGTGCAACGACGTCAATCGAGGCAAGGGTTATTCGATACGGAGGGGAATGCTCGAGGCGAGCAGTGACCTCCGGCTGATGTGCGACGCCGACTGCTCCCCATCGTTGTCGTCGCTCTCGCGTCTCGAAAAAGCGCTTGCCGACGCGGACGTCGCGGTGGGATCGCGCCTCGCAAAGGGAGCACTCGTCTCGCGCCAGCAGCCACTGCGCCGGCGGATCGTAGGGCTCGGGTTCCTCATCCTCACCCGCTTGATGGTGGGTCGTCTCACTCACGACGTGTACTGCGGGTTCAAGCTGTGGCGCGGCGAAGCCGCCCAGGCCGTCTTCGAGAGGGTGCAGGTCGGCGGGTGGGTGTTCGACGCCGAGGCCCTGGCCGTCGCCCTGCGCCTGGGCTACCGAGTGCGCGAGGTGGGCATCGCATGGACCAACCGGCCCAGCTCGCGACTCTCCATCCCCGACGTCCTGCTTCCGGCCGTCCGAGAGCTCACCGTCGCGCGCCGCACCCAACGCCAAGCGGCGTCGGCCCGTCGAGCCGGCGAGCAGAACCTGGCACCCTCGGCCGAGCTCTTGAGCATCGAAGACTGAGCCCTCGGCGCGTTCGAGCAGTCGAAGACTGCCAGCGGTGTGCGCCGGCTGTCGCCTGACGTCGAGACTGACAGCGGCGGCTGCCTGAGCGTCAAGGCTTGGCAGCGACGGCCGAGCTCGCCCGATCTGCACGAGGGAGCAGAGGCGCGTCGCGCCCGGTACCGCTCGAGCTGCGAGTACCCGGGCCTCTGGCGCCCCGGCCCGCCGTCTTCTCCTCTTGGTACTCCTCTTCGACGTTCACCGCCCAGATGTCGTGCTGCGCGGCTCCCACGATGTTCTCGACGGTGAGCATGGCGGTGTACATCGAGTGGTCCTGGTTGTTGTACTTGTGCATGCCGTTTCGCCCCACGGCGTGCACATTGGGGACCTCCTCCGCCAGCCAGTGCCGGATGGTCTCCACAGCGGCGTGGTACCCCTCGTCGTAGATCGGATACGCCTTCGGCACGCGAACGACGTACCCGCGCTCGACCGCCTCTGCTCTCGCAAGGCCGATCGCCTCTAGCTCCTTGGAGGCGAGCTCGACCAGATCGGCGTCCGGGGTCTGCCACATCTCGTCGCCCTCCCTCACCCAGTACTCGAGGCCCAGGCAGGTGCGGCCGTCCTTCACCAGGAAAGGTGACCAGGAGGCGTAGTTCTGGACCCGTCCCATCTTCACGTTGGGGTCGTGGATGTAGATCCAGTTGTCGGGAAAGCTCGCCGACTCGGGGACGACGAGGGCGACTGTGAGGAAATCGCGATAGTGCAGATCGCCCGCAGCGGCGAGCACCTCAGGAGGTGGTGGCGGGTCTATCGCGCGCGCGAGCCCCGAGAGAGGCATCGAGGAGACGACGTGGTCCGCCGCGACGCGGACCCTTCGGCCCTCGTGCTCGTACACGACTGCCTCGGCACCCTGCGGCCCTCGTTCGATGCCGACGACCGGGCTCCGGAACCGGACCGTGCCTCCGGCTGCGATCACCAGCTCGCAGCATCGCTCCCACATCATCCCCGGGCCCAGCTTCGGGTACTGGAACTCTTCGATCAGGCTCGTCACCTGCTTCGATTGCTCCCTGCGCCCACCGAGCACCTTGGCCCGCACTGGTTCCCACACCGCGTTGAACAGCGACATGCCCTTGATTCGCTGAGCACCCCAATCCGCCGAGATCTGAGATGCCGGGACGCCCCAGACCTTCTCGTTGTAGGTCTTGAAGAAGTGCGAGTACAGACGCCTGCCGTAGCTGGCGACTATGTAGTCCTCGAGGCTGTTCTGGTCCTTCGGGGGTCGTATCCGTACCCGCAGGTACGACGCGACACAGCGGACCGCTTCGCCGAGTCCCAGGTTCCGAAGAGCGTTCAGCGGACGTATCGGGTAGTCGTAGAACTTCCCTCCGTAGTAGATGCGGCTCATACGCGGCCGCGTCAGGAAGTCGCCCTCGGGGAGGATCTCGTGCCACAGGTCCTCTACCGGCTGCACCTTGGTGAAGAACCGGTGGCCGCCGATGTCGAAGCGCCAGCCGTTTCGCTCCACCGTCCGGCTTATCCCTCCGACCACCTCGTCGGACTCGAGGACGACGACGGAACGCTTCGCCTTGGTGAGCTCGTAGGCGGCCGTGAGGCCCGCCGGCCCGGCCCCGATCACCACCACCGGGCGGCTTGCGCCCGCGGCTGGCTCGGTCATGGTCTCAATCACGGCTGCCCATCCTTTGGACGCAGGCTACGCCAACGGAGCACGGCGACCCGTGACACCGCAACGAGACGGAGAGTCCGAACCGGTCTTGTCAACGGGGACACGGACGCGCAGGTTGCTCTCGCCGTCGTCAGGTCGCGCTTCTACGGCACATAGAGGTTCGTGAACGCGAGCAGCGCGTACCCCACCAGGCCCGCCCCGGCCACGACGAGCACGGCGCGCTCGACTTTCTCGCCGGCCGTGATGTTCGCCCCCGCGAGCACGAGGGGGAACGCCGACAGCGCATAGCGCTCGAACCCGTCGAGGTTCTTCGTGGTGATCGCCACCGCGAGCACGACAGCGGCAAATGCTCCGTAGGAGGCCGGCCACTTGCGGAAGCTCACCACGAGCAGGCACAGCGCCACCAACACCCACGGGAGGTGGAGAGCCGAACCGAGATGATGACCGTGGACGAGCAACGAGGCGTCATGACCCAGTACCGTGAACGGGTCGGCCACGGTGCCCCGATGCACCCCCTCCTCTTGGATCCGAAGAGGTGCCAGCGCGTCCCCGTAGCGCCAGCCCACCCATCCGAGGAAAGCCCCGAACCCCACTGCCGGGCCGACGACCGCCGAGACGATCGCCGTCCTGGTTCTCCCCGGCGCACCGCGCCACTCCCTCAGCCCCTCGACCACGGCGGGCGCGACCAGCAGCAGCCCGATCGGGCGACAGGTCCCCGCCGCCACGCCGAGGGCCGCCGCCCACCACCACCTGCGTGCCCGAAGCGCCCAGAACACCCCGACGGACAGCAAGAGCAGAGTGCCCTCGGCATAACCCATCACCATCACGAAGGCCGGCGGGGCCAGGCACACCAGCCATGCCACCCGTCGGGCCAGTGAGCTGTCTCCCGTCTCGCGCTTTGCCAGGGCTGCGGCCAACGCGATCGCCACGAAAGCGCTCACGTTCGCCAACACGATGAGTGCGGTCCCCACCCCGACGCCCGGAAGCACCGACAGGGCCCGGGCCAGGGCCGGCACCAGCGGGAAGAAGCGCAACGAGGCGTGCCCGGCACCGGCATATCCGTGACGGGCTATCGACTCGTACCATCCTGCGTCCCATCCGAGCAGGCCTTCGTGCACACGCGCAGCCTGGGCCTTCGAAAGGTGCGTCGCGTTGGCGAGCTCGTGCGCCAGTGCCAGAGCTCCCAGCACCAGACCTCGCGAAACCACCCATGGCCACAACGCGGTGCCGAGCGCCCAGCGCGTCTGTGAGCCGCTTTCCGCCGGAGCCGCCGGCGCCTCTACTTCGCGCACCGCCGGCATGCTACGGGCGCCACATCGAGGAACGGAATTAATGCACGCCCGAGGTGGTTCGGATCAGCTCTCTGGCAGGTTCGTCTGTTCGACCTCGGGCGGGTTCGTCCACTCGACCGCCGCCTCGCCCGCTTCCTCGACCGCCTCCTTGACGACCGGACCCTCGCCCGTCACCTCGGGCGGGCTCTCGACTGCTTCCTCCTCGACGACCGGACCCTCGCCCGCTTCCTCGATCCAAGCCGCCTGTGCCTCGGTCTCGGGCGTGAACCCAGCTCCGGCGTAGTCGTACCCGATGTAATTGCCGTGCTCGTCGTAGGCGTGCTCGCCGAACGCCTCGCGGTACTCCTCGGACACCTCGCCACCCTCGGCGGCCTGCTTGATCGACAGGCTGATGCGTCGGCGTTGGAGATCGACGTCGATGATCTTCACCCACAGCTCTTCGCCGGGCTCGGCGACCTGCTCGGGGGACTCCACGTGGTGGCCCGCCATCTCCGAGATGTGCACAAGGCCCTCGATCCCCCCGCCGACCTGGACGAAGGCACCGAAGGGAACCAGCTTGGTGATCCGGCCGTAGACCAGCTCGCCCACCTGGTGCGTGTTCGCGAACTCGTGCCACGGGTCGATCTGCGTGGCCTTCAGCGAGAGGCTTATGCGCTCCTTGTCGCGGTCGACGTCCAGCACCTCGACCTCGACCTCGTCACCGACCGCCACGACAGACGACGGGTGGTCGACGTGCTTCCAGGAGAGCTCCGAGACGTGTATGAGGCCGTCCATGCCTCCCAGGTCGACGAACGCCCCGAAATTCACCACCGAGGACACGGTCCCTCTCCGCCTCTCACCGGGCTTCAAGTTCACGAGGAACTCGCCGCGCTGCTCCTTCTGGGCCTCTTCGAGCCATGCACGGCGCGAGAGCACGACGTTGTTCCGGTTGCGGTCCAGCTCGATGATCTTCGCTTCGATGCTGCGCCCTATGTACGGCTGCAGCTCGCGCACCCGACGCAGCTCCACCAACGACGCGGGCAGGAAGCCGCGCAGCCCGATGTCGACGATGAGACCGCCCTTCACCACCTCGATCACAGGACCTCTCACGACACCGCCGGAGTCCTTGACCTTCTCGATGGTGCCCCAGGCCCGTTCGTACTGTGCCCGCTTCTTCGAGAGGACGAGCCGGCCTTCCTTGTCCTCTTTTTGGAGCACGAGCGCCTCGAGCCGCTCGCCCAGGCTCACGATCTGTCCGGGGTCGACGTCGTTTCGAATCGACAGCTCGCGCACGGGGATCACCCCCTCGGACTTGAACCCGATGTCCAAGAGGACCTCGTCCTGGTCGATCTTCACAACCGTGCCCTCGACGATGTCCCCGTCGTCGAACTCGACAATCGTCGCCGCGATGGCGTCCTCGAGTGAGCTGCCCGCGAGGTCGTTCTCGATGATGGGGCGACCGACATAGGTGCCCGTTTCGTCGAAGGTACCCATGGGGCCGTCCGACAGCAGTGCTACGGCTCCGGGAACTTCACGCGCCAGGGCCCCGGAAACGTCTGCTCCGGAGACCTCTGATCCGGCGACGTCTGATCCGGCGACGTCTGATCCGGGAGCCTTTCGCGGGGAGACTTCCCGTCCCGGGGCGTTCCCACCCGGCACCTCCCCTACGGCCCTCGTAGGACCGGATGAGTCGGATGGGACTTCGGCGCCGTCAGGGGCTTGCGGTGCGGAACTGGGGCGGGGGCTCGGTTCGGGAACTGCGCTTGCGCCGGTGGCAGAGCCGTAAGGGCCGGCAGCAAGGTTCGGGGCGGCATCGCGGTCACTTGTGGACTCTGTGCCGCCGTTTTGGTCGGGCATGGACTTTGACGACTCGCTTTCGGTGAATTTCGGGACGGGGCTCCCCAGACGCACTGCGCGCAAGGACCGGCCGCCGAGCGGCGACCCGACCGCACTTTACCAAAGAGCTACCTCTTTCGAGCCTGCCGCCGCAGGTTCTTCAACCTTTCGCATCGGCCCACGAGCTGCCCCAGGCGCTCGAGACCTCCAACGGAACGGCCAGGCCGACCACGCTCGCCACGTCCGCCATCACCCGCGGCACGAGGTCACCCACTGCTTTCTTCTCGGGCTCGGGCACCTCGACAATCACCTCGTCGTGTACCTGGAGTACGAGCCTCGCGACGAACCCCCCTGACTCGAAAGCGTCGTCGAGCCTCACCAGCGCCACCTTGAACAGGTCGGCCGCCAGACCTTGGATGCCGGCGTTCATGGCCTGTCGCTCGGCTGCCATGCGCAGGTTCCGGTTCGGCGAGTGCAGGTCGGGAAGCGGCCGCCGCCTGCCGAAGAGGGTCTCGGTGTAACCCTTCGTGCGAGCTTGGGCGACTGTGCGCTCCATGTAAGCGCGCACGGCGGGAAACGCGGTGAAGTAGGCATCGAGGATGGACTGTGCCTCAGCGGTGTCGATCGACAGTCGCCTTCCCAGACCGTAGGCCTCCATTCCGTACGCGAGGCCGTAGGAGACCATCTTCGCCCTGTTGCGCTGAGCGGGGGTGACCTCTTCGGGTGGCACCCCGAACACCTGGGCGGCGGTGGCGCGATGCACGTCGCGCCGTTCGGCGAACGCCGAGACGAGCCCGGGGTCCTCCGAGAGGTGGGCTATGACGCGCAGCTCGATCTGGTCGTAGTCACAAAGGAGGAAGCTCTGTCCGTCGGCGGGGATGAAGGCCCGGCGCAGCCTCCTGCCTTCCTCGGTGCGCACAGGGATGTTGTGCAGGTTGGGCCGGTCCGAGGAGAGACGGCCGGTGCGGGCGACGGTCTGCTGGAACGTGGCGTGGATCCGTCCGTCATCTGCGACCTCGGCCAGCAGGCTCTCACCGTAGGTGGAGCGCAACTTCTCCACCTCGCGGTAACGAAGCAAGGCGTCTACTATCGGGTGCTGGCCACGCAGCTTCTCCAGGGTGTTCGCGTCAGTCGATAACCCGGTCTTCGTCTTTCGGCCGGGCGTGAGCCCCAGCCGCTCGTAGAGCACGCTTCGAAGCTGCAACGTGGAGTTCACGTTGAAGCTCTCCCCCGCCAGCTGTTGTATCTGCGCCTCGAGCGAGCTGCACTCCGAGACGAGGTCCTTCATGATGCGCCTCAGCTCCGCCGCGTCGACGCGCACGCCCTTTGTCTCCATGCGCGCGAGCACGCGCACCAACGGTCGCTCCACCTCGTCGTGGAGACGCTCGAGACCCGCTGCCCGAAGCGCTTCGCGGAGCGGCCCGACCAGCAGGCCCACGGCCACAGCTCCTCGGGCCGCCCCGGTGCGCTCCTCGCCAACCTCGGAGCTTCCCAGGTCGAGCTGCCCCGGCCGAGCGACCGCACCCGATCCGAGCGTGAGCCCGAGCCGCGCGTCGAGCACCTCCTCGATCTTGTAGCGACCCGAGGACGGGTCGAGCAGATACGCGGCGACCGCCGTGTCCATCTCGAGACCGCCGATGTCCACCCCCATCGGCAGAAGCGAGCGCATGACCTCCTTCGCCCCGTGCGCCACCACTCGCGCGCCGCCTGGGCCGAACAGCGCGCCAAGTACGTCGAGGACCCCCTTGTCACAGACCGCCTCCTCGTCCAGCCACAGCGCCCACGTCGGCGGAGCAGACACCGCCGACGGCGCAGCGTCGTCGCCGGAAGCCGCCGGCGGCGCCTTGGCCAGGGCCAGGCCGGCCAGCCGCGAACGCCCGGGGTCACCGGTCCAGGACGCGAACAAAGCCACGAGCGAGCCCGGCTCGACGTCTCGCTCGGCACAGGCCTCGACATCTGGCTCGACGAAGCCCGTGAGCGCCTCGGCAGCAGCGGCAGGGCTGCGCGGCACGACCGCCTCCACGGAGCCGAGGTCGACGTCGAGCGCCTTCGGTGCGGTGCTCGACCTCGGAAGAGGCTCGTCGCCGCCGTCTCCGATGACCGGAGCGAGCCGCTGCCACAGCGAGCGCATCTCCAGCTCGGCGAAGACGCGCTTGACCTCGGCGGCGTCCCATTTGCCCACTGCCAGGTCGCCCGGGCCCACCTCCAGCGGCACGTCGCGCACCAGCGGGGTGACGGCCGCGTTGGCCCGGACCTGGTCCTCGTGATCGAGCATGCTCTGTCGGAGCTTCGGGGTGAGCTCCGCCAGGTGGGCGAAGATCCCGTCGAGGTCCCCGTAGGCGGTGACGAGCCTGGCCGCCGTCTTGTCGCCCACGCCGGGCACGCCGGGCAGGTTGTCCGAGGTGTCGCCGCGAAGAGCGGCTAGCAACGGGTACGAGCGCGGAGGCACGCCGTAGCGCTCGGTGATGCCCGCTTCGTCGTAGACGACGGTGTCGGAGATCCCCCTGCGGGTGTACATGACCTTCACGTGGGGATCCTCGACGAGCTGGAACGTGTCGCGGTCGCCGCTGACCACCACCACGTCGCGACCGGCGTCACGGGCCTCGGTGGCGAGCGTCGCGAGGATGTCGTCGGCCTCGTAGCCGACCCTCTCCACGCACGCCACGGCCAGGGCCCCTAGCACCTCGCGCACGAGAGCGAATTGGGGGACGAGGAGGTCCGGCGTCTCGGGCCTGTTCCCCTTGTAGTCCGCCACCACCTCGTCGCGAAACGTCGGCTCGGGCCGGTCGAATGCCACGGCGACACCGCTCGGGTCGTGGTCGCGCAGCAGGTTCACGAAGATCGAGCTGAACCCGAGCACGGCGTTTGTGACCTGCCCCCCGGTAGTAGCGAGATCGGTGGGGAGCGCGAAGAAAGCGCGAAAGACCAGCGAGTTCCCGTCGAGGAGGAAGAGCGGCCCGCTGCCGGCCATCGCTCGCAGCCTACGGCGTCAGGGCTCCGTCGATGATCTCCTGGGCCACCTGACGCATAGGTGTCCGTCGGTCCATGGCGGTGTGTTGGATGAAGGAGAAGGCCTCCTTCTCGCTCATGCCGTCGCGGTCCATGAGCACGCCCTTTGCACGATCGACGAACCGTCGTGTCTCGAGCTTGTCCTCCAGGGAGGCGACCTCCTTCGAGAGCCGGGCGTGCTCCTGTTCTATGGCGCGGAACTCCTCGAAGCGGGCCAGCGCCACCTCGATGGCCGGCACGAGCTCGCCGCGCTGGAAGGGCTTGACGAGATAGGCGACGACCCCGGCGTCACGCGCGTCCTCGATCAGGTTCCGCTGGCTGAAGGCGGTGAGGATCAGAACGGCCACGTCGTAGTGGTTCGCGGTGATACGCCGCGCCGCCTCGATACCGTCGATGCCGGGCATCTTCACGTCCAAGATCGCCAGATCAGGGTGCAGTCTGGCGACGAGGTCGACCGCCTCGTCGCCCCGTGCGCTCTCCCCGACGACCTCGTAGCCCTCGGCCTCGAGGATCTCCTTCAAGTCCAGGCGGATGAGCGCCTCGTCCTCCGCGATCACTACGCGCTTGGCGACGGCACGGTGTGGCATCGGCGAGCCCTCTCCTTGCGGCGAGCGGTCTATCGGGGACCTGCGACGAGCCGGCCGAGAAGCTCGTCCTGCCGTCGCTCAAGCTCCCCGATGCTAGCAAGCAGAGAGGCCCGCTCCCGGTTTGCCGCGTCCGCTGTGCGCTGGGCGTCGGAGTAGTCGTGCCCGGCGAGCGGGGTCTCGGACACGAGCGAACGTATCCGGGCCTCGTCGACCGCGTCGTTGAACACCACGAGCTGCTCGTCGAGCACGGATAGCTCCTCGCGGACGCGCACGAGCCGGGCATGGACGTCCCGCAGCGAGCGTTCGACCAGGGCTCGGCGCATGAGAGGACGATTGTACGCGGGACCTGCGTCCATGGCGCCCGGCTGTGCCCGATCAGCCGGTGCAACCCAAGTCGGACCAGGCAAACACCTGTTCGCCACGGTGCTACCCAAGATCTCGCAGATCGTGCCGAAGTAAGAACGGTGGTCGATCTGATCGAGGGACCAGCGGTTTCTCAGAGCGCTCACATCAACCGGAGTCGACCAGAGCAACAGTCAGCCGAGGGGCTGTTCCGGCCTTGGATCGTGTAGACATGTCGACGGCAAATATAGATATCTAGCATCATGCCGCTGGGTTCGAGTTGACAAAGAAACGATCAGCTACTCCATGAAAGGTGTGAAGGGCGCAGATGTTCAATAAGACCCTGCTCGTGTTCGCCTCACTGGCATTTGCACTCGCAGCTTGCAGCTCGTCGCCCTCCTCCAAACCGCTATCCACCAGCTCCACCCAAGCCACCCCTTCACTACCGCCATCTCCCAGGTTCGCGGCAGTGAACCGCAAGTACCTTCCCGGTACATCCCGCCCGACCTGGTTCGCTTTTTCGGCGGTCTCACCACCTAGCCCAGCTACCGGCGAAGAGGTCACGATGGCCCCAACCCTCGCAACATCGATTGCCTTGTTCGGTTTTGCTTCGCAAGCAGACGCGACCTCCTTCTACAGCGCCCCACCACCAGCCATCCCCACCTTCGTCTCCGGAGCCCTCGGTTACTCGCCTCTCAACGCGTCGACCGGGATCGCCGCTCCCTCACGCGCCCTCGACCTGCGGTCTTGTCCCAGCGAAGGTCACGGGCCCTCCCTTCTGCCGTCTGGTCAGTGCAGCAACGGCAACTCGTCGTTCTCGATCGGGGTAAGCGTGATCTTCCAGCGAGGCGATGTCGTCGGCTTCGTCGCCTTCCTCACCAGCAACAATCCGACCAAAGGCAACCCCGCACAGCTATCGAACATCTCGAAGTACGTGAAGAGCACTGTGAACCTGCTCGCTCAACTCCGACTCTCGTGACCGCTGCAGAGATCTTGACCTGACCCTGAAACAAGGCCACCTGCTATGAGATACGAGAACGCCTTAGGCCAGGAGGCCGGTTCTTCTCGATTGATAGCCTGAAGACACTCTGCCCGGATGGCGCAATCGGTTGACGCGATGTCCTCAAAAGGCATTGTCCTTCGGGGCGTGCGGGTTCGAGTCCCGCTCCGGGCACGCTGTAGGCGTGGCTTATTTCCTGAACTCAGGCATCGCTCCAGGCACTCACCTCCGAGCGCGCTGAGAGAGTCCTGGCCAGAGGGTCAGGGCGACGGGTGTAGGTGATGCGAGGTGGAACGGGACCCTCATTCGATGGCGGGTCATCTCGTGACCCGCCATCGAGACCTCACCCGAGTTTGTTTCGCAAAATCGTTCTACACCAGAGTTTGTTTGGTAATTCAAGCGGTGTCACCCATCATCCGATGGGGGGGTTGGATCTCGCCGTTTCGAGTCCTGACGTTCCTTGAGCAGTTTCATTCCCCGTTCGATGTCGCGGTCGAACTTCTTCTCGTACCTCAAGTTGAGCTCTATGCCGGCGCTCTGTCGAAAAAGCGTTTGCCATCCAGGCGTCTCGGTCGCGATTCGGTGTATTCGTCTCTCCCGGAGAATTGTCCTGGCTTTAGTGATAGTGGTCTCCATCAGCTTTCCCGGGGTTATCTTGAGATGCTCGGCGAATGCGGTGATCCAACGTTCCACGTCCGCGCATGTCCAGACATCGCCTGCCCTTGGGAATACGAGCCACTCCGGAAGAGGACCGTCTATGCAGAGGACAGCAGGAACGTACAGGGCGTTGGTCAACTCGTCGGAGTCCAGAACAACGGAACTCTCGAACTCCTCGAGGTGCTCGAGCAGGTCGAGCGCCACTTCTAGATCGCAATCAAGTTTGTCCAGAATTTCTTCTTTGGTTGAGACTCGCCGGCCTCTTGCATTCCCCTGTTCGTAATGAGCGTCGATGAGGCGATTCTCATACCGGATCGCCCGCCGCTTCCTCCAGTCAGCTGAGGCGATCATGTAGACGAGGGCTTCCTGGGCTGCACCGACCGGCTGAAGGTCCTGGCGCCAGTTTTCGAGGCTCCGCTGCCAGTCGATCTCGTCCTCGCCTCCGGCTACCGGACTCGCCGACGTGAGGCCGTGCGTGATGGGGTTGCGCGCGACGGTTCTCTTACCTTCGGCTGTTCGGGGGCCTCCGCCGTGTTTTTTGAGCACGGTCCTTGAATTTTCGGGGGTTGGGTCTCTCTCGGCGCCCGCTGGAGCGGCCCGCGCTGCTTGGTTCCTCTCGGCTGCTCGGAGAAATACCTCGGGGATGTTCGTCGTCATGGTGTCTCCTCGTTGCGTTTCGTTGTCTTAGTGTTCGAACATCGCAATAACCATGATGGCCTCGCGCGATTCAGGTGTGGGGGACTGGTCGCGTTACATTTATGTAGTTTCGGGGTGTGAATCTCAGGACTGGCGTCCATTCCCCCTCGGTCGAACGCGATGAGGTGCAGAGGGTGAGAATTCTGGAGACGCCTGTTGCGGTGATCCCTGTGAAACCCGGGGTTGCCCGGGTGCCCATTGTGGACTCTATGTCCATCTTCCTGATGAACATTTTCTGCAAATCTTTAGCGCGCCGACTACACACACTAGATGTGCCGTGATGCTCAGGTGGGGCAGCACTAAGATCCATGATGAACCGTCCGTGACCGGACCCCGATTGTTGAGCCACCCGCTATGCGAGCTGTAGTTGTTGTTGGTTGAGCCAAGCCTCGACGAACTCGACCGGGGTGAGCCAGCCGTGTGCGCTGTGCGGCCTGTTGATGT
>Ga0187849_1000479_pt1 | contig 53768 bp, 56 predicted proteins | sample June2016WEW_4_10_2_FD_132412 | JGI IMG/M metagenome (GOLD analysis project Ga0187849, IMG submission 132412) | Peatland microbial communities from SPRUCE experiment site at the Marcell Experimental Forest, Minnesota, USA - June2016WEW_4_100 | ecosystem: Environmental > Terrestrial > Soil >... | reverse complement strand
GTCCGCGAGCACGAGAAGCAACATCGCGGCCACGAACAGGTTCAGGTACAGGAAGAACTTCGGGAAGTCCTCGTCGTGCTCCATGTAGCCGATGGAGTAGAGGTGGATGAGGGCGCTCACCCCGGTCACGAACGCCGCCATGGTCATCGACAGCGGGTCGACGAGCAGGCCCATGGTGACGTGCAGGTGCCCCGCGGATATCCAGGTGAACCAGGTCTGCGTGTACGACCGGCCGTTCGCGGGCAACCGGAACAAGCCGATGAACACGACGACTGTGACGACGAACGAAGCCGCCACCATCAAAGTCGCCAGCCAGCCGGCGCGCGGGTTGCCGAGCTTGCGTCCTGAGAACAGCAGGATCACGAAGCCCGCGAGCGGGAGCAACGGCACGAGGAACGCGACACGAAGCACGGGAGGTCAGCCCTTCATTCCGTGGACGTCATCTGCTGTCGCCCCTGGCCGGCGCCGGTAGATCGAGACGATGATCCCAAGGCCCACGACCACCTCGGCGGCCGCCACGACGAGAACGAAGAAGACGGCCGTCTGACCTGCGATGTCGTTCAGCCGCCGGGCGAAGGTCACGAACGTGAGGTTCGCGGCGTTCAGCATCAACTCGACGCACATGAACATCACGAGCACGTTCCGGCGGACGAGCAGGCCGATGGCGCCGATGGTGAACAGAACGGCCGCGAGTGTCAGGTACCAGGAAGCTGAGACGCTCATGGCCCGGTCACCTCCGAGTCGGCGAGGTCGTCGACCGGCCCGCCACCGCCTGGCCCGCCACCGCCTCGCTCGCCACCGCCTCGCTCGCTGTCGCCTGGCTCGCTGTCGCCTGGCTCGCTACCGGCGGCACCCGTGTCAACGGTCCCCGCGTCGGCGTCGTCCAGCCCGGCAACCTCCGGGCCGTCGATCTCGTCGTCGGGCTCCACGAGCACCCCGGTCGGCGCACCATTCTCGCCGAGCACGCGACGGGGTCGCCGCGCCAGCACGACCGCCCCGACGACGGCAACGACAAGCAGGGCGGAGGTCACCTCGAAGGCCAGCAGGTATGTCGTGAAGATCGAACGACCTATCAGCCCGACGTTGTCGCCCGGGCTGCCGATCGCCCCGCTCACGGATCGTGCGCCGCTGGGCCACCGGCCTCGCGCCAGGAGGAGCACCTCTACGAGCCCGAGGATCCCCACGCAGATGGCGACGGGCCGCTGGGCCGGGAGCGGATCTCGCTGAATGGCCTCCTTCTGGTCGACACCGAGCAGCATGATGACGAACAGGAACAACACGACGATCGCACCGGCATAAACGATGACCTGCACCGCGGCCAGGAACTGCGCGTCCTCCTCGACGAACAGCACCGCGACGCCGAACAGCGTCATCACCAGCATGAGGGCGGAGTGGACCGGGTTGCGTGCGAGCACGACGCCGAGCGCGCCCAGGACGCAAACGGCCGCGGCTATCACGAAAGTGATCGCATCGGGGATGGCGGCAGCGAGAACGTAGGTCACGTGCCGCGCACCTTGCCCCCGAAGCGCCGCGGGATCTTGTCCCGCTCTACGGTCCGGATCGAGATGTTCCCCGTGGCCACGTCATCGCGGTTGCCGCTCTGGCCGCCCTCCGGCGCACGGACGCCATAGCCGAGCTCGCCCGACCATTGCACTTCCCCCTCGTATTCGACCGCGCCCGACGGCGAGGTCGCCCGCATCCAGCCGGAGGTGTAGTCGCCTTCGCCCGGTCGCCAGTCCTCCCACGGGAGCTGCCGTGGGAGGCCGTCATCGTCGACTACGAGCTCCTCTTTGGTGTAGATGGCGTCGGAGCGGTTTGTGAAGGAGAACTCGAACATCTTCGACTCGGTGATCGCCTCGGTCGGGCAAGCCTCGACGCACAGATCGCAGTGGATGCAGCGCAGGTAGTTGATCTCGTAGACGAACCCGTACCGCTCACCCGGCGACACCGGCGCGTCAGGCGGGTTGTCAAGGCCGCGCACGTAAATGCAGTCCGCCGGGCAGACAGCAGCGCACAGCTCGCAGCCGATGCACTTCTCCATCCCGTCCTCGTAGCGGTTGAGGACGTGGCGACCATGAAGGCGGGGCGGTTTGGCCACCTTCTCGTCCGGGTACGGCGTGGTGACCCTCGGTTCGCCGACCTGCTTCAAGGTCACGGCGAAACCACCGAGGAATCCGAGCGACATCTTCTTCCGCGGCTCTCGCGCCATCATCCACCTCCGTCGGGCTCGCGAACGGCCCGCAGATAGGAATCAGTCGCAGTCCGCCGCCCAGAGGCGCTCTCCTCCAGCGCCTCGCGGCGCGCACGGCCGACGAGGACGGCCTGCCAGAGAGCGCTCCCCACGATGGCACCACCGAAGAAGACGCCGAGGCCCCAGATCGTTCCGATCCGAAAAGCCGCCACAACCAGAAGCCATCCGAGCGACAGCGGGATGAGGACCTTCCAACCGAGCTCCATCAGCTGGTCGTAGCGGAGCCGGGGCAGGGCGGCGCGTATCCAGACATAGACGTACATGAACACCACGGTCTTGCCGGCGAACCACACGATCGGCCACAGCCAACGGAGGAAGTGGAAGCCGGGGCCGTCCGGTCCACCGAAGAACAACGTCACCATGACGGCCGACATCGTGATCGTGTTCATGAACTCGGCCAGGTAGAACAGGGCGAAACGCAGCGACGAGTACTCGGTGTGGAACCCACCCACGAGCTCCTGCTCACCCTCGGTCAGGTCGAAGGGCGGGCGGTTGAGCTCCGCGGTCACCGCCACCGCGAACAGCGGGAAAGGCAAGATGCCGAGGCGGAAGATGTTCCAGTGGAAGAAGCTGACCGCTTGGGCGTCCACGATCGCCCGCGTCGACAGCGAGTGCGTGACGATGACCACCATGGCGATGGTCAAGCCCATGGCAGCCTCGTACGAGATCATCTGCGCGGATGCGCGGATCGATCCGAGGAGCGGGTACTTCGAGCCGGAGGACCAGCCCGCCAGCATCGTCCCGTAGACCGACACCGACGACAACGCGAGCAGGAACAAGATGCCGATCGGCGGATCGGCTACCTGCAGCTCCACCACGTGGTGGGCGATCGTCACGACGCCGCCAACCGGGACGATCGTGAAGATCAACAGGGCCGGCAACAATGCCAGGTACGGCGCCAACCTGAACACGAAACGGTCCGCCTGGTCGGGCAGCAAGTCCTCCTTGAAGAACAGCTTGATCCCGTCGGCGAGCGTCTGGAGAATGCCGTAGGGGCCGGCGCGGTTCGGTCCCACCCGGTTCTGCATGTCGGAGATAACCTTGCGCTCGAACCAGATGGCCAACATCACCGCGACGAGGAGCGCACCGAACGCCACGAGGACCTTGACGGCGGCGATGATCACCGCGCCGAGATCGACCCCGTGGGCGAAAAGCGGATCGGGCATCAGGTCACCTTCTCCACGTCGACCTCGACCACCGCAACAGAGGAGTCGATGAGTGCGGAGGCACTCGTCTCATGGACCGGGGCCGCGTTGAACTGAAGGAGAGCCACTCCACTCGGGACGCCGCCATCGCCTACGGCAGCGACCACGAGCTCGCCACGAGGCGAGCGCACCCGCACCTCGTCACCGGGCTCGACGCCGAGCTGCGTCATCGCGTGCGGGGCGAGACGCAGCTCCTGGGACCGGGCCAGTGGCGCGAGCGACTCGGCTGACTGAACGAGCGTTCCGTGGTCGTACAGCCCACGGCGAACGACGAGACGCCAGGAGCGCCCGTCGACGGACGGGAGCGGCGCGGAGGCCGCCCACGCGCCTGGGTCGAACCGAAGAAGGCTGGGCTGCCGGTTGCCGCCGGGCACGGCGGCGGCGGCGGGCGCTGGCTCTTCGTCGAAAAGCTCCTCTTCCTCGTAGGCCTCCTCGTCCGCGAAGGCCTCCCCGTCCGCAGTGGGCTCGACGCCCGGTGACATCGCCGCCCCCGCGGCGAACGGCGCACCCTGCTCGGAGACCGAGTCGATCCCGGGTGTCGCGATCGGGTCGAGCCTCCGCGGGCGCCGGGTGAGCTGCACGGACGCTGCTCTGAGCGGGATGACGATGCCGTCTGCCGCCTCGGGCGCCGCTAGCGCGGTGACCGTGCAACCGGAATGTGCCGGGGCGATGGTCTCGATCTCGGCCCAGATCCCTTCCAAGGACTCGAAGCCGAGATCGGCTCCCAAACGGTCCGCCAGCTCGGTTGCGATCACCCAATCGGCACGGGACACCCCGGGTGGCACGATCTTGGCCGCGAGCCGCGTAACTCGGCCTTCGAGGTTCGTCGTGGTGCCTCCGCGCTCCGCGTACCCAGCTGCCGGCAGCACGACGTCCGCGAGCATCGACGAGGCATTGAGCGCGGTGTCCACCGCCACGAGGAAGTCGACACGCTCGAGCGCTCGGGTGGCGAGGTCGCGATCGGGGAAGTCCGAGAGCGGGTCAGCACCGAGGAGCACGAGCGTGTTGAGCTCACCGGATGCCGCAGCCTCGAGCATCCCGGCGGTGTCGAGCCCGCGTCCTGCCGGCACCGAGCCCCAGTGCTCACCGAACAAGGCGCGTCCCTCATCGAGGGTCACTCGCCCGGGGAGCAGCCCCGGAGCACACCCGAGGTCGATCGCACCATGCACGTTGCCGCGCCGGAGGGCCGAAAGGAAACGGGCGGACGGCCAGGCCGCGGCGAACACGTTTGCCGCGGCCGCAATCTCGGCTGCCGACTCGGCCAGCGACGGGCGTCCGAGCACGATGACGACACCGTCGCCGGGCTCTGTGACGACCAGGGCCCGCGCGAGCTCGCTCGCTTCGCCGGGCCTGTACGGGAGCCAGGTGGCCACTTCGCTCAGGCCGGTCGCAACTGGCGAGCAGTCGATGATCCGCAGCCCCTCGTTCGCTGCAGCCTGACGCAGCCTCAGGTGCAGCACCGGCAGCTCCTCGCGCAGATCGCCGGCAAGAACGATGACAGTGCCCGCTGCGACCGTTTCCTCGATCGTCGCGCGTGGCAGGCTCGCCACCAGCTCGGCAGGCAGTCCATCCCCGAGCTGAGCGTCGAAATTGTCGGTGCAGATGACGCCTTTCACGAGCCTGACCCAGGCGTAGGCGTCCTCGTTCGCAAGCCTGGAGCCGCCGATCACGCCCACCGCCCCGGGGCCGGAACCTTGGAGCGTCTGGAGAATCCTGTCCGCGACAACGCTCAGCGCTTCGTTCCAGGTTGCCTGGGCGAGGCCGGTCTCGGATCGCACGAGCGGCTTTGTGAGGCGCTCGGGCGCCTCCACCGCCTCGAACCCGAAGCGGCCGCGGTCGCAGAGCCAGCTCTGGTTCACCGGCTCTGAGTCGACGCCGAGGTACCGGACGAGCGCGCCCGCCGATGACTGGGCGACCATGCGGCAGCCGACCGAGCAGGTCGTGCAAGTCGTCTCGACCTGCTCGAGGTCCCACGGGCGGGACTTGAAACGGTACGGCGTCGCCGTGAGCGCGCCAACCGGGCAGATCTGGACCGTGTTACCGCCGAAGTAGGACGTGAAGGGGTCACCAGGGAAGATCGCGACCTCGATCCGATCGCCACGTTCCGCGAAGTCGATGAAAGGCTCGCCCGCCACCTCTGCCGCAAAACGGGTGCAGCGTGCGCACTGGATGCAGCGCTCCCGATCGAGCAGCACAAGCGGGCCGATCTCGATGGGCTTGGCCCAGTGCCGTTTCTCCTCGACGAACCGGCTCTCTCCCGGCCCGTGGGACACCGACTGGTCCTGGAGGGGGCACTCGCCTCCTTTGTCGCAGACGGGGCAGTCGAGCGGATGGTTGAGGAGCAGGAATTCGAGAACGCCCTCCTGGGCCTTTCGGGCCGCCTCGGACTCAGTGAAGACCTCCTGGCCGTCGGACACCTCGACGAAGCACGCCGGCTGGAGGCTCGCACCCCTGGGACCGGAGACCTCGACAAGGCACATCCGGCACATGCCGACCGAGGCCATCCGCGGGTGGTAGCAAAAGCGCGGGATGAAGACGCCGGCCCGCTCGGCCGCCGAGATGATGAGCTCGCCCTTGTGTGCTTCCAAGACTCGCCCGTCGACGGTGATCGAGATCGCCACCGGGATTTCGCCGACGTCAGCCACGGCGCACCGTGTCCGGAGGGAACGGGCACGAGCCCTCTTTGACGTGCACGAGCAACTCGTCGCGGAACATCTTGGCCACCGAGACGATCGCAGAGGGAATCGACGGGCCGAACACGCAGATCGTCGTCTGCTTCGGCGGCCACGCGAGTCCGGGCGACAGGTTGTCACAGGCGTCGAGAACGAGGTCGATGTCCTCCTCGCGACCCAAGCCCTGCTCGAGGCGGTGCATGATCTTTTCGATCCAGCCGCTCCCCTCCCTGCACGGCGTGCACTGGCCGCACGATTCGCGGTAGAAGAACCGGGCGATCCGCCAGGCCGCCCGGACCGGGCACGTGTCGGAGTCCATCACGACAACCGATCCTGACCCGAGCATCGAGCCGGCCTGCCCCACCGCATCCTGGTTCAGCCCCAGATCGAGCTGGTCCGGCCCGAACCACGGTGCCGAGACGCCTCCGGGAATGAACGCCCTCAGGTTCTTGCCGCCCGGTATGCCGCCACCGAGCGACGGGTCGTAGATGAGGTCCCGGAAGGTCGTCTTCGACATCTCGATCTCGAACCACCCCGGGTGCTCGACGCGCCCGGAAAGAGCGAATAGTCGTGTTCCCGTCGAGGACCCCTCACCAAGGGCCGTGAAGCCGTCACCCCCGTGGGCGATGATCCAGGGCAGGTTGGAGACGGTTTCGACGTTGTTGACGACTGTCGGCTCCCCGTACAGGCCGACGGCGGCGGGGAAGAAGGGCGGCTTGATCCGCGGGAAGCCGCGCTTTCCCTCGAGGCTCTCCAACAGCGCCGTCTCCTCGCCGCAGATGTAGGCGCCTGCACCGGGATGGATCACGATGTCCAGCGCGTAGCCGCTGCCGAGCACCTCGGCACCGAGCGCTCCGTGTTCGTAGGCCTCGTTGCACGCCTGCTGCAGGCGCTCGAGGCCGAGAGCGAACTCTCCCCGGCAGTAGATGAACGCCAGCTCGACGCCGGTCGCGTAGGCCGCGATCGCGGTCCCCTCGATGATCTGGTGCGGATCGCGCTCGATCAGCATGTGGTCCTTGAAGGTCGCCGGCTCGCTCTCGTCACCGTTCACGACGAGGTAGGTCGTCGTGGCCTTCCTCAGCATCGACCACTTGCGGCCCGCTGGAAAGCCGGCCCCGCCGCGGCCGAGCAGGCTCGCCTTGTTGACCTCGGCGGCGACGTCCGCCGGTGCCATCGACAGAGCTTTGCGGAGGCCTTCGTACCCACCGGTGGCCAAGTAGCGCTCCAGCGTGAAGGAGTCCGGGAGCCCCACCCGCGAGGTGACGATCCGAGGCGCTTGCGTGATCACTCGGGCACCGCCCCCGCTGCCGGACCCGTCGCGGAGACCGACTGCCGGCCGGCCTCGGCTCCCGTTCTTGCCGCTCGGGCAGGTAGGCCCACGCTGCGCTCGATTCGGCTCAGGATCCCGTGTGCGGGCACTGTCTCGGCGAGGCGGCGCGAGCGCAGGTCCTCAGTCAGGGCGTCGAACCCATCGGGGTCGAGCGGCCCGAAGAAGCGGTGGTTCACCTGCACGCACGGGGCATTGTCGCAGCCCGCGAGGCACTCGGCCTCCTCGAGGGTGAACTCGCCGTCGGCCGTAGTCTGGCCGACCGAGATCCCGAGCGAGGCCTCCGCGTGATCGAGGAGCTCGTACGCACCGGCGAGCATGCAGGCGATGTTCGTGCAGACGGTGACGACGTGCCGGCCGACCGGCTCGGTGTGCAGCATGTCGTAGAAGGTCGCGGTGCCGCGCACCTCGGCGGGCGTACACCCGAGAAGACCGGCGATGTCCTCCATCGCCTCTTCGCTGAGCCAGCCGTCCTGTGCCTGTGCCAGATGGCACAACGGCAAGAGCGCGGAACGTCGCTGCGGATAGCAGGCGACGATCGCCTCGGCCCTTTGGCGGTTGTCGGAGGACAGGTGCGCCATCAGCGATCCACCTCGCCCATGACCGGGTCGACCGAGGAGATGACCGCGACCGCGTCCGCGATCAGCCCGCCGCGCAACAGCGGCGGCAGTGTCTGGAGGTTCACGAAGCTCGGTGCCCTGATGTGCATCCGGTACGGCTTGTTCGACCCGTCCGACACGAGATAGCAGCCGAGCTCGCCCCGGGGGGACTCGATCGCCGTGTACACCTCACCGGGAGGGACCTCGAAGCCTCTCGTGAAGATCTTGAAGTGGTGGATGAGCGCCTCCATCGATTCGTCGATGCGCGCTCGTGGTGGCGGCGTCACCTTCTTGTCCTGGGCCCGGTAGTCCCCGAGCGGCATCTTCTCGACGCACTGGCGAACGATCTTGCACGACTCGCGGATCTCGTTGAGCCGCACGGCGTACCGGTCGAAAGTGTCTCCGACGGTGCCGACGATGACGTCGAAGTCCACCTCGTCGTAGGCGAGATAGGGCATCGCGCGGCGAAGGTCCCAAGCCACGCCCGAGGCCCGCAGGATCGGCCCGGTGGCCGACATCGCTATGGCCAGCTCAGGCGAGATGATCCCGACGCCTTCGGTGCGGTGTTTGAAGATGGGCTGGCCGGTGAGCATCTCGTCGTACTCGTCGACGCGCCCGGGGATGGTCTCGACGATCGACATGACGTCGTCCTCCCACCCGTCGGGCAGGTCGGCCGCGACACCGCCGGGCCGGATGTAGTCATGGTTCATGCGAAGACCCGTCGCCTTCTCGAAGAACGACAGGATCATCTCGCGGTCGCGAAAGCCATAGATCATCATCGAGGTGGAAGCGAGGTCCATCCCATTGGTGGCCATCCACAGCACGTGCGAAGAGATGCGGTTGAGCTCGGTCATGAGCATCCGGACCCAAGTCGCCCTCGGTGGGATCTCGATACCGAGCAGTGCCTCGGTCGCCAGCGAGAAGACGAGCTCGTTGTGCAGGGGTGAGAGGTAGTCCATGCGCGTGACGTTCGTCGCGCCCTGAACGTAGGTGAGCTCCTCGCCGGTCTTCTCCATCCCCGTGTGCAGGTAGCCGATGATGGGCTTGGAGCGCAGCACCGTCTCGCCCTCGAGCTCCATCATGATGCGGAGCACGCCATGGGTCGACGGGTGTTGCGGGCCCATGTTGATGATCATCGTCTCGTCCTCGCCGAACTCGACGTCGATATCGCCCGGGTCGAGCAACGGTCCTTCTGGCAGGCGGAGCGAGCCCTCTTCGATCGCGAGCGCGACCGGGTCGGTCTCATCGCGCTCTTGCAGCTCCTGGAGACCTTCGGAGGTCTCCGCCTTGAGCTCCTCGCCGGTCAACGCGGGCCCGGCGCTTGCTTGAACTGCACCGGCACGCGCCCGACCGAGTAGTCCTTGCGCAGCGGGTGCCCCTCCCAGTCTTCCGGCATGAGAATCCGGGTGTGATCCGGATGCCCCTCGAAACACACCCCGTACAGGTCGAACGCCTCCCTCTCCATATTCTCGGTACCGGGGTACAGGTTGAACAGCGTTGGGACAACGGGGTCAGCGTCGGGGACCTGAACCCGGAGGCGGACCCTTCGATGGTGCTCGAGGGAGAGCAGGTTGACGACTATCTCGAAGCGCTCGGGCGTCACTCCTTCAGGAAGCCGCCGCCCAGGGTGGCGCAGGTAGTCGACGGCGCACAAGTCCGCGCACATCTCGAAACCGGCACCGCGGAGCGCTCCGGCCACTTCGAGGTAGCGCTCGCGCGTGACGTGGAGCACCTCCTGTCCGCCCGCGCGGATCGAGGAGGTCTCGCTCAAAGCGGCCAGCTCGGCCGCATTCGCGCCCACGGCCGTCATCAGCGGGGTGTTCCCAGGCGCACAGCTCCCGAAGGAGGTGCGACCCAGCCGGAGGGAACCGGCTCTGCCGCGAGGTCGATGCCGGCTCCCGTCTCACCGGGGCGCCGCTTGGTGAGCTCGCCCAGACGGATCTTCTCGTGCAGGGTCAAGATGGCGTGGATGAGCGTCTGGGGGTTCGGCGGGCATCCCGGGGCATACACGTCGACGGGGACGATCTGGTCGACACCTTGGACGATGGCGTAGTTGTTGAACATCCCCCCCGTCGAGGCGCACACGCCCATCGAGATGACCCACTTCGGCTCCACCATCTGGTCGTAGACCTGCCGCAGCACAGGAGCCATCTTCTGCGAGACGCGACCAGCGACGACCATGAGGTCGGCCTGGCGCGGCGAGCCACGGAACACCTCCATGCCGAAACGCGCCAGATCGAAGTCGGCGGCGCCGGCCGCCATCATCTCGATCGCGCAACATGCAAGGCCGAAGGTGGCCGGCCAGACGCTAGAGCGGCGCGCCCACTTGACAAGCTCCTCCAACGAGCCGGTAAGGAAGTTGTGGTTGAGGTCTTCGAGGCCCACAGTGCCTGCGACTCCCCTACGCTGCCTCGTCGCTCGACGGCCCGATATGCCGGACTGTCGACGACGAGGTTCGGACGGGCTCCGACTCGACCGGGCGGACCCGCTTGACGGGCCCCCAGTCGAGCGCTCCATTTGCCACGAGGTAGATGAACGGCACGAACACCGAAGCGGCGAACACCAGGATCTCGACCAGGCCGAACCGGCCCAGGCTCTGCGAGTCCACGGCCCAGGGGAACAGGAAGATGATCTCGATGTCCACGACCACGAAGGCCATCGCGATCAGATAGAAGCGCACGGGAAAGCGCCGTGCCGGCTCGTGGGTCGGTACGATGCCGCACTCGTACGGCGCCTCCTTGGCGGAGGTCGGCCGCTGGGGCGCGAGCAGCTTGGACGCGCCGAAAGACAGGCTCGCGAACGCGACCCCGAGCACGATCATGAAAAAAATTGGGAGGTAGCTGTCGAGGCTGCCCATAATGCTGGAGCTTTCTACCACGCCCGCTCGGGGCGAGCACATCGGGCGTCGCTCCTATCATCGTCGCATGACCGCAGCGAACGGCATCGCGGTGGAGCTGCAACCTCCCCGCCCTGACCGGTACGAATGTGACGTCCTGGTCGTAGGCGGCGGCCCGGGCGGCGCCTCGGCCGCGTACTGGCTCGCGAGCTGCGGCGTCGACGTGCTCGTAGTCGAGAAGAAGCACTACCCCCGGGAGAAGGCGTGCGGCGACGGCCTTACTCCGCGCTCTGTCCACCAGCTCGAGCAGATGGGGCTCGCCGCCGAGCTGGCACCGCACCACCGCTTCCGGGGCCTGCGTACGAATGCCTACGGACGCACGATCGCGATGGACTGGCCCGAGCACCCCGTCCTTCCTCCGTACGGCTATGTGATCACCCGGGCCGACCTCGACGGGCTCGTCGCCTCCCGTGCCGAGAAGGCGGGCGCGGTGCTCTGGCAGGGCGCCGAGGCCCTGGCGCCCCTGTCGGCCCCGGGCTCACCTGCGGCCGAGAGCAGTCCGGTGCCAGTAGCTGGTGGCCCGCTGCTGCGCCGGGCCGGCGGCGCCATCGTGAGCGACAGGGCACGCGCTAGCTTGACCGAGGTCCGGGCCCGCTATGTGATCGTGGCCGACGGATCGCTGTCGCGTTTCGGCCGGGCACTCGGGTCCGGGCGCAACCGGGACTGGCCGCAGGGCATGGCACTTCGCGGCTATTACCGCTCGCCACGCAGCGCTGAGTCCTACATCGACTCGTTCCTCGACATCCGTGACGCGAGCGGCAGGGTCGTGCCCGGCTACGGCTGGATCTTCCCGCTGGGGGACGGCCGCGTGAACGTCGGAGTGGGTCTCCTGTCCACCCAGGGCCGGGGCAAGCACGTCAACACCACCAAGCTCATGGAGGACTTCGTCGCACAGTTGCCGGCGTCGTGGTGCCTCGACCCGCGGACCTCCTGCGGCGCACCGGCCGGTGGCCGTCTGCCCATGGGTCTCGGTGTCGGCCCGCGCGTCGGCCCGGACTCCATCGTCATCGGCGATGCCGCGGGCCTCATCAACCCGTTCAACGGCGAAGGCATCGCATACGCGTACGAGACGGGCCGGCTGGCGGCGGCCGCCGTCTCGGACGCGCTCGCCGCGGGCGAGCCGGGGCTGCTGGTCGCCTACGAGCGATCCCTGCAGGACATATACGGCCTGTACTACCGGGTGGCCCGGGCGTTCATAGGCGTGCTCTCGCGGCCGGGCTTGATGCGGATCTGTGTCAACACCGGCATGTACAACCGCTCGGTCATGGGGTGGCTCTTGCGGATCATGGGGAACTTCCTGAGACCCGACGAGCTCGGGCCCGCCGAGGCCGTGTACAGGGCCGTTGTCGCGCTGGCTCGTCAGATCCCCGAAGGCTAGGCACCCACTCCCGAGGCGACCTCCAGAGCTGCGTCGGCGGCCGCCTCGACCGTGCGGTCGATGTCTTCACGCGAATGCGCCAGCGACACGAAGGCGATCTCATATGGGCTCGGAGCGAGCGCGACGCCCCGAGCGAGCATGGCCCTGAAGAACGGGGCGTAGAGCCCGGACCGAGCGGCGCGTGCCGCGCCCTGGTAATCGCGCACCGGTTCGTCGGAGAAGAAGACCGAGACCAAGGTGCCGAAGACCGGCACCTCGACGGGGAGCCCGCTTTGGCCGATGGCTTGGGCGAGCCCTTCGGCGAGCCGCCCGACGCTCTCCGCCAGCTGGGCGTAAGCCTCCTCGGGCAGGAGCTCGAGCACGGCGAGCCCGGCCGCGGTCGCAACCGGGTTTCCCGACAAGGTGCCCGCCTGGTAGACGGGCCCGATCGGGGCCAACTGTGACATGAGGTCGCGCCGGCCTCCGAGCGCGGCCAACGGCAGGCCTCCCCCGATCACCTTCCCGAAGCACCACAGGTCCGGCTGCACGCCGAGCACCCCGGTGGCGCCGGCGCGCCCGACACGAAAACCGGTGATCACCTCGTCGAAGATGAGCAGGGCCCCGGCGTGATCACAAGCTGCGCGCAGCCCTTCGAGATATCCCTCGACGGGAGCCACCAGCCCCATGTTCGCAGCCACCGGCTCGACGATGACGCACGCCACCGACTCGTCGATCTCGGGGACCTCGTTGTACGGCGCGACGATCGTGGCCGACACGGCACTCGCCGGCACGCCGGCCGAGTCCGGGAGCCCGAGAGTGGCCACACCGCTTCCGCCGCCTGCGAGAAGCGCGTCGCTGTGCCCGTGGTAACAACCGGCGAACTTCACGACCCGGTCCCGGCCGGTCGCGGCGCGAGCGAGCCGGATGACCGACATTGCGGCCTCGGTTCCCGATGACACGAAACGGACCTGGTCGCAACCGGGCACCGCCTCGGTGATCACCTCGGCGAGACGGACCTCCCCTTCGGTCGGGGCGCCGTAGGTCGTGCCGCGCGCCGCGGCCGCGGCGATCGCGTCGAGCACGGCCGGATGGGCGTGGCCCAGAATTGACGCTCCCCAGGACTGGACGTAGTCGAGCAGCCGCCGCCCGTCGACGTCCTCGACAAAGGCACCCTCGGCGCGGGCGACGAAGTAGGGCGACCCACCGACCGAGCCGAACGCCCGCACCGGCGAGTCGACACCTCCGGGGATCACCCGGCAGGCCTCGGCGAACAGCTCTGAGCTCCGCCTCCCGGCCGTGGCCCGGCTCCCGAGGCCGGCCTCAGCCACCGAGTACCTCGGCCACCTCGGCTGCGAAATAGGTGAGGATCACGTCCGCGCCGGCCCGTTTGATCGCTCCGAGATGTTCGAGCGCGACGGCCTGGCGGTCGATCCACCCGCGCTCGGCCGCGGCCACCACCATGGCGTACTCGCCGCTCACGTTGTAGGCGGCCACAGGAACATCGACGGCTGCCCGCACGGCGGCGATGACATCGAGGTATGCGAGCGCGGGCTTGACCATGACCAGGTCCGCGCCTTCCGCAATGTCGAGGCGCACCTCCTCGAGCGCCTCGCGCCGGTTCCTCGGATCCTGCTGGTAGCCCTTGCGGTCGCCGCCCCCCGCGATCGTCACGTCCACGGCGTCGCGGAACGGGCCGTAGAGCGCGGAAGCGTACTTCGCCGAGTAGGCGAGGATCCCGACGTCGTCGTGGCCGGAAGTGTCGAGCGCAGCCCGGATGGCAGCGACCTGGCCGTCCATCATCCCGCTCGGCGCCACGAGATGAGCGCCGGCCTCGGCCTGGGCGACGGCGACCTCGCCGTAACGCACGAGGGTGGCGTCGTTGTCGACCTCACCGCGATCGTTCAGGACCCCGCAGTGCCCGTGGTCGGTGTACTCGTCGAGGCAGAGATCGGCTATGAGGACCATCTCGTCACCGAGGTCGTCGCGCAGCTGTCTGAGCGCGATCTGGACGACGCCGTCGCGGTCCGATGCGCCCGATCCGACCGGGTCCTTGCAGGTTGGCACCCCGAACAGCACGAGCGCTCCGATCCCGAGCGACGCGAGCCTCTTTGCCTCGAGCACCAAAGAAGCGACGGTGTGCTGTGAGACTCCCGGCAGCGACGCGATCGGCACGGGAGCATCGATCGACTCGCGGACGAACAGGGGTGCCACGAGGTCGTCTATCCCCAATGAGGACTCGGCCACGAGGCGGCGCATCGCGGGGAGCCGACGCGACCGGCGCAATCTGCGAGCAGGAAAACCCATTTCGTCCAGCCTACCTCGGGCCACCCTGCGCGCCTTGGTGCTTGGCCCACTCGGCGAGAGCCCCCACAAGCCCGTCGACGGTGTGCACCGCCGCCACGACGTCCACGCGCAGGCCGGCCTTCATCGCCGTACGCGCCGTGACGGGACCTATGCACGCCACCACTGGAGGCATGCGCCCGGCACCGGCGAGCTCGAGGTAACCGGTCACTGTCGACGACGACGTGAACGTGATGGCATCGGCGTCGTCGAGGGCTCCGAAGCCACTTTCGTCGAACGTCGACACGACGGTCCGGTAGGCCTCGACCACCTCGACGCGCCAGCCCTTGGCACGCAAGCCGTCAGCCAGCACGTCGCGCGCCTCAGCGGCACATGGCAACAGAACCGGCGCCTCCCCGAGCCGCGCCGGGGCCGGGAACGCGTCAACGAGCGACTCGGCGACGAACCGCTCCGGAACGAGGTCGGCGGCGATGCCGTGCTCCGCGAGCGCAGCGGCCGTGCCCTCACCGATGGCGGCAACCTTGGCCCCGCCGAGCGCCGCGACGTCACCGAGGTGACGCCAGCACCGCTCCACGGCGTTGGCCGAAGTGAAGACGACCCATTCGAAGTCCTCGATCCCCGAGAGCGCCTGTTCGAGCGCAGCGCCTCCGTCGATCGGGTCCGCGATCTCGATCGCCGGGAGCTCCACCGGGCAAGCTCCGGCGTCGACGAGCAGCTCCACCAAGCTGGACGACTGTGCGCGGGCGCGGGTCACGATCACGCGCCATCCCGCCAGCGGACCTGCCACCGGCAGGCCTGTCACGGCACCCCGGACGTGCCGAAGAGGATCTCCGCGCCCCCGCACCGGTCGCGAATCTCGGCTGCCAGCGCCTGGCCCAGCTGCAACGGGTCCGGACCTCTCATCGCCCGCCGGAGCAGGACCAGCCCGTCCAAGCTCGCAATGAGGCCCTCCAGTTCCACCTCGCCGCCTGAGCCGATCACGGCGAGAGCGCCCGCAGGCAGCTCGCAGCCGCCGCCGAGCTCGCCCAAGAAGGCCCGCTCGGCATCGAGGCAGCGATGCGAGGCGGCATCGTCGATCGAGCGCGCCGCCTCGGTCGCCACCTCGTCACGCACCCGGCACTGGACCGCCAGCGCGCCCTGGCCCACCTGCGGAAGCATCGTCGAGGTCGGCAGGACCTCGGCAGCGAGCCCGGTGAGGCCAAGGCGTTCGAGTGCGGCGTAGGCCGTGACAACCGCCCCCGCGGCCGGCACTTTGCCAAGACGCGTGGCGATGTTGCCCCTCAACTCCACAAAACGCAGGTCCGGCCTCACCCACGCCAGCTGTGCCCGCCTTCTCGGAGCGCCGGTGGCGACGTGCGCTCCCGGGCCGAGATCGGCGAGCGCTCGCCCCACGAGCGCGTCCCTCGGATCGGCTCTCTTGGGCACGGCGACGATCGCGAGCTCGCCGGAGCTGCAACTGGAGTGGAGGTCCTTCGCGGAATGAACGGCAAGATCCGCGCGGCCATCGATCAGCGCTTGCTCGACTTCGGTCACGAAGGCGCCCTGGCCGCCGATCGCACCAATAGGACGGTCCTCGTGCAGGTCGCCGGTCGTCTCGACGACGACGAGCTCGATCGCGATCGGGGGGGTGGCGGCACTCGAAGCGGCCGTGGCGAGCGCGTCGGCCACGAGCTCGGCTTGTCGAAGCGCGAGCGGGCTGCCACGCGTCGCGACCCTTAGCGTCAGCACCTCGCGGCCTACAGGTCGAACAGGCTGCGCAAGGCCTCGGCGAGCCGTTCTCCGCGCGGTGAGCCGGCCGCGTCCTTGATCCGCACTGTCGGCTCGTGGAGGAGCTTGGCGACGGTGCGCTGGGTGACCGTTTCGACGATCTCACGAGCTTCGGGCCCGAGCGCCTCGAGCCGCGCCCGCTGGCGGTCGAGCTCGGCGCGACGAATCGTCTCGGCCCTCATCCGCAACGCGGCTACGACCGGGGCTGCCGACCTCGCCGCGTACGAGGCCCGGTAGCGCTCGAGCTCCTCGGTCAGAACCGCGCGAACGGCCGGGATCTCTCCGCGGCGCGTCGACATTCGAGCCTCCGCAAATCGCCGCACGTCCTCCACGTCCAGCAAACTGACTCCTTCGAGGTCGGCCACGGCGGGGTCGACGTCACGGGGCACGGCGACGTCGACCACCAGCAGGGGCCGGTCGGGGCGCGACCGCATCGTGCGCCTGACGCGGGCCACATCGAGCACCACGTCGGGCGCCGCCGTCGAGGTCAGCACCAGGTCAGCCCGTGCGAGCTCCTCGTCCAACTTCGAAAGGCCCACCGCCTTCGCACCCGACTGCTCCGCCACGGCGGCTGCCCGCTCGGCGGAACGGTTCGCTACCACGACGCGGGCCGGGCCCACCGGCTGGGCGAGCGCCTTGGAGAACCCGGCTCCCATCTCCCCCGCACCGATGACGAGAACCGACCGACCGGCCAGCCCGCCTTCGAGGTGGTCGGCCGCGAGCGCGACAGCCGCGTGAGCAAGCGACGTCGTACCCTGCGCGATGGCGGTCTCGGTGCGGACGCGCTTTCCGGCCTCGACCGCATGACGGAACAGCGGCCCGAGCACGCGGCCGGCCGCATGCTCCTGCCGGGCCAGCTCGGCGGCAGTGCGCACCTGGCGGAGGATCTCGCCCTCACCGAGGACCGGGGAGTCGATGCCGGCCGCCACCTCGAACAGATGCGAGACGGCCGCGTCATCTATCCAGCAGGAAAGAAGCTCCGACAGCGGCGGCGAGTCGGTGCCCATGGCGCTCGAACAGGACCGGAAGAAGCGCTCGATGTCGGCAAGGCCGTCGTGGAAGCGCTCGACGACTGCGTAGACCTCGGTACGCAGGCAGGTGGAGAGAACGACCGCTTCGGACACGTGCTCACTGTCACAAAGCACCTGGAGTGCCTTCGGCAGGTCGCGCTCTGATACGGCGCTCTGCTCGAAGATGTCGAGCGACACGTCCCGTTCGTTGATCCCCACGGCAACGACCGCCACGGCGCGGTTACCTCGTTTCTCTCGGGCGACAGCCTACGGCCGTCACAGCCCCGATAGAGACGCGTCCTCCGCTTCGGCGGTGACTTCCGGGTGCGCCACGTAGAACGCGAGCACTTGCAGCTCGACGGAGAAGTCGACCTGGCGTAGCTGCACCGAGTGCGGCACCGTCAAGATCGCCGGGGCGAAGTTCAAGATCGCCCCTACACCGGCCTCCACCAACCAGTTGCACACGTCCTGGGCGGCGCTGGCCGGGGAGGCGATGACGCCGATCGACCGGCTGATGCCTGCGACGATCGCCGGCAGGTCCGAGACGTGGCGGATCGGCAGCCCGACGATCTCCTTGCCGATCTTGTCGGGATCGATGTCGAAGAGCGCGACCGCACGGAAGTTCTGGGTCGAGAACCTCTGCGAGCGCGCGAGGGCATGCCCGAGGTTGCCCATGCCAACGATGACAACCTGCCACTCCTGATCGAGGCCGAGCTCGCGCCGGACCTGGCCGAGGAGGAAATTGACGTCATAGCCAGTGCCCGGCGTGCCGTAGGTCCCGAGGTGCGACAGGTCCTTGCGCACTTTGGCCGCGTTGACGCCCGCCGCCTCTGCCAGCTCCGCCGACGAGACAGTCTGGACGCCGCCGGCCGAGAGTGTGAGCAGGGCGCGCTGATATACGGGGAGCCGCACGACGGTGGGCTCTGGAATCCGACGAACGAAGTGGTCGGCCATCGCGGCTGATGGTAACGACTTCGTGCTCTCGCTCACAAACCGCACCCTCTCGGGGGCGGCTTCGGCTCAGCCGGCTTCTGTGAAACGCTCCGCGAGGTAGCGGTCGACGTCCTCGTCACGCAGCCTGTACGACTTGCCGACACGCACTGCCGGCAGCTGTCCCGAGCTGATGAGTCGGTAAACAGTCATGTTCGAGACCCGCAATGCCCGGGCCACTTCGGCGACCGTGGAGAACCTTGCCTTGGCGTATTCGATAGTTGACAGATGCATCACCCCTCTCCGCCAGTCACGAATGTACGCCAATGTGGCTGAAGTGCAAAGTGGGAGAGTCCCTGAGTGCCGGGATCGGGTCAGGTTCGACCCTGCGCCGGCCATCGGGTCACTCGGTACGACCGAGCTCCCGAGACCGGATCGAGGCGGCGGCTACCGCCTCGAGGACAGCGGAGCGGAAGCCGTGAGCTTCAAGTACGCGCAAACCAGCGGCCGTCGTGCCGCCTGGAGAGGTGACGGCAGCTCGCAGGACCTCCGGCGAGTCACCGGACTCGGCGAGCAGACGAGCCGACCCGAGCAGTGTCTGCACGGCGAACAGGCGGCTCACTTCCCGGTCGAGGCCCTCGCTGACACCGGCATCGACGAGCGCCTCTGCCAACAAGAAGACGTAGGCAGGTCCCGAGCCTGAAAGCCCGGTCACGGAGTCGAGCTGGTACTCGGGAAGGCGTGCGACGACCCCGAGCGAGGACAGCACCCCCTCCGCCCAGGTGAAGTCGTCCTCGGTGACAGAAGTGCCACCCGCGAGCGCTGAGGCGCCGGCACCGAGCACTGCCGGGGTGTTGGGCATGGCCCTGAGAACTACGACGCCGCGTCCAAGCCAGGTCTCGAGCTGGGCGATCGTGACGCCCGCCGCGATGGAGACCACGCGGCGACAGCCCGATCCCGCGATGGTCCTGCACCCGGCCTGAGCGTCGGCAGGCTTGACTGCCAAGACGGCGGACTCCGCGGCGACTCCGGTCTCGGCGACGAGGACTCCCGGAAAGCGCCTCACGAGATCGGCGCGGGCCGAGGCCAACGGCTCAACGACGGCCAGCTCGCCCGAGGTGGCCCAGCTCGACCGGATCAGACCGCCGAGGAGCGCGTGGCCCATCTTGCCGCCGCCGACGACCATGAGACGTGTCACGGCGGTGAGCTCAACACTCGACCAGCGACCGCGAAGTGAGGTCGTCGTACAGGCGGCGGAGCCGGCCTGCAGTGATCGACCAGCTGTAACCGGCCGCCATCGATGCACCGCACGCACCGAGCTCAGCCTGTAGCAGGGGGTCGGCGCAAATGTCCGCGGCAAACTTGGCGTAGGCCCCCGCGTCCCCGTTCTCGACCAGGTAACCGGTCCGCCCGTGCTGGACGAGCGTCGTCAAGCCCCCGACCGCCGCCGCCACTACCGGGGTACCGCAAGCCGCGGCCTCGAGAGCGACGAGCCCGAACGATTCCGAACGCGAAGGCACCAGGCAACAGTCTGCCGCCCTGTAGTACGTCGAGAGCAGCTCATGCGGCTGAGGTGCCACGAAGCGCACCCGCCCGACATGACCGAGCGCCCGGACCATCGCGTGAAGCGTCGCGACCTCCGCCTCACCCCTTGGGCCACTCGGACCACCGACGACAACGAGCTGGGCGTTCGGGACGGACTGCACGAGGAGATCGAAGGCCTCGAGCGCCACTTCAGCGCCCTTCAGGGGCTGAATCCGCCCTACGAACAACAGGAGGGGACCTTCGCCGGAAAGGCCCAGCGCGCGTCTCGCATGTGCGCGGTCACCGGGCGAGAAGAACGCATGGTCGACCCCGAGCGGGACGACCTCGACCCGTTCCCGGTCTGCCCCATAGAGCTCCACGAGCTGGTCGACCTCGACCGAGCACGAGGCGAGCAAAGCGTCCGAGCAACCGATGATCTCCGACTCGGCTCGCGCCCGCCGGCCCGGTTCCGCGCTCTCGACCTCTTCCGGGCTCGCTTCAGCCTTTACTCGGTCCAGAGTGTGGAACGTCGACACGAGCGGCAAACCGAGGCGGTGCTTGATCGCATGGCCGGCCAGACCCGACAACCAGTAGTTGGCATGGATGGCATCTGCGGGCACTTCACCGGCGCCGGGCATCGTGTGAGACGGACCGGTCATCCGGTCGATGACGGATTCGGTGAACTCCTCCACGTGGTCTTGAAGTGTCTCCTTGGCGACTGGGGCCGGAGGGCCGGCTGCCACGTGGTGCACGGCAAAGCCTGGCTCGATCGCGACGACGTCGGGAAGGTCTTTGGACCAGCGCCGTGTGTAGACGTCGCAGATGACGCCTCCTCGGGCAAGCGCCGACGAGAGCTCACGGACATAGACGTTCATCCCGCCGCCGTCCCCTGTGCCGGGCTGGGCCAGAGGCGACGTGTGCATGGAGAGCACGGCCAGCTTGCGCATCGAGTGCAGCCTAATGAGGAAGTCTCGGCGTCAGGTCCTTGGCTCTTCTCGCTCGGTCTCGTACAGGCCGTTCTCGCGGCGGAACGACAAGTAGATCCGCACGAGTGCCTGCCGCTGCTCCTCGACAAGGTAGGGATCCATGAGGATGTGCCGCACGACGTCGTCGTCACGGCGCTCGTCCTCGAGAATCCCGGCTCTCACATAGAGCGTCTCCGCGGAGATCCGTAGAGCCTTCGCGATCTGCTGCAGGATCTCAGCCGACGGCTTGCGCAACCCCCGCTCGATCTGGCTCAGGTAGGGGTTCGAGATGCCGGCGATCTCGGACAGTCTCCGGAGCGACAACCTGGCGGTGTTCCGCTGCTGCCGGATGAACTCGCCGAGGTCCGCCCAGCGGTCGGACGAGTCGCTTGGGGTCATCCGGCCCTCACTTGAGCAGGGTGTCCGCGTCCGCCGCTCCGACCTTGTACCGTTCGACGATCGCCGACTGGAGTTGGTCAATCTGATCGTGCAGCGTTCTGCGCCTTGTGGAGACGCTGGTCTCGGCGGACCTGAGCAGCCCGGCAAGTGAGCGGAGCTCCTCGTCGCCGAATGCCCCCAGGTTGGCGCCGGGCAGCAGCGGTTGGCGCGTGTCGTCACCCTTCAGCTCAGCGGCGAGAACCTCGACGACGAGGTCCTCGAGCGCGAGCTCCGACTGCTCGGTCCAGCCCTCGGCAACCCCGGCCATCGTGAGGCGGGGCTCGTGAGCGTGCTCTTGCGCCGGTGGGTTGGCACTGGTTCCAGCCAGGATCGTCGGCAAGTCCTCGAGGAGGCGCCCCGTGTCACCTCGCACGCCTCTGCCGCGCGCCTCGAGCTCCGCCGCGACAATGTCGAGCTCACCCTGGAGCAATCGCCGGACATAGGAGAGCGCGACTTCCGCGCGCTGGCACGCATCCCGGCGAATCCTGAGCTCGCCCACGGGAACCGATTCCAAATCGCTGGTCAGCTCAGGCTCCAGCAACCGGTCAATATCCTTCTGGTGCAGGGCCATCTTGAACGAGCGTACCGCTGCTCGAGCCGGACTGCCGGAGAAACCCGGCCCGGGCAGGTGGGAAGTAGCGGTACACGACTTTGCCGATGAGGCGAGAAGGCTCCACGAGCCCGAACGCTCGGCTGTCACGGCTGGCGGCTTGGTTGTCGCCGCGCACCTCGAGACCGGCCGGGAGAACTGCCACGACCCTCTTCACGAGCAACCTCTCGGGCTCGGCCGGGTCGTGCAGGGCGACGAGGTCACCGACCAGAGGACTGCCCGCGCGCACAACGACCAGCCGATCGCCGTGGGCAAGTGTCGGCATCATGCTCGTGCCCTCGACCTGCACGCGCCGAAATCGCGTCCGTTCCGCCGCGACCAACGCGAGCACCGAGGCACCGAGCGCGGCGCACAAGCTCAGCTTCGAAAGCACACGACCGCTGGGCCGCCGCCTACCTGCCCGATCATTCCGGGGCCGGAGATAAGGTGAGCGATTCCTAGCCACCGATGACCAACCAAGGAGCTGAAGCATGCACCTGACCTCGCGTTTGCTCACCCTGCTCGACCGCCTGAGCAGCCCGGTGACCGTCCACGCCCACTGTGACCTGCCGTGTGGCGTCTATGACCCCGCTCAGGCGCGGATCGAAGCCGACTCCGTCAAGGCCTGCATGGAGAAGTTCAACGCCTCGGACGACGAGGTCTTCAAGCACCGGGCCATCTTGATCAAAGAGGAACGCGCTGACCTCGTCAAGCACCACCTCTGGGTGCTCTGGACGGACTACTTCAAGCCCGACCATCTCGCGAAGTACCCCGAGCTCCACAGCCTGTTCTGGACAGCCACCAAGACCGCCGGCGAAGCCAAGAAGACCACCGACGTCGCCGTCGGCCAGAAGTTGCTCGACCAGATCGCCGAGATCGACCGCATCTTCTGGGAGACCAAGAAGGGCTGAGCGGCGCTCGGCAAGGTACCCGCGAGAAGTCCCGCTGCTCATCCGCCTGACACGGGCGGCAGCACCGCGACCTCGTCGCTGTCGCCCACTGGCAGATCGCGGCTCGCCGGCTCGCCGTTCAGCCAGATCGCGCTGAAGGTGATGATGGCGGCAAACCGTGTCCCGTAACGCTCGACGGCCGCGTCAAGCACCTCACCAACTGTGACACCGTCGATCCTGGCCTCGCTGGTGCCGGCACAGTCGCGTGCCTGAGCGAACAAGCGAAGTCTTGCCAAACCCTCAGATCCCAGCCGAGGTGCCCGGCGTGACCGGCGCCAGCGCGTGATCCGCGCAGCGCCTCGTCACTGGTGACCGTGCGAGCCGGTCTTCGCCGATCGCCCGGCCGCACGCCTCGCAGATGGCGTAAGTCCCCTCGTCCAGTCGCCGCAGGGCCCGTTCGACATCCTCGAGCTCGCCCTCGGCGTGGTCGAGCACCCGGAGATCGCCTGGGTCTCCCGTGTCCACGTTCACGATGGTACCGGGGGGCGGCACTCGCCGGGGGGAGGCGTGGGAGGCACTCGTGAGCTCAATCCTCGTCGAGCCACCTGCGAGTTGCACCCACGACTTCCAGACCCGGCCGCGACCAGATGAAGCGCTCCACAGCGTCGAGGGTCTCGACGACGACCCGCACGGAGGCCGCGGCTGCGGCCACCTCGACGACCGAACGCTGGTACAGGTCCTGGTAGTCCGTTTCGGCTACGGCCACGGCGAAACGTGAGCGGGCACCATCTACGACCGGGCGGAGAAGGGCACGTTTCTCCTTGAGAGAGTGGCAAGCGGGAAAATGGAGCTCGACGATCAGTGCACCGATCACCGACCAAGCATGCCCGAGCCGCGGCACCGACAAGGACCACGACCCACCGCCTGGCGCCTTTGCCTCGCGCCCGCGATCTCCGCCCTGCACGCCTTGGCAGTAGCATCCTGGCCCGAGAAGGCATCATCCGCCGCGCCAGTCGCGTTACCAACGAGGAGAGCACGCCGCAATGGCACAAAGTGGCAACCGACCCCCGCGGAGCCAGCCCACGAAGGGTGGAGGCAACTCGCCGGGCAAGACCGGCCCCGCCGGCGGCAACGGGCACGACGAGTCCGCCGCTGAGCGGGCGCGCGATCGCCTGGCGCAGCGGAACATCTCCGGTCAGAAGCGCCAGACCGCCTCGCAGCGGGCGCGCTCTGCCGCGCCGTCCACTCGACGGACAAAGGCGCAGGCGGCAGCCGCTCAAAGAGCAAGGGAGGGCGGGCCCGCCTCGCGGCGTGGATCGGCCAAAGGAGCCCCGAAACGCTCCACCGCCATGACGGCGGGGATCTTCGGCACCGTGTTCGTAGTGCTCGCGATCCTGGTCATCGTCCTCGTGTCGGTCACCGGGAAGACTTCGACCAGTGGCAAGGGGTTCGGCATGAAGCCCGCGCCGGCAAGCGTCGTCAACGCGATCACTCACGTGTCGTCGTCGGCCTTTGCCGAAGCCGGGTCCACGATCACCTCATCCGGGCCCTACACAGCTTCGATCACGGCCCTCAAGAGCCAGCCCTCACTGAGCAGCGACGGCAAGCCGCTGATCGCCTATGTGGGGTCCAACTGGTGCCCGTACTGCGCAGCGAGCCGCTGGCCACTCGCCGTCGCCCTCTCCCGCTTCGGCACTTTCAAAGATCTCCGCATAACCGCCTCGGGGACAGCCACGGGCGAGAGCTATCCGGGCACGCCCACCCTGAGCTTCTACGGATCGACCTACACGAGCCCCTACGTCTCTTTCCTGGCCACCGAGCAGTGCACCGACATCGTTGCGTCCGGCACCTCAAGGGCGACACAGGAGTGCAGCGGCTACGAGCCGTTGCAGACGTTGTCGCCAATGGCCCACAAGATCTTCTTCAAGTACAACTTCCCGCCTTACGTCGCCTCGACCAACGAGGGCGGGATCCCGTTCGTGGACTTTGGCAACAAGTTCATGGAAGACGGCGCGTTCATGGATCCGTCCATCCTCGCTGGCTTCACTCACGTGCAGGTCGCGCAGAGCCTCGGCAACCCCGTAGCCTCGCCGGCGCAGCCGATCCTCGTCACGGCCAACTTCTACACGGCCGCGATCTGCAAGCTCACCGACAACAAGCCGGGCTCGGTCTGCAAGATGCCGGTCGTCGAGCAGGCAGCCAAACAACTGAAGCTGTGAGTCACCAAGACGCCTCGCGGCGGGCACGCCCGGGCTCGCCGGCGACTCCACGGCCAAAGTCTCAGCCGGTGGCCGCGAACCGCCTCCGGGCCGGCGACGTCCTTCAGGGCCGGCCTTGGCAACCGTTGGCCATCGGCGGCATCTGCCTTGCGGGGATCGCCATCTCGATCTACCTCCTGATCGTGCACTACGAGCCCGGTGCGCTCATCTGCTCCAACACCGGCGTCGTGAACTGCTCCAAGGTGCTCACCAGCTCGTCGTCTGTCATGTTCGACATCCCCGTGCCTATCTTCGGGCTCCTTTTCTTCGTCGGGATGGGCCTGATCTGCCTTCCCGTCGCGTGGCGCTTTGATGCCGCCTGGCTCGCCTGGGGAAGGATTGCTGGCGCCGTCGCCGGGATTGGGATGGTGATCTACCTGGTCGCCCAGGAAGCACTCGTGCTGCACACGATCTGCCTGTGGTGCACGGGCGTCCACGTGCTCACGTTCGCGATGTTCCTGATCATCATCACCGGCTGGGAGGACACCGGCTACGCTCAGTCGCGCTACGAAGACTGACCAGCGTGCTCAGGGGCGTTGGGCCGATGCCTGGCGCGCGAGTGCCACGGCCGTGCCTCAGGTCGTGGCCTCTTTCATCGACCGGGGGAAGCCAACAGCGTGGAAGCTCACCGCCCCCGCCGGTGTCAGCCAGCTCATCAGCTTGAACGCGAGCTCGCCAGCACGCACCGCGGGGTCCTCCGACAGCAATGAACGCGCCTCCTCGACTCCCGTGGAGAAGATCATGACCCCCCGGAGCACGGGGTCGTCCTGGTCTTCGAACGGGCCGGCTGCAACTAGGCGGCCCGAGCGCCCGAGACTCGCTAGATACGCGAGATGCTCATCTTGGATCGCCGCGGCTTGCTTGTCGTCCAGTGCCGGCGCCTCAGCCGGGCGGAGGTAGAGGCCAAAAGTGAAACGGTCGAAGTCCATGCTCCAAGCTAAGCCCATCTGGACCGGCTGCCGATGAAAGGAAACGTGGCCAGTCTCGTGCCCGTGGAGTCCATAGGAGTCGGCATCGTCGCGGCGGTCGTCTTCTTCGCCTGGGGCTGGGCGCGGGCGGCACGATTCCGCTCCGAGCGTGGCAAGCCCCCTTGGGCCATACCGCCGACGGTGTGGGGCGCCATCCACGTCGTGCTGTTGCCGATTGGCTGGCTCATGTACTGGGCGGCATCGCGAACCACGAGGGTCGCGGACTTCTCACTCACCCATCGGTCGAACACCACGATCGCCGACACGGCCGAAGACCGCGAGAAGCTCCGGAGGATCCACTTCGAGCTGCCTCTCTTGCGCCCGCCGGAGCAGAATTCCCGCGGCTGGCACCCCGATCCTTTGCACCAGCGGGGCTTCCGTTTCTTCGACGGTCAGCGCTGGACGCGCGATGTCACCGACGATCCCGCACGAAAAGCGGCCGAGGCGGTAGGAGACGCGCGCGCTGATCTCCGGCGGCGTCTTCGAGCGTTGCCCCCGCCCCCGGACTTGGCCCCGTCGTGGCACGTCGACCCACTCGGCAAGGGTCACTACCGTTATTTCGACGGTTGGGCATGGACCGACAAGGTTCACGGGGCCCGTTCGTCCTGATCCTCGCTCCGGGGGGAGGGCTCGAACCTCCAACATCCGGCTCCAAAGGCCGACGTTCTGCCGATTGAACTACCCCGGAAGGAATCCCTCGCTCGCATGTTTACAACAGTAAGGGTCCCGTATTCGCCCCATCGGGTCCTGCATGGCGACCGGCGCGCCGCTCGAGCGCCGGCCCGGGAGGCGCGGACTGCGCCCGCCGATGGGCGGGGCCGGCCCAAGTTCGGCTAGCGTTCAGCCAGCCATGGGATCACTCATCAAGAAGCGCCGCAAGCGAATGCGCAAGAAGAAGCACAAGAAGATGTTGAAGCGCACCCGCTGGCAGCGACGCGCGGCCGGCAAGTAGCTCTGCTCGGGAGTCGCCCGGCAAAGCGCATTCCCGTTTCATCGCCAGGCTGCCGGCAGGGTTGCGAGGCCCTCGTCACCAGTGAGCAGTGCTCGCCGCAGCGACAACGAGGGCTTGCGCGTGCTCAGCCCGCACCGCGCCTTGGAGCTCAACCACGAGGTGCGAGGCCATCTCTGGGTCCCGCTCGAGGTACCACGTGCCCCCGCTTCCCGCAAGCCGCGGCCGAGCGCCCGCGACCGACGAGATCAGGTCTCGCCACCAGGCCAAGCGTGGCTCGACAACGACGGCTGCGGGCTCGAGGTCGTTCCCGTGCTCGCCGCTTGGACCACCGAGCGCGTCCCAGGCCCGGTAGACATCGGGAGTCGCCACGGTCAACGCAGGTGTCACGAGCACTGCCGTGAAGTCCTCGAAACCAAGCGGCTCGACCGACTCCCCGATCCCGCTCACGAGCGCCCTCCCGCCCACGACGCAAAACGGCACGTCTGCGCCCAACCCCGCTGCAACCGCCGGATCGAGAGCTCCCGCCCAGCGGAGCACCGCCGCCGCATCCGAGGATCCGCCTCCGAGGCCTGCGCCGGCTGGGACGCGCTTTCGCAGCCGCACCCGGGCACGCCGGCCAACGGTGGCCAGTGCCCGGACGACGAGGTTCTCCGAGCCCAGCGGGACGGCGCACGGCACCGGATCAGCGGCAACACCCCCTCGCCCGGCCGACAAGGAGCCGTCACCCAGGACCCAGGCCACTTCGTCGACGACCTCGAGACCATCGGCGCCATCTTCGATCTCGAGCTCGTCTGCGAGATCGATCGTCGCCATCTCGGCCGCGAGCAGGTGGTAGCCGTCGTGGCGGACTCCCACGACCCGCAACGCGCGGGTCAGCTTGGCCGGTGCCCGTACGTGATCGATCGGCGGCATGCGACCAGCTTGCCCCACTCCTCGATGCCGAGCTCTTCAGCCCGGCAACGGGCATCGACCCCGGCTGCCTCAAAGGTGGCCTCGTCGACCAGTCCTTCGAGGGAACGACGGAGCATCTTCCTCCGCCCGCCGAAGCCGGCCCGGAGGAGAAGGTCGATCTCCGCGTAGCTCGCCACAACGGGGTCGACCGCCGGAGAGTCGCGGCGCACGAGCTCCACGAGGACCGACTCGACATTGGGACGGGGCAGGAACACCTCCGGCGAAACGCGTCCGACGAGCTCCGCGGTCGCGAAGTAGTCGACCCTCACCGACACGGCGCCGAAGCTCTTCGCGCCTGGCACCGCGACGAGACGTTCGCCTGCCTCTCGCTGGACCATCACGAGCATGCGGCCGATGGCAGGCACGTCACGGAGAAGGTCGAGAACGAGCGGAGTCGCCACGCTGTAGGGCAGGTTGGCCACAAGCACCCAGCGTGGCGCTGTCACGAGCAATCCGGTCCAGTCGCACGACATCGCGTCCGCCTCGACCACCGACACCCCGAGCGGCTCCGCCATCTCCCGAAGGACCGGGATGATGCCCCTGTCCACCTCGACTGCCGTCACGACTGCGCCTGTCGCGGCGAGCGCGACAGTCAAAGAGCCGAGCCCGGCGCCGATCTCGACGACGTGATCTCCGGGACCGACCCGTGCAAGCCGGGCGATGCGTTCGACGGTGTTCGGGTCGGTGACGAAGTGCTGGCCGAGCGCCTTCGAGGGGTGAAGGCCATGTTGGTGGAGGAGGCGAGCAACCTCGCCGCGGCCAGGCGGGCGCCGGAACGGGACGGCCGGAGCGCCACTTGAGGGCTCGACGATCTCAGACTCCGAGCCCGAAGGCCTTCTCGGCGTTCATCCAGCTGATCGCAGCCAAGACTTCGGGCTCGAAGCCCTTCAACTGTCCTACCGCGTTCCCGACGACCGTGACGTTGCTCGGACTGTTGCGACGCCCGCGATGCGGCACCGGCGTGAGGAAAGGCGAGTCGGTCTCGATCAGGAGGCTGTCAAGCGGGCAATGTGTGACGACTTGGCGCAGCTCGACGGCGTTGGCGAAAGTCACGATCCCGCTGAAAGACAGTAGGCCGCCGATCCGAAGACATCGCCTCGCTTCCGCCTCGCCGCCTGTGAAGCAGTGGAAGATAGTCCTCTCGGGCACTCCCTCGTGCTCGAGGATCGAGAACGTGTCGTCCCACGCCTCTCGTGTGTGGATGACGAGCGCGAGGTTGTGGCGATTCGCCAGGCCAACCTGAGCGGCAAAGACATCGCGCTGGACATCTCGCGGTGAGTTGTCGTAGTGGTAGTCGAGCCCGCACTCGCCGATGGCCACGACACGGGACCGACGCAAGCCCTCGCCCGCGGACAGCTCGTCGAGGAACTCGATCACCGAGCCCAGCCCGGCCCTGGCGTCGTGCGGGTGCAGCCCGACCGTTGCCCATACCTCGGCGTCGCGCGCGCCCGGGACTTGTGCGTAACCCGTCGATTGAGCCGGAGCCCGCCCCGAAAGCTCTTTCGCCAGCATCACGGCCCGGCGAGACGATGCAACGTCGGTTCCGACGCACACCACGCGCCCCACTCGCGCGGCGCGGGCCAGCGCGAGGGTCGCGGCCGGATCGGGCTCATCTTGCAGATGGCAGTGGCTGTCGGTCCAGATGGCCGTCGCCTGCGAAGCCTTGACAGGGTATGCCGGTGAGAACGAGGCCTCGGCAACGGGCCCGGGCCCGGCCGGTGCGCTCGTCTCGCGCTGTGCCCGCCGGGCGGTTCCGCGCCGGCGACGCAGCCACGAGCCCTCGTGTTGGTCCCCCTGCCCGGTCTGGTCGCTCGAATCGTCCACGTTGCCTCTTTCGTTCAACTCTCAACGGTACGCCGCGGGAACAGCGGCGCACCCTTTATGACGATGAGGTTCCCCGGGTAGCCCCCCCACCCGAGGCTGCCGTTCTCCCCGGCCGCGCCCGGCTCGTCGGGCCGGCCCGTGAGCCCGATCCGCGCCCAGATCTCGGCTGCCGCGCCCGGCATCACGGGTGACACGAGCACGGCCACGATCCGCAGCGCCTCGAGAGCGTCCCCAAGAGCGGCATCGAGGGCCGGACCGGGCGGCAGCTTCCACGGCTCTGCGCTCTCGAGCTCCGAGTTCGCGGCACGAACGAGGCGCCACGTGGCCTCGAGAGCTTCGTGAGCAGCAAAGCGTTGCCAGGCGTCCCGGCATGCCGCCACCACCTCCGCCGCGACTTCGCTCAGCCGGACACCGGGCGCGGCAGGTTGCGGGGCCGGACCGATCCCTCCGCACTTGCTCCCAACGACCGCCGCGACCCTGGCGAGCAGATTGCCGAGATTGTTCGCAAGGTCGGAGTTGTACCTCGCGATCAGGCCTTCGTAGGTGAAGTCCCCGTCGGAGCCCAGCACGACGTCGCGAACGAGGTGGTAGCGGAGCGCGTCGACCCCGATGTCGGTGGCGAGCTCCACGGGGTCGACCTGGTTCAGCCGCGTCTTGGACATCTTCTCGCCGCCCACGAGCAGCCATCCGTGAACGATGTAGTGGGCTGGTGGGTCGATGCCCGCGGCGAGGCACATCGCCGGCCACCAGACGCAGTGAAATCGGATGATGTCCTTGCCGAGCAGATGGTGAGCCGCCGGCCACCACTTCGCGAAGCGGTCGGGGTCTTCGCCGTAGCCGATGGCGGTGATGTAGTTGACCAGGGCGTCGTACCAGACGTAGAAGACGTGCGCGCCGTCCCACGGAACGCGCACGCCCCAGTCGATCGAGGTCCTGGTGATCGAGATGTCCTGGAGCCCGCCTTTGATGATCCCGAGCGCTTCGTTGCGCCTGGAGTCGGGAAAGATCGCGTGCGGATGGCTCTCGTACCAATCGAGCAACGACTGCTCGAAGCGGGACAACTCGAAGAACCAGTTCTCCTCGGTCAGCCATTCCACCGGTCGCTCGTGCACGGGGCAAACGCGACCCTCGAGCAGATCGCTCTCTGGGTAGTACGCCTCGCAAGACACGCAGTACCAGCCCTCGTACAGCCCCTTGTGCATGTAGCCGTTGTCGTGGATCGCCTGCATGAACCTCTGAACGCTCAGGTGGTGACGGTGCTCTGTCGTACGGATGAAGTCGTCGTTCGAGACATCGAGGGCGGCCCAGGAGGCGATGTAACGACGGCTCGTCTGATCGACCCACTCCTGGGGCGTGAGCCCCTGTTCCTCCGCCGCTCGAGCGTTCTTGAGCCCGTGCTCGTCGGTGCCGGTGAGGAACCAGGAGTCGTCGCCGATCAACCGGTGCCAGCGCGCGAGCACGTCGGCGTTCACAGTCGAGTACGCCGTGCCGAGATGGGGGGCGTCGTTGACGTAGTAGATGGGTGTCGTCAGGAAGAAGCGCTCAGGCACCCTCTCAAACTACTGGCCGTTGCGAGCGAGCGAAGTCTCGTACGCGAACCTCTTCGACACGCCGAGGTCCGCGGCCACCTCGGCTGCCGCCTGCCGGCGGCTGGCGCCGGCGGACATACGGCTCGCGACTGCGCTCTGGATCTCACCCGCGCTCGGCGATGACCGCTCCGGCGCCGGCGCGGCCGCTACGACTAGCACATGCTCACCTCGTGCCGCGCTCGCCGCGCTTCGCTCGCACGCCGCGGCGAGCGTCCCGCGCCATGTCTCCTCGAAAAGCTTCGTCAGCTCCCGGCATACCGCAACCTTCCGGTCGCCTCCACAGCATTTCGCAAGATCCTGCAGCGTCGAGCTGATCCGCTGCGGCGACTCGTATATCACGCTCGTATGCGACGCCGCTGCGATCTCGCCCAGCCGCTTTGCGCGCTCGGTCCCTCGTCTCGGCAGGAAGCCTTCGAATCTCCAGCGTGCGGTCCCGAGCCCGGCGACCACGAGGGCGCTCACAGCCGCCGATGGTCCCGGCACGGTCGTGACCTTGTGACCAGCGGCGATCGCCGCAGAGATCACCATCTCGCCCGGATCGGACACCGCCGGCGTGCCGGCATCGCTCACGAGCGCGACCCGCTCACCCCGCTCGAGCATCTCGAGCACCTCTGCGACCCGCTCACGCTCGTTGTGCACGTGCACCGAGAGCAGGCGGGAGGTTCTCAAGCCCAGGCGGGAAAGTAGCTGCCCGGTGTGGCGTGTGTCCTCGCAGCACACGACATCCGCCTCCTGCAGCGTGGCGGCAGCCCGTGGCGAGAGGTCACCGATGTTGCCGATCGGGGTCGCGACGATTACCAGCTCGCCGGGGTGCTGGTCCCCCCCGGTCACCCCTTGATCTCCAGGGCGTCGCCTGGGACGAGCTTCCATCGCTCGAAGGCGCCGGCCTCCGCCTCGAGCACCGCTCGACCGCCCCGGCGCGGAAGTGCGACCCGGTACGGAGGCACGGTGGTGGTGCCGATCACGCGAAGGTCATGGGTCAAGAACGCGACATCGATGGCGAACCGCATCCCGATCGTGTGCACCGACCTCGTGTGGCGCAGCAACAGGGCCCCCTCGAAGCGCCTCTTGCCCAGCAGGCCACGCGATCTGGCGGCGAGCGACGAAGCGACCTCGACACTCGCGAGCACCTCGCCGTCACGCAGCAGCCATGCCATGTAACCGTCCCCGTCGCTCCCTGGAACAAGGAAGATGCCCAACGCTACCGAACAGCCGGCTGCCCGTGGGAAAAAGCGCCAGCTTGGAAGCCACTACAATGTCCCGCTTGTGTCCAAACGAACTGTGAAGCGGAAGCTCCGCAAGAAGAAGAAGGCCAACCACGGCAAGAAGCCGAACTGCGGTCGCGGCTGACCGTCACACCTTCCAGTTCGACCCCAGGCGGCTCAGTACGCCCACCAGCACCGACGGCTTGTCGGAGATGATGCCATCGACGCCAAGGCTGACAAGTTGCTCCATCTCGTCAGGGTCGTCGATCGTCCAGACGTGGACCGCGAGCCCGCTCGAATGTGCAGCCTCGACGAAGCTCTCGTCCACGACGACAACAGGGCCCAAGCGCGCCGGGACCTGGAGAGCGACGTAGCGCCCGATGTCGTCTTGCGGTGGCTCACCTGCGCGCAGCCGCCGATAGAACTCGGTCGTCGCCTCGGTGCCGGCCGCGACCCCGGTCCCGGGCGCGTGCTTGGCGAACTCGCCGGTCGCCTCGTCTGAGAACGACGCGACGACCACGTCGTCCTGGCGCCCGTGCTCACGCAGCACGTCGGCCAGCGCCGCTTCGTAAGGGACGACTCTTGGGGCGCTGCGCTTGATGTCCAGGTTGAGCACGACACCCGGGAAGGCCTCCAGGACCTCCGAGAGCGTCGCGACACACAAGTCTCGATCATCGGGTGCTCTCCCGCGAAGCACGTAGTCCTCCACCGGACGCCCTCTGACAGCGCCCTCGCCCGGGCAGAACCAATACGCGTTGTCGAGGTGCCGAACTTCGTCGAGGCTGAGGTCGGCGATCTCGCCCGTGGCATTGGTCGTTCGATCGAGCGTCGGGTCGTGACAGACGACGATCTCCCCGTCCCTGGTGGCGTGAACGTCGAGCTCGATGCCTGTGGCTCCGTGCTCGAGCGCTCGCCTCATCGCGTAGAGCGTGCTGGAGGGAGACTCCTTGGCCCCCCCTTGGTGGGCGTAGGCGATCACCCGCCGTTCGAGCCAGGGATTGTCACGCACGCCAGCTGTCTACCAGGCGAGTGGGCCTGCCGCGCAACTGGGGGGTAGCCTCGGCTCGCAATGATCGATCACATTCTCCTCGACGTGATCGCGGCCCTCCGCGAGGCGTTCGAGGGCGCGCTCTTGGAACAACAGGCGGTCGAGGAGCGTTTCCAGGTCGATGTCTTCCTCGGCGACGTCGCCTTCGAGACCTCCTACAGCCTCCCAGGCGAGGACAGTCCGCCGCGTGTGCGGGCGGACCTCAGCCTCGATTGGCCGACCTGGAGCCAGAGCGCATACCGGTCGTGGTCGATCGGTGAGCCGCCGGCCGAGCCGCCGGAGCTCATCGTCGAGATCGCACTTCGCGTGCAGCGCCTCGCCGCGACACCCGATCCGGCGCTGGTGCTGGCCGCGCTCGCCGGTGAGGGGCCCGAGTTCGGCTCCGAACACCTCGAGCAGTCCGGGCCGATGATCGAGCAGCTCTACGAGCCCTCTTCGGAAATGCCCGCCTGTGCGATCGAGGTCGCCTACCAGGGCAGCATCCGGCTCGAAGAGCCGCTGCTCGACGATCCGACCAAGCTCGACGGACAGGTCGCGGGACTCGCGCGGTGGGTTGCGTCTGCGCTCGTGCGTCTCGCAGATCTCGACTTGGCCTTCCTCCCGCCCGATGAGGACAGCAACCGGGTCTGACACAAGCCCCGCGCAGCCCGCAGCCGCGCTGCGCCCGCGCTTGCCTCTTCGCTACCAGGGCTCTGCGAGACCGGCCTGCACCGCCAGGGAGTGCAACGAGACCAGGGGCTGCGCGCCGAGGTGGGAGACGACCTCTCCGGCGGCGAGGGCTCCGAGCCGCCCCGCCGTCTCCAAGGGCGCTCCACGGACGATGCCGTAGAGGACACCCGCAGCGAAGAGGTCGCCCGCTCCGGTGGTGTCGTCCACGCGCCCGACTGGCGGAGCCTGGACAACCGCACGCTCCCCGCCGTTCAAGAGCACGGCACCTCGCGCCCCGAGCGTCACCGCGGCCATGAGCCCCGGTCGCTCCAGAGCCTCGAGCGCTCCCGACAAGTCGTCTGCCCCGGCAAAGCGCCGAGCTTCCTCCTCGTTGGCGAACAGCAGGTCCACCTCGCGTTCGACGATCTCGTTCAGGAACGCGCCGTGCCGTTCGACAAGAAACGGATCCGACAGGCTCAGGGCCACGAACCCACCGCCGGCCTTCGCGAGCCCGACAGCCCGCTCGAGGGCGGCAAAGGTCCCCGGTGAGTCGAGCAGGTAGCCCTCGATGTACACCGCCGCCGCGGTCCCGGCGAAAGCCTGCTCGACGGCCTCGGCGTCGATGACGACACCCGCGCCCAGGTTCGTCGCCATCGTGCGCCCCGAGTCATGGCTGACCAGCACCATGCACTGGCCGGTGCGGAGACCGACGGCGCTATGGCTCAGCACGCACCGAACACCCACTGACCCGAGGTCGAGCTCGTACTCGGCACCAAGCGAGTCATGGCCCACGGAACCCACGAATGCAGGATGGGCGCCCAGAGAGGCGAGCCCCACCGCAGTGTTGGCCGCCGAGCCCCCGGCCACTTGAACCCAGTCGCTTACGAGCTCGGAAAGCCTCGCGATCTGTTCGCCGTCGACGAGGGTCATCGCGCCTGGCTCGACGCCGGCCGCTTCGATCGTCGGTGCGTCCACATGGGCGACTCGATCGACGATCGCGTGCCCGATGCACACAACGTCGATCTCTCGTCCGCCGAGCTCCTCTTTCGAGGCACCCGGACCGACGCGGACAGATCCAGGCTCCGGCACGAGTCCCGACGGTAGTCGGTGAAACGCCGTACACCGCTGATCGCCGTACACCGCCAATAAGCTCACGCACGGCTAATCTTCGATGTCCGTGACTCCGAACACCGACGAGACCGACTTCAGGCTCCCCCGCAACGTCGCACCGAAGCGCTACGAGCTCACAATCGCGCCTGACCTGGGCGCTGCGACGTTCCTCGGCCTCGAGCGGATCGAGCTCGACGTGGTCACGGCGACAAGCTCGATCGTCTGCAACGCCGCCGAGCTTCAGATCTCCAACGCCACATTGAGCCGGCCAGACGGCCCGGCTCACCGAGTCGATCTCGACATCTCCTTGGACGAGAACCTCGAGCGGGTCACCTTCACGGCGCCACACCAGGTCTTGGCGGGTTCGTACGTCCTCGAGTGCGATTTCGCCGGCGTCTTGAACGACAAGCTCCGTGGCTTTTATCGCAGCACGTTCCGTGACGAGGACGGCAACGAGCAGGTCATCGCGACGACCCAGTTCGAATCGACCGACGCTAGAAGGGCCTTCCCCTGCTGGGACGAACCGGATCGCAAGGCCGTGTTCTCCATCTCGCTCGAGGTCGAAGCGGACCTTCTCGCGATCTCGAACGGTGCCGAACGCCGTGCGACAGAACTTCCCGGGGGCAAGCGTCGCCTCGAGTTCACCGACACGATCCCGATGTCGACCTACCTGGTCGCATTCGTCGTCGGCCCCCTGGAGGCCACCGACTCGGTGGACGTGGACGGAACGCCGCTTCGCGTGGTCCACACAGCGGGCAAGCAACGGCTGACCACGTTTGCTCTCGAAGCCGGCGCGCACGCGCTGCGTTACTACACCGAGTACTTCGACCAGCCGTACCAAGGCGACAAGCTCGACCTCGTCGCGATCCCCGACTTCGCCTTCGGGGCGATGGAGAACCTCGGCTGCGTGACCTTCCGCGAGGCCGCGCTGCTCACCGATCCCGCCAACTCGGCCCGCAACGAGCTCGAACGCGTCGCCGGGGTGGTCGAGCACGAGCTCGCGCACATGTGGTTCGGCGACCTCGTGACCATGGGCTGGTGGAATGGCATCTGGTTGAACGAGGCGTTCGCGACCTACATGGCCCTTTGCTGCCTGGACGACTTCAAGCCTGAGTACCAATGCTGGGCGGGGTTCAGCCGCGACCGGGAGATGGCTCTAGCCCTCGACGGGCTCCACACGACGCGGCCGATCGAGTTCCCCGTGCGAACGCCCGACGAGGTCGACTCGATGTTCGACGCCCTCACATACGAAAAGGGCGGCAGCCTTCTTCGGATGCTCGAGCAGTACCTCGGCACGGAACGCTTCCGCGAAGGCGTCCGCCGGTACCTTGCCGCCCACCGCTACGCCAACACCGAGACAACCGACCTGTGGGACGCGATCGAAGAGGCCGCCGAGGGACTTCCGATCCGTGCACTCATGGACTCGTGGATCTTCCAGGGCGGGCATCCGCTCGTGACCGCCAGCGCGGACGGCTCCAAAGTGCTGCTCACTCAAGAGCCCTTCTCCTATCTGCCGGCCGCGGACAGGCCCGCGGGCTCCGGGCCGAGTGCCATCGGCTCGAAGTGGTTCGTCCCCGTGGCGATGCAGAGGCGGCCTCGCACAGGTCAATCCGCTGCTGCGCCGTACGACTACGAGCTCCTGCGCGAACAACCCATTCGCGTCCCTGCCGGCGAAGGAATGCTCGTGGTCAACGCGGGGGGTAACGGCGTCTACCGGCTGCGCTACGAGAAGGACCTCCTCGACGCCATCCTCGCAGGTTTCGACCGGCTCGAGCCGCTCGAGCGCTTCAGGCTAGTGGCGGACACCTGGGCCTGTGCACTGGCCGGCTCGACACCCCTCGAGCAGTTCTTCGCCCTGGTGAGGCGCCTCGAGGGCGAGAAAGATCCGAGTGTATGGACGATGGTGGCCGGCGCGCTCGGGCTCTTGGACTTTGCGGTTGCCGAGCCAGACCGCCCTGCGCTGGAGTCCTTCACACAGTCGCTGTTCGGACCAGAGCTCGAACGCGTCGGCTGGGACCGCCATGGCGACGATGACGGTGAGGCGGCGAGGCGTCGTGCAGTTCTCATCGCAGCACTCGGCACGATCGGCGCCGATCCTTCGGTACGGGCCGAGAGTCGCGACCGCTTCGTCGCGCTCGGCCAGGGCGCGTCGCTGGACGCGGACACCGCATCGGCCATCCTCCGTGTCGTAGCGACCACCGCAGGACGCACGGAGTACGACGCGCTCCTCGCTCGTTTCCGCTCCCCGTCCGACCCGATCGAGGAGCAGCGCTACCTCGACTCGCTCAGCTATGTCCGCGATCCGGATCTCGTCGCGGAGACCTGCGAACTGTGCGTGACCGAGATCAGGAGCCAGGATGCTCCCTATCTCCTCCGGGCGCTCCTGACCAACCGCGTCGTCGGTCCGCAAGTCTGGGAGTTCGTCTCCGGGCACTGGGACACGCTCCTCGAGCGTTATCCGGCCAACTCGATCACACGGATGCTCGAGATCTCGCGTCTCTGCCAGCTGGACCCGGACGGCACGCCAGGGCTCTCGCGCAAAGTCACGGCGTTCTGTGCTGCACATCCCCTCGGCGGTCAGCAAAGGGCGGTCGACCAGAGCCTCGAACGCCTGGCGGTGAACGTCCGATTCGTCCTCGAGCACAGGCCGCTTCTCGAGGCCCTTCTCGCCAAAGCCTGAGCTTCGGTGGTAGATGTGGACCTCGCCATCGCGATGAGCCCTCTGTCGAGACACCAACGCCTGCTCGAGGCGGCTCGTGCGACCAAGGGCTTCATGCCCGACGACGAGGGCCTTGCACTTGCCGCTATCGCCGAGCGCGCCACGCTCGCAGGCTTCTCCTCCATAGTCGAGGTCGGCGCCTACTGCGGCCGGTCCACCCTGTACCTGATTTCGGGGATCGCCCGGGCGCTGAGCTTGGGCGCAGCACTCGCTGTTGTCTTCAGCGTCGACCATCATCGCGGCTCGGAGGAGAACCAGGAGGGCTTTGAGCACCACGACGACACGCTCGTCAACCGGGAGACCGGCCGGATGGACACCTTGCCGTTCTGGAGAAGAGCCATGGAGGCAGCCGCCGCAGAAGATCTCGCGGTTGCTGTCGTCGGTGACTCACACACCATCGCCGCTCGCTGGAACGTCGCCGCCGGCTTGGTGTTCATCGACGGAGGCCACGGCGAGGTGCCGGCCTGGGCGGACTACCAGGGATGGGCCCCGCGCGTCGCCGACGACGGCTGGCTTGCCATTCACGACGTGTTCCCTGACCCCGCCGACGGCGGGCGTCCCCCGTTCGAGATCTACGAGCGCGCGCTCAGCTCCGGCGAGTTCGAGGAGGAACACTCGGCGCAAACCGGGAGCCTGCGCGTGCTGAGGCGGCTCTCCGGCTCTGACTCCGCATCGAGGTCGAGCCCACAAGGCAGCGACCCGTCGACAAACAGCTGAGCAGCGGGGCTGAGCGTGTGAAGGCAGTCTTCGGCCAGCACCATCGCAGCTGCCGTATAGCTCGACCGCTCACCCGGCGGGTAGGTCGACTGCCCCGGGTACACAATGCCGGTCGTGTACGAACCGTCCGGCCAACGGTGCTGGCGGGCCCATCCGAGCAGGGTTGCGGCCTCGTCACGACGCCCGACCGCAACCAGGGCGATGGTGCACTCGGCCGTCTCTGCGGCGGTCACCCACGGTCGGTCCGAGACGCAACGCACACCCCGTTGCTCGATCACGAACTCGGACCACCGCTCCTCGATGCGCGCCGATGCCGTGTCGGGATCGAGCGCACCCACCAGCACCGGGTAGTACCAGTCCATCGCGAACTCGTCCTTCGAAGCGAAACCGCCTCCATTGTGTGCGATCGCGTGCCGCAGACGGCCGGCCGCGAGCTCCCAGTCCGGGTGCTCCCGGCCGAGCTGAAAGGCGCATGCGATGGCGCACCGGAGACTGAAGTACGCCGAGGATGAGCCGGTCAGCAGCCCATAGCTCCCCGGTGTCCCGTCGGGGTCGACCGACCACACCAGCTCGCCGCCGGGCCGCTGCCAGTTGACGACGAAGTCGATGGCGCGCTCGACCGAAGGCCAGAGATCCTCCAGGAAACCCGAGTCCCTGGTGACGAGGAAGTAGTGCCACACTCCGGTCGCCACGTAGGCACAGACATTGGTGTCGATGCGGGGTTCCTCCACTTGGCCGTTCGCCAGGTAGTAGGTGTGCCACGACCCGTCTGGGCGCTGGGTCGCTCGCAGCCATTCATAAGCGCGCCCTGCGTCTTGGAGAGCGCCGCCAACGGTAAGCGCCATGGCGGCCTCGACGTGGTTCCACGGGTCGGTGTGGCCGCCGGCGAACCACGGGATCATGCCGTCTTGCAACTGGACGGCACGAATCGACTCGATCGTCTCGGCGATCAGGCAGCCCCCGACCACCGCTCGAGAGGGAGTGATCATCGCTCTGCGTGTCTCAGATAGATGACCAGGCTCTTGCCCAGAAAAGGGTTGAGGATTCTCTCGGGAACGCGGGTGAGAGGCGTGTGGGCCGTGATGTCCCACACCAGGAGCCGGTGGTAGCTGCGGACGGCGAGGCAGTTGTCGTTCTCCAGCCCGACGAGGCACCGGAGCCACCAGTACGGGCTGTGGAGCGCGTGCGCGTGATGGGACGCGACCAGCTCAAGGCCCGCGTCCTCGAGCCGCTCGAGCAGCTGGCTTCGGCGGTAGATCCGCAGATGGCCCCCCGGGACGCTGTGGTAGCGCTCCGAGAGGGCCCAGTTGACGAGCTCGGGGCCGTATCGCGGCACGCTGATCGCGAGCAACCCGCCCGGCCGGAGCACCCGGGCAAGCTCGGCCATGGCCGACGAGTCGTCGGCGAGGTGCTCGAGCACTTCGGCGCAGATGACCTTGTCGAAAGCCCCATCAGGAAACGGCAGTCTCAGCGCGTCACCCCTCACTCCCACCCCCGCTCCGCCGTCTCCTACCTCGCCGGCCTCGGCCATTGCCATCATCATCCCGATGACGCCCTTGACCTCGATCGGGTCCGCGTCGAGGGCGACGACGACAGCACCACGACGCAAGCACCCGAAGGCATGCCGGCCTCCGCCACAGCCCAGGTCGAGCACGCGCTCGGCGGGACGCAGGCCGAGGCGGTCGAAGTCGACGGTCAGCACGCCAGAAGCTCGAAATACTGCTCGGCCGTGGCGCGAGCCGTGACCGGCCAGGTGAAGCGCTCGGCGGTGCGCTCGCGGCCGGCTGTCCCGAGGCGGAGACGCAGCGCCTGGTCGCCGAGCGCTGTGAGAATGGCCTGCGCGAGCGAGCCCGGGTCGTTCGGACGCACGAGCAGCGCCGCGGCGCCGCTCGGCCCGGTGACCTCGGGCAATGCCCCGCCCGTGGTCGCGATGAGCGGGACGCCACAAGCCATGGCCTCGATCGCCGGCAACGAGAAGCCCTCGTACAGAGACGGCACGACGGCGATCTCGGCCTCAGCGTAGAGATCGACGATCGCCTGGTCGCTCAGCCCCGACAGGAAGCGGACCGCGCTTGGAAGCCCGAGACGATCCAGCGCAGCGGGAATGGTGCTCCCGTCTCTCAGACGACCGATGACCACGAGATGAGCGTCCTGGCGCTCGGTGCGGACCTTCGCGAGAGCCTCCAAGAGCGGGACCAGGCCTTTCATAGGCACATCGGAGCTCGCCGTGGTCATGATCCGGCCCTGCACGCGCTTGATGCCGGGCATCGGCCGGAAGACCGCACCGTCGACGCCGACCGGGACGACCGCCATGCGCTCGAGCGCGACACCGAGCTGGTCCGCGATGTCGCGTCGCGACGACTCGGAGACGGTCACGATCCGTCGGACCTGTCGTGCGACCCGTGCCTGCATCCCGATGAACCCGTACCAGCGCTTGAGCGTCAACCGCCGCTGCCAGCCGTCGGCATGCGCCAGGTCCAGCTCGCGGTCGACAGTGATGGGGTGGTGGATCGTCGCGAGCACCGGCCAGCCGTCGTTCATCATGCCGACGATCCCCGAGCCGAGGGACTGATTGTCGTGGACGAGATCGAAATCCCCGAGGCGGCCGGCAAGGAGGCGGCGCGCCCTCAAGCTGAAGGTCAGCGGCTCGGGAAAGCCTGCCGTGCACATCAGCCCGAACTCGAGAAGGTCGACTGCAGAGGTGAACTCGCGCATTCTCGGGACGCGAAACGGATCCGGTTCGCGGTACAAGTCCAGGCTCGCCACCTTCACGAGCTCCACGGTCTCGCAGAGCTCGGGGTACGGGGGTCCCGAGAACACCGTCACCGAATGACCGAGCGCCGCGAGCTCGCGCGTGAGGTGACGCGTATAGACACCCTGGCCGCCACAACGCGGATTCCCCCTGTACACGAGGTACGCGATGCGCAGCCCGCGACGCCGAAGTGGCTCTGGCATGAGCCTCTAGCCTCCCCCGCACGGACTCGATAAGCAAAGCGACAGCCGCCGGGCCGCCGCCAACCAGACCCTTCCCAGCCCGGCGAAGTCTTCACTACTATGGAGCCGTGCGGATCGCCATGTGCCGATCGCGCTGGGCCAACTTCTGATGGCCGCCGACATCATCCATCTTTCCGGGATCGTCCACAGCCCGCTGCTAGGCAGTGACGGGGAACGGATGGGCCGGGTCGAGGACGTCATCGCGCGCCAGGGCGAGCAGGCACATCCCCCCGTGACCGGGATCGTCGCGCGGATCGGCCGGCGGGAGCTCTTCGTGCCGATCTCGATGATCGGAAGCGTTCGTCCCGGATGCGTCCAGCTCCAGGGCGAGACACTCAACTTCGCCCGTTTCGAGCGCAGGCCCGGCGAGCTCCTCCTGACGAAGGACTTGTCGGGAAGGCACCTGATCAACGTCGTCGGAGCCCGCCTCATCCGTGCGAACGAGATCGAGATCGCACTGGTCGACGGCACCTTCGAGGTCATCGGAGTCGATCCGACCGGTCGGCCCGTCCTCCGCCGGTTGCTCCCGCGGATGCTCGCCCAGCGCATACGGGCGAAGGCCGTCGTGGACTGGGAGAGCATCCAACCGTTCGTCTCTCACGTGCCGACGGCGATGCTTCGCATCCCGTACCGAAAGCTGGCGCGCCTGCACCCCGCCCAGATCGCCGACCTCGTCGAGGCCGCGTCACATGAGGAGGGTGAGGAGATCATCAACGCCGTCGGCCAGGACCTCGAGCTCGAGGCTGACGTCTTCGAAGAGCTCGACACCGAGCATCAGCTCGAGTTCCTGAGCACCAGGTCGGACAAGGACGCAGGCCGGCTGCTCGCGACGATGGAACCCGACGACGCTGCCGACCTGATCGCCGATCTCGACCAGGACCGCCGGCTCTCGGTGCTGGAGGCCCTGCCACAGCCGACACAGGCCAAGGTCCGGGCTCTGCTCAGCTACAACCCGGAGACGGCCGGCGGCCTCATGAGCCCGGAGTTCCTTGCCCTGTCCGGGGACATCCTCGTCTCGGACGCGCTCGAGGAGATCCGTCGCAGCCCCGTCGCGCCCGAAGCACTCGGGGTCATCTACACGACCGACGAAGACGGCCGTCTCACCGGCACGGCATCGGTCGTCCGGCTGGTGAAGAGCCCACCGGCGGCGCGCATCGGTGAGGTGGCGGACCTCGATCCAGTGACAGTGAGGGCCGATGCCGACCTCCACGCCATCGTCCGGAAGATGTCGGACTTCAACCTCGCCGCGGCTCCCGTCATCGACGACCAGCATCGGATGATCGGCGTCGTGACCGTCGACGACGTGTTGGAGCTCCTCCTGCCGACAGGATGGCGCCGCGACTTCGGGATGACCGCCGCCGACGAATGAGAGAGGCCGGTGGGCCGCGCCGGTCTGCAACCCTTCCTCCAGATGTCGCCACGGCGGGCTGGGCGAGTAGGATCATGCCTGCAAGCAGCCATGCCTTCTCCGGCAACGGTGAGCTGAGTGCACCCGGCACGCGCCGGGGCGAAGCCGGTACCCGTCGGCGCCACTCGTTCAAAGGCAGGCTGACGATGGGCCAGGAAATGGAGCACCCCTGAGTACCGACGGTTGGTTACCTGACCAACTTCGCGCGCACGCTGCTCCAGAGCAGGAGCGACCGCCCCGCTGAGGCCTGCTTGACCTTTGGTGCGCGTGCGCGATCAGCCATGCCTACGCACACCGACGACGCCTACGGCGGCGCGAGAGGTCACCATGGTCGAAAACCTGCAACCTGGCGACGACGAGGAGCCCGAGGAGCACTCCTCGGCAGCTCTCGACAGCGCGCACGTGGGCGACATCCAGGGAGCTTTCGGCACGATCCGCGAGCACGATCACGCTGCTCGGCGATCCTGGGGCAAGAAGCTCCTCACGCTGCTCGCCATCGTCGGGCCCGGCCTCATCGTGATGGTGGGCGACAACGACGCCGGGGGCGTCGCGACCTATGCCCAGGCCGGTCAGAACTACGGCCTCACCCTGCTGTGGACCTTGCCGCTGCTCATCCCGGTCCTGATCGTCAACCAGGAGATGGTCGTGCGGCTGGGGGCGGTGACAGGCGTCGGCCACGCCCGGCTGATCAAGGAGCGCTTCGGGAAGTTCTGGGCAGCCTTCTCGGTCGGCGACCTGTTTGTCCTGAACTTCCTCACGATCGTAACCGAGTTCATCGGCGTGAGCCTTGCCCTCGGCTACTTCGGCATATCTCCTGACATCTCGGTCCCCATCGCCGCGCTCGGGTTGATCGCCATAACCGCGACCGGCAGCTTCCGCAGCTGGGAGCGTTTCATGTTCATCTTCGTTGCGGTGAACTTCCTCGCCATCCCGCTCGTGATCCTGGTCCATCCCCACGCCGGCCCGATAGTACGCGGGCTGTTGATCCCGGGAGCTCGGGGTGGGATGACCTCGACCGCGGTGCTCTTGATCATCGCGATCGTTGGAACGACGGTCGCGCCGTGGCAGCTGTTCTTCCAGCAGTCCAACATCGTCGACAAGCGGATCACGCCACGCTGGATCAACTATGAACGGGCAGACACGTTCCTTGGTTCGATCGTCGTGGTGATCGCGGCCAGCGCGCTGGTGGTGACGGCCGCCTTTGCGTTCCGGGGCACCGGGCTCGCCGGCCACTTCACGAACGCAGCAGGCGTGGCGCGTGGACTCGAGCACACGGTCGGGCACGGAACGGGAGCGCTCTTCGCGCTTGTGCTGCTCAACGCGTCGATCATTGGAGCCGCTGCTGTCACACTTTCGACGTCATATGCCTTCGGCGACATTTTCGGGATGCGGCATTCGCTTCACCGCAGCTTCGCCGACGCGAAGCAGTTCTACATCCTCTTCAGCGCGCTGGTGATCTGCGCTGCGGGCATCGTCCTGATCCCCCGGGCGCCGTTGGGGCTGATCACGACCGCGGTTCAGGCGCTGGCAGGAGTTCTCCTGCCGAGCGCGACAGTGTTCCTCCTCTTGCTCTGCAACGACAAGGCGGTTCTCGGGCCCTGGGTCAACCGCCCATGGCTGAACGCACTGGCAGGGTTGGTCGTCTCCGTGCTGCTGGCGCTGTCGCTCATCTTGATGACGACCACCGTGTTCCAGAACCTGGAAGTCACCTCGCTCGCCCTCGTGCTGGGAGCGATCATCGTGGCCGGGTTCCTCGGCGTGGGCTCGTGGGCGCTCCTTCCTGCCCAGCGTGCCAAACGCCGCGTCGCCATCCAGCTCGCCGCGGCCGCCGAACGCGAGACCAAAGTGCGGCGTGAGACCTGGAGGATGCCTCAGCTTGCCCTCCTCGAGCGACCGGTATGGTCGCGCGGGCGTACCTTGTCAATGCGAGTCCTCAGCCTCTACCTGGGCGTGGCGGTGGTCCTCCTCGTCGTGAAGGCCGTACAGCTCGGGATCGGCCACTGACGCTCGAGCCGGCACTCGCCCAATCGGCCGGAAGATAACCTCCCGAGGTGGACAACATGCCAGCACGTGGTGCGCGGTGAGCCTGCCGGGCGGCCTGAAACAGCCTCCTGGCCGGCTGAGCTCCGAGCAAGGCCTCGGGCCGGAGGATCTTCGCGCCATCGAAGATCTCGCCACAGCTTGCGTGGCAGCCGACGGTGGCCGCCTCAAGCTCGAGCTGGGGACCCTTCAGTCGAGACCCACCGATCAGGTCAACGACTTCCTATGGATCGCAGAGCGCGGCCCGGTCGGCTTCCTCGGCCTCTACGGCTACCGACCGGACCAGGCCGAGATCTGCGGAATGGTCCATCCCTCAGCGCGCAGGCAGGGTGTGTTCTCACGACTGTTCGAGGCTGCGACTGCCGAGCTCGCCAGGCGGGGCGTGCCGCAGGCCCTCTTGGTCGTGGACCGCCTCTACGAGCCCGGGTCCTGCTTCGCACGATCCGCTGGGGGCACGATCGAGCACTCCGAGCACCGTATGACCCTGCGACGCGAGCCTGCCAATGTGGTTGCGGATCCGCTCGTGACCATCCGCGAGGCCGTGCTGGCCGACGTGCCCTTCGTCTTGTCGTGCCTGACCGAGGCGTTCGGCCTTCCCACCGAACATCTCGGCGATGAAGAGCTCGCGGGGCTCGTCAGGCGGTTCCCCGGAACACTCGTCATCAACTATGCGAACGAGCCGGTCGGAACGGTTCGCGTCGATCGGGACGACGACGCTGCCGGCATCTACGGGTTTGCCATCTTGGCGGAATTCCAGGGTCGCGGGATCGGCCGGCAGGTGTTGTCGGCTCTCGCCCGGGACCTGAGCGCCGACGGGGTGGCAGAGATAGGCCTCGAGGTGTCCTGCACCAACGACACCGCGCTGCGCCTCTATACGAGCTGCGGGTTCGACGTCATGGGCACCGAGGACTATTACGCCGTGCGACTGAGGCCCCGCGGCATCGGTTCGGAGCGAGGCGTCCAGTAGGCAATTGCTCGGCGCCCTAGCGGCGGAACTGCGTACGCGGGCGAGCTGCTGCGCCGCCCTCTTGGTCCGGCCGAGAGGAGGCGGGGACCACTCCGCCGCGTCGGGACACTTCGCCAAGCCCTAACGTGACGTTCATGCGCTATCGAACCCTTGGAGGAACCGGCATCCAGGTCAGTGCCTACTGCCTCGGTGCCATGATGCTCGGCGAATGGGGCAACAGAGACCACGAAGACGGGGTGCGCATCGTGCACGCGGCTTTGGGCGCTGGCATCAACTTCATCGACACGGCCGACGTGTACTCGCATGGCGAGTCGGAGGAGATCGTCGGAAAGGCCCTAAGAGGCCGGCGCGACGACGTCGTGCTCGCCACGAAGGTCCACGCGGGCATGGGCCCGGGCGAGAACATGTCGGGCAACTCACGGCGCTGGATCCGCTACGAGGTCGAGCAGAGCTTGCGGCGCCTCGGCACCGACCGGATCGACCTGTACCAGATCCACCGTCCTGATCCCCGAACCGATGTCGAGGAGACCTTGTCGGTACTGACGGACCTGATCCGGGAGGGCAAGGTCCGCGCCATCGGGTGCTCGACCTTCCCAGCCGAGCTGATCGTCGAGGCACACTGGGCCGCGGAGCGGCGCGGTCTCGAACGCTTCCGATGCGAGCAGCCGCCGTACTCGCTTTTCGCCCGTGGGATCGAGGCAGGAGTGCTACCGGTCTGCGAACGCTACGGCATGGGAGTCATCGCCTGGAGCCCGCTCGCGGGTGGGTGGCTGACCGGCAAGTACCGTCACGGCCAAGCGATCGACATGACCTCAGGGCGGGCGTCGCGAATCCCGCAGCGTTTCGATCCGACCCTGCCGGCCAACCAGCACAAGCTCGACCTCGTCGACCGGCTCGAAGCCGTGGCTGCCGACGCCGGGGTGCCGCTCAGGCACCTCGCCCTTGCCTTTGTCGTGTCCCACCCGGCTGTGACCGCGGCCATCATCGGGCCGAGGACGATGGACCAGCTGCAGGACCTGATCGCGGGTTGCGACGTCACGTTGGACGACGACACGCTCGACCGCCTGGACGAGATCATCCCGCCCGGGGTCACCATGAACCCCGCCGACGCCGGCTGGCAGAGCGAGTCGCTCACGCTTGCTTCGCGGCGACGCCGACCCCTTGACGAGCGCGCCGCCGGCTGAGGTTATTCCCAGCGCGGTACGTATCCTCCGCGGCCCATGGAGGCGCTCTCGAAGGGGTCCACCGATTCGTCCACGCCGCCTCTGACCTCGCTAACCCATGGCAGGCGCTCCTTCAAGAGGCGCTCGACGCCTCCCTGCAGGGTCACCGCGGAGATGGCGCACGACCCACAGGCACCTTGGAGCTGCACCTCCACCACACCGGCGTCGTAGTCGACATCGACAAGGGCAATGTCGCCGCCGTCGGCCTGGACAGCGGGGCGCATGAGCTCGACGAGATCATCAAGGGCTTCCTTGCGTCGATCGCGCTCGGTGGCGTCGATCGGTTCGCCATAGGACCTCGCGGAGATTCCCACGTTGACCACGACCGGCACCGCTGAGCTCGCGGGCGCAGCTGGAGCAGCCGGTTCCGCCGCGTCTTCCTGCATCAACCGACCTCCTCTCGTTTGCGCCGTCTGGATGAGCCTTTCCCACTTCGATGATAAGAGGTCGTAGGCTTCAACCATGCAGCTCGTCTTGCTTGCAGCCGGTCACGGCCGTCGGTTCGGAGGCCTGAAACAGCTTGCTCCAGTTGGGCCGAGAGGCGAGGCGCTCATGGACTTCACGGCTCGCGACACTCTCGCGGCCGGTTTCGACGGTGTCATCCTCATCGTGCGAGAGGAGATCCAGAACGAGCTGCTCGACCACATCGGGTCCTTTTGGCCAGCGGATCTCCCAGTCGTGCCGGTTGTCCAGGGAGCGATCGCCGGTACCGCTCAGGCAGTCGAGTCGGCCCGACCGTTCATCGATGGACCTTTCGGCGTCGCCAATGCCGACGACCTCTACGGCGCACTGGCACTGGTGAAGCTCGCGGATCATCTCCACGACGGCACGCCGGGCGACCACGCGCTCGTCGGCTACCACCTCCGCGACACGGTCATTACCGACAGCCCGGTCACCCGAGGTCTTTGTGAGACCGATGCGGACGACTTTCTTGCCCGCATCGTTGAGCAAAAGATGCAGCGCCTTTCCGACGGGGCATTCGAGGGATCCCCCATCGCCGGACCCGACGCCGGACGTCTGCAGCGCCTGAGCGGTGAGGAGCAAGTGAGCATGAACTTGTGGGGCTTTGCGGAGTCGATCCTCGATGAGCTCGACAGTGCGCTCGACGCGTTCGACCCCGAAACAGCCCCTCACGACCAAGCCAAGCCGCCCGAGCTCCTCCTGCCCGACGTCGTCGGTCAGATCGTGTCTGAAGGACGGGCACGCTTCCGAGTCGTCCCGTCGAACAGCCGTTGCATCGGGCTTACGCACCCCGACGATCTGCCGCTCGTCCGCTCGCTCGTCGTAGAGGGGCTAGCCGGCTGAGGCGTCCGATGACGCGATCGCGCCGGCTGGTGCTGGCTCTCATCGTCGACCTGATCCTTGTCGTGGCCGAAGCCGCTGGCGGGGTGTTCGCCCATTCGACAGGTCTGGTGGCGACTGCCGGGCACGACTTGGCCGACGCCGCGGCGCTCGGTCTGGCCCTCGTCGCCACCAGGCTGGCGCTCAGGCCTGCGACGGCCTCGAGATCCTTCGGGTACCACAGGGCCACCATCCTCGCTGCCCTCGCCAACGCGACCGCGATCGTTGTCGTTGGCCTCGGCGTGCTCACGCTCGGCGCTTATCGGCTCGCCCACCCCGCCCACGTGCACGGCGCGCTCGTGGTGATCGTCGCGGCGGCCGGCCTGCTGGGCAACGCGGTCGCTGCTCTGTTGCTGCGCGAGCACACCAGGGACCTGAACTTCAAGGCCGTGGCCCTGCATTTCACCGGGGACGCGGCCGCCGCGCTCGGTGTGATCGTGGCAGGGGCCGTGATCCTCGCGACGGGGCGTTTCGAGGCGATCGACCCGGCCGTCGCACTGCTGATCACCCTGCTCATCGGGGCCGAGGCCTGGCGGCTCGTACGCGCGAGCCTGGATGTCCTGCTCGAGTCGACCCCGCCCGACCTCGACGTCGCCGCGCTCGCCTCGGCGATCTCCGCCATCGAAGGAGTGACGGCGGTCCACGACCTCCACTGCTGGAGCCTGTCGAGCGACGTCAGGGCCCTCTCAGCCCACCTCGTGCTCGACGGGCACCCGAGTCTCGAAGAGGCCCAGATCGTCGGGGAACGGGTGAAGACCTCGGTCCACAACCGCTTCCATGTTGCGCACGCGACCCTGGAGATGGAATGCGAGCCTTGCGCCGAGGACATCGTGGACACATGCGCAGTCGACACGGTCCACCGCACCGTCGAATGAGACTCACCACGGCGCCAGAATGACGCTGCGCTCCCGGCGCGCGCGTACCGGTAGCGTTCCAGGCGATGTGTGGTCGTTTCGTCGCGAGCCGCCCTGTCGAGGAGATCGCCCGCTTGCTCGAGGTGGACAAGGTGGACGTCCCTGCCGAGCTTCTGGTCCCGCGTTGGAACGTCGCACCGCAGGCGACGGTGCTCGCGGTGACAGTGCCTCTGGCGGATCCCGGGCTCCGGCGCCTCTCCGCCTTTCGTTGGGGCCTGGTGCCGTGGTGGGCGAAGGACCCGTCGATCGGGGCCCGCGCTTTCAACGCGAAGGCGGAGACCGTCAAGGACAAGCCGATGTTCCGCAGCGCAGTCGACCGGCAGCGCTGCATCGTTCCCGCTGACGCCTTCTACGAGTGGGCCCCGGCGGCCAGAGGGGACCCGACCCGACGCAAGCAGCCCTGGTGCTTCCGGGCTTCAGCAGGCTCCGGCCTGCTCCTCATCGGCGGTCTCTGGGAGCAGTGGCGACCTCGAGACGCCGAGTCTGCGACGCCTGTTCACACCTGCACGATCCTCACCACGGACGCGAACGAGCTCGTGGCTCGCGTCCACGACCGCATGCCCGTGCTGATCGCCGAAGAGGATCTCGAGGAGTGGCTGTCTCCCGAGCCACTCCCGCCAGGCGAGCTCGGCCGGTTCATCCGTCCTGCGCCGCCGGGGGCACTCGAGACGTTCCGCGTGTCGACCAGGCTCAACGACGCACGTGAGGAAGGGCCCGATCTCGGAGAGCCCATCGCTGGGGAAGAGCCCGGTGAAACTGAACAGCCCGGTGACGCCCGCCTGTTCTGACCGGCCGCCGGCGTTGCCCGGCACCGTCCTCCCGACCAGAGCTCTCAGCCCGCTCGGACTGTCAGCCCTGCTTGAGCGGTTCGGCCTGCTGCGCTCGCTCGATCCGCCGGCGCCTCGCGAGCGCCCTACGCGTGACCTCCGCGATTCCAGCGCCATCTAGCCCGAGCCGGGAAAGGATCACGTCAGGCTTGGCGTGCCTCAAGAATTCCGTCGGGACGCCGAGCACGACCTGGCGCGGTCCATCGAGCGCGCTGGCGTCGGCGACGCGATCGGCCTCGCCGACGAGATAAGAGCCGGCTCCACCATGAGCGAGCCCGTCCTCGGCGGTGACGACGAGTCTCGAGCGTGCGATCGCCTCCAGCAGGTCGGGGTCGGCCGGGCGGACGACCCTGACGTCGAAGACGTCTGTCTCGATGCCGTCGTTGAAAAGCTCCTCCGCCGCTGCGAGAACCGCACGCGTCATCTTGCCGACGCCAACGAGGACAACCTCGCCAGTCCCCTTTCGGAGCTTGCGGGCCTTGAGCCCGGTCCCCGGCGTGGCGAGCGGACCCGGCGACGGCGTCTTCGGGAACCGGATCAAAGAGGGACCGTCGAGCTTGAGTGCTTCGGCGAGCATCGGGGCGATCTCGGCGGTCTCGGCTGGGCAGAAGATCGTGCAACCTGGTATCTGCAGCGCTTGGACAAGGTCGTAGATGCCGTGATGGCTCGGCCCGTCATCCCCGGTGACCCCCGCCCGGCCGGCGCAGATCACGACCGGCAGCTTGTGAAGCCCGATGTCGAGGTTCCACTGGTCCACCGCTCGGCCGAGGAACGTCGAGTACACGGCGACGACCGGACGCAGGCCGCTCATCGCCATCCCAGCCGCAGCTGTGAGCGCGTGCTGCTCGGCGATGCCGACGTCCATGAAGCGATGCGGGTAACGATCCTGGAACGCCAGAAGCCCAGTCGGGCCGGGCATAGCTGCGGTGATCGCCACTATGCGCTCGTCGGAGGCGGCCAGATCCACGAGCGCAGTCGAGAAGATCTCGGCGTAGCTCTCCCCGGCATCGACGGGGCCGGGCAACCCGTCGTCGTCGGTCGACCCCGTCACCTGAGACCCGGCAACCTGCTGAGACCCCGGACGTGCCGACGGGTGTCCGCCGGACCGGCTCGCCGGTGCCGGCGACGCAGGCTTCAGGTCGTGGAGGCAGGCGATCTCGTCAGCCTCTGCAGGCGCGTAGCCCTTCCCCTTGGTGGTGACGACATGAAGGACGATGGGGCCTTGCCAGCTCGCGGCTCGGCGCAGGGCCTGCTCGAGCGCGCCGACGTCGTGGCCGTCGATGGGTCCCGTGTAGCGGATTCCGAGCGCCTCGAAGAACATCCGCGGCTCGACGACCTCCCGGATGGCCGCACTCAGCCCATGGAACGAAGTGAACGCGAGCGACGAGACGCCGCCCGGAAGGTCCTCCACCAGATGGCGCACCCGATCACGTACTTGCAAGTAGCGCGGGTCCAGCCGTAACTGGGTCAGCGAGACCGACAGCCTCGAGACCGTCGGTGCGTAGCTTCGACCGTTGTCATTGAGCACGACCAGCACCCTGGTGCTGGAATGGCCGAGGTTGTTGAGCGCCTCATAGGCCATCCCGCCGGTGAGAGCGCCGTCGCCGACCACCGCCACGACGTGACGTCCTCCACTTGCCGGATCGCTCTTGCCCTCCAGACTAAGAGCCGTGGCGATGCCGTGCGCGTAGCTGAGAGCTGTCGAGGCATGGGAGTTCTCGACCCAGTCATGGGGGGACTCCGCCCTCGACGGGTAGCCCGAGAGCCCACCTTCCTGCTTGAGGCCGACGAAGCCTTCGCGGCGCCCCGTCACGAGCTTGTGGACGTAAGCCTGATGGCCGGTGTCGAACAGGAGAATGTCCTCGGGAGACTTGAAGACCCGGTGCAGCGCAAGCGTCAGCTCGACAACACCGAGGTTCGAACCGAGGTGCCCACCGGTACGCGACACTGCCTCCACGATGAAGTCGCGGATCTCGGCCGCGAGCTGGTCGCACTCGACGAGCGAGAGGGCCCTGAGATCGGAAGGTGAGTGGATGGAGTCGAGGATCATGACTGAGCGCCTAGGTCCAGGCTACCGGACCGGCGCAGCGTGAAGCTGACCACCCGGTCGGTCTGTCCATACGTGTCGAGGCCCGACCCACCGCAGTGCCGGAACGGACCCTGGTGCGCGGCGGCAGCGTGCCTGGAGCTCACGGCTCCGGACTTCGATCGCGCGTCAGCAGCTGCGCGACGAACCTCACGACTCGCTCTCGGGTTGCTTCTGCACTCTCGATCACAGGGACATCGCCATCGAGATCCACAACGACACCCCGACGGCTCTGCTCGAGCTCGGGCTGGAGTGCCACGACAACGGCGGCGTCTCGCCACTTGGGGTTCTCGAGCAGGAGCAGGAAAGCAAGCAACGACTCGCGCTGCTCTCCGACGCATTCGTAAGGCTTGCGCCCGGCGGCGAACAAGTCCCTGAATCCCTCGACCTGCTGGAGGTTCTCGAGGAGGTTCTCACCGAAGATCGCCGCGAGGCGATCGGGATCGAGAAACGGGGCAAGCATCAGGAACACGAACCGGCACTTGGGGCACCGCCCGCACCAGGCATCGAAGTGAGCGTCGGAGCGATACACCTGATTGCAGCTTCGAAACCCGGCGTGGTAGGCGGGCAGGTCCGCGAACCACCTCGCGATCTCGATCTCACCGCACGAACGCAATGGCGAGGAGTACTCGATCGCACGGGAGACCGATTCTCGGATCACAGACCGCAGCCCGAGCTCGCATTCTGTGCTCTTGCTCCACTGGTGGTTGACCGCGGCGTCCTCGACGAACGAGGTGGCCTCGTCGGCCGAGCGTTCCAGTGCCATGAGCGCCGTGTCATATCCGTAGACGTACCCCGCTGCCACGACGATCAGCGACACGATCGCTGTGATCGGCACGTGGCCGTTGAGCGCCCCGGCCGAGTTGAGCTCGATCAACCGGGGCGAGACGGTCCTTGTGATCGAGGCGAGCGGCAGGCCGGCAACGTCCGCGGTGCGCTTCATGGCGGGTTTCGAGTTGACCGCGACCAGCCAGGTCGCGAGCCCGGGTGGTGGGTTCGCTGCCTTCAGGGCCTCGACCAGCACGATCGAGTCCTTCCCACCGCCGATGGGCACTGCGACTCCCTCCCCGGGGGCGTCATGACAGTGCCCTGTAGCCGGCGGGGACGCTGGGGCCTCGCCGAGTGCCTCGGCCCGGGCCACCGATCCTGGCTCGTGTTCCGCCTCCACCTCGAACTGAAGTGGCACGTCCAGGCCGTTCGTCACCGCGAACTCGCGCAGGCCCTTGTCGTACAAGTCGTGGACGAGCCCCGCCTCCCC
>Ga0187849_1000465_pt1 | contig 54690 bp, 51 predicted proteins | sample June2016WEW_4_10_2_FD_132412 | JGI IMG/M metagenome (GOLD analysis project Ga0187849, IMG submission 132412) | Peatland microbial communities from SPRUCE experiment site at the Marcell Experimental Forest, Minnesota, USA - June2016WEW_4_100 | ecosystem: Environmental > Terrestrial > Soil >... | reverse complement strand
CCGCTACTACCTGAAGAACGAGCTGCAGGGCGGGAACGGGTCCATCATGATCGTCGTGGCGACCGACGCGCCGCTGGAAGCGCTCGGCTTGGAGCGCCTGGCCCGCCGCGCGTTCCTGGGCGTGGCGCGCACCGGCTCGCCGGCGACCAACGGCAGCGGAGACTTCGCGCTCGCCTTCTCCACGGCCGCCTCGGTGCGCCGCGGCCCGCTGGCCGAAGGCCGGCTCACGCGCGCGGGCGAGACGGTGGCGGGAGACCACATCTCGCCGCTGTTCGAGGCCGTGGTCGAAGCCACGGAGGAAGCGATCGTCAACTCGCTGTTCAAGGCGGAAACGGTGCGCGGGTACCACGGCACGGTGACCGCCCTTCCGATAGATTCCGTCGTCACCATTCTGCGGGAGCACCGGGTCATCCCATGAACGCGCTCTTCTCGCGTAACGTCGCGGCGCTGACGCCCAGCGCCACGCTCGCCGTGTCCGCCGCGGCCGCGCGCCTCAAGGCCGAAGGGGTCAACGTGGTGGATCTCGGGGCGGGCGAGCCCGACTTCCCGACCCCGAAGGTGGTGGCCGAGGCGGGGATCCGGGCCACGGAGCAGGGGAAGACGAAGTACGCGGCGAACGAGGGGATCCTGCCGCTCCGCGCGGCCATCGCGCGCCGGCTCTCGCTGCTGTCCGGCGGCCGGGCGGTCAACGCGGACAACATCGTGGTGTCGAACGGCGCGAAGCAGTCGGTCTTCAACGCCTGCTTCGCCCTCTTCGGCCTGCGGGAGAAGGTGCTGATCCCCACGCCCGCGTGGACGAGCTACCCGCAGATCGTGCACCTCTCGCGCGCGACGCCGGTGGAGGTCGCGGGTGAGAGCGAGTGGAGCCTGAAGGTGTCGGTGCAGAACCTCGAGAACGAGTGGGACGACGCGGTGAAGGGGCTGATCATGAACTCGCCCTGCAACCCGACCGGCGCGGTGTACACCCTCGCCGAGATCCGGTCCATCGCGGAGTGGGCGACGCGGCGGGGCGTGTGGATCATCGCCGACGAGATCTACCGGCGCATCCACTACGGCGACGGCGCGGCGCCCTCGTTCCTCGACCTGCCCGACGAGCTGCTGGAGCGCGTGGTGCTGGTGGACGGCGCGAGCAAGGCGTACGCGATGACGGGGTGGCGCATCGGGTTCTGCCTGGCGCCGCGCGAGCTGGCGAAGACGATGGCGGCGATGCAGTCCCACATGACCTCCGGCGCGAACACGATGGCCCAGTGGGCCGCGGCCGAGGCGTTCGGGAACGATGCGGTCGAGGCGGAGGTCGCGGCGATGACCGCGCAGTTCCGCAAGCGCCGCGACTACCTGGTGTCGCGGTTCCGGAAGGAGCTGCCGGGAGTCGAGTTCGTCGAGCCGCTGGGGGCCTTCTACCTCTTCTTCCGCGTGGACGACGTGTTCAGCGCCCAGGTGCCCACCGCCACCGAGTTCTGCCGCCGCCTGATCGCGGACGAGGCGCTGGCGCTGGTGCCGGGCTCGGCGTTCGGCGACGACCGCTGGGTGCGCCTCAGCTACGCGGCCTCCGACGAGGCGCTGAAGGAAGGGGCGGATCGGCTGGTGCGGGAGTTCGCGCGGCTTTCGTCGGAGAAAGAGGCGGTCGGAACGCAGAAGGCGGTATAGTTGCGAGACGGTGAGTTGCGAGTGGTTGTGAGATACGAGTAAGAGGTCGGAGGCCGCCCCGCCGCCCTGACGCCGGCCGGGGGCACGTTCGCACGCTCTCTACTCACGTCTCGTAACCGCTCGCAACTCTCCGTCTCGCAACTGTTCTGACCACCCGCGCTCTCCTATCGGGCGGCTCCCGATTGTCGGTGTCTGGCTCCCCATCCGGGCGCGCTCTATATTGGTGGCCCGCATCTACTTGGGGCATCGGATGGGTCTGGCCGGACGGGTCGTCGAGCGGACGGGCCGCGTTCCCCACATCAACTACAAGTGGGACGCGGAGACCGACATCCTCACGGGCGCGATCAAGAGCAGCCGCAAGAAGGCCGGCGGGCTGACGGGATCGGTCGAGCTCGAGGGGAGCGACGGCTCGTTCATCCTGCTCGACGTGGCGGGCGGCGCGATCTGCGGCGTGGAGGTCGTGGTCTGGCCGGACGTGCGCACGGCCAGCCTGTCGGTGCCGCCCAAGGTGGAGGATGGTGACGTAATGCTTCCGACGCGGCGCTCGCAGCCCTCGGTGGCGGCGGTCGAGGTGGACACGGCGCTCGCGATCGACACGAACGCCGCCGAGTCCGTGTTCCACGTGCGGCTCGGCCCCGCGCGCCAGGCGACGACGGTGCGGGTGGCGGACGGGCTGCTGGTCGAGGTGGACGAGCAGGAAGAGCTGGCCGGGCTCTGGCTGCTCGACGTGCCCCCGTTCCCCGCCGACGAGCCGGTCGCATGATCACCGCGATCGTGCAGGTGCGCTGCTCGCGCGACCTCATCCCGGAGACGGCGGAGGCCATCGCCGCGATCGAGGGGGTCGCGGAGGTCTATTCGGTCTCGGGCGAGTGGGATCTGATCGCCATCCTGAAGGTGAAGACGTACGACGACATCGCGAAGTTCGTCACGGAGCAGCTGGTGCAGGTCCCTGGGATCGTCCGCACCAACACCATCAGCGCATTCCGGGTCTACTCGAAGCGGGACCGCGAGGCGGGCTTCACGCTCGGCGAGCACTAGGCCGCCGGTTTCCGGGCGGCGTCTCCTCCGATCATGAGAATCGCACACCTGGCGGACATGCATCTCGGCTTCCGCCAGTTCCAGCGCCTCGATGCCTCCGGCGTCAACCAGCGTGAAGTCGACGTCGCCGCGGCGTTCCGCCGCGCGGTGGACGCGGTCATCGCGCAGCGCCCCGACGCCGTGGTGCTCGCCGGCGACCTCTTCCACTCGGTGCGCCCGACCAATCGCGCCATCATCGAGGCGTTCACCGGCCTCCGGCGGCTGCGCGAGGCGCTCCCCGCCGCTCCGGTCGTCCTGATCGCGGGCAATCACGACACGCCGCGCTCGGTGGAAGCGGGCTCGATCCTCAAGCTGATGGGGACGGTCGGCGTGGACGTCGTGGACGACGCGCCGCGCCGCCTCGACTATCCCGCCCTCGACCTCTCGGTGCTGGCGGTGCCGCACGCCTCGCTCCTGGGCCCGCGCGCGACCGGCGAGTGGCGGCGGGACGACCGGTTCCGCCACAACGTGCTCGTCCTGCATCCCGAGGTGCCGGGGCTCTTCCCCGAGGGCGTCACCGACTACGGCGGCGCACGCGTCGAGCTGGCGGACCTGACCTCGGGCGGCTTCGACTACGTCGCGCTCGGCCACTACCACATCGTCAGCGAAGTGGCGCCGCGCGTCTGGTACAGCGGCTCCCTCGAGTACACCAGCCACAACATCTGGGGTGAATGGCGCGAGGAGCGGCGCCACGGTCTCACCAAGGGCTTCCTCGTCGCCGACCTCGACGCGGGCAGTGTCGAGCGCATCAACCTCCCGCCGGCGCGCAGGGTCATGGACCTCGAGTGGCTCGACGCCGCCGGGATGACCGCCGCCGAGCTGGACACGGCCATCCACGGCCGCCTGGTGGAGGTGCCCTTGGGGCTCGACGGGGCGGTCGTGCGGTTGGTGGTGAAGAACGTGCCGAGCGCGCTGGCCCACGCGCTGAACCACGAGGCGCTGCGGCCGTGGCGCGCGGCGGCGCTGCAGCTGCACCTCGACCTCAGGCGGCCCGAGCCCCCGGAGCGGCTCGTCGGTGTGGGCGCTCCGACCTCGGCCCATCCGCTGGCCGAGGTGGTGGCGGACTTCCTCGGCCGGCGTCCGCTCGATGCCGACCTCGACCGGGCGCGACTGGTGTCGCTCGGGCGCGAGTACCTGGAGGAAGTCGAGCGCGCGCTGCTGGAGGGGGAGGGCTGATGCGGCTGCACCGGCTCCACCTCGTGAATTTCCGGCAGCACCGGGACACGGACCTCGAGTTCGGCACCGGGCTCACGGGGATCATCGGCCACAACGGCGCGGGGAAGAGCACGCTGCTCGAGGCGATCGCCTGGGCCATCTACGGGATGGACGCGGCGCGCGGGACGCGCGAGTCCATCCGGTGGCGGCGCGCCAAGCCGCGCTCCGAGGTCAAGGTCGAGCTGGAGTTCGGGGTCGGTCCGCACGAGTACCGCGTGGTGCGCACGCTGTACGGCGCCGAGCTCTTCCTCGACGGCGCCGCGGAGCCGATGACGACCTCGCTCGCGGAGGTCAGCGACCGGCTGACGCGCGTGCTCGGGATGTCGCGCGACGAGTTCTTCAACACCTACTTCACCGGCCAGAAGGAGCTGGCGGTGATGGCGGCCATGAAGCCGACCGAGCGCGGCCAGTTCCTCTCCAAGCTGCTGGGCTACGACAAGCTGCGCCTCGCCCAGGAGCGCGTCCGGGCGCGGCGCGGGGCGCTCAAGGGTGAGCTGGGCGCGGTGGACCAGGGCCGGCCGGACCCGGCGGCGTTGCGCATCGCGCGGGAGCACGCGGCGGCGCAGGCCGTGGAGGCGGAGCGCCAGCTGGCGGTCGAGGTCGCGGCGCTGGGCGATGCGCAGGCGGCCCGCGATCGCCACGCGCCGGCGTTCCGCGCGCTGGCCGAGACGCGGGACCGCCACCTGGCGCTGGTCGCGGAGCGGCGGCTGATCGAGGAGCGGGTGCGTCAGGCGGTCGAGCTGGCGACGCGCCTGGCGACCGAGCACGCGGCGGCGGCCGCCGCCGCGGCCGAGCTGGGCGCGCTCCGGCAGGAGCTCGAGCCGTACGCCGCGCTCAGGGCCGAGCTGGCGCGCCTGGAGGAGCTCGCGCGCGACGCGGCGCAGCGTCAGACGCTGGAAGCTCGGCTCGCGGAGGTGGCGCGCCAGCGCACGGAGGTGGACCGGCGCCTCGGACTCGCCCGCACGGCGGCGGGCGAGGTCCTCGCGCTGGCCGAGCGGCTCGACGCCGACAAGCAGCAGCAGGACGCGGTCGAGCGCGAGTACGAGGAGCGGCAGAACGCCTGGGTGCGGGAGCGGGCGGACGCGGAGTCGAAGCGGCAGGGGCTGCTCGATCAGTACCGGGACCTCGAGACGCAGCGCAAGCGTATCATCGAGGCGGGGCCCGAGGGCGCGTGTCCCACCTGCAGCCGTCCGCTCGGCAGCGAGTACGGGTCGGTGCTGGAGCTGCTCGCGTCGCAGCTGGAGGAGGTCAGGCTGAACGGCCAGTACTTCCGCGCCCGGCTCGAGCAGCTGGCCGCCGCTCCGGCGGAGCTGGCGGCGCTGGACGAGCGGCGGCGGACGGCGCGGGAGGCGGTGGAGCGGGACGCGCAGGCGCTGGCGGTCGCGACCAGCTCGGCGCAGGAAGCGGTGGAGCTGGAGAAGGAGCTCGCGCGGCACGACGAGCGGGCGCGCGACCTGACCCAGAAAGTGCTGCGGCTCCAGAGCGGGTACGACGCCCGGCGGCACGAGGAGGCGCGGCGGCAGGTCGCGAGCCTCGAGCCGGCGGCCGCGCGCGCGGAGCGGGTGACGGCCGCCTCCGAGCGGGCTCCGCAGCTGGCCACCGAGTTGGAGGCGGCGGAAGCCCGCCGCGCGCAGCAGATCGAGGCGCTGGCCGGCGCTGAGCGGGAGCTGGCCGCTCTGCGCTTCACGGAGGACGCCTTCCAGGCGGCCGCGACCGAGATGCAGCGCCTCGACGAGGCGCTGCGGCGCCTCGAGCTCGACAACACGGTCGCGCGCGCCGAAGTCGCGGCTGCGGCCGAGCGCCTGCGGGCGGCCGAGCGGGCCGAGGCGGAGGCGGCGGCGCGCGCGGCGCACGCGGCGCGGCTCCAGGCGGAGCTGCGGCTGCACAACGAGTTGGACAGGGGGCTCGGCGATCTCCGGACGGAGCTCAACCAGGAGATGCGGCCCGAGCTGGCGGAGCTGGCAGGGGGGTTCATGAGTACGCTGACCGAAGGCCGGTACGACGAGATCGATCTCGACGAGGACTACCGGCCGACGGTCGTCGAGCACGGCGAGCCCTCACCCGTCATGTCGGGCGGCGAGGAGGATCTGACCAACCTGGCCCTCCGGCTCGCGGTGAGCCAGATGATCTCGGAGCGCTCGGGCCACCCACTCTCCATTCTGGTGCTGGACGAGATCTTCGGCTCGCTCGACGAAGCGCACAGGACCCAGGTGATCGAGCAGCTGCGTGCTCTGGAGAGCCGGTTCCCCCAGGTCGTGCTCATCACGCACATCGAAGGGGTCCGGGAGTCGGTGGACCGCGTATTGCGGGTCCGCTACGATGAGGCGAGCGGCGCGGCGGTGGTGGAGGAGGAGCGCGGGTCGCTGGCCGCGCTGAGCGAAGGGGGAGGGGGGGGCGGCGATGCGGATGTGGCAGCCTGAGCGCGCGGCCCGCGGGCCGCTGCCGGCGACGGAGAAGGACATCGCGGGGCTCAACCGGCTCTTCGCCGATGCCTTCACCGACCGGTACCGGCGCGACGGCCTCGTCGGGGTCCGGGTGCCGTTCCTCAACGGTGCCATCTGGCGCTACGCCATCGCGGACGCGGGCGAGGGCGCGATGCTCTGGCGCGACGAGTCGGACAAGGTCGTCGCGTTCAACATCGCCCACAAGTCGGGCACCGAGGGGTGGATGGGCCCGCTGGCCGTGCGGCCCGACCGCCAGCTCGCGGGGCTCGGCAAGGAGATCGTGATCGCCGCGGCCGACTGGCTCAAGGCGCAGGGCGTCACGACGCTGGGGCTCGAGACGATGCCGCGGACCGTGGACAACATCGGCTTCTACAGCCGGCTCGGCTTCGTCCCCGGCTTCCTCACGCTCACGATGACGCGCGAGGTGATGCGCGCGCAGGAGACCGCCCCCGCCTACGAGGTGCTCGGCGCGCTCGAGGCCAAGGAGCGCACCGCGCGGCTGCAGGAGATCGGGCGGTTCGTCTCGGCCCTCGCCCCGGGCTTCGATTTCTCGCGCGAAGTCGAGCTCACGCTCGACTTCGCGCTCGGCAACGTCGTCTCGGTGTCGAACGGCGGGCGTCTGTCAGGATTCGCGCTCTGCCACTCGGCGCCGCTGGCCGAGAGCGGGACGCGGGACGAGCTCCGCGTGCTCAAGATCGCGGCGTCGTCGGCCGAGACGCTGTGCACCGTGCTGGAGGCGGTCTCGAACTGGGCGGCCTCGCAGAACATTCGGCGCGTGGCCGTGCGCTGCCAGACCGCCTATCAGGGCGCGTATCGCGCCCTCATCGAGTGCGGCTTCCGGGTCCGCTGGTCGGACCTGCGGATGACGATGACCGGCTTCGACGAGCCCCGGCTGCGCGAGGGGATCCTGTGGAGCAACTGGGAGATCTAGGCGAGGCTTGAGAAGGACGGAACGGCGGATGGCAGAGGAGTTGCGAGACGCCAAGTTGCGAGTGGTTGTGAGAAAGGAGTATCCGGAACGAGTGAAAGGCCCCGCCGCGAAGCCGCTACGGGGCCTTTCCGTTGCCTGCCCACTCACATCTCGTAACCGCTCGCAACTCACGGTCTCGCAACTGTCCTGCAGTCTCCTAACTGATCACCGCATCCACTTCTATCTCGACGAGCATCTTCGCGTCCACGAACCCCGAGATCTGCACCATCGTCGACGCCGGCCGGATCTCGCCGAACACCTCGCCGTGCGCCTTCCCGATGATGTCCCAGTCCTCGATGTCCTTCACGAACACGCGCGTCCGCACCACGTCCTTCATCGTGGCGCCCGCCTTGACGAGCGCGACCTCGATGTTGCGGAGCGCCTGCCGCGTCTGCACGTACGGATCGCCCTTGCCGACGATGTGCCCCTTCTCGTCGGTGGCCGTGGTGCCGGCCACGTAGACGGCATTCCCCACGCGCACGGCGCGGGAGTAGCCGACCACCGGCTCCCAGCGCGTGCCGCTCGCGACATTCCGTCGCGCGGCGGCCATCAGCGGGCCGGCGGTGCGGGGCCCGCGTAGTACGCGGACGCCCGGTAGCCGGCCAGGGCGCGCGTCGCCAGCATCTTCACCAGGATCGCGAGCGGCACCGCCACCAGCACCCCGACGAAACCCAGCAGCACGCCGAACAGCGCCAGCGCGATCATCACCCAGACGGGGTTCAATCCGACCGACCCGCCGATGATGCGCGGCCCCGTGACAGCCTGGTCCAGCGCCGTCACCGCGGCGAAGACCACGACCAACTGGAGCAGCGCCGTCCCGATGTGGCCCGACGCGAGCGCGAGGAGGACGCCGGGGAGCATGCTGAGCGGCGGCCCGATCCACGGCACGAGGTTCCCGAGGCCCGCGCTCACCGCCATCAGCAGCGGCCCCGGGAAGCCGAGCAGGCCGAGCGCCAGGCCGATGAGCGTCGCCACCAGGGTCGCCTCGGTGAGCGTGCCGCGGACGTAGTGGCCGAGCTGCCCGTCGTACTCCTCCACGAAGCCCAGGATCTCGGCGCGCCGCGCCGGCGGCACGAGCCCGCCGAGCCACCCGGTGATCTTGTCCCACTTGTTCAGCAGGTGGAAGGTGACGACCGGCGTCACCACCACGTAGCCCACGACCATGAGGCCGAGCTTCACGCCCTTCCCGATGCCGACGACGCCGCTCCAGGCGCCCAGGGCGATGTCCGGCCACCGCTCCTGCAGGAGGGCGAGCAGGTCGCTCGGTTGGAGGCTCCTGAGCTTGGCGACCTGCGCCTCGGTCAGCAGCGCCTGGTTGCTCGCGAGGAAGCTGGTGCGAACCCGGTCGAGCCAGTCGGCCAGCCGCGAGAACAGCACCGGAAGCTGCTGCGCCACCTGGACCACCTGCCGTACCAGCGCCGGCACCAACAGCACGAACAGCAGGACGAGCGCCGCCAGGAACGGCGCGACCACCAGCAGGCTTCCCAGCGGGCGCGGCACCCGGCGGTGCGCAAGCCACGAGACGGCGGGGGAGAGGAGGTACGCGAAGGCGAGGCCGAGGACGAACGGCGCCACCAGGGAGCCGGCGGCCCAGAAGAGCCAGAGCGCCATCAGCGCCGTCGCGAGGGCGAGCAGGCGGGCGACGTGCCGGTTCCGCCGCTCCGGCCACAGCGCCACCCAGAGCAGCGCGAACACCAGGAGCGGCGAGAGTACGTCGCGCACCGTCCAGAGCAGCAGCGCGACCAGGAGGACGGCGGGTGCGACCAGCCCCACGAGCCGCGTCCCGCGGCCCGCGATCCCCGTCCCGGTCCCGGCGTCCGGCGTCAGCATGCGGCCTACGCTACCACGCGGAACGGCCCGTCACAACCCGGCGGACGAGGAGGATGACGCCCGCCGCGAGGAAGAGGTGCGGCCAGCCCGCGGGGACATGCAGGACGAACAGGAGAGTGATCCACGCCGCCAGGGACAGCAGGCCAAGCGCGAGCGACAGGTTCACGAGCACCTCATCCGTAGAAGTTGCGGGGCCAGGCGTGCTTCTTCAGCTCCTTGAGCAGGCCGGGCGACAGGCGACGCCCGTCCGCCACCGCGCAGTTCTCCCGCGCGTGCTCCGCCGTCCGCATCCCTGCGATCACCGTCCCCACGGCGTCGTGGCTCAGACAGAAGCGCAGCGCCCCCTCGGTGAGGGTCCTGGCCTCCTTGAGCAGCGCCGGCCGGAACGCTTCGACGCGCGCGGCGACCTGCGCCGGGCGGTCGCCCCGGAAGTAGCGGTGGCGCCAGTCGCCCGCGGGGAACGTCACGCCGGGCTTGACCCGGCCCGTGAGTCCGCCCTCATCCAGCGGCACGCGCACGATCACGCCGACCCGGCGCTCCGCGCACGCGGGCAGGAGCGCGTCCTCGGGCTGCTGGTCGAAGATGTTGTAGATCACCTGCAACACCTCGATCAGGTCGCAGTGCCGCACCGCCTCGAGCGCGCTCAGGGGGTCGTGCTCCGTGTTCGAGATGCCGACGTGCCGCACCGTCCCCGTCGCGATCAGGGACGACAGCACGCGCTCGACCTTCTTCCATTCGCTCTCCGCGAGCCATTCGTCCCGCCAGACGTGGAACTGGAGGACGTCCACCGGCCTGCCGAGATTCGCGGCGCTCGTCTCCGCGCACCGCTTCACGTAGTCCGCGGAGTAGACGCTCGCCAGCGTGGTGCCGGGCAGCGCCGGCCAGACGCGGTCCTCGGGCGGGATCTTGCTCGCCACGACGATCGTCTCGCGACGCTGCGCCACGGCGCGTCCCACCAGCTTCTCGCTGTGCCCATCGCCGTATGCCAGCGCGGTGTCCACGAAATTGACGCCGAGGTCGAACGCGGCGGCGAGCGCGGCGAGCGCGGCGTCGTCATCGCCTCCCTGCCACATCGCGCCGCCGATCCCCCAGGCGCCGAAGCCGATCTCCGACACTGTGTAGCCAGTGCGGCCAAGGTGACGAGTTTTCATGCCACGAGCACTCCTCAATCCCTCGAGTGTCTCTTGACTCGCTTCCCGACGAATCCTATAATGGCCACAGACCTTTGGGAAACGGAGCGGAGAGACAAATTATTGAGCCAACAGGTCCGATGGTGGTCCCATATGCGCCGGCGGACGTCAGGCCCCTTCGGTGGGGTAGGCGGAACCCGATGTGCGGGGCCAGGGGTTCGATTCGGGCTTCAATAATCCTCTTCGCTCCTATGTGACGCCCCGGGCTCAGGCTCGGGGCGCTGCATTTCCGGGCTGGGGCCGCCGTCGTCCCACGCGGACGACCTCGAGGAAGATCTTCGGCGCTGCGAACCGGCGCCGCCCCGCCAGCGTGAACGCGATCAGCCCGACCGACCAGAGGAGGTAGAGCGCCAGCACCTGGGCACGCCAGTGCGGCCGGAGGAACTGCGCCAGCCAGAGCGCGAACAGCAGCGTCGCGTCCCACCAGTCGAACTTCATCGCCATCAGGAGCAGCAGCGCGAGGAGCGATTGCGCCAGCGTGAGCGCGATCTCCAGCTCCTGCGCCGGGTCGAACCGGAACGCGATGAAGCCGCCCCCCCCTCCGGCAGCCGCGTGCGACCAGCCGTAGACGAGCGGGATCATCGCGGCCAGGATCGTCCACTGGTTGATGTTGCTCGAAGCCAGGTTCATCAGCGCCATGGGCGCCTTGTCCACCCGGTGCGCCCAGTAGAACGCGGAGACCTTCTCCGGGAACTCCGAGAGGAACGGCGCCACCCACTGCACGAACACGAAGTCGCTCACGCCGAGCACCGCCGCGATCCCCAGCATGGACTCGAGGAACGGCCTTGCCGTGAGGTAGAGCAGGATGCCTCCCGCCGCGAACAGGCCGACGATCGCCGCGACCCGGCGCTTCCCGCCGAGATTGTACGCCCAGCGGGAGACGGCGGGCGCGTCGGCCAGCTCCTCCTCCTCGTGTGGCGGCACCCGGAGGAGGACGACCAGGTAGGCGAGGTAGAGCGCGATCAGGATGACCGCGTCCGCCCAGCCGATCGAGGCCTTGAGCCAGATCACGAAGAACCAGGCCAGCGGCGGGACCAGACCCACGACCTCGATGGCGTGCTCGCGCTCCAGCACGATCGTCGGGAATCGCCCGCGCGTCTTGCGGCCGGAGAAGGCGGCGACGAAGTAGATCATCGGCCAGCCGAGGCCGATGAGGAGGCGGATCGCGCCGGTGAGGTTCGCGACGGCGAGGTGCATCCGGCCCGCGTCCTTCCCGGCGCTCCAGGCGATGACCGCCTCGACGGCGAACTCGGGGAGCGTCTGCAGCCACGCGAGGGCCGCGAGCGCCAGCCCCTGCGAAATGAGGAACTGCGCGGCCTCGGCGCCCCACGCGACGACGAACGCCGAGAGGAGCATCGAGGGGAAGGTCCAGAGCGCGGCGAGCGCCGCCGCGCCGACGGATGCGCCGGTCGCGAGGACGGCGCCGAGTGGCTTGACTGTCATGCGGACCGGGGCATTATCTCTCTTGGCCCGCGAAGTTAACGGCCGCTTTCCACCTGAACAAGCAATCCGCGCATGGGCCCACAGGTCGTCGTCACGCGCCGCGAGCACTTCAACGCCGCCCACCGCCTCTTCAACCGGGCCTGGTCGGACGCGGAGAACGCGCGCGTCTTCGGGCCGTGCGCCAACCCGAACTACCACGGCCACAACTACAACATCGACGTCTCGGTGACGGGCGAGGTGGACCCGGAGACGGGGTACGTGATAGACATCAAGGCGCTGAAGGCCCTGATCGAAGCGCGGGTCCTGAGCCGCCTCGACCACAAGAACCTGAACCTCGACGTCCCCGACTTCGCGGAGACCATTCCCACGGCGGAGAACATCGTGCGGTGGTGCTGGCAGCAGCTCGCGCCGGCCATCCCCCGCGGGCGCCTGTGCCGGGTGGTGCTGTGGGAGACGGAGCGGAACGTCGTGGAGTACACGGGAGGCTGACGTGGACCTCACCAAGGCGTCGTTCGAGGAGCTGATCGAGGAGACGCTGCGGCGGCTCGACGAGGATCCCGAGCGGCCGGGGCTGAAGAGGACGCCGCACCGGGTCGCGGCCTCGCTGCGCTGGCTGACGCGCGGATGCTGCATCGACGCGGAGAAGCTGGTGCGCGACGCGATGTTCGAGGAGCCGCACGAGAGCATGGTCCTGGTGCGGGACATCGAGCTGTACTCGATGTGCGAGCACCACATGCTCCCGTTCTTCGGGAAGGCGCACGTCGCCTACCTCCCGAACGGCCGGATCGTCGGCCTCTCCAAGCTCGCGCGCCTCGTGGACGTTTTCGCGCGGCGGCTCCAGGTGCAGGAGCGCCTCACCGACCAGATCGCCGACGCGCTGATGGGTACCCTCGAGCCGCTCGGCGTCGGCGTGGTGGTCGAGGCGTACCACCTCTGCATGATGATGCGCGGCGTCGAGAAGCAGCACTCCCGGACGGTGACGTCGGCGCTGCGCGGCGCCTTCCGGGACGACGAGCGCACCCGGAGCGAGTTCCTGAGGCTGGTGCAGAGCGGGTCCATCTTCCCGTGAGCGCGCCCCCGCTGTTCGGCCGCACGGCGGTGGTCTCCGGCGCGTCGCGCGGGATCGGCCTTGCCGTCGCGGACGAGCTGCGGGCCGCCGGGGCGCACGTGGTCCGGCTGGCGCGGAGCCTCGTGGACGCCGAAGCCGAGCGCCGCACCGACGTGCGCTGCGACGTCGGCGATCCGGACGCCGTGGCCCGGATGGCGCGGCGGGTCCTGGACGTGCACGGCGCGCCCGACGTCGTGGTCAACGCCGCCGGGGTCTTCCTCGTCAAGCCGCTCGTCGAGACGACGCCGGCGGAGTTCCGCGCCCAGCTCGACGGCAACCTCGTCGGACCGTTCCTGGTGCTGCGGGCCTTCCTCCCCGCGATGGCGCAGCGGGGCCGCGGGCTGGTCGTCACCATCGGGTCGGTCGCTGACCACGTGGCGTTCGCCGGCAACGCGGCCTACGGCGCGGCGAAGACGGGCCTGCGGGGCCTCCACGCCGTCCTGCAGAAGGAGCTGAGGAAGAGCGGCGTGCGCGCCACCCTCGTCTCGCCGGGCCCCGTGGACACCGCGATCTGGGACGCGGTGGACCCCGACGCGAAGCCGGGCTTCACGCCGCGCTCCCGGATGCTCCGGCCCGAGGACGTCGCCGAAGCGGTGCTGTTCGTCGTCACGCGGCGGGACGAGGTGGAGATCCCCGAACTCCAGATCGAGCCGAGGTCGTGATGGGCCGTGCCGGACGCAGGGTGTGGGTCGCTCCCGTGGTGGCCGCGCTGTCGCTGGCGGCCGTCGCGCGGGGCGCCGCGCAGGGAAAGCAGCTGCCGCCGCTCCCCGACTCGAGCGGCTGGGGCGTGCACGTCCTCACCCTCGCCCGCGGAAGCGACGGCGCGGTCTGGGTCGGGACGTACGGCGACGGGATCTACGTGCTGCGGCCGGGCGCGCAGGCGTGGGAACGTTTGCGCGCGGAGAGCGCGCCGGTGCAGGCCTTCGCCTTCGGCCCGCGCGAGGACGTCTGGTACGGGACGGCCGGGCACGGGTGGGGGATGTCGCGGGACGGCGGGCGCACCTGGCGCTCGTGGGACGCGCGGGAACTCGGCGCCAAGTGGCAGTACGTGGCGCCGAACGGCATCGCGCTCCGCGGCGACACCGTGTTCGTCGGCACCACGGACGGCATCCGCTACACGCGCGACCGCGGCGCGAGCTGGTCCGCCATAGCCGACACCGGAGTCGGCGCCCTGCCGAGCGCCTACGTGCTGGCGCTGGCCGCCGCGCGCGATACCGGACTCTGGGTCTCGACCCTGAAGGGCGTGGGGCAGTGGCGCCCGCGCACGCCGTTCCAGCCGATGGACCCGGCCCCCGTGCCGGTGCTGGGCCAGCGGATCCGCGCGATCTTCGTGGTCCGCGGGGAGAAGGCCGTCGTCCCGGTGGTGCTGGGCGGCGAGCAGTGCCTGGGGAGCCTGAGGCCGAAGCGGCGGACGGAACCGGCCGTCTGGCAGTGCGTCGGCATGCTGATGCGCGGCGCCCCGCCCGAAGGCCGCGTGGTGCGCGAGCTGGGCGGATGCGACGGCATCATGTGCGCGGGCGCGACCAGCTCGGGCGCCATCCGGATGCAGCGCCTGCTGGGCTTCGAGATGTACGCGCCCGAGACGACGGCCCGATCGCGCGACGTGTACGCGGTGCTGTCGCCGCAGGCAGGCCAGCCGGGGGACACGCTCTTCGGCACCGCCTGCGGCTTCCTCCGCGCGCAGCCGGAGGCCTGCGTGATGCACGGCGACACGATCGGCGTGAGGGCCGCGGCCGCGCTCCCGCACGCCTTCTTCGCCCGCCCGATCGCGCCCGCCGACCAGCCGTTCGTCGACCAGACGGACCGGTACGGCGCCGTCGCGGGTGACGGCCCGGAGCCGGGCGTCGTGTTCGACGAGCCCGAGGACACGCCGGTGCTGGCGATCGGCCCGGGCGTGGTCGTGTACGCGGGTCCGGCGGAGCAGGAAGGCCTCGTGGTGGCCATCCGCCACGACACGACGCTCACCGTGGGCGGGCGGCGGATGGTGCTCTTCTCGACGTACGCCCACAACGCGCGCGTGCTGGTGACGATGGGCCAGCGCGTGGCGCGCGGTCAGCCGATCGCGCGGTCGGGCATCAGCGGGCGCACGACGCACGCGCACCTGCGCCTGGAGGTGCACGTCGCGCCGACGGACGATGCCAGGGCGATCGTGGAGGCGGCGCGCTTTCCGGCGTTCGCCGCCAATCCGGAGCTGTGGATCGATCCGCTGCCCGGCACCGGCGTCGTGGCGGGGCAGGTGTGGGACTCGAGCGGTGCGGCGGTGCGGGGGGCGCGGATCTACGGGCTGGTCAAGCCGGAGCCGCAGGAGGCGCCCTTCAGCTACGCGGAGACGTACGCCGACCGGGCGCACCCCGACCCGGTCCTGCACGAGCACTTCGCCGTGGGCGACGTGCCGGCCGGCGAGTACGACCTCGGCGTGACGATCGGCGGGCAACGGGTGATCCGGCACGTCCGCGTCGAGGCCGGAAAGCTGACGTGGGTGGAATTCAGACCGTGAGAATGGAGAAATCGGGACAGTTGCGAGACGGCGAGTTGCGAGTGGTTACGAGAAGTGAGTGAGCGGAGCGAGAACAGGCCTCCGCGACGCTGCCTCCCGTGTTCATAGAGCTCACTGAGATTCTCCGCTGTCCCCGCGACCATCCCGAGTCGTACCTGGTCGCGGCGCCGATCGCGATGGACGGCCGGCGGATCGTCCGCGGCGTCATCGGGTGCCCGGAGTGCAAGGCGGAGTTCCCGATCGTCGACGGCGTCGCGTACTTCGCGGAGCGGGCGAAGGCCGCCCGCCCGCCGGCGGCCGCCCCCGCCTACGACGTCGCGGCGCTGACCGCCTTCCTCGACCTCGGCGGACCCGGGGGCTACGCCGTTCTGGTCGGCGCGGCCGCCCGGTTCGGTGCGGCGATCGTCGCGGCGGTGCCCGGCGTCCATTTCGTGGCCGTGAATCCGCCGCCGGGCGTGAGCGCCGGGCCGCAGCTCTCGGTGCTGGTCGCCGGCGCGCTCCCGATGAAGTCGTCGGCCGTGCGCGCCGTCGCGCTCGGCGCCGACCACGCGGCGGCCGACTGGCTGCGCGAGGCGACGCGCATCCTCCTGCCCGGGCTCCGCCTGGTGGTGGAAGACGAGCGCGCCGGCCCGGAGGGCATCTCCGAGCTGGCGCGCGGCGGCGGCCTGTTCGTCGGCGAGAAGGGGCGGAGCTAGTCCACCATCGCCGGCACGTGCTCCTGGTAGAGCGCGTCGATCTGCCGCTGGTACTTCTTCTCCACGATCCGCCGCCGCACCTTGAGCGTGGGCGTCAGGTCCCCGTTCTCGATCGTGAAATCGTTCTCCAGCAGCAGGATCTTCTTCGGCGTCTCGTAGCTCGCCAGGTCGGGGAGCATCCCGAAGACCTCGCGCTCCATCTTCGCCTGCACCTCGGTCATCCGGATCATCCCGCGGTGGTCGGCCCAGACGAGCTCCTTGTGCTTGGCCCACCGCTCGAGGTGCTCGAAGTTGGGCACGACCAGCATGACGCAGAACTTCCGCCGGTCGCCGAGCATCACGGCGTTCACGACGAACTTGTTCTTCTTGACCATCTGCTCGATCGGCTGGGGCGCGACGTTCTTCCCGCCGGCGGTGACGATCAGATCCTTCTTCCGGTCCGTGATCCGCAGGCACCCGTCCGTGTCCAGCTGTCCGATGTCGCCGGTACGGAACCACCCCTCGGCGTCGAGCACCTCGCGGGTCGCCTCGGGCTTGTTGAAGTACCCCCGCATCACGTGCGGGCCGCGCGTGAGGATCTCCCCGTCCGGCGCGATCTTCACCTCGACGCCCGGGATCGCCGGTCCGACGGTGCCGATTCGCGGCCGCTCGAAGAGGTTCACGCAGATCACGGGCGAGGTCTCGGTGAGCCCGTACCCTTCGAGGATCGGGAGGCCGGCCGCGTAGAAGAACTTGGCGATGTCCGCCGGGAGCGGCGCCCCGCCCGAGACGAAGAACCGGATCTTCCCGCCGGTCCGCGCCCTCAGCTTGGAGAAGACGAGGCGCTGGGCGATCCGGTACTGGAGCGCGAGCGGCCCCGGCACGGCCTCGCCGGCGAGCCGGTGGTCGGCCCACCGGTCGGCGACCGCGCGCGCCCAGAAGAAGATCCGCTTCTTCAGCGCGCCGCCGGCCAGCGCGTTCTCCAGCACGCGCGCGTACATCTTCTCGTAGAGCCGCGGCACCGAGAGCACCACCGTCGGGCTCACCTCGACGAGGTTCTGCGGAACGGTGTCGATGCTCTCGGCGTAGTGGATCGTCGTGCCGGCGTGCAACATCACGTAATGGCCGGCCATCCGCTCGAAGATGTGCGACAGCGGCAGGAAGCTCAGGCACGAGTCGGTCGGCCCGATCCGCAACACCTCGAGCGCGTTGACCACGTTCGACCGGATGTTGTCGTGCGTCAGCATCACGCCCTTCGGGTCGCCCGTCGTGCCCGACGTGTAGATGATCGTGGCCAGGTCGTCGGGCTTCGCGCTCAGCGCCTCGTCCTTGAACGTGCGGCCCTCGCCGGCGCGCTCCGCCTCGGCGCCCATCCGGTACAGCTCCGCCAGTCCGAGCACGCCCGGGCCGGTCGCGTCCTCGTCCATCGCGACCACGTGCCGGAGCGCGGGCAGCTGCGGACGCACCTCGAGGATCTTCGCGAGCTGCGGCGCCGTCGACACGAAGATCGCCGTGGCGCCGGAGTCGTTCAGGATGTACACGAGCTGCCTGGCCGGGAGCGTCGGGTAGATGGGGACGTCGATGGCGCCGATCGCGAGGCAGGCGAAGTCGGCCACCAGCCAGCCGGGCCGGTTCTCCGAGAGGATCGCCACACGGTCGCCGCGCCGGATGCCGAGCCGCTTCAGCGCGAGGCCCGCGCGGGTCACGCGCTCGAGCAGCTGCGCGTGGGTCAGCGAGCGCCACGGGGCGCCGGCGGGCTTGCAGCATACCGCCCGCGGCTTGTGTCCGTGCCGCTCCACGGCGTCGTAGAACAACTGCGTCAGCGTGCCCCGGGGGGATGGGTCGGCCACGCGCCCCTCCTCTGCCAGCGGTCTACTGGAACCGGACGACGAACAGGATCGGCGACCCGGGCACCACCGTGCCGTTGGCGCGGTTGGCGCTCGCCTGCACCACGACGGAATCGGGCTGCGGCCCCGGGCCGCGCCGCTTGATGCCCACCGACGCTACGCCGCCCGAGGTCGTCACCGTGTCCGCCAACGTCGCGAGGGTGTCGTTCTCGAACCCCACGGTCGCTGCGGCGGGGCTCGCGAACGGCGGAGACACGATGGTGAAGACGACGGGGTAGCCGCTGAGGCCGATCGCCTGATGGGTGGTGTCGGTCCGGAGGTCGAGGAGGTGCACGACCAGCTGCCTGGACACCGAATCCGCCGCGGCCACGGTGTCGGGGGTGAGCGAGTCCACTGCGAGCGAGTCGGGCGCCCGCACGACCGTCACCGCGAGCGGATCCGAGCGCAGGTTACCCGAGGTCGCGATGACGCGCGCCGGGCCCGGCTGCAGACCGATCAGGCGCACGGGGAGGGTGTCAACCGCCAGGATGTCGGGGTTCAGCGAGACGACCTGCACCGGCGCTCCGGGGATCGTGTCGCCCGCGTGGTCGAGAACGGCCACGGTGATCGGCACCGTGTCGAACTCCTGGACCGTGAGCGTCGAGGTGAAGTGCGGGAACGGGAGGATGAACTCGATGGCGAGCGGAGCGTTGGCGTCGCTCGAGATGCTGGAGCAGTGGGTTCCCAGCACTGCGAGCGCGCACGCCACGGCGGCCGTGGCGCGGCCCCGCTTCAAGCGCCTTCCAGGCCCGCGGTGCGCTGAGGTGTGGCGGGGGCGCCGAGATCCACCAGCGCCTGCTCGGCGTATCCGATCCACTTCTGCGCGTCCACGCCGCGCGGCGGGTTGCCGAGGAACGCCTTGAGATGCTGCGTGGCGCCGTCCGCGTCGCCGCGCTTCATGAGCAGGAACGCGAGTCCGTAGTGCGCGCCCGCCAGCGTCGCGTCGGCCTCGAGGGCCTTGCGATAGTGGCGGATCGCGTCGTCCACCTTGCCCGTGCGGCTGAAGGCGATCGCCAGGTTCTGGAGGATCCGCGGCTCGTTGGGATGGTCCCTGAGGGCCAGCCGGTAGCTGGTGATGGCGGCGTCATAATCGCCCTGGCGCTCCAAGGCGAGGGCTTCGTTCAGGTAATCCAGGCGGTGCGGCTTGATGGTTCGGTCTTCGAAGGCTTGGCCGCCCAGGAGACGCCGGAAGAGACCCATGGATTGCGAAGATAGTAATCGGCCAACCGCTTGGCAACGGCCAACCTAGGGGTTATGGTCCCGAGACCCGGGGTCCGGAACCAGGGGCCCGGGTGTAGGTTTCCCCGACCCCCGACCCCGGAACCCGGACCCCGTACCCAGGACCCCCTATGCCGCGCCCTTCCAGCTCACCCCAGCCCCGCGCCGTGATGGAGGTGGACTGGCCGTTCTTCGGCGAGCTCTGCCGCGGCCTCGCGCTGAAGGTCGCCCGGGACTACGAGCCCGACCTGGTGGTGGGGATCGCGCGCGCCGGCGTCATCCCGGGTGCGGTCATCGCCAGCATCCTCCGCTGCGACTTCGCGTCCATCGCCCTCCGGCGGGAGCACGAGGGCGAGGCGCCGGCGCTGGTTTCCCGCCCGACCTTGAGCCCGAAGGGGCGGAAGGTCCTGCTGGTGGACGAGACCTGCGATTCGGGCGACACGATGCGGCTGGCGGCCTCGGTGATGCGCGAGGAGGGGGCCAAGGCGCTGAAGACGGCGGTGTCCTTCAGCACCGACGCGTACAAGCCCGACTACGTCGCCATGCGGACGAAGGCGTTCATCATCCTCCCGTGGGACCGCTGGGTGATCGCCGACGGCGAGCTGGTGGTGCGGCCCGACTACGAGGACGCCCTGAGGGAGGCGGGAAGCCCGGACGTGGCGCCGCGCCGGCGCGGAGGCAAGGCCGCGAAGTGAGTCGCGCCGGCGGGATGCGTGACCGGCTCGCCGAGGCCCTCAAGCGCTCCCGCGCGGAGTACGCCGAGGTGCGCTTCGAGCGCTCCTGGGCCAGCCGCGTGTCGTTCCGCGGCAAGCGGCTCGAGGTCGCGGCTGAGAGCGCGGATGCGGGCGGGTGCGTCCGCGTGCTCGTGAGGGGGCGCGGCTGGGGCGTCGCGTCGTTCACCACCCTGGACGATCTGCCGCAGATGGTCGCCGCGGCCGAGGAGATGTCGCGGGCGGTCGTCCTGGACGAGCCGCTCCGCCTGGCCGAGGTCCCGCCGCGCGTGGACGAGGTCGTTCCGGCGATCGACGGCGACCCCCGCGACGTGCCGCTGGCCGACAAGCGGAAGTTCCTCGAGCAGCTGAACGCCGTGCTGCTCGCCGCCTCGGCGAAGATCGCCGACACCCAGTCCGGCTACTACGACGCGCGCACCGAGTGGTACTTCGCGAACAGCGAGGGGACGTGGCTGCACGAGGTGCGGCCGGAGATCGGCGTCTCCGCCCTCGCCACGGCCCGCGACGGCGCCACGATCGAGCGCTATCTCGACTCCGTCGCGTACCGGAAGGGCTGGCGGAGCGTGCAGGGCCTGGAGCCGATGTTCGCGGGCGTCGCTGCCAAGGCCGTCGAGCTGCTGGCCGCGCCGTCGGTCCGCGGCGGGACCTACCCGGTCGTCCTCGATCCGCGGCTGGCGGGCGTGTTCGTGCACGAGGCGTTCGGCCACCTGTCCGAGGCGGACTTCGTCTACGAGAACCCGCAGGCGCGGGAGATGATGACGCTGGGCCGCCGCTTCGGCAGCGACATCGTGAACATCGGCGACGACGGGAGCGCGGCGGGGCTCCGCGGCACCCTGCCGTACGACGACGAGGGCACGCCCACCCGGCGCAACGAGCTGATCCGGAACGGGATCCTGGTGGGGCGCCTGCACTCGCGCGAGACCGCCGCCGCGATGGGGGAGCAGCCCACCGGCAACGCGCGGGCGATCTCCTTCCGCCACCCCCCCATCGTCCGGATGACGAACACCTACATCGAGGGCGGCAGCGGGACCTTCGAGGACCTGATCGCGGACGTCAAGCTCGGCGTGTACGCGCTCGAGATGATGGGCGGCCAGACCTTCCTCGAGAACTTCAGCTTCTCGGCCGCGTACGGGTACATGATCCGCGACGGCCGGGTGGCCGAGATGGTGAAGGGCATCGTCCTGGCGGGGAACCTCTTCAAGTCGCTGCAGAGCATCGATCGCCTGGCGGGCGATTTCCGCTGGAACCAGGTCGGGGGCGGGTGCGGGAAGGGGGGCCAGTCGCCGCTGCCCGTGACCGAGGGCGCGCCGCACGTGCGGTTCGCCGAGCTGCTGGTCGGGGGCGAGGTCGGCGGCTAGCGCGCCGGTGGTGCGACCCGCCGTCCTGGACGTCCGGGATCTGCGGAAGGCCTACGGCCGGACCGTGGCCGTGGACGGCGTTTCCTTCGACGTGCGTCAGGGCGAGATCCTCGGACTGCTCGGTCCCAACGGCGCCGGCAAGACCACCACCATCAACATGGTGCTCGGCGTGCTCGCGCCGGATGCGGGGACGATCGGGATCGACGGCGTGGACCTCGCGGCGCACCGTTCCGAGGCGATCGAGCGGACCAACTTCGCGGCCGTCTACGCGCCGCTCCCCGGCAACCTCACCGTCGAGCAGAACCTCCGGATCTTCGGGATGCTGTACGACGTGTCCGGCCTCACGGAGCGGATCGGCGAGCTGCTGGCCACGTACGATCTCGAGCGGTTCCGCCGCACCCGCTGCGGCGTGCTCTCCTCCGGCGAACAGACGCGGGTGAGTCTGGCGAAGGCGATGCTCAACCGCCCGCAGCTCCTGCTCCTCGACGAGCCGACGGCGAGCCTCGATCCGTCCAGCGCGCGCGAGGTCCGCGCGCGGATCCGGGAGGCGGCCGCGCGCGGCACGGGCGGCGTGCTGTGGACCTCGCACAACATGCACGAGGTCGCGGAGGTCTGCGACCGCGTGCTGTTCCTCTCGAGGGGGCGCCTCCTCCTGGCCGGCGACCCGCGGGCGCTGCCGCGCGAGCACGGCAAGGCCAACCTCGAGGAGCTGTTCATCACCGTGGCCCGCGAGCCGCTCACCCTCGAGGGGGCCCTGCCGTGAGGGGGCGCCGTGTCGCCGCCGTCGCGCTGCGCCAGTGGTTCCTGATCCGCGGGAGCATGTCGCGCATCGTCCCGCTGTTCGCGTGGGTCGTGGTGGACGTGGTGCTGTGGGGCTTCATCACCCGGTTCCTCAACTCCTTCCCGAGCACGCTCTACGACTTCGTCCCGGCCGTGCTCGGCGCCGTGCTGCTGTGGGACTTCCTGACGCGCGTGATGCAGGGCGTGACGATGGCGTTCTTCGAGGACGTCTGGGCGCGGAACTTCCTCAACGTCTTTGCGACGCCGATCCGGATCTCCGAGTACGTCGGCGGCCTCGTGACGTCGAGCATCGCGACCTCCGCGGTGGGGCTCGTCGTCATGGTCCTCGTCGCCGCGCTGGCGTTCCATCTGCACTTCCTGACGTACGGCCTGCTGCTGGGACCTTTTCTGGGCGTGCTCTTCCTGTTCGGGATCGCGCTGGGGATCATTGGCATCTCGATCGTGCTCAGGCTCGGGCCGGCCGCCGAGTGGTTCATCTGGCCGCTGCCCGCGATCATCTCGCCGTTCGCCTGCGTCTTCTACCCGCTCACCACCCTCCCGCCGTGGATGCGTGGCGTGGCGCGCGCCCTGCCGCCTACCTACGTCTTCGAGGGGCTGCGGGCCATCGTGCTCAAGCGGCCCGTGCCGGTCCAGTCGCTGCTCCCCGGAGCGCTGCTGGCGGCGCTCTACGTCGGCCTCGCCTGCCTGCTGTTCGTGCGGGTGCACCGGTACGCCGTCCGCACCGGTCTCGTCGGGCGCTACAGCGCCGAGACGGTGAGTTGAAGCAGCAGAGTCGCGTCGCGGGCTACGTCTTCGCCCTGGGCGCCGGCGCCCTCTGGGGCACGACGGGCCCCCTCTCCACGGCGTTGTACAAGGAGGGGGAGGCGATCACCGGCATCGGCTTCTGGCGCGTCCTCCTCGGCACGCTCGCCGTGGCGGCGTACGCGCTGGTCTTCCGGCGCGACCTCTTCAAGGTGGACCGGCGCGGCCTGCTGCTGGTCGGGCTCGGCGGCGGCGCGCTGGTCGCGCTGTTCGAGGTGGCCTACCAGTTCGCGATCGCGGGCGCGGGAGTGGCGAGCGCGGCGGCGCTGCTCTACACCGCGCCGTTCCTCGTGGCCCTGCTGGCGCGGCCGCTCCTGGGCGAGGCGCTGACCTCGCGGCGGTTGCTGCTTGCGGCCGTGGTCGGCGTGGGGGCGGTGTTCGCGGTGCAGGGCGGCTCCCACGGCGCCAACCTGGCCGGCGTCACGACGCCGCGGCTCGCGTTGGGCGTCGCGGGCGGGCTGCTCGCGGCGCTGAGCTACGCCGGCACGACGCTCCTCGCCCGCTTCGCCGTCCCGCGCTACGGCGTGACGAAGGTCCTGCTGCTCGAGATCGCGGGCGGCACGCTCCTGCTCGGCATCATCCTCCCCCTGGCGGGCCGTGCGCCCGTGCCGCCGGCCACGGCGGGTGGCTGGCTCTACATCGTGGCGCTGGTCGTCGGCACGGTGATCCTGGCCAACGTCTTCTTCTTCTCCGCCACCCGCCGCATCGAGGCCGCGCCCACCGCCGTCGCCGCCACGATCGAGCCGGTGGTGGGGACGCTGCTCGCGCTCGCCCTCTTCTCCCAGCACCTCACGGCGATCGGCTGGCTGGGCCTGCTGATGGTGGTGGGCGGCGTGGCGGCGGGCTACCTCGAGGAGGCGCAGGCCGGCCACGCCGCCGAGCCCGCGGCCTAGCTCCCGGACCTGACCGCGGTGTAGCTGGCGATCAGGTGCATGATGATCTGAAAGTCCACCACGTCCCCGGGCTGGAGCATCTCCTCACCGGCCCTCACCAGGTGGTCATTCGTTCCGGTCGGCTGCGCAACGAACTCGACCGTGCTGCCGCACTCCAGAAATGCCTGCGGGAGCACGTAGTGGCTGACGAGTCCGGGATACGCGAGGCCCAATCGGTGTTGGGTGCCGCACGCGATCGCGTAGATCTCGGCCGGCATCGCGTAGTTGTTGGTGACGTTCACACGAACGGGCGGGTCGTCGGGCGCCACCGCGGCGCTGCGGGAGCCGGCGCCGCGGCCGGTGGCGCAGGCCGCCAGGGCAAGCAGCGAGGCCATTGCCGCGAAGATTGCTTTCGGTGACATGGCTTCCTCCGGGGGTGCGGCCGGGGTGGTCCCTGTCCCGTGACCGGGAGCCGCGAGCCGGCCTGGGCTCGCGGTCCAAGGTGAGAGGCAGGCGTCGCGGCCCCGCCGGGGCGGCGTCGTCCAGGCGTCGAAATGGCCCGTCCCACCGGGGCGGTCGGCGCAGCGTGTGGGTCATCCCCGTCTGCTGCCTGCGATCCCGCGCCGGGGCGAGACGCGCATGCGACCGAAACGTTGGCGCGCGACGGCCGCTCCTGCTAGAGCAGCCGACCGGAATCCCAGGCAGAACGGTCCGTGATCTCCAGGAGACTTAACTGGCCGGCTTCTTGCGAGCGACACGATGGCGGAGGGGAGTTCAACCCGGAGGTCGCCAGATGAATGCCCAGTTCCAGAAGGAGTTCCAGCGGAAGTGGAAGAAGTACTTCCCGGGCGCCGAGCTGCCGGTGGCGTACTTCTACACGGACGAGGTGAGCGCGAAGGACGCCAAGGACAGCAGGGACGAGGACCACTGCATCATCGCCGCGTTCGACCGCGTTCGCCGGGGCCACACGTTCGTCTACCACAAGGACAGCCCGGGGTGCCCGGGCTGGGCGCGCCACACCGGCTTCTCCCAGCGGCTCAGTCCCACCTTCGAGTACTTCCTGTCGTACGGCATCCCGGGGGAGGTCGAGGGCGAGCGGTACAAGAAGACGCCGGAGCTCGCCAGGGCCCACACCGAGAACCACCCGGGGTTCGAGGCGCCCGGCAAGTACATGGTCATCAAGCGGTGGGACAAGTTCGCCGAAGCCGAGGAGCCGTTCGGGGTGATCTTCTTCGCGACGCCGGACGTGCTCTCGGGCCTGTTCGCCCTCGCGAACTACGATCGCTCGGACCCGCACGGCGTGATCGCGCCGATGGGCTCGGGCTGCGCGTCCATCGTCCTCTACGTCTGGGAGGAAGCGCACACGGAGGCCCCGCGCTGCGTGCTGGGGATGTTCGACGTCTCGGCGCGGCCTCAGGTGCGCCAGGGCAGGCTGACCTTCGCGATGCCGTTCAGGCGCCTGGAGCAGATGGTCGCCAACATGGACGAGAGCTTCCTGATCACCGGGTCGTGGAAGAAGGTGCGCGGGAGGATCAAGCAGGCGGCGGCCTAGCGCTGCACCTCCCAGACGTTGACAGGCCGGCCGGGGGCCGCCACTGTTGCGGTGGAGGCCTTGTGAAGGTCTTGTTGCCTCTGGCCTTGCTCGCAGTGGCCGCGTGTGGCGATCTCCCGCCTGCCCCGAGAATCCTGCCGCTGAATCGGGTCAACGCCCCCGGCGTGCTGCTCAGCCCGACGGGAAGCAGCGTCGTGACGAACCCCGTCTGGTCTGCCGACGGGAGCCGGGTCTACGTGGGGCTGGCGATGCCTGCCGGGTCCGCGTACGAGGGCATCCACGAGATCACTGTATCGAGCCACGCAGACCGTGTGTTGATCGGCTCGGTGACGCCGTCGTCCCTCAGGATCTCACCCAACGGCGGGTTGCTCTATTTCACGAACGTCGGCGCTCTCTGGCGGATCCTGTCCGGTGGCGGCGCCCTCCAGGAAGTGCGCGGCCAGGTCGCGTACCTCGTGCACCTCACGGACGACAGCACGGGCCTGGTGTTCGACTGGCCGAACTCCGATAGCGTGTGGGTGATCGGGAGCCAGAGCGGGACGGCCACGGCGCTGCCTCCGGGTGGTCCCCTGGTCTACTCGCCCGCGGGCGACCAGATGCTGTACTGCTGCTCCGGCACCGGCGGCTCCGCCTCGAGCACCATCGTCGTCTCGCTGCTGGACGGCACGACGCGACCATCCGGCCTCACGGTGGCCAGCGGCGCGTACTGGGTGGGCACACGCTGGGGAGCCGACGGCATCGAGATGCTCCTCGCGCACTATCATCCGAACAGCTGGCGGGTGGACTACACGATCCTTGGGCCGGCCGGGTCGGAGACGGCGGCGTTCAGCGACACGATCGCGGCCCCCACATACGTGCTGGTGTGGTCGCCCGACGGCTCGCGCGTGGCATTCTGGAAATCGGCGTGCGTCAGCTGGTACAGCTCCATCGGCGAGTGCGGCGTGCACTCGGCTTTGTATGTCGCGGACCTGCACACCGGCGTGACCACCTGGGTGGCTGGGTCCGACTTCGATGCTGAGTTCGGTGACATTGCTTGCCCCATCTTCTCGCCCGACGGCCGAGCACTCATGTACGTGCTGGGCGGGCAGCTCTACTTCCTGCGGATTCCCTAGCGCTGCACCTCCGCCCAGCGGAAGCAGCTGACGAGGTGGTCGTTCACCATCCCCGTCGCCTGCATGTGCGAGTAGACGACCGTCGAGCCCACGAAGCCGAAGCCCCGGCGCTTCAAGTCCTCGCTGAAGACGTCCGACTCGCGCGTGCGCGGCGGCATGCCGCGGTGCGTGCGCCGGTGGTTGATCCGCGGTGTCCCGCCCACGAACCGCCATTGGTAGGCGTCGAAGCTCCCGAACTCCTCCTGCACCCGGAGGAACGCCTGCGCGTTCCTCACCGCGGCCTGGATCTTCTGCCGGTTGCGGATGATCCCGGCGTCCTCGAGCAGCGCCGCGATCTTCCGGCGGTCGTACCGCGCGACCGTCTCGGGATCGAAGCCGTCGAAGGCGCGCCGGAAGTTCTCCCGCTTGTTCAGGACCCCGCTCCAGGAGAGGCCGGCCTGCATCCCCTCCAGCACCAGGAACTCGAAGAGCGCGCGGTCGTCATGGAGCGGCGTGCCCCATTCGACGTCGTGATATTCGCGCATCAGGTCGTTGCCGATCCAGGCGCAGCGCTTCCTGCCGTCGTCCATCGTCGTGCCGGTGAGTGGGGTCCGCCAAGCTACCGCGGCGGGCCGGGGTTTGGAAGTTGCCCTCGGCGCGCTACCTTTTCCCGCCGATGATCGAGCGCGTGCTGGAGCTGGCCAGGCGGAGCCGCCGCTTCGAGGGGTTCGACCTGCTCTTGAGGGACGAGAGCCAGGTGAGCCTCAAGTTCGAGTCGGGCCGGCTCAAGGAGACGGCGCTCCGCCAGGAGGCCGGCCTCAACTTCCGCGGCGTGAGCCGCGGCAAAGTCGGGATCGCGGGCACCACCGACCTCTCGGGCGACGCGGCGCTGGAGGACCTGCTGCGGCGGGCCGGGGCGTCGGCGGAGCAGGGCGAGGAATGCGCGCTCGCGTTCCCGGGCCCGTCGCGCCTGCCCGACGTTTCGCTGTTCGACGACACCGCGGCTGGGATGGACGTCGAGCACCTGGCGGAGCTGGGCCGGCGCGTCGTCGCCCAGCTCAAGCGCCCCGGGTGGCAGGTCACGGCCTCCGTGGGCCGCTACGTCGAGACCACGAGCTTCGGCAACTCGGCCGGGCAAACGTTCAAGAGCCGTGCGACGGCGATCTCGGTCGGCGCGGAGGTCACGCAGGTCAAGGGCGACGACGTCCTCATGGCCTACGACGACGTGACGGGCGCCGGCGTGCCGAGCGAGGCGGAGCTGGACAGGGTCGCGGCGAGCGTGATCAGGCACATCGACCGCGGGCAGAAGATCGTCGCGCCCCCCGAGGGGAAGCTGCCGGTGCTGTTCACCCCGCATGGATGCGCCGCCGTGCTCCTCCCGCTGCATCAGGCGCTGTCGGGCAAGACGGTGCTCCAGGGGATCTCGCCGCTGGGCGGGAAGCTGGGCGAGGCGTTGTTCGATCCGGCGTTCGACATGACCGACGATCCGCTCCTGTCGAGCCGGGTGGGCAGCCGCCCCGCGGACGACGAGGGGATGCCCTCGGCGCGGCTCCCGCTGATCGAGCGCGGGACGCTGCGGGCGTTCGTCTACGATCTGGAGACGGCGGCGCGCGCCGGCACCGCCTCCACGGGGCACGCCCGCCGCTCGACCTTCGGCAAGCCGGGGATCAGCTTCTCCAACGTCGTGATCAAGCCCGGCACGGCGAACGAGGACGCGCTCCTCAAGGCGATGGGGCACGGCCTGGTGGTGGACGAGTTGATCGGCGTGGGGCAGGGGAACGTGATCAGCGGCGCGTTCAGCCACCCGGTCGCGCTCGCCTATCGCGTGGAGGGCGGCGAGATCACGGGGCGCGTGAAGGATGCGGCGGTCGCGGGCAACAGCTACGAGCTCTTGAAGCGCATCCGGATGATCGGGAGCGCGGCGAAGTGGCTGGGCGGGAGCCAGCTCGTGCCGCCGCTGCTCCTGGATGCCGTCAACGTGGCCAGGAGATAGCTACACGCCGCCTCTGGCCTCCGCCGCCGCCAGCCAGCCGCGCTTGAGCTGTGCTTCGGGCACGCTCGTCAGGTACGGCTTGATGTCGAGGATGGGTGTGCCGTCCAGCATGTCGAGACCGCGCACGCGCAGCCGGGTGCCCTCGCGGCCGAGCAGGCGCACGACCGTCAGGCCGATGGGATTCGGCCGGTAGGGCGCGCGCGTCGCGAACACGCCGTGCGGGCGGTCGTCGGTCGGCGGGGTGCCCACCAGCTCCGAGCGGCCGGCCTTGTGAAAGACCCAGATGACGTAGAGGTGGCTGAACCCTTCGATGTCGGTGAGGCCCGCCTCGAGGTCGCGCCGGACTTCGAGCGTTCCCTCCGCCTCGTGCTTCGCTCCACGGCCCATCGGGATCTCTGAGCGGTCCGTGAACGGCGAGTGCACCGTGCCGATCGGGCGCATGGAATACGTGGTGTCACGTCGCTTGGTCATGCCGAAGAACTGGCGAGGTTTGGTCCGCATCCGCAAGACTGGCAACTGGTAACCACTGGCCACTTGCCGTCTGGCAACTGTCCTGAGCACTGCCCTCCTGTGAACTACTTCCTTCGCGAGATATTGAAGGGCGCCGCGCGTTCTCCTCGTGCCGCCGAGGAGATCAGGATGGCGAGCCGCCGCGCGCGCGTCTCCTCGCGCTTGGCGCTCATCACCCACCACGCCGCGGTGCGACGGTACCACGGGGCCTGCGTCTCGAACCAGGCCCACGCGCGCCGGGCGGCCTTGAACGCCTTCACGGCTCCGGCGTCGAACGCGCGCCGCGGATTCTCGAACGAGTACAGCTCGGCTTTCTTGGGGTCGCGCGCCGCGAACACCGTGAGGCCGGCCGGCCGCATCCGCCCTTCGGCCTTGAGCGCCTGCACACGCTCGAGGTTGACCCTGCTCCAGAGGCTGTCCGGCTTGCGGGGCGTGAACCGGACGGTGTAGCTGGTCGCGTCGTAGTTCTTCCGCACGCCGTCTATCCATCCGAAGCAGAGCGCCTCGTCCCGCGCCTCGGGATAGGTGATGCTCGGCTTGCCGGAGCGGACGTGGTAGAAGCCGACGAGCAGCTCGCACTTGGACCGGTGGTGACGTTCCAGCCAGGCGCGGAAGGCGGCCTGCGTCCTGAAGAACTTCGGGGCGGTCATCGCCGGAAACAATCGGGGGCCGGAGCGCGCGACGCAACGCCCTGGCCCCCGATGCCTTCGGCTGCGAAGGAGCCTACATGCCTTGCCGCGCCGTCGGCGGAACCATGCCGTTGAGGCGCAGGTAGATCGCCAGCTGGCTGTAGTGATCCGCCCAGTCGCCGACCGTGGCGAGAACCATGCTGGCTCGCGCGATCTTGCGCGGGCCGAACCCGGGGACGGAATCGGCCATCTGAGCGTCCGTGAGCCCTGCCAACGACGACTGGCAGAAGTCGAAGCTCGCGCGAAGCGCCGCCATCAGCGCCTCCTTCGACGAGTTCGCGTCCACCTTGGCGTGCTCCGGCTCGGCCTGCCCGCTGACCCGCGAGCACAGCATGTAGTTGCCTTCGTTGACGAGGTGCGCCGCGACCGCGCCCACCGTCATCTGCGCTTCCGTCGGCTTGTAGCTGTACTTCTCCGCCGGAAACGCATCGAGCGCGGCGGTGATGTTGCGCGCGAAGCGCATCTCGTTTCCGCGGAGCGCGTTGGAAACCGGACTCGCCGGATCGGTCGGCATGTTCCCCATGCCCTGCGCTGTTGCCAGCGCCGGCACCGCGCACAGGGCGGCTGCCAACGCGTATGCGGAGGCTCTCATCAGGTGCTACTCCGAGTTTGGGAGGCCTGCATTCTGACAGAACCACTCCCGATTGTCCAGCCCGCCCCTTCGACCGCGCTCCGCCGCCCCCGGTCATGCGGTGACCTTGCGGTCCTTCCACCACCACCAGTTGAGCCGCTCGGCGGAATGACGTGAGGTGCTGGCGAAGTAGACGGCGCAGCGGAACGTGTAGAGGACGCACGGATCCTGGCGCACGCCGCGGATCTGGCCGAGGCGCTCGTAGAGTTTTTCGGGGCTCTTGCCTTTGAGGTCCGCCACGCGGCGCACGCCGAGCTGGCGCAGGTCGCGCGCGATGGACGGCCCAACTCCAGGAATGACCTGCAAGGGATCGGATGGTATGCGGCGCTTGGCGGGCAAGAGCGGCCTCCGAATGGCTGGTGAAATGGGCTCGAAACGGCACCCGAAGATATCCCGAAAGCGATACGGCGACAAGTTGGGCCACAGGGTGTAAGTTGAGAGATCGCAGCGCCGGGAATCCCCGGCGCGGAGGGCCCCGTGATGGACTCGACCCCGTCTGAGAGCGGTGAGTACGGCAGGGTGGGTCGGTACCTGCTCGGGTTCGGCATCCTCGGTCTCACCGTCGTGTTCTCCAACGCCTTCTGGCTGGTCGAGCATCCCGAGTCGTATCTCGCCGTGAGCCGCCCGGGCGCGACGCTGCTCAGGCTGGAGCTCGCGGGGTACGTGCTGCAGATGGTGATCGGGCTGTGGCTGGGGATCAGCCTCGTGTTCGACGTCGCGCGATGGCGTCGCGTGGCTGCCTTCCTCTGGCCGTTGACGCTTGCCCTGTACTTCGCGCCGGTGCCGACGGCGCGGCAGGATCTCTCCCTCGCTCCGGCGTTGTTCGTGGCCGCGCTCCTCCTCTGGGAGCTGTCCCGCACTTTGGACCGGGCGACCCGCTCGGCAGACTGACGCCGGGCCCCCGGCGTCACCCACTCAGGAGTTTCGATGCACGTTCGATCGCTGCAGGCGCTACTGACGCTCAGCGTGGCCGCCGCGACGCCCGCAATTGGCGTCGCCCAGGCTCACGGGTCGTACCCCGAGCGCGCGGTTCGGCGGGACATCCCGATGACCGGCATGATCCGGCGCGCGTTCGCCGCCGGGACCCGCGACTCGAGCGGCCGCCCGGGACCGCGTTACTGGCAGCTCTGGACCGACTACACGATCACTGCGAAGCTCGACCCCGCCACCGGCCTGGTGACGGGCCACGAGCGCGTGGTCGTGCTGAATCCGAGCGACAGCGCGATGCGGGCGATCGAGCTGCGGCTCGACCAGAACCTGTACGCGGCCAACGCGGCGCGCACCGGCCCGGTGCCGAGCATCACGGACGGGATGGTGGTGACGGGTCTGACGGTGGACGGGCAGGCGGTGAACCTCACGCCGCCGCCGCGCTTCCGCTTCGGGCAGCCGCAGCAGCCCGTCACGCTCGCGGCGTACAATCTCAACACGACGTCGGCGACGATCGCCCTGCCGAATCCGGTCGGCGCGCACGGCACCTTCACGCTCGAGGCGGACTGGCACTTCACCGTGCCGAAGGTCGAGGGCGGGCGCGGCATCCGGATGGGGGCATGGGGCGACACGCTCTTCCAGGTGGCGCAGTGGTATCCGCGCGTGGCGGTGTTCGACGACCTGCGCGATGGGGGCTGGGACACCGAGCCGTATCTCAGCTCGGCCGAGTTCTACAACAACTTCGGGCACTTCGACGTGACGCTGGACCTGCCGGCCGGCTGGCTGGTGGGCGCGAGCGGCGTGCTCCAGAACCCGGGAGACGTGCTCACGCCGACGGCGCGCGAGCGGCTGTCGCACGCGCTGGAGTCCGACTCGGTGCTGCACATCGTGACGCCGGACGATTTCGGGCCCGGCAAGGCCACGGCGGCCGGTGACCGGCTGGTCTGGCACTACGTGGCGGACACCGTCGGCGACTTCGCCTGGGCGACGTCCGACCGATACGTCTGGGACGCCACGCGCGCCACGATCCCGGGCCGCGGTCCTGTGCCGGTGGACATGCTGTATCTGCCGGGGCACGCGCAGGGGTACGCTCAGGCCGGCCCGATCGCGCGTCACGCCCTGGAGTTCTATTCAGCGCTCTGGATGCCCTACTCTTTCTCGCGCCTGACGCTCGTGGACGGCCCGGACACGGGGATGGAGTACCCGATGATCATCTTCTCCGCCGCGGGCGCGGCGGACCACGAGGCGGGCCACGAGTGGTGGCCGATGACGCTCGGCACGAACGAGACGTGGTACGGCTGGATGGACGAGGGCTTCAATCAGTACATGAACATCCTCTCGTACGCGGACCGCCAGCACCAGAGCGCCAACCTCGATGGGGTGGGGCAGTACTACGGCCGGGTCAACGGCGACGAGCGCGAGCCGCCGATGATGTGGGACGCCAACTACGCGGGCCCGCTATACAGCTTCCAGGCCTACAGCAAGGCGCCGATGATGCTCTCGATGCTGGGCGGAGTCGTCGGCGACACGGCGGTGCAGCGCGCGATGAGCGAGTACGCGCATGCGTGGCGGTTCAAGCACCCATCGCCGTGGGACTACATGTTCTTCATGGACAACGCCCTGCACCAGGACCTGGGCTGGTTCTGGTACTCCTGGCTCTTCGCCACCGACGCGGTGAACGGCTCCATCCAGGACGTGCGCACGTCGGGCTCGACCACCACCGTCACGGTGCGAGAGGACGGGCAGATGCCGTCGCCCGTGGTGCTGGCGGTGCATTTCGCGCCCACCGGCCCGCGGATCCAGAAGATGGCGAATGCGACGATGGTGGACGATTCGACGGCCCTGGTCACCTGGCCAGTCGATGTCTGGTTCGGCGGGAGCCGCACCTTCGCGGCGAAGCTGCAGTTCGGGCGGCGCGCGATCCAGCGCATCGTCTTCGACCCGCGCTGCCGCTTCCCCGACGACAACGTGGACGACAACACGTGGCCGCGGCAGCCTGCTGTCGCCGCGCCGGCCCAGGCGCAGACGGGCCGCTTCGGGATGCCGGCGTGTAAGGGGTGAGCGGGGTCAGGCCCCCAGCAGCCGCGCCGCGTTGCCGCCGAGGATGGCCTTCCGGTCGGCCTCGGCGATGTCGAGAGCCCGGATGCTCTGGAGCATCGAGGGAATGCTGCCGATCTGGTGGGGGTAGTCGCTCCCGGCGAGGAGCTGTCCGGCGCCCGCGAACGCGATGGCCAGCTCGAGGGCGCTGGCGTCGAAGTTCACCGTGTCGAAGTAGAAGCGCTTCAGGTACTCGCTCGGCGGACGCGTGATGTGCGCGCGGCATTCCTTGAACGCGCGGTGCCCGCGGTCGAGCCGCTCGGCGAGGTAGGGAATCGCTCCCCCCAGGTGGCTCAGCACCCACCGGATGCGCGGGAACCGCTCGACCGCGCCGCTGAAAACGAGTTTCGCCGCGGCGAGCGTCGTGTCCATCGGGAAGCCCACCAGGGGCATCAGCCAGTAGTCGGTCATCGCCTCGACGCCGACGGGATTGGTGGGGTGGATGTGCAGGACGGCGTCCAGGTCGTTCGCCGTCCGATACAGCTCGTCGAAGCGCGGGTCGGCGAGCGCTGTCCCGTTCACGTTGCTGAAGAGCATCGCGCCCCGGAATCCCAGCTCGGTCATGGCGCGCTTGAGCTCGCGGGCCGAGGCGGCCGGATCGTTGAGGGGGAGCGTCGCGAGCGCGGCGAAGTGCTTCGCGCGCTGCCGCACCACCGCCGCGAACGCGTCGTTCACGAGGCGCGCCAGCTCGACCGCGCGCGCCGGAGCTTCCACGTGCGTCCCGGGCGTGGTCAGGGTGAGCACCTGCAGGTCCACACCTTCCTTCTGCAGGACCGTCTCCCGATAGGCGATGTCCCGGTGGCCCTGGACGGCGACGTTGTAGTCGCCGGGGTAGTGCAGGACGGGGTTCCCCTCCTGGTCCACCACGACGCGGACGTTGCTCTTGCCGGCCTTGAGCGCGTCGAGATACGCCGGCGGATAGAAGTGGTTGTGGAAGTCGATGACGGGCATGGCGGCTCCGTGATGGCAGGCGTTACGTACGGGCTCGACTGCTCGTGAGATAGTAGACGGGCACCCCGATCGCGACCAGGAGGAGCCCGACCAGGCTCCGACCGCTGGCGCCCCGGATCTGAGACGCGGCGACCAGCAGGGCCGCGACGATGAAGAGCGCGGGCAGGACCGGCCCTGCGCCGAGGGTGAACCGCGGGGCGTAGCCCGCGCGGCGGCGCAGGACCAGGAGCCCCGCCGCCATCAGCGCGAAGAAGATCCACTCCGTGTAGACCACCTGCACGAACAGCGTCTCGTACGTCCCGGTGGCGACCAGCACGGAGGCCCAGGCCGCCTGGAGCAGGATGGCCCGGTGCGGCGTCCGGAAGGTCGGGTGCAGGTCGCTCAGCCAGCCGAATAGCAGCCCGTCCCGTGCCATCGCGTGATAGACCCTGGGTCCCGTGAGGACGATGCCGTTCAGCGCACCGAGCGTGGAGACGACCACCACGCCCGCGAGGACGGCGCCGCCCCCCGAGCCGAGGACTGCATCCGCCGCGTCGGCGGCGACGCGGCTCGACGATCGCACCGTCTCGAGCGGGAGCACGTGGAAGTACGCGGCATTGAGCGCGATGTAGCATGCGGTAACGAGGAGGGTGCCGGCGATCAGCGCGCGCGGGAGCGTCCGCGCCGGCTCGACGGTCTCCCCGGCGGTGTACGTGACCATGTGCCAACCGCCGAAGGCGAACAGCCCCGCGGCGAGGGCGAGGAGGAAGCCGCCGGCCGCGGGGGCGGCGGGGGCGCTCGCGGGCCCGGGGACGGCGGGGGCGGCGCGCGGGCCCAGCGCGAAGGCCACGGCCACGATGGCCACGACCGCGCCGACCTTGGCGAGCGTCAGCACCGTCTGCACCGTGCTGCCCTGCCGGATCCCGCGGTAGTTGACCGCCGATAGTCCAAGGATCCCTGCGATGGCCACCGCCCGGGTCCCGACCGGTCCGAGCGGCACGAAGTACCCGGCGTAGCGGCCGAAGACGACGGCGATCGCCGCGACGATGCCCGAGTGCATGCTCCAGAACATGGCCCATCCCCACAGGAAGCCGAGGGCGGGAGACCAGGCCTCGCGCAGGAAGACGTAGACGCCGCCGCTCTCCGGATACGCGGAGGCCAGCTCCGCGCAGACCAGGGCGCCGAGCAGGGTCAGGGCGCCGGCGAGCGCCCACACCGCGTAGGCGCCGGCGACCGACGGTACGTCGTGGGTCACGACCGATGGCTGGACGAAGATCGAGGCGCCGATGATGGTGCCCACGACCATCGCCGTCGCGGGGACCAGACCGAGTGAGCGCCGGAGCTCTGCGGGAGCTGTCAGCTGGCTCCGAGGACCGTCAGATAGTCCGCGCCCTGCGTCATGTGCTCGTACAGGGAGGAGAGCGTCTCCGGCGCGCCGACGAGCCAGCGGCAGCGCGCGTCTCCCTTCGAGCGGCACTCCACCTCCATCACCGCCAACGACGCCTGCGCCAGCCGGCCCATGAAGTCCGCCAGCAGCCCGGCGGTGAAGAAGCAGGACGGGTATTGCAGTTGCGCTTCGGGGGTGGCTTCCGCCCAGGCGGGCGCGTCCACCGCGACGGCGGCCTCGCCGATCGACGTCACCTGCACGGCACCCCAGCCCAGCGACACGAAGAACTGCGACAGGACCTCGGCCAGGCGCGGCGCCGCCAGCTCCGAGGGGTGGTCCACCCCCGCGGCCTGCGGCAGCCAGGCGGAGAAGGCGCGGAACGTCCCCTCGCCGGCGGCGTAGCCGGCCTCCTGGAGCGCCTGGGCGCCGACCCGGTCGCGCAGCGCGTGGAGCGCGCGCGGCGAAAGCGCGACGAGGGACGAGGCGGACAGCGGGATGTCGGTCATCGGCGTCTAAGGTAGGGCGTCCGGCGCGGGCGCCGCAAGGCGTGAAGCGGTGGTGAGTTGAGCGGCCGTCCTCAGCGGACGATGATCTCGTCGCAGAAGATCCACGATGGGCTGCCGGCGCCCGGGTGCCAGGCCGGCAGCGGCCCCGGATTGGTCGCCCGCACCTTGACCCACCGCGCCACCGTACCAGAGGGCATCGCGACCGCAAGCCGGTAGAGGAACGGTTCCCTCCGCTCGGGCGGTTGATCGCTCGCGACCGCGCCCGCGCCTCGCCACGTGGTCCCGTCGTCGGACAGCCACACGGTGAAGTCGCGCGGCAGGAGGATCCACGACTGGGTCGTCTGCTGGAACGATCCCTCGACCACCGAGACCGGCGTCAGGCGCCCGAGGTCGATGACGGCTTCGAGATCGGGCCCCTGCCACCCCTGCCAGAGCCCGCCATGGAAGTCGAGCGAGCCCAGTGCCCCGTCGGTGAGGGTGCGCGCGCCGGTGCCGGGATACTGCGGGCTCGGCGGCGTCGTCAGGGCGTACGGTCGGCCGCGCGCCAGGCTCGGCACGACCGTGAACGTCGGTCCGTCGCCGATCTTCTCGCCGCGATAGAAAGCCTGGAAGCGCATGGTCCCTTCGCCGCCGAACCGCGTCGAGTCGGCGAACAGAGGTGACGCGGGCGTGGGCGCGCTCCCGTCGGCGGTGTATCGCACCTCGACGCCAGGCACGCCGACCGCCACGCGCATGCCCAGGCTGTTCGTCACGCTGTCGTAGTCCGGCGTCATCCTGAGGATGTCGCGGTCTTCGGGACCCACGGCCACGCCGAGCGCCGCCAGGCGCGGCGCGACACCCTCGGCCAGCCGGCGCCGGAAATCCCCGAGGTCCCGCGGTCCTCGGCTCCACAGCGCCTCCGAGAATGCGATGAGCCGCGGGAACGCCATGAGGTCGAAGTTCGCCGTCGTGATGCCTTCGGACCACAGCGGTGCCTCGCCGCCCAGCACGTGCGCGACCTCCTGGGGAGCGACGTCCGGAGGCACCGGATCGAAAGCGTACACCTGAGCCAGCGTGAGGTCGCCGGGCGAGCGGTTGATGTACGTGCTGCCGGAGGGCGCCGCCACGAGATCGTGCCCCTGCCGCGCCACCGTGGCGATCGTGGCGGCGTCGCGCCACACCTCCACCACGGCATCGGGCGGGATGCCACCCTCCGTGATCTCGTCCCATCCGACGAGCCGGCGGCCGTGGGCGGCCAGCCACCGCCCGATGCGCCGCACGAACCAGCTCTGCAGCTCCTCCTCGTTCCGGAGCCCCTCCGCGCGCATGAGCGCCTGGCAGTCGGCGCAGGCGCGCCAGCGGTCCTTCGGCACCTCGTCGCCGCCGATGTGCACGTAGGTCGAGGGGAAGAGCGCCAGCACTTCCGTGAGCACGTTCTCCAGGAACGCGAACGTGCGCTCCCGTGGGCAGTACACGTCCTGGAAGACACCCCAGGTATTCGCCACCGGGATCGAGTCGCCGGTGCATCCCAGCCAGGGGTAGGAGGCGATCGCCGCCACGCTGTGTCCCGGCATCTCGATCTCGGGGACCACGGTGACGCCGCGAAGCCGCGCGTATGCCACGACGTCACGCACTTCGTCCTGCGTGTAGAAGCCGCCGTAGCGCGAGCCGTCGGCCTCGGTGCGCCAGGCGCCGACCGCGGTGAGGCGCGGCCACGTCGGGACCTCGAGCCGCCACCCCTGGTCCTCGGTGAGGTGCCAGTGGAGGACGTTCAGCTTGTAGCGGGAGAGGAGGTCCACGAAGCGCTTCACGAACGGAGCGGGGAAGAAGTGGCGCCCGGCGTCGAGCAGGCTGCCGCGCCACGCGAATCGCGGCGCATCGCGGACGGTGACCGCCGGCAGCGTCCAGAACGGCGGGCGGATGCCATTGGCGCTGTCGAACGCGGGCGGGAAGAGCTGCCGCAGCGTCTGCACGCCCCACAGGACGCCTTCGGCGTCCGGCGCGGCGATGCGGATGCCGGCCGGCGAAATGGTGAGGGTGTACGCCTCGGGCCCGCCTCCCGCCGCGCGCTCGAGCCCGAGAACGATGTCGCCGGGTCGCGGCGCGCGGGTAACGATCGTCACGCGGTAGCCGGTCCCCTCTGCCAGCGCCTGACGCAGCAGTCCGGCGATCTCGCGGAGGCGCCGGCTCCTCGCCTCGACGACGACGTGGATCGGATTGCGTAGCGTGAACTCGCCCGCGGCCGGCTCGATCGAGTCCGGCCGGGGGACGACGGCGATCAGCGGCGGCGCCGCGGACGGTGGAGGGAGTTGCCGGGCGCTTGCCGGTTGCCAAGCGGCGAGTGAGAACAGGACTGCGGGCAGGAAGCGGGACGGGGGTACGACGGCGCCCTCAGCGGCCGAGCCGCTTCAGCAGCTCCGATTCGTCCCAGATCTGGATGCCGAGCTGCTTCGCCTTCTCGATCTTGCTCCCCGGCTCGTCACCCGCCACGATCGCGGTCGTCTTCTTCGACACGCTGCCGGTCACCGCTCCTCCGGCCTGCTCGATCAGCCGGGTGGCCTCGCTGCGGGAGAGCTTCGGCAGGGTGCCCGTCAGCACGAAGGTCTGACCGTCGAACACGCCGCCGGCCGTCACCTTGACCGGCTCGTCCATCCGGACGCCGGCCTTCGCGAGGCGCTCGACCAGCGTGCCGTTGCGCTCCTCCCTGAAGAACGCCGTGACCGCGGCGGCAATCGCGGGGCCGACGCCGCGCACTTCGCCGACGACCTCTTCCGAGGCGTTCATCAGCGCGCCCATCGTGCCGAAGCGGCGGGCCAGCAGCTCGGCGGCGCCGGCGCCGACGTGCCGGATGCCGAGCGCGAACAGCAGCGTGGCGAGCGTCCGCTCCCTGGAGGCCGCGATCGCCTTCACGAGCTGCGCGGCCGACTTCTCGGCGAACCCCTCGAGCCGGACGAGCTGCTCGTCCCTGAGGTCGTACAGGTCGGCGACGTCGCGGATCAGCTTCGCGTCGAGCAGCTGCTTGACCCGCTCGTAGCCGAGGCCGCGGATGTCCATCGCCCCGCGGCTCGCGAAGTGGAAGATCCCTTCGTGCACGCGGCCGGGACACGAGACGTTGGGGCAGTAGGACATCGCTTCGTCCGGCGGCGCGTCCACCGCCGAGCCGCAGTCGGGGCAATGCTCCGGCATCGTGAAGGGGCGCGGCGGAGTGCCCGCGCGCTCCAGCTCTTCGCGCCGCTCGCGCACCGGCCCGAGCACCTGCGGGATGACCTCGCCCGCGCGCGTCACCTCCACCCAGTCGCCGATCCGGATGTCCTTGGCCGCGATCAGCTCGGCGTTGTGCAGGGTGGCGGTGGACACCGTGACGCCGCCGATCTCGACCGGCTCGAGCTCGGCGTACGGGTTCAGGGCCCCGGTGCGCCCCACGTTCACCTTGATGTCGAGCAGCTTCGTCACCGCGACTTCGGGCGCGAACTTCCGCGCGATCGCCCAGCGCGGCTCCCGGTCCCCGACCGTGCCCAGCTCATCGTGCAGCGCGAGGCGGTCCACCTTCACGACCACGCCGTCGGCCCCGAACGGGAGGTCGTCGAGGAGCCGCTCCAGCTTCGCGATCTCGTCCTTCGCCTCGCCCAGGTCCGCCACCCGCTTGCGGTGCGGCTCGATGCGGAAGCCCCACGCCGCCAGTCCGTCGAGCTGCTCGGCCTGCGTCCTGAACGGCAGCTTCGTTTCGGGCGCGAACGCGGCGAACGCGAAGCAGCGCAGCCGCCGCTCGCGCGTCGCTTTCGGGTCGAGCTGGCGGAGCGCGCCCGCGGCCGCGTTGCGCGGGTTCGCGAACGGCGCCTCCCCCTCCGCCTCGCGCTTCCGATTGAGGGCGTCGAAGCTGGCGCGCGGCATGTACACCTCGCCACGCACCTCCAGCAGCGCGGGCCAGCCGCTGCCCTCGAGGCGCAGCGGCACGTCGGGAACGGTGCGCAGGTTCGCCGTCACCACCTCGCCCGTCACGCCGTTGCCCCGCGTGGCGCCGACGGCGAGCACGCCGTCCCGGTAGGTGAGGCTCACCGCCGCGCCGTCGATCTTGACCTCGAGCATGTAGCCGGCGGTCACGACGTCCGGCGAGATGCGCGCGTTGCGTGCCTCCCACTCGGCCAGGTCCTCGTCGCTGAAGGCGTTCGCGAGCGAGAGCATCGGGTTCAAGTGCGTGTGCTTGACCAGGCTGGTCGCGGGTTCGGCCCCGACCCGCTGCGCCGGGGAGTCGGGAGTCTGCAGCTCCGGGTGCTCGGCCTCCAGCGCCTGCAGCTCCCGGAAGAGCCGGTCGTACTCGGCGTCGGACATCTCCGGCGCGTCGAGCACGTAGTAAGCGTGGATGGCGCGATTGAGGATCCTGCGGAGTTCGGCGGCCCGGTCTGCGCTGGCGGGCATCTAGCCTTTGGCTTCCTCGGCGAGGACGGCCATCGTGACGCCGACCAGGCGCTGCAGCTCCGCCGCGGAGGCGTCCGGCAGCAGCTGGTCCAGGCCCACCTGGTCCCGCTCGGCGAAGGCGGCGAGCAGGCGCTGCAGGTACGAGATCAGCGCGGCGCGCTGCAGCTCCGCGCCGGGGGGCGCGGCGTCGGCCGCGGGGCCCTTGCTCCGCTTCACCAGGCTCTCGTAGCGGTGCGCGTTGCGGAGGGCCTTGGCCGTGAGGCTGGCGACGATCTGCGTGAACCGGATGTCGCCTTCGCTCAGCACCTCGCCGTCCTTGAAGGTGCGGAGGAAGATGCAGCCGATCGCGGCGCCCCGGTACGTGATCGGCACGACGGTGATGGACTTCGCTTTGCGGCGCGCCAGCGCGCCCTTGACGTGCTTGAGGCTCGGGTCGGCGGTCGCGTCGGCGATGAACACCGTCTCGCCCGTCCGCATCGCGCGCTCGATCTCCGGGTAGCGCGCCAGGTCCACCACGAGGTTGCGGATGCTCGGGTCCTCGTAGGAGGCCACCAGCCGCGCGGTGCGGCCGCCGCGCTCCGCCAGGAAGATGCTCGAGCGGTCCAGCCCGAACGTCTCGCCGAGCCGGCGCGCGATCGTCTGGAGGATGTCCACGAAGTGCAGGGTGCCGCCGAGCTCCTGCAGGATGTCGATGACCGTGAGCAGGCGATCCCGCTCCCGCTCCAGCTCGAGGATGCGACTCGCCAGCAGAGGGGCGGCTTCGGGGCCGGTGGGCGGCGGGCTCGTCATTACCGCAATACTGCCGACCCCGCGCGGCGGGCGTCAAGCACGCTCACCCCTTGCGCGCCAGCAGGAACCGCGCCCCACCGCCCTTGCCGCCTGCGAAGAGCGCCAGCGCGTACGCAGGCACGCCGGCCTCGCGGGCGTAGGGCTCGAGGTCGCGCCGGATGACTCGCACCTCCGCGAACCCAGCCTGCCGGCCGAGGGTCTCGAGCGCGGCGCTGTCGTAGAACCGGAGACGCGAGGCGATCGGCTCCGGCGCGGCCGGCGTTCCCTTGAGCTCGGGGTCCGCGCCAAGGGCCACGAGGCGGCCGCCGCTCTTGAGCACGCGCCGGATCTCGGCGAGCACGCGCACCGGGTCGGGAAGGAAGCCCAGCACGCCCGTCATCGCGGCGCAGGTGAACGTCGCGTCGGCGAAGGGCAGTGCGGCCGCGTCGGCCTCCCGGACCTCGAGCCGCCCCGCCGCGACGGCATCCCGGTTGGTCTCTTGCGCCAGCTGCACCATGTCGGCGCTGTAGTCGATCGCCGCGGCGCGGCAGCCGCTCTCGAGCGCGCGCTGGAGGAGCGCGCCGCCCCCGCACGCCACCTCCAGCAGGAAGTCCTCCGGACGGAGCGCCAGCTCCTCGAGGATGACGTGGAAGTTCGGGTAGTGGAAGATCGGGTCGCCGTAGGTCTTCCGCGCTTCGGCCCCCGCCGGCCGCCGCGCGCGCCGGTCCGTGATCCAGTCGCCGAGCGCGTTCGGCGCCGTGGCCCTGAGGAGCGGGGCCGCCACTTCGCCTGCGAACCAGCCGGCCAGCTCGGCCTTGCCGCCGACCGCCGCGCCCCAACCTCGGTGCGTCAGCGTCGCGCGGGTCCCACCCTTCACGGCCCGCAGCTTGAGGTCGATCGCGGTGCTCTTGCCGGAGGCCCAGGGCGCCGGATGCCACTCGAGCGAGAGTCCCTTGCCCCGTGTCCAGGCCGTCACGGAGCCGACGGCCTGAGGTCCTTCGGTGATCCGACCCTTGGGACCCGCCTCGAACGAGAGCCCGAGCCGCGCCAGCGCCGTCTGCAGCTCCGCGACGAGCGTGTCGAAGGCCGTCCTGGGCGCAAGCGAGAGCACGATGCTGACTTGGAGGTCGGCCATGGGCTGCTCCTCGAATGCGGGCGAGCGCTCTTGCGGATGGTCGCGCCGTGCTGCGGGCGCGGCAGGGGCCCATTCTCACCCAGCGGCGGGGAACCGTCAAGCGTACGGTATGGTATTGCGAGGGATCCCCTCCCTGAACACCTTATCCTGGCACGCTCCACCGGAGACGCCAAGCCATGCCCGACACCATCCGCTTCACCCTCAACGGCAAGCCCGTCTCGCTGCAGACGGACCCGGCGCGCAAGCTGCTCTGGGCCCTGCGCACCGATCTCGAGCTGACCGGCACGAAGTACGGCTGCGGTGAAGGACTGTGCGGCGCCTGCACCGTGATCGTGGACGGCCAGGCGATCCGGTCCTGTCAGATGGACCTGGGCTCCGTCCAGGGGCACTCGGTCACCACGATCGAGGGGCTGGCCGGCGACGGCGAGCTGAGCCCGATCCAGCAGGCGTTCTACGAGCACGGCGGCTACCAGTGCGGTTACTGCACGCCCGGCCAGATCATGAGCGCGCACGCGCTGCTGCTGCAGAATCCGAAGCCGACGCGCTCGCAGATCGTCGAGGGAATGGAAGGCAACCTGTGCCGCTGCGGGGCGCACAAACGGATCCTCGAAGCCATCGAGGCGGTGGCCGCCCAGGGGAGGCAGTCATGAGCGACCTCGCTCGCATCACCGGCATGGACCGCCGTGGCTTCGTGAAGGCCCTGGGGGGCGGCATCCTCGTGCTCGTCAGCGCGCCTTCGCTCGGCGCTCCGGAGTGGGAGCTGGAGGCGCAGGGCCCGCGCTATCCCACCGACATCAACGCCTACCTGCACATCGCCGAGGACGGGAAGGTCACGCTGTTCTCGGGCAAGATCGAGATGGGGCAGGGGATCACGACCTCGCTCGCCCAGGAGGCGGCCGAGGAGTTGGGCGTCGGACTCGACGCGATGAGCGTCGTGTGCGGTGATACGGCCACGTGTCCGCCCGACGCGGGGACGTGGGGCTCGATGTCGACCCGCTTCTTCGGCCCGGCCGTCCGCGCGGCGGCGGCGCAGGCGCGGCTGGTGCTGACCGACCTCGCCGCCGAGCGACTCGGCGCGCAGCGCTCGGCCCTCGAGGTCGAGAACGGCGTTGTCTACGTGAAGGGGAACCGCGGCCAGCACGTCTCGTACGGCGAGCTGGCGAAGGGCCAGCAGATCACGCACACGGTTGACGAGAAGGCCGTGCTGCGTGCCGCGCGCGAGTTCACCGTGATGGGCCGCTCACCGAAGCGGCTCGACGGGCGCGAGAAGGTGTCGGGTGCGGCGAAGTTCGCAGGCGACATCCGGCGGCCGGGGATGCTGTACGCGCGGCTGCTGCGGCCGCCGGCGCATGGCGCGACGCCGAAGAGCGTGGACACGTCCGCCGCGGCGGCGCTGTCCGGCGTCACCGTCGTGAACCAGAACGGCCTGGTGGCGGTGCTCGCCGCCGATCCGGAGACGGCGGAGCGGGCGCTGACGGCGGTCAAGGCGGAGTGGGACGTGCCGGCCGCCACGGTGGACCCCGAGAGCATCTTCGACCACCTGGTGAACGACGCCGGCGACCCGGAGACCCCGGCGTCGGCGGGCGATCTGGCCGCCGGCCGGGCGGCGTCGGCCCAGACCTTCGACGTCACCTACCACACGAGCTACGTGGCGCACGCGGCGGTGGAGCCGCACACGTCGGTCGCGGAGTTCGCGGACGGCAAGATGACCATCTGGGCCGCCACGCAGTCCCCCTTCGGCGTTCAGGGCCAGGTCGCGCGCGCCTTGAACCTGCGGCCGGACGAGGTGCGGGTCATCACGCCGTTCGTCGGCGGCGGCTTCGGCGGGAAGTCGGCGAGTCAGCAGTCCCTCGAGGCCGCGCGGCTCGCGCAGATCGTCGGGAAGCCGGTCATGGTGGCCTGGACGCGCGCCGAGGAGTTCTTCTACGACACCTTCGGGCCCGCCGCAGTGGTGAAGGTGGCCTCCGGCATCGACGGCGCCGGCCGGATCACGTTCTGGGATTACCAGGTGTACGCCGCGGGCGGACGCGGCGCCAACGTCCTGTACGACGTCGCCAACCGGCGCGTGCGGGTGTACGGCGGGCGCGGCCGCGAGGGCTACCATCCCTTCGGCACGGGCCCGTGGCGCGCGCCCGGGGCGAGCAGCAACAAGTTCGGCTACGAACAGCAGATCGACGCGATGGCGCGTGCGGCGGGAATGGATCCGCTCGAGTTCCGCCTGCGGAACACGAAGGACCCGCGGATGCTCCGCGTGCTGCGGGCCGTGGCGCAGGCCGCCCACTGGACGTCGCGCTCCGCCATCCGCAAGGACGGCCGTGGCCGCGGCCTCGCGGCCGGAGACGACGCCGGGACGTACGTGGCGCACGTGGCCGACGTCGTGGTGGACCGTGCGACCGGCACGGTCAAGGTCGAGCGCGTGATCTGCGCCCAGGACATGGGGATCGTGGTGAACCCGGACGGCGCGAAGATGCAGACGGAGGGCGCCATCACGATGGCCCTCGGCTACTGTTTCGCCGAGGAAGTCCAGTTCCAGGGCGGAAAGATCCTGACGAACAATTTCGACACCTACAACTTCGCGCGGATGTCCTGGGTGCCGGAGATCGAGGTGGTGCTGGTCCCCAACGACGCGGAGGGCACGCAGGGCGGGGGCGAGCCCGGCATCATCAACATGGGGGCGGTGATCGCCAACGCGATCTACGACGCCACGGGCGCGCGGATGACCCGGATGCCGATGACGCCGGAGCGCGTGCTGGCGGAGATCAGGAAGGTCTGACGCGGCGCCGCACGGCCGCGCAGTGCTCGGCGAGGTGGAGGGGCGGGGCGACCCGCCCCTCCGTCGTTACTGCGGCGGGCGCACGGCGTCGGCGACCATGCGCACGATGCGATCCCGCGCTTCCGCCGAGGGAGCGCGCACCGACACGTCGTAGCGGCGTCCCCCAGCGGTAATCAGACCCCCCATCGCGCTGTAGGCCGACAGGGGCCCGCCCGATGCCTCCGGGTCGGGCGCATAGAGCGTCCAGACCGACCCGGCGGTCCCGCCGCCGAGCCGGCAGCGTCCCGTGTGGGCCAGCTCGGTGGGCATCCCGTAGCTCTGATGCTTCATCGCGTGAGGGAGCCCCGAGGCTCCGGTCACCCGTGTGATCAGGATCCGGCCCGACGTGGAGTCCCGGAGGACCGCCTCCGGGTCCCCCAGCGGCGTCGTGTCCGTCGCTGCGGCGCGCCAACCTTGTGGCAGCCGCACCTGCACCCCGTCGTCGGGTCCCTGGAGCGTGACCCAGTCGGCGCCCGGTGCGACGTCGGGGAGCGAGCAATCCGGGAACTGCAGCGTCGGCTCGAAGTGCCTGAAGAGCGCGATGAGACTGTCCAACGTGGTCGGCGTCGGAATGGTCCCGCGCCGCATCAGGAACCCGGGAGGCATGGGCGGGGCCGCGGGTGGCGCTGCGGCGGCGCCGGCCGGCGCCGTCGCTCCCGCGCCACGCTGCGCCGCCCCCGGCACGGCCGTCTGCCTCATCTCGATCCGCGTCGACAGGTCACCCATCGGAGAGTGCGCCGTGGCCTGCATCATCATCGACCGCTCGACGATCCACCCCGTTTCCAGGTCAAGGCGCGCCTCGGCGACGGTGTGCGTCGGGCCCATGGTGATCTCCATGGGTTGCTCGAGCGTCACCGATGGCATCTCGCTCCGCGACGAAATCACGGCGACGCGTCCTGCGCCGCTCCGCTCGATGCGCTCGAGCCGATATGTGGTCACCACGCCCCCCTCGCAGCCGTGCAGGACCCGGGGACACGGCGTCGTATCCGCCCAGGTTTCTCCGGCGTGCGCCGGGAGGTCGGGCAGGAAAGTGGTTGCGCGCTGGTAGGATTCGTCGGAGCTGTCCGTGCCCATCAGCATCCGAAGCGCGACCGCACGATCTCCGACCTGCGTCTTGCGGTCGAGCTGGACGGACAGGACCCGACCCCGGCTGTTCATCCGCATGGTCATTATCAAGCCGCGGGGAAGCAGGCTGTCCTGCGACGCAGCGGGCAGATTGAACCCCGGCGTCGTGAAGTGGCCCGAATCCACGATGTAGGCGACGGTGAACGTGTCGCCCGAGACGGCGGTAACCGACTCGGTGACGAACTCGGACGCCTGCACCATGGGCCGCGCGGTGTCGCCGGCGGGCGCCTCTCCGGAACCCATGTGGACGAAGGTGTTCGTCACGATCTCTGAGCGCAGCGCCTCTCCGATGTGATGCCGGAGCCTCAACGGCACCGCTTCCAGCGCGGGGGCCGGGGCTGGCGCGGCCGACGGCGCCGGCGTCCTCGCGCAAGCACCCGTGAGAACGGCGCAAAGCGCGGCGGCGGAGGTCAGGAGAACCTGGTGGCGCACGGCGATCCTCCGTGTTGGCTTGCGCCCTGACAATAGCGCATGCCCGTGAGGCGCGCGTCAGCGCGTCGCTCGGAGCATATGGGACATCACGTATCGGCATTCCGGTCGCCAGGCCCGTGATTTGTGAGACCGTGCGCGAGGTGATGCGCTACGCCGGCCTGCGGATGCTGAGACGCATCCGATCCTGGCGATCACGCACCAGCTCGATGGCCGCCATCCGGCGCCGAAGGAAATCCCCCGCCGCAGGGCCCGCACCGCGTCCTAGCGGCCGGTGCGGCCGCCCAGCTCGAGCTTGATCGCCGTCAGGGATTGGTTCACGTCCCTGAGGAACGCCAGGAGCGACGCGATCAGCGCGACCATGCAGCAGGCGAAGAGCACGACGACCACGATCACGGCGTCCCATCGCAGCACCGCGGCGAGGAAGAGCGTGATGACCAGCACCGCGGCGCAGAGCAGGCTCACGACGGCCAGGACGATCGCGCGGCGCATGTAGATGGCCCGCGCCGAGAGCACCTCGATCTGCGCTGCGACCAGCTCGCGCTCCTCGCCCGTCGCCGTGCGTTGCAGCACCGAAAGCTGGCGCGAGCGGTCGATCAGCCGGCCGAGGCGGTTGGTCATCGAGAGCAGCAGCAGCCCGATCCCCGAAATCAGGATCACGGGGCCGAGGGCGATCTGCAGAACCGGAGCGATCTCGCGCAGGGACATCGGTCAGCCCGCCTTGTCGAGCTTCCAGTAGATCGCGTAGCGCTCGTCGAAGATCGCGTGGAACGGCACGAGCGTGACGTCCTGCGCCTGGCCCGCGGTGCGGAACTCCAGCGAACTCCCCTCCACCGGATGCACCCAGGCCGCGAGATCGTCGGATGACCCCTTGAACGCCGGGGCGCTCACCGGCGGCAGCGTGTACTCGGGGACCGTGCGCGGCTTCGTCGGCGGCGCGCGCAGGGTGGACGGCGTGAGGCCCTCGGTGCCGAGCTTCCCGGCCAGGACCATCGGCCCGTACATCATCGCCACCAGCGTCGGGTCGTCCGGCATGGGGTGCGCGTGCAGGCCCATCGGGAGCCGCACTTCGAGCTTGTCCCCGTCCCGCCAGGTCCGCTCCAGCACGTAGTAGCCCGACGGCGCGGCGAAGCCCTCGAGCGCGCGCCCGTTGAGCGAGGCCCCATTCTCCCCGGTCGCCCAGTACGGCACGCGCACGCGGAGCGCGAAGCGCACCGGCCGCGCGGCGTGCACCGTCAGCGTCGTCCGGTCGCTCGCGGGGAAGGCGGTCTCCTGCGTGATGCGCACGCCCTTCTCGCTCCAGTCCACCTCGGACGCGATGAACAAGTTGACCCAGAGCCCCGCGTCATCGTGGAAGTAGATGCTGTCGCCGAGCTTCGCGAACGCCTCGCTCATCGTGCCGGTGCAGCACCAGTAGTCCTGGGTCGGCGTGCCGAACAGCTTCCACAGCCCCGGCGCGAGCGAGACGTAGTACAGCTTCTCGCCGTCGGCCGGGTGCTGGCTGCCGAGGATCCCGTTGAACAGCGCGCGCTCGTAGTAGTCGGCGACCGCGGCGTCGGCCGTCCACCCGAACAGGTGGCGCGTGAGCTTCAGCATGTTGTAGGTGGTGCAGTCCTCCTGCGTGTAGCCGGAGAGCTGAGCGGCCAGGAGGCCCGGATCGGTCTCCCACCCCTCGCCGTTGGTCGTGCCGCCGGTGGCGTAGGCGCGCCGGGTCGTGATCTCGCGCCAGAAGTACTCGGCGATCCGCCGGGAGCGTTCGTCACCCGTCAGCTCGTAGCGGCGCGCGGCGCCGACCACCTTCGGGATGTTGGTGTTGCCGTGCAGGCCCTTCAGCTCGTCGCGCCCCTCGGCCAGCGGCGCGAAGAAGCGCTCGTGGTCGAACCGGTGCGCGAGCCAGCGGTACCGCTCGTTGCCCGGGACGGCGGAGAGGTTGTAGAGCAGCTCGTTCATCCCGCCGTACTCGCGCTCGAGGACGCGCTGCATCTCGTAGTCGCCGAGCGGCTGCGTCCACCCCGCGGTCCAGCGCGCCATCCCCTGGAGCACCGTCAGCGCCTGCGCGTTCCCCGAGAGCTGGTAGGTGTCGAGCAGTCCCGCCATGATCTTGTGCAGCGTGTAGAACGGCGCCCACACCGGCCGGCCCGCGCGCAGCCGGTCGAAGAACTCTTCGGGGAAGGCCGAGAGGTAGCCGTTCGCCTGCTGGCACTTCGCCAGCTCCTCGACGACGTGCTCGCCGCGCGCCTTCACCTCCGCATCGCCCGTCTGCGCCGCCATCAGCGCGCACGCCGAGAGGTAGTGGCCGGTGTAGTGCCCGCGCAGCTCGTTCTCCGGCGCTTCCCAGCCGCCCAGCGGCTCGGCGGACGTCGGCTGGCCCGCGGTGACGCGGAACATGTGCAGCAGCCGGTCTTCCTCCTGGGCCATGAGGAAGCGGCGGTTCACGTCTAGCGCGTCCTTGAACGGCCCCGCGCCGAGGCGCACGCGCGCGAGGTCGAAGGGCAGGGCCGCCGGTCTGGGAGCGGCGCTCTCGCCCTGGAACCGGCGGAGGCGGAGCGGCAGCGCGGCGGACGCGGCCGTCAGGACGGTCGAGGCGAGGAAGTCGCGTCGCTTCATGGGATCCCTCCGATCTGCTTCGCCCGCGCGAGCGCCGCGGCGAACTGGTCCTTGTACGTCGTGAAGGTGTCGTCCACCACCGTGATCGTCGGGATCGGGCCCCCGCCGCCGCTCCCCTGGCCCATGCCAAGGGTGGCGGCGTCGAACGTCCCGAACCCCGACTCGTGCACCCCCGAGCTGCCGCGCCCCGGCGCCGGATGGCTGAGGTGCGCGAAGAAGCGCGCGTACTTCGTGGCCTGCGGGGAATAGACGTGGAAGAGCGGGATGAAGCCGAGCAGCGCGTCGTAGTGGAATTCGCCGCAGGCGAGGACCTCGGGGTGGGTGCCGCGCAGCTCGGCGACGAGCCGCCGGGTCCCCTCGTGCATGTCCGCCTGCGTGTTGTTCATCCACCCCGCCGAGATGTCGAGGAAGTACGCATCCATCCCGTAGCGCTCGATCGTGTCGACGATCCGCGCGTTCAGCCATTCCCGCCACGAGTCCACGCCGAGGTTCATGTACGACAGCCACCCCTCCTGGTGGCGGTCGTTGTCCCAGTCCACCCAATCGAGGTCGAACCGGTCGCCGTCGATGCGATAGGTCGCGGCGTCGGCGACGTTCCGGAACTCCCGCTGCCGCCGGTTCGCGGCGTTCATCCCGAACATCGGCATGAACCGGTAGCCCAGCTGGTGCCCCTGGTCCACCAGCCGCTTCAGCCCCGCCTCTCCTCCCAGCCGCTCGTCGGCGCGGTAGGCCGGATAGTTCCAGTAGTAGCGGCCGTCCCACGCCGGGAGGAAGACGAGCGTGCGCTCGGCGGGGAACTGCGGCGCGGCCCACTGCAGGATCTCCAGCATCCGCGCGAAGTCGTTGAAGGCGTAGCCGGTGTAGTGCATGCCGTGGAGCGCCAGCACCAGCCCCTGGTCCCGGAGCCACGCGGGCACGTCGTCGCGCGATTCCCAGGTCGGAATCCCGTACGCGCGCTCGAGGTGCGCGTAGTGGGCCTCGGTCGCCGCCTCGAGCGTCGTCGTCCGCCCCAGCCGCCAGGTGGGCACCGCCAGCCGCTGCTGGTCGAGCCAGCCCTCCGCTTCGAACACCGCCTCGACGCGGTACCCCGTCTCGCCCGGCTGGAAGAAGAAGCGCTTGGCCCGCACCCGGTCGTCGAGCGATGACAGATACCGGAAGTCGGCGTCGCCGGCCTCGACCGCGACGAACGGCGTGCTCATGCCCCAAGCAGTGTTCCCGCCGAACAGATCGCCCGCGCCGAACGGATAGCCGTACAGCAGCTCGTCGTCCTTCGGGTCGAACGGACGGCCGCCGCCGCTCGAGATCTTCCCGCGCGGGATGCCGCGGATCACCGTGGTCACGCTCTTGATCGGCTGGTCCATGTCCGCCGTGACGTCCCACTCGATCGCGTCGCCGCTCTGCCGGAAGTGCGCGACCAGGCGTCCCGGCGCCTTCGCCTGCCCGCCGGCCCAGACCAGGCCCGAGGCGGCCAGGGTGAGCGCGTCCTCTGCTTCCTCCGCGACCATCAGGGCGGCGTCGAGGCCGTACACGTTCTCGCGCGTGAAGACGAGGAAGCCGAACCGGTAGCCGCCGAACTCGACGCTCGGCTCGGGGAAGTCGAAGGAGAACTTCTGGAAGGTCCGGCCGCGGCCGGGGACGAAGACCTCGCTCGTGGACGTCAGCGGCAGGATCGCCGGGTCGTGCCGCGGCGCGGCGCCCATCTTGGGCGCGATCAGCGAGCCGGCGCCGGCGGCGCCCACCAGCTTGACCCAGTCACGGCGGGTGAGGTCGTCGAGCATCAGCCGCGGCGCGATGGGGGTTGCGGATGGGTGCGCATGAAGTCGAATGATGCTGCGCGGCGCTTGCTCGCGCCACCGGGGCGGCCCATCTTTGGCGGGCCATGCCCGTCTACCTCGGCCTCGACCTGAGCACGCAGAGCCTCACGGCGCTGGCCATCGAGGTGTCGGGCCGGGAGCGGCGCGTGGCGTTCGAGGAATCCCTCGACTTCGACGGCGCGCTCCCGCAGTACGGCACGCGGCACGGCGTGCTGCCGCAGACCGACCCCCTCACCGCCACCTCCTCGCCGCTGATGTGGGCCGAAGCGCTCGACCGGATGATGGAGATGATCGCGCGCGACAGCTCGATCGCGCTGGCGGACATCCGGGCGATCTCCGGCTCCGGGCAGCAGCACGGCAGCGTCTATTTCGGCGCCGCCGCCGCGCAGGCGCTGGCGTCCCTCGACGCGGCCCGCTCGCTGGAATCCCAGATGCGTGGGGTGTTCGTGCGCTCGGAGTCGCCGATCTGGATGGACTCGAGCACGGCCGCCGAGTGCGCCGAGATCACCGCGGCCGTGGGCGGGCCGGAGCGGCTGGCGATGCTGACGGGCTCCCGGGCGTTCGAGCGCTTCACCGGGCCGCAGATCCGCAAGTTCTTCAAGGAACTGCCCGCTGCCTACCGGTCCGCAACCCGGATCCACCTCGTGTCCTCGTACGCGGCGTCGCTGCTGGTGGGCTTCGACGCGCCGATCGAGCCGGGCGACGGCTCGGGGATGAACCTGATGGACCTGGCGCGGGCGCGGTGGGCACCCGAGGCGCTGGCCGCGACGGCGCCGGACCTCGAGGCGAAGCTCCCGCCGATCGCGGCGTCCTGGACCGTGGTGGGCCCGCTCGCCACCTACTGGCGCGCGCGGCACGGATTTCCCGCGGCCAAGATCGTGGCGTGGTCGGGCGACAACCCCTGCTCGCTGGTCGGCACCGGGATCGTGCGGGAGGGGACGATCGCGATCTCCCTCGGCACGAGCGACACGCTGTTCAGCCTGGTGCACGAGGCCTGCTACGATCCGTCGCTCACGGGCCACGTCTTCGGCTCGCCGACCGGCGGCTACATGCCGCTCATCTGCTGCAAGAACGGCTCGCTCGCGCGCGAGGCCGTGCGGAACCAGTTCGGGCTCGACTGGCCCGGCTTCTCCGACGCCCTGGGCCGGCGCCCGGCCGGCAACGGCGGCGCGATACTGCTCCCCTGGTTCGACGCCGAGATCACGCCGACCGTGCTGGAGCCCGGAGCGCGGCGTTACGGGCTCGACCGCACGGACGCAGCGGAGAACGTGCGCGCGGTGGTCGAGGCGCAGATGCTCTCGCTCGCGATCCACTCCGAGTGGATGGGTGTCAGGGTGAATCGGATCCACGCCACGGGCGGCGCGTCGCAGAACCCGGCGATCCTCCAGGTGATGGCCGACGTGTTCGGCGCCGAAGTGTGCGTGGTGGGGGGCGGGAACGCGGCGGCGCTGGGCGCGGCGCTCCGGGCGTATCACGCGGAACAGCGGGCGCTCGGGCGCGAGATGCCGTGGGACGAAGTCGTCGCCGGCTTCACCGAGCCGTGGCCGGCGAGCACCGTGCATCCGATCCCGGAGCACGTCGCCGTCTACGCCGAGATGCGGAAGGCCTACAAGGCCTGCGAGGCGCACGCGCTCGGCAAAGGGCCGGACCCGACGCCGATCGTCCAGGCCTTCGCACGCGGAGCAGGGAAGCGCTAGACCGCGACCAGCCGATCGAAGGTGTCCGAAGGAAGATCCGCCAGTGAGGTGACCAGAACGTCGGCTTCGTGGAGAGCGTCGCCGCCCACGCCGATGCTGCGCATCCCGCCGCGGCGCGCGGCCTCGATCCCCGCCGCAGCGTCCTCCACCACGACCGAGCGAGCCGGTTCCACGCCGAGACGCTGAGCAGCGGCGAGGAAGACGTCGGGCTCCGGTTTCCCGCGGTGCACATCCTCCGCGCTCACCAGCGCGCCCATCACCTTGTCGAGCTTCAGCACCCGCGCCATCGTCTCGACGTTGGCGCGCGGGGCGGAGGAGGCGATGGCCTGCTTCCAGCCGCCATGCGCCAGGCGCTCGATCCACTCGAGCGCGCCGGGAAGTGGATGCAATGGCCCGGTCGCCACGAGCCGCCGGAACGCCTCTTCCTTGGCATCGCCAAGGCGTTTCACCTGCTCGGCGGGCGCGCCCGGCAGCCATGCGCCGAGGATCGCGTCGTTCCGCTGGCCGAAGGAGTGGAGGAACTGCTCGTACGTGATCTCGACGCCGCCCAGGAGCATCGTCTCCCGCCAGGCGCGCCAGTGGAACTCCTTCGAGTCTGCGATGGTCCCGTCGAGATCCCAGAGAACGGCGCGCGGGCGCCGCGTCACTTGCCGCCCTTCTTCTTCTGACCGTAGTACGCGCCCGTACCGTGCTTGCGGCCGAAGTGCTTCTCGACCAGGAAGGCGTCGGGGCGCGGGGCGTCGGGCGCGACGAGGCGCTGCGTGATCTCCATCCGCGCGAGCTGCTCGAGGACCAGGGCGCGCTCGACCGCCTCGAACGGATCGTCGCCCCAGGTGAACGGCCCGTGGTTGGCCACCAGCACGCCGGGAATCTCCGCGGGGTCGAGTTTTCCCTTCCGGAACGTCTCGACGATCACGCGACCCGTGTTCAGCTCGTAGTCGGCCGTGACCTCCGCCTCCTTCAGCGGGCGCGTGACCGGCACGTCGCCGCGGAAGAAGTCGGCGTGGGTGGTCCCCATGCAGCGGATCGGCGTGCGCGCCTGCGCGAAGGCCGTGGCACACTCGGCGTGCGAGTGCGCGATGCCACCGCAGGCGAAGACGCGGTACAACTCCAGATGCGTCGGCGTGTCCGACGAGGGGCGGAGCTTGCCCTCCAGCACCTCGCCCGTCCTGAGCGACACCGGCACCATCGTGTCCGCCGTCAGCTCGGCGTACGGCACGCCGCTCGGCTTGATGACGAACAGCCCCGCGACGCGGTCCACGCCCGAGACGTTGCCGAAGGTGCCGAGCACCAGCCCGCTCCCGGCGAGCCGCAGGTTGGCCTCGAACACCGCGCGGCGCAGCTCATCCACCCGAGTGGTCATGCGGCCTTCACCACGCGCTCCCGCAAGGCCAGCAGTCTCTTCATGAGCGAAGGCAGGTCCGCCTTTCCCGGCGCCGCGCCGAACGTATCGTGCAGCTCGCGGTACATCCCGTACAGCTCGTCGTACACCGCCCGCGCGTTGGGCTGCGGCGTGAAACGCTTCGCCTGGAGCGACGTCATCTTCCCCTGCGCAGCCTCGAAGGTGTGGTACCGGCCGGCCGCCACCGCCGCCGAGATCGCCGCGCCGAGCGCCGTGGTCTGGGACGAGCCGGCGATGTGCATGGGATGCCCGAGCACGTCGGCGTAGATCTGCATGAACAGCGCGTTCTTCTCCGCGATCCCGCCGCAGCAGACCACGCGCTCGATCGGGACGCCGTGCTCCCGCAGCCGCTCGACGATGGCGCGCGCGCCGAACGCCGTCGCCTCGATCAGCGCGCGATACACCTCGGCGCGCGACGTATGCAGCGTCTG
>Ga0187849_1000464_pt1 | contig 54836 bp, 46 predicted proteins | sample June2016WEW_4_10_2_FD_132412 | JGI IMG/M metagenome (GOLD analysis project Ga0187849, IMG submission 132412) | Peatland microbial communities from SPRUCE experiment site at the Marcell Experimental Forest, Minnesota, USA - June2016WEW_4_100 | ecosystem: Environmental > Terrestrial > Soil >... | reverse complement strand
CTCTCCTGGGACAAAGGATCACCGCTGCGAATTTTGCGGGCCTGCTTCTAAGCTATTGCGGCGTTCTTATCATTTCTACTCGAGGCGAGCTACTGAGCTTTCAAATTCCGGAACCTGCAGGGGTTGCGTTGGCTCTTTGCAGCACTTTGGTCTGGGCGCTCTACTGGATATACAGCACCAAGGACTCCAGGTCACCTGTCCTGTGCCTCTTTATGAGCTTTGCTTTCAGCCTGCCCCCGACCATTCTCTATTATCTATTTTTCCATCCGGTACGCATGCCTGAGTTTCGTGGAATCCTCGGTGCCGCCTATGTCGGCACATTCGAGATGAGCATAACCTATGTGATGTGGCTCTTGGCTTTAAGGCGTTCTGAAAACACGGCCAAGGTCGCAGGCTTGATTTTCGCCTCTCCGTTTATTTCCTTGATGCTCATACATTTCTTCGTGGGAGAGCCGATACGGGGATCGACAATAGCTGGACTTGTTTTTGTGGTCGCTGGTCTTCTCGTCCAAAATTACGGATTCCGCCTGAGATTTTGAAATCAGCGGATGCTCCCGGAGAGCACGCGATGGTGGTACAGGATAGCTTTGATTTCACATTCTCGCTTCCACAATCTGGACACTTCGCCTTTCCCGGTATGTTTCGAATAATCATGGCTCGGCCTCCCTTTGCTGAATCATGTCGTTTTCGCCGGCGAATTGAGTTTGGACCAGTTGGTCTGAAAGTACGTGGTGGATCAAACTATCACATGTATTCATATAGTTAGGGAGGAAGCATCATTTCAGCGGTCGGAAGATGTCTGGCCCGGTGAGTCTGGGAGAAAAGGATCAGCTTTGAATTTACGTTGCGCTGACCAATGTGAGATCATTGGCAGAAGGTGGCATAATGGATCGAATGAGTGCGATCCGGCAGGTTGAGGCGCTTGTTAGACGGCAGCATTACCCACCAGACGGATTAACTCTTTCACCAGGCGCTCCAGCTCATCGAGCATTGGGCTCTGAACGCCCGCTTCATGGAAGGCAACGACGAGTTCTCGGTAGTACCAAAGCTGTTCGACTTTGCCAGCCGAGAAGCGGGACCAGAGATCGTCTCCAACCTGACGATAGTCAGCTACGATTGCCCGCGCATTGTCAAGCTTGTCAGCGAGCGAGACGATCGATCCTTTAGGGCCGGTTGATCGGATGTGGTCAAGATATGCAACCTTCCTTTTGCGCCAAGGGGGTTTTGGACCCCCGCTGTAACCTGCCGGTGTGTCGGTACAAGCTACTACGAACTCCATAACCCGCCGTCCAAACCTTTGCTCTATCTCCGCAGCTGAGACTTTCTCAGGGTGGTCTTCCAGCGAATCGTGGAGTAGAGCTGTGATTGCTTGTTCTTCACTCCCACCGTTGGTCAAGACCAAGGAACAGACTGCCAACAGATGTGCAATGTAGGGTATGGACGTGCCCTTTCGCACTTGGCCGGCATGCACAGAGATCGCAAACTCCAGGGCCTTTTTGAACTTTGGGCCTAACTCCACAGAAATCTCCTTATCTTTCTTGCAGCATAACGTTCGAGGCAACCGGCGCCCAGCGCAAGTGAGGGAACCCAAAAGCCGAAGGCTTTGGGGCATCCGGTTGACCTAATGGTTAGCCAATGGCGCCATAAGAGCTAACCATTCAATCATGTTGCACTTGCGAATTGAATCGCCGCGACTTTGCGCGCTGAGACAGCAGACGGCACAAATTTACCGTGAGTAAGAGGGCGAAAAATGAAATCTCGTAAAGCATTGCTATGAAGCTGCACGTCTACCATGCCGCACTCGCCTAAGTATTCGGCGTATTGCGTTTGATGAGTAATGTCAGAGAGCACAACGACCCCACCGGGTTTAAGCACTCTGACAATTTCACTCAACGCATTTTGGCGGTCTATTTCTAATTCTAGATTATGCACTGCCCAGTTGGAAACAACCACATCGAAGTGATTTCCTGGAAACGGTAACTGGCGCATATCTGCTGTTGTTACCTCTACGCGATCTTTGACGCTTTCCAATTCTGCATTGACCAGGGCCGCAGAAGCACTGTTTTTTGCTTGATCTCTTTGCTGCCAAATATCGATACCAATGGCTTTACCACAACTAAGACGTTTTGCCGCGCCAACAAGCATCAGTCCACGCCCACATCCTATATCGAGAACTAACTCCCTGCCGGACCACTCAATCAGGTTTAGGAGTTTCTCTCTTTCTTTCAACTTGGTCACCTTGCTGAAATAAAGCATCAAGCACCCCATTCCAAGAAAATAGGCTGCTGCAATGGCAGAGAGTCCGCCAAATATTTGCGCCCATGTATTGACTGCGAAAGGTGTAAGGACGAAAGCAAGAAATATAACCAGCATCACGCCGCCTGTAGATAAGAAGAAACCTACTAACCCGGGAGCATCAATGCCATAGTGAGGACGCTGCACTTGATTATGCATCTTAAATATATCCTACAGCCTAAAAATAATTAAGTTGTTCCGCATAAAATGCAGAGCGCCGTGTTGTTGCCCGTATAAAATGCCGTTAGGTTGGGTGACAAAGGAGAGCTTATCCCTGAATCTTCAGCCCCTGCGTTCCATTCAACGCTTTATCATGGCGTCTTATACCGATCAACAATATCAACTATTTTAGCCTACGGTTGTAAGTTTGTTACTTAGTTGAATGAGCCGATAATATCTAGTCAATTCAATAACTTTGCTCTAGAGGCTATGTAGATGGTCACACAAGATATGCTTCCAGGTTCCTACACAACACATATAAGAAAGGTCACATTATGTTTCATCCACATTTCTTTCACAACGGCTTTTTTACTGGTAACCCAGATGCAACTGCGGATGCCATGGGCCTCGTTTCCGCCTGTAAGGTCGAACAGGACCTCCAACGGACTCGAAGGGGACACGCGGAACAGTAACTCCAGTCCGATCTTGAACGCCATATTCCTGACCGCCTCAGAGTGAAGCCAATTCCGTTCAGGGTCTAACTCACCACCCTTGGCCCCACGCGTGGAAAGACCCGATCCGAGTGCTCGCGCCTCCCGCGTGAAACACCACATACTCGCCAGCCTCCTCCGGGCGGTTTTTTGCTGCTTCGCCTGTCTCGGTCGCCACCGGTACAGCAATACATCAGCGCTGCTTGTTGTCACCGATGGTCTGGTCAATGAAGGCAACCGTGCGCTCCCAAGCTTGCAGCGACGCGTCATGAGTGGCCTTGGGCGTCTTGCCGAAAAAACTGTGATTGATGCCTGGTATCAGGAGCAGTTCGGCATTGCCCTTCTGGGCCTTGATGACATCGTAGAGCTCTTTGGCCTGCCGGACCGGCACCGTCTGGTCTTCCGTGCCATGGATGATCAGGAAAGGCGGTACCTCTGCGTTTACATAGGTCACCGGACTTGCAGCGCGTCGAACCTCGGTGCAGCCATAACCTCGACAGTCGAGAAACTGTTCGGCCTCGGGCATCGAACTCAGCGGCGCGAAATCCGACACCCCGTACCAGATGACAGCGCCTTGCAGGCAAGCCGATTCGCCGGCCGCAGGTTGTGCCTGGTTGGTTTCCACGGGGCGGTCCAACGTCTTGACATCACAAGACGCCGCCGCAAGCGCCGCAAGATGGCCGCCTGCAGATGAACCCCAGATCAATCCGCGGCTTTTATCGATGTTAAAGGTCTCGGCCTTGCTACGAATCCAGCGCACTGCATCCTTCACATCATAAATGGCCGCTGGGAAGGGTGCCTCTTTGGACAGGCGATAACTTATCGAAGCCACTACATAACCCTTGGCGGCTATTGAGGCAAGGGCTTCAGGCCAGTTGGCAAAGGCCCCCGTCGTTCGCGAAGAACCCCCGAGGCACCCGCCGCCGTGAACATAGACCACGAATGGGCGCGGCCCTTTGTCCTTGAACGTGTTAGGTGGCAGGTAGAGGTCGAGCGTTAGTGGTCGAAAGCCCAATTGGCAGGTGTAGATGATATCCGGCAAGCCCGTGACCCCGCCGGGAAAGATGACACGATGCTGGGGGTATACATCTTGACTGACCACTGCGGCGGACACCTCGGGCGTTGCCGGCCGGGCGTACGCTGCCGGAAGCATCAACGAGGTGCCCGCGACCGCCAGGGCCATCGGAAGGGCGCAGATGAACCGGTTCAAGAAAGAAAAGTCCATCATGTTCTCCTGCTCTCAATAGGACAATTCTACCAGTAAATAGCCACCATGTCGGAGGAAAAAGACAAAGGACATGAATGAAACCGAGTGTGCGAAGTTAACCGGAATAATACATTAAGTTGTGCTATGCATCTGAGCCGCATTTTGGGACCGGATTTTTGCCCGAATAACTTCCGATGCAACCCCAAAGCCAGCAAAAGCATACGATTCCGCAACGCAACGTGCAAGCTATACCTCAATGAGACTGCTTTTTGCAATTTCAGACGCACCTCCAAGTACAGCATACTCCGCCTAGTACGTTGTCAACAAAGTTATCATATGTTGTAAGGAATCGTCACCCCGGCGAAGGCCGGGGTCCAGTGCCTTTAACCACATGAAAAAACGCTGGATTCCGGCTTTCGCAGGAATGACGGCCTGTAGGTCCTTACATATAGGAACGTAGTTGACACTACACTAGCCTATGCTTTAAAAATCGAGCATGTTTGCCTCTTTCTGAAAGGCCACCTCGGATCCAAAGCGCTGAATACATGATCCGAAAGCCCCAAACCAGCCCGGAAGACCATTCAAGATTTCCACACAGACCGGCTTGTGGCGGAGCCCGCAGTGACTGATTTGTGTGGATGAGACCTGAAACATTCTTCATTGCTCCTTAGAGAATCCCATATAACTTAGGAGAATAGGGCTGAGGTACCGCAATACACCAAGGATTTCCCCATTCGTTAGCCTTCTCATCTAAAACGCACGATTTTGGTGGGAAAAAGTCGGTTCTAACTCATTATAGGCGGCAAGCGCCAAAGACAACGACCCAAACTGATCGTAGAGCAATGAGAAATAATCAGCGGCAACCTGCGCAGCTTTCATGTCGCATGTTGCACCTGTCGCGTCAATTATACGAAAGCTTGATTTTTCAGGGCTGTAGTTTCGGCAGCACTACACATACACTATCGGGCACATGGGATGGGTGAAAGCGAGAGCAAAGGCGGGGAAAAATAAGCTTGTAGTTTGTTATCGTAAAGGAAAGATGGGAGAATGGAGAATAATTTCGCCTGCTCACTGCCTGCAAAACTATTTCCGGTTTCACTTCGAGGCTTCCGTCAAGTGCTTATTCCCTGGGCATTTTCAAGATCTGCTCGTAATGCCCTCGCTCGATCTTGGACATAAACCAGACTATGTTGAAGCTGGCCAAAACCCCGATCGGACGTTTAGGTCCAGCGTGCGGGTCGACGATAATCAGGTGTTCGAATTTTGTTCGTTTCATGATTTCGATTGCTTTTTCAATCGGCATTTGAGCATCGACATCGAACTTGTAAGGTCGCATAACCTGCTCGGCTTTTATTTGTTCCAGGTTTTCTCCATAGAATCGAACTACAGCCAGCCTGGATATTAGGCCCCAAACCCCACCGGTCTCATCCTGCACCACCACCGTGCGGAACCTGTTCTCTTTCATCAATGTCAAGACATCCTTGAGGTTGTCATCCAGATTGCAGGTGATAACCTCGCGGTCCATTAGATCACATACTCGCATGTTTGTTTGAACCCTCTTCCCGCACCATGGCGGCAATCACGTCTTCAATGTGGAGCATCCCCAAGACGGCTTTGCTTCCGGGACGGTCTGAAGTAACGATAACGTGCTCGATTTTGCGCCCGTCCATTAATTGAATCGCTTCACTTAATGGCATGTTTGGGCTGATGGTATAAGTGTGGGGGAGAAGGATTTCTTTGGCCGACGTATCGTCGAGGTCCCTACCGAACGCCTTCAGAATGCTGCGCGCGGAAATGATCCCGAGGACCTCATGCTCCTTGCTCGTAACCACACAATAGCGTGTTGAATTAACCGCCATGATTTGAGCCACCTCCTTGATGCTGGTCTCTTCGCCACAGGAGATGGCTCCCTTCTTCATTAAGTTCATAACTCTTTGCTGCATCCGTGTGCCCTTACCTGATCAAATGTTTTCGTTTTCGCTATCCGGACAGGCGTTGTTGAGCTTTTTTCGGGAAAGCCTGACTAACGGCCATATGTTCATTTTTTTAGGCGCCATTATCCGGAATAATGCATCAAGTTGTACCCCATGCATCCGAACGGCATTTTCAGGTCTGATTCTGCCCGGAAAACTTCTTGAACAACCCCAAAGCCTACAAAACCATACCATTTCACTACCAAACATTCAAGAGGTCGCCGATGAGGCCGGTTCTACCGATTTCAGACACACTATACAATACGCCAATCCAAGGGACGGCCGCAGACATCACGAAGAAAGCACTGGCATTACTCCCCCAAAGATTGGCGGACACTGGAGCCCAGATTATCGGAACGGTGCGTGGCGAAATCATTCTCGAAGTTCCTGAAGGGATGGCACGGGAAGCTGTTGTGATTCTCAAGGAGACCATGATTCAGGCAGGCAAAGCTTATCTCGGTACAGTGCCGGTTGAAGTAGAGGTTACCATTGCGGACACTTGGGCAGAGAAGCAGACAGAGTAGGTCTCTTGGGATGAACTGTCCATCTCTTTCCTGGCGGAATAGCCGAAGGGTTCACAGGAACCACGCACCGGACAGGGGCACGCCTTCGATTCCGGCAACAGTCTCTATAAACCGGATGGCCCCCCTCCAAGTATCTTCTGTTTTACGTCAATCAGCCTCAACTCACCGTTTATTCTCTGAATCGTCCAGATGTTCTCGGTTTTTCCGGTTACCGATTTCTTTTCGTTTTTAACTGAAAAAGATGATATGAATTTCACGATTCTTACCTCGGGCTCGAAGCCGGCCATTACAACGTCGCCGTCCAACCGTGTATCTATCTCCGCCCAGTTTCGAAAATAGTATTTCAAGTCCTGGAGGATCTTATCCCTGCTGACAATGCCCCGGTCGTAGTAATCCACCTTGTCGGCGTAAAATGCCGCTACGCCTGCCAGGTCCTTCCTCCCGTTCAGATAAAGGAGACGGCGTACGAATGCGCTGATCTCCTCTTTTGTAACTGGGTCGGGCTCTCCCGTTTTCGCTCTCTGGTTTACCGCCTGGAGAGCGGCTTGCTTAGGAGGTCCCTTTGGTTCGGCAGGGACAAAATCTGTCGGGGACACTTTTTCCTCCGAAAGCTTTCGTGTCAGTTTTTCCTCTTGCTCACCAAGCGGTTTAGCCGCTTCGCGTCCAGGTTTCTCCAGATTGGGCTTCTCTCCCGCAGGAACAATATCCGAGAGCAGGATGCGGTTGTCCTTGCCGGGATCTCCTGTTGAGGAGTAGGTGATCAGGGCCTTCTTATTTCGCAACTGGTCGACCGCCTTTTTCAATGTCTCTATTTTTCTCTTGTCCATTTGTGTATCAAAATAAAAAATCAGATTGGGTACATAAACGGCCCATTCATCGACTTGGATCACCACGGCCTCAATCTGGCCCCTATTTCCGGCTGGCTTCGAACCGGCTGCAAAGCAAAAACCGCCCAGGCATAGAAATCCACCAAAAAGAAACAAGGCGATAAAGATTGTTTTGAGTTCTCTGATTGACAGCTTCCGTTCCATTCTCACCTCGTAAGACAGACTTATGAACAACACTGGGCAAGAAAATGCCATATCGATTGCGGGCACCCTTCAGCGATAATCTGGTCTTAATCTGGTCTTAATCTGGTCTTAATCTGGTCTTAATCTGGTCATTCCTCTTACCGCCTTTAGGCGGAAGATCCTCTTACCGCCTTTAGGCGGAAGTCAATCGTGTTGGGCGTTCGCGGTGCGCCCTCTACGATTCTCGACAACACTACTGCGCCGTTAAAAGAGTTCTTGCAGAGGGTTGTGTCTCTTTACATTCCCCTGAAATCATACATCCCCGAAGCTGTGATGATCAAGACCCCAGCGGAAATCTCCCCTTTTGCATCAACACTCGGCTTGTACCGACCGGCTCTTTTGCTTTTCACTTACGGGCTGTCCTACTCGAGGAAATGGAGGCTTCAATTCTTTTGATTTCTGGAGCATTATCCTCACAAGTTCAAGGCGGATTGGATACCATCGAAATCTTCCTGTTCAGGTCACAGCCGCCGATGCCTTCAAACTGCCCCTGATCGATATTTCCGAGAAATTGAACGGCCTCGATGCCCGTATTGTTTATACCCAGCACGATGAGATAATCGTCAAAGCCGGAGAAGACACAGCGGATCAGGTGCAGGCGATTGTGCAGGAGTCAAGCGAAGAGGCATTCACGAAGATCATTCCGGAGGTGCCGTTTATCGTTGAACCCAGGATTGCCGATTCGTGGAATGGATGAGATCTCCGGACAACATGTCAAATGTGGAGCGCATATTTCAAAAGTAATGTTGAATCCAGAATGCCCGAGACGGAAATGATGCAGAATCAAAGTCAGAAGGCCAATCTTTGTGATTTCAATGGGTACGTTGTTCGGCATAATAAAGGTCAGCGGTAAGGAGGCGGGGCTCGAAGTAGGGAATGAAGACCGGCCTTTTCCTATTCCAATTGAAAAGGTTGGCGAGCACTGGCGTTTTTCTACAAAACATGGCAGGGTTGAGCTTATGAAACCGCCCGATCAGCAAAAATGAGCCTGGCGCCGTTCAGAGGTATTGAAGACGAGCCCCTTGTTGTTGCCGTCTGCTTCGATAGCTCAGCATGAACGGGCGGATACACCTCATCTCCCAAATATCTGAAACTCATGCCCATACTCCGTGCACCTCTTCTCAAAAATCTTGACCGTCGGGACTCCGAGAATCCTGCCCACCCATGCGACGATGTCGGTAAAGGATAGCTTGGATTGGACATTCCCGCATCCACATTCCGGACACTTCGTCTTTCCCGGTATGTTTCTCATAATCATGGTTCGACCCGCTTTTGCTGAATGATGTCGTTTCCGCTGGCGATCTGAGTTTCAACCATTTGCCCAAAGCGGAATCGGTCTTACGGACGGCAACAAGTCAATCCGGAGAAGCATGGATTACTGTGAGTTTGCTGAGTTCAGGGAAATTATTTTCATTTCGCATTAATTTTATTAAAAGTTCTAACGTTAAGGCATCATTCGATAAAATGTCTTAATTGGCCTTTTTCATCCGGCCTGTCGCGTAATTCTGCTTTTTTTGGCAGTTGACACGGGGTGAGCTCGAAGTTAAGTTGCGCCTAACAAAGTTTTTTAAGACGTACTCGGTTCACTGAGCAAACTAAAAGAATGACTATTTGGACTTTAAGGAGAATAAAATGAATAAAAAACTGATTTTCGGATTGGCCTTGGCGGTCGTGCTCCTAAGCGGTTCTATGTTCAGCGCACGGGCAGACTTCGCAGTAGACAGGAATTGCGCGGGCGATCTCATCACTCCGGATGCTATGGCCTCTGTATCTGGCGGGTGGTAGACAAAGGCCCTCGCTATGTTAGCGTGGATAAGTGTTTTTAACGATTCTGTTCAAAACCCTGTCACCGGGTATACGGAAGGCGCAAAGGCGCCGGAACCCAAGGTATCCCGGCGGTAACAGGCCCTCTCAGGCAAGAAAAGTGGACCCCTTGGGTGAAAGCGCGCCAGGGGGTCTACTCTATTCAAGACGGGGTTTGCAGGATGAGGATTTTTAATGTAACCGCCCGTTTTGCTGCTGCTTCCATGCCCCTCGGTACACGGTCCTACCCGCTCTGTGCGGCGAAACGTTCTTCATTTTATCTTTCCCCTTAATATGTGTTCCCCACATGCGCGCAGATGAACCGGCTATTAGTAGGGGATTTATCCCTTAAGCGCTAACTTACGCTGCGAGGTCTCTGGTTCGTCATTGCGTACCGGCTTCTGCCGGCATGACTGAAATTCCGGCTTTCGCCGGCATGACGAATGAAAGATTGTTGCTTAAGTTAGCGCTTACGGGATTTTAGCGCAGAGGCCCACATGAACTGTGCCGCCCGCCTCGCAGATAGGTGAGCGGGCTGTCGAGATCCTGGCTGGCGGTCCCACCGCCTTCATCAGCTATATCGATGCAGGCAGGATCAGCGGATCTATACGGAAGCTAAAACACTATGGGGAGATCGTGGCAAGGGCGGCGGCGGCCTTAGCGACGATATTCGGCGGGAGCGGGATATAGCCGAGATCGCCGCTAAAGCGTTGTCCTTCGTACAGGCACCATCGAAATAGTTCCCTAAGAACTTCCGCTTTCTTCGAATCGGCGTAGTTCGTGTACAGGAGAACCCAACTGAGGGTGACGATAGGGTAGGATTCAGGGCCCTCCGGGTCTGGCAGAAAAACCCGCAGGTTGTCGGGCAATTCAGCCAACGCCATTGCCGCCATTGCGCTGTCAAACGTCGGGACGATGTAGTTCCCGGCCTTGTTCTCCAAAGCTGCCGCCTCGAGGCCCAACTTTTGGGCAAAGCCAAACTCCACGTAGCCGATCGAGCCTTCGGAATGCTTGATAAGTGTGGCGACCCCTTCATTGCCTTTGGCCCGCATCGGGCCTCCAGGCCAGTCAACGACCGTCTGGGCGCCATATCTATTGCGCCATTCAGGGCTCACGGAGTCAAGGTGTTTGGTGAAGGCAAAAGTGGTGCCGCTGCCGTCGCTGCGCGCTGCCGTAGCTATCGTCAACTTCGGGAGATGAAGGCCGGGATTGCATTCCCTGATGACGGGGTCGTTCCAGTTCTTGATCCTCCCGAGAAAGATGCCGGTGTATGCAGCGCGGCTCAGTTTGAGCCGACCATCGAGTCCGGGCAGATTATAAGCCAGGACGACCCCACCGGCGGTCATGGGAATGAGCCGCACCCCGCGCTCAACCTTGGCTATTTCGGTGTCGCTCATGGCGGCATCGCTCGCCCCAAAGTCCACGCGCTTTCCCTCTTCCAAACCAACACCAATAAATCGTTCGACTCCGAGGCCGCTGCCCACAGGTTCGTAATCCACCACGACCTCCGGGTGCAGCTTATGGTATTTTTGAAACCACTGTTCATAGAGCAGTGATGGGAAGGTTGCGCCCGCCCCCTTTATCAGGATGGCGCCGGGAGGTGCTTTGAGGGTGGATTGCCCCTGAGCCGAAAGAGAAGGTCCGGCCAGGGCAACGATAAGGGCTGCCAGGCTCAACAGGGTTTTTCGAGTGCTCATGGGTGATTCCTTACTTGCCGCGCGACAGGCGAGCAACGGGCGGCTAACTGAATTTGCCTCCGATGTAATCTTGTGTGTGTTTTTCTCTGGGGTCATTGAAGATTTGCTGACTATCGCCATATTCGACCAGATAACCGGTGCGCCCCCCCTGAGTCGTGTCAACGTACAGGAAGCCTGTCTTGTCGGCCACCCGCTGCGCCTGCTGGAGGTTGTGGGTGACGATGGCGATGGTGTAACTCTGCTTCAACTCCAACATCAACTCCTCAATCCTTCGCGTTGCGATAGGATCGAGAGCCGAACAGGGCTCGTCCATCAACAGCACCTGAGGTTCGGTGACAATGGCGCGGGCGATGCAGAGTCGCTGCTGTTGACCTCCGGAAAGAGAGAGACCGCTGTCGTGCAGCTTGTCTTTGACTTCGTCCCACAGGGCGGCCTTTCGAAGGGCCTGCTCGACGCGCTCTTCCCGGTTTCCCTTGTAACCGTTCAGTCTCAGGCCAAAGGCCACGTTCCGGAAAATGCTCATGGCAAAAGGATTTGGCTGTTGAAATACCATGCCGATATGGCGCCGGACAGCCACAGGGTCGATTTTGGGACCGTATATATCTGTGCTCTGAAAGTGTACGTGTCCTTCAAAGCGGAACCCCCGCACCAGGTCGTTCATCCGGTTCAGGCACCGCAGTACCGTGCTCTTGCCGCACCCCGACGGCCCGATGAAGGCCGTGATCTTGCCTCGCTCGATCGGGATGCTGGTATCTCGTACGGCTTTGAACTTACCGTAGAACAGTTCTTTGATGTTGCAGTCGATAACTATGCCATTCCCGTTACCGGGTGACGGTGAAAGGTTCTTGGCAGATTGATTCATGACAAATATCTCCTGTTCGCTTTAAGAAGACTTCTCACATCGCCGTCCTCCAGGGGACCACCCCTTTGTTCAAAATGAACGTGGGTGAGTCTAAGGAAGCCCCTTATTCCATGGTCTTTCTTGACAGGCCCTGTCCAATCAAGTTCACTGTGAGCACTAGTAATACCAGCACCAGGGCCGCTGCCCAGGCCAGTTCAACCTGGTTTTCAAAGGGCATGGCCGAAAAGTTGTAGATCAGCACCGCCAGTGAGGCCATCGGCTGCATGAAGTCAAGACGCCCGCCGGAAGTGAGCCAGTAATTGCTGAAGAGGGCTGTGAACAGAAGCGGCGCGGTCTCGCCTGCCGCCCGCGCCACGGCCAGCATGACACCGGTGAGGATCCCTGGGAAAGCCGTAGGCAGCAGCACCATCCGGACCGTCTGGGCCTGGGTGGCCCCCATGCCGATGGCGGCTTCCCGTATTTTCGAAGGCACCATGCGGATCGCTTCTTCCGCAGTCAGCATTACCGTTGGCAGCATCAGGATCGACAGCGCGATTCCCCCGGCAACGGCGGAAAAGCCGCCGGTGACCAGGACCACAGCCCCGTAGGCGAACACGCCGGCGAGGATGGAAGGAAAACCGGTAAGAACTTTGGCGGACATGCGTACGACTTCGGCCAGCTTGGTCTCCGGCCCGACTTCGGCCAGGAACACCGCCCCAAGAACACCGAAGGGCACACTGATCAGAGCAGCTAGACCGACCATGACGAGGGTGCCGACGATGGCATTGCCAAACCCGCCCCCCTGCTCGAAGGCAGAGGGCGGTAATTCTGAAAAGAGGCTGAGACTCAGCCGCTTGCCGCCTCTTACCAGCAGCATCAGCACAACTGAAAAAAGCGGTACCAGGGCCATGATGGTCATGAGGGTCATCAGCCCGCTCATGACAAAGTTGAAGGCCGTCCGGGGACGACGTAAAGACTTCTCTAATTTACCGAGGTCGACCCCGGCGCCAGGTGGTTCGGTTACGGGGGCAGTAGATGGGTGGATAATCGCCGCACTCATCACTGAGCTCCTTCCCGGCCCACGGAGGCCCGGTGCAAAACGAAGGCTCCCGCCGTATTGACGATGATAGTGATGCCAAGGAGAATGAGAGCCGCAAACATGAGAATACCGACTTCCCGGGGACCCGCTTCGGCGAAGTTGTTTGCCAACAGGGCGGCCAAAGTGTTGGCAGGTGAAAAGAGGGACCAACTGATCACGTTGGAGTTGCCCACAAGCATGGCCAGGGCCATGGTCTCACCGAGGGCTCGGCCGAAGGCCAGGATGATCGCCCCGAATATCCCCTTCGACGCCGTCGGGAGGATGACGGCCAGGATGCTTTCCCAGCGCGTGGCGCCGAGTCCATAGGCTGCTTCGCGCAGCTTTGGCGGCACAGCCAGCAGGGCATTGAGGCTTATCGCCGAAATGGTCGGCAGAATCATGATGGAGAGCACGATCGCGGCGGGCAGCATGCCGGGGCCGCTCAACGTCGTGCTGAAGAGTGGAATCCATCCCAACTTTGCATGCCATGCGAGGCAGAAAGGACGAATCAGGGGGATGATGAAGAATAGCCCCCACAACCCATAGACCACGCTCGGAATGGCGGCAAGCAGTTCGATGAGGTTCTTGAGGAGCTTCTCGAGTTGATCCGGCAGCTTACCCAAGACCGGGTGAAACTGGAGTCCGACCGCCCTCAACAGGGAGAACACAAACGCGCCAAGGTAGTGTTCACTGAGGAATATGGCCACCGCCAGACCGAAAAGAGTGCCAATAAACAGAGCTAGCAGTGAGCTGTACAGTGTGCCCCAGATCTCAGGCAGCACGCCGTACTCCCCGGTGTTGGGGTCCCACGTGGAGCCCGTGATGAAGCCCCAGCCATACTTGCTCATTGCCGGCAATGCCTTGCTCGATATGGTGTACACGATGTAGAGCACCAGGAAGACAGTCAGCCAGGCGAACAGGTAGGTTGCCCACCGGAAGACGATGTTGCCGTACTTCTCTACGAACTTCGGCCCGCGCGAGACGGATGTTGCCCTACTAACGCTGCTATGGCTGACTGCAGGCGCGATCATTTAGACTTCCCCTCAAAGCTATTTGACCTGAATGTTGTTCAAGGCCTCTTTAACCTTCGCTACGACCGGGGCGGGGAGAGGGACATAGCCAAATTGCTCGCTGCTCTTTTGTCCTTCCGTCAGGCCGTATTCGATGACGCCTTTTAACGCTTTCAGTTTGTTTGCATCGCCGTAGCGCTTGTAACAAAGCAGCCATGTATAGGTAACGATGGGATAGGAATCGTCCCCGGTAGGGTCGGGCAACCACGCCATCAGGTCAGAGGGCATTTCCACGGCAGCCAGAGACGCCTGGGCAGAGGGCGTGGAGGCCTTGACGAATTTGCCTGCTTTGTTCTCCAGAGCGGCCATGGGCAGGTGCTGTCCTTTGGCATAGCCGTATTCAATGTAGCCGATCGATCCGGGTGTGGTACGGAGGCTTGCGGTTATGCCTTCGTTGCCCTTGGACCGGGTGCCCACGGCCCAGTTCGGCATCATGTTCACACCGGGACTTTTCGCGAATTCAGGGCTGATCGCGGCCAGATGCTGTGAGAAAACGAACGTGGTGCCGCTGCTGTCGGCCCGGACGACGACATTGATCGCACTGTCGGGTAGCTTCACGTCCGGATTGGCCTTGGCGATCAAGGGATCATTCCATTTGGTGACCTTCCCGAGAAAGATCCCGGCGTAGGCTTCACGCGAGAGCTTCAGTTCCGGGACGCCCTCCATGTTATAGCTCAGCACGATGGCGCCCGCAGTCATCGGCAGCAACTGCACCCCGACGTCGACCTGGGCTATCTCCTCAGGTTTCATGCCCGCATCGCTTGCGCCAAAATCAACGGTCTTATTGATGAAGTTCTTGATGCCGCTGCCGCTGCCGACTGATTGATAGTCGACCTGAACGTTCGGGTGCAAGCCGTAGTAGTCCTTAAACCATTTGCTGTAGAGTGGAGCCGGGAAGCTCGCTCCCGCTCCAATCAATTTCACGTAGTCTTCTGCGGCATCCGCGGTCGAGCAAATCAGGCCATATCCCAGGACCAACGATACCAGACTGAAACACAACATTTTTTTGATTATCATAGTTACCTCAATTTTGAAGGCTCAATCGCCAAACCGAAGGGCTGTCTGTAACAGAAGCCCTTGGTCTTCCTCCACGGAATCGACTCCAAAAACACCGCAGACCTCATTCTGCTGAGGTAATCGCCAAAAACATCGAGCATACTGCGCGACAGGACACAAGCCGGCAAGCTTCCAGACGAAAATCCTTGGACAGCTCATTTGCAAATATGTCCAACTGATAGACTGATTGTTTGTAGCACGCACAAGTGACAGGTTGATTTAGAAGACGTGACAATTCTGTGACAATTCTATGACATTCATTGACACAGGATCAGTTCAAAGACCCGTATTCATCAGCTAACCAATGGCAATTGCAGGACATCTTTTGTATGCTGGGACGCGGCGGCAAGAATCGCCTATCCGTTCAAGGGCTGAGTCTCTATCAGCCGAGACCGTCGATAAAGCTGCGGTGCGGTTTTGCTCAGCATTATTGGGGAGTTCTAAGCACTTGGTGCTGAAATTGGTGCTGTTGTGGATATTGGCCTGAATGGCTTCGATCCGGTTATCGGTGAGTTTTTCGGCTTGGCATGGCGATAGCCCCCAAAAAACATAGATAAAGGTAGCTAACACCATCATTCTGAAAAGTGCAATTCGCTCCTCGTATGAGAGACTAAGTAAAACACTAAGCAGAAGAATATCATTTCTATTGCGCACCCCTTAGCAATAATCTGGTCTTAATCTGGTCATTCTCCTTACCGCCTTTAGGCGGAAGGTATCCCGCGCGGGTGGGCGGGAGGGCTGCGGAAGGCGCCCGCTCATTCTCGACGCTTTCCCTGACCTGTCTATGACCAGAGACGGGGCTGTCAGCGGGGCGCCTTCAATTCCAGCCCCTTCATTCCCCTGAGCTATATGATTTATTCCTGATTTTATAGGCATTTTCGGACAAAATCGTCAACGAGTTGAGAAGCCGGGAGCCGAGGGAGATGGTTCGGTGTCGGCTCACCCTCTCCTTGACCGAAGCGCCATTCGCCGTTATTCTTCATCCCACGGAAGATAAATTTGGTTCTCGATCAAGGGAGAGTGAAATGAAGATTGTCTGCTTGCTGGGAAGCCCAAGGGAAAAGGGAAATAGTGCCACCATCGCAAGTCGATTCTGCACCACGGCTGAAAGGCTTGGCGCAGAGGTTCAGACTTTCACCCTGAATAAGCTCGAATACCGCGGCTGTCAGGCATGCATGGCGTGCAAGACGAAGCTCGACCAATGCGCACTGGAGGATGATCTGACCGAAGTTCTGGAGGCGGTTCATGAAACCGATGTTTTGGTGCTGGCCTCTCCAGTCTACTATGGCGATTTGTCCAGCCAAATGAAGGGCTTCATCGATCGTTCCTACTCCTATTTGGCATCGGACTACCTCACCAATCCCAAGCCCAGCCGTCTATCAGAGGGCAAAAAGCTGGTTTTCATTCTCACGCAGGGCAGACCGGATCAGGAAAAGTTTGCCGATATTTTCGAAAGATACGATTACTTCTTCAAATGGTATGGATTTACTGAGAGCCATCTCATTCGTGCTTGCGGGGTTCGAGAAGCGGGGGAAGTCGCAGCCCGTGAAGACGTGATGAAGCTGGCCGAAACAACGGCTGAGAAGATATGCACTGGATTTTGAAATTACCGATGGGAAGAGAACCTCTAGTGGTTGAGCGAAACCAAAGTCACCGGAAATGCGCTCTTTCACTCTCGAGAAAATTCCGGCCCGGAGCATCGGGGATTGCTCGAAGCAGGCCTCTAATCGGCGGAGCAACTTGAAACAAGCTTACCGATCAGCCGAACTTGCCCGTGATGTAATCCTCTGTTTGCTTCATGGCCGGCCGCGTGAAAATCAGCTCCGTTTCGGCGAATTCGATCAACTCCCCAAGATACATGTACGCCGTGAAGTCGGAAATCCGCGCCGCCTGTTGCATGTTGTGGGTTACGATTACGATCGTGTAGTCTTTCTTCAGCTCGGTGATCAGTTCTTCGATGCGCGCCGTGGAAATGGGGTCAAGAGACGAAGCCGGCTCATCGAGCAGCACCATCTCGGGTTTTACGGCTATGGCCCGCGCTATGCACAGCCGCTGTTGCTGACCGCCGGAGAGGCTGTTGCCGCTTCGATGGAGAATGTCCTTAACTTCGCCCCACAATGCGGCCTTGCCCAGCGCCCATTCCACTCTTTCATCCATCTCGACTCTTCCCAGGTTCTCATAGAGTTTTACGGCAAACGAGATGTTGTGATAGATGGACATGGGAAAAGGCGTAGGCTGCTGGAAAACCATGCCTACTCGGGCTCGCAGCCTGTTTAAATCCCCCGAGTTCTGGAGTATGTCCACGCCGTCCAGAAAAATTTCACCCGTTGCCCTTTGATTCGGGTAGAGCTTATAGATCTGGTTAAAGGTGCGAAGCAGAGTGGATTTGCCGCAGCCCGACGGGCCGATGAACGCCGTCACGCGATACTCCGGAATCTCAATACTGATATTCTTGAGCGCAGGAGTTGCCCCGTAATAAAAGTTCAGGTTGCGGACAACGACCTTTGGTTTTTCGGGTTTGGTACTCATATCCTCACGTTCCTGTCGAGAACGATTCAGTCGCCGGGCTTGTTCTGCCTGAAAAACGCTCGGGCCACGATGTTCAAACCGAGAACACCGAACGTAATCAGCAAGGCCCCGGTCCATGCGAGGCTGTGCCAGTCCTTGTAAGGACTCATCGCATAATCGAAGATCGTTACGGGAAGATTCGCCATGGGCCGGTTGAAATTGTTGCTCCAAAACTGGTTGTTGAGTGATGTAAACAACAGGGGCGCGGTCTCTCCGCTGATTCGGGCGACCGCAAGAAGAATTCCCGTTATGATTCCGGCGCGCGACGCCCTGAGTGTAATCATGGTGACTATTTTCCACTGGGGCGTACCGAGCGCGGCGGCCGCTTCGCGTAAGCGATTGGGCACGAGTTTGAGCATGTTCTCTGTCGTTCGCACAACCACAGGTATTACGAGTATCCCCAATGCGAAGGACCCTGCAACCCCCGAAAAATGCCTGACCTGGACGACGTAGGCTTCATAGACGAATAGCCCGATCACTATGGAAGGCGCGCTGAGAAGGATGTCGTTGATAAACCGGGTGACAGGCGATAGCCAGCCCGTTTGTCCGTACTCCGCCATGTAAGTCCCGGCAAGAATTCCAATTGGGGTCGCAATCAGCGTTGATAACATTACCATGGAAAAACTGCCTGCGATTGCATTGAGCAATCCTCCCTGGCTCCCCGGAGGAGGGGTCATCTGGGTAAAAACGCTGAGCTTCAGCCCTGGAATTCCATATTGCAGCAGCGTCAGCAGAATCCAACCCAGCCAGAACAGGCCAAAGCAAACGGTGAGCATCGCGCCTATCTGGCTCAGAAAATTAATCAGATGCCGTCGGGTATGGAGCGAAACCATAGTCCATTCTCCTCCGCTCAATACAGTTTACCCTCGAGTCTCGAGAGCCGGATCAGCAGAAGTTTGGCAAGCGCGAGCACAATGAAGGTGATGACGAAAAGTAATAGCCCCAGCTCGATCAGCGAGGAAGTATAAAGCTCCCCGATCGCCTCTGTGAACTCGTTTGCCAGGGTCGAGGCGATGCTGTTTCCCGGCATGAGAAGCGAGGCGTGCAGTTCATGGGCGTTGCCGATCACGAAGGTTACGGCCATCGTCTCGCCGAGCGCCCGCCCCAGGCCGAGCATGATGCCGCCCACCACGCCGATTTTCGTATAGGGCAAAGTGATGTTCCGGACCACTTCCCAGGTGGTGGCCCCGAGCCCGTAAGCAGACTCTTTCAATAGAGGGGGAACCACTTCGAACACATCCCGCATGACCGACGCGATGAACGGAATCACCATAATCGACAGGATCAGTCCCGCAGTCAGCATTCCTATGCCCATGGGCGGCCCGTGAAAAAGATATCCAATCAAAGGCAGAACGCCCAGGTGGGAATTTATCCAGGGTTCTGCGTAGTCACGAAACAGGGGCGCGAAGACGAACAGTCCCCACATGCCGTAAATGATGCTCGGAATGCCGGCGAGAAGTTCAATGGCTGTTCCCACAGGTCTCTTGAGCCACGGGGGACACATTTCCGTAAGAAACAAGGCAATGCCGAAACTTACGGGCACCGCGATCAGGAGTGCAATGGCCGATGTTACGATTGTTCCGAAGATTGGGACCAACCCGCCAAACTCTTCGGTTACGGGATTCCACGCAGGATTGGCGATAAAACCGAAGCCGAACTGCCTGATAGCGGGCAGACTTCCGATGAATAGCGAAACGGATATGCCTGCCAGAAGGAGAAGAACCAGAAATGCAAAAAACCTGGTGATATTCTTGAAGAGCAGATCCGCCAAAAAATGCACACTAAGGCGCACGTCGGAAATCTGCCTTGACATGGGCTAAGACCTCGCTTCCATTGGCCATCGCTGAATGCTTCCAATGAATAGACAAAGGAAGCCCAGCCCCCTTTGCCGGAGTAAGATGTTAATTATAACCACACAGATAGTAAATACTGTTACGAGGAAATCCCGCCCCTACTTGCCTGAGGCTAAACCGTCATTCCATACAGGCGCCCCGCTTGTCGTCTTTATCTGTTTCCACGAATTCTCGATCAGTTTCACGACACTTGCCGGCATCGGCACATAAACGAGATCCTCGGCCATCTTGCCCCCATTGGCGTAAGCCCAGGAGAAAAATTTGAAGACTTCCTGCGCCTGGCCTGGATTATCCTGCACCTTGTGCATCAGGATGAAGGTGGCGCCGGCGATCGGCCAACTTTGTGGCCCGGGCTGATCGGTCAGTATCATATAGAAACCGGGGGCCTCTTGCCATTCTGCACCGGCGGCTGCCGCCTGGAAGGTCGAGTTACTGGGTTCGAGAAACCGGCCCTCTCGATTCTGCATCAGAGTGAAGGGTATTTTATTCTCCAGAGCGTAAGCATACTCGACGTAGCCGATGGAATTTTTCTCCTGCTGAATGTAGCTGGCAACGCCTGCATTGCCTTTGCCTCCAACCCCGACAGGCCAGGAGACCGAAACGCTGTTGCCGACCTTTTCCTTCCATGCGCTGCTCATCTTGCAAAGGTAGTTCGTAAAGATGAAAGTCGTGCCGGACCCGTCAGACCTGTGGATGACTGTAATCTCTTCGTTGGGGAGCTTTAAGCCCGGATTCAATTTGGCAATAGCCGGATCGGTCCACTTTTTGATGTTGCCAAGGTATATATCAGCCAGGACTTTGCCGTCGAGCTTCATATCGCCGCTTTTAATTCCCTCAATGTTGATGCCGAGTACTACCCCCCCCATCACAGTGGGAAACTGTTGAAGACCGTTCTTTGCAAGTTCCTCCACTGTCAACGGCATATCTGAGGCGCCGAAATCGACGGTTTTGGCCTCTATCTGCTTGATGCCGCCGCCTGAACCAATGGGCTGATAATTGAGGCCCACTCCTGTCTTGGCCTTGTAGGCCTCGGCCCATTTGGAGTAAACGGGATATGGAAAAGTTGCCCCCGCCCCGGTAATTTCGGCTGCAAAGGCTGCGGTCGCCACAAAAAGGCAAAGCAGCAGGGCTGCTGACGCGAAGAAATTGCGCGCAGAACACACTTTCATTTTGGCTCTCCTGTTGTAGTTGACTGATCCTCAAAACTGCGGGCAGTTTTTCTGCACTTCGATTTTGAGTCTTCAACGTGCTGGCGGGAGAAAAATAGACGAGAAATGTTACAATCGTGTGACAATTCTGTGGAAATCCGGTGACACTATATGGAAGCAAGAACATCGGCCGACCAAAGGTGAAAATCCTTGTTGGGTCTATTATCCGTTTTCATTATGCTCAAGCAGGTCCAAAGCTCTGAGCAACTGGGTGTCCCCACTGGCCTTGAATTGAGCCAAGTTCATACCCTTCTCCCTGTCGGGGTAGAGCGGAATGGCAGCAACCGGCAAGCTAACTTCCACGTCGGGCGTTACGCCTTTGTGCCAGATGACGTGTCCAGCGGGAGTGATCCATTCTGCTATGGCAAGGAGCATGGCAGAGCCGTCTGAAAGACCGAATTCCTGCAGCACTGTTCCGGCGCCGAAAGTCTTTTCCCCGACCAGTCTGGCCCGATGTGCGTCCTTTAGGGCTCCAGCAACAATTTCCGAACTGCTGGCGGAACCACCTTTAACAAGCACAACCAAAGGAATTCCAGGCGCCAGGATTACGATATGGCCTTCCTTGATTTTGACTTGTGCCCCAATGCCACTGAAATTGCCCTGTAAGAAATGAGACTCGATACCCAGCATCTCAGGGCTCAAAAAGGTGCTGTGCCCAGTATCCCCCAAAGCGTTAACCATGCCGGAAATCGCTCCATAAGTAAGGTTTTGAGGCTGTACTGCCTGGCGATCGACATACTTTTTTGAAATGATGCCCCACGCTTCGGACATGAGTTTGAAATCGGGTTCAGCCGCCTTTTGCACATTTTGCAAAGGAACAAAATCTGCCAAGACCAGCCGATCCAGCATGACTCCCCCAATTATAGCGCCGCTCGTGGTCACCAAAACGGAGAGAATCAATCCGATAAGTTTTGCGCCAGTGGCAATTGGTCTCATTGATCACCTCATAGTCTTTGAGTTGTTGCAGCCCGTTCCGTTAACGAGGACCTCTATGAAAAATAAGAGCAATTGGTAAAAAGTGTTAATATTTTAAGGGGTTTCCATGGTTCAGGGGTGTCAATTTATCCAAACGATGATTAAGCTTTTTGTAACGTCCGTTCTGGATAAGTTTGAGTTTATGCGTCAAACACAAAAAAGGAGAATCGGAGATGAAACGCTCAAGAGTTTTGACTGCAATTTGTTTGCTGGCTGTAAGTTTTTTTGCTTTTTCTCCTGAGCTGGTGTTTTCAGCGGAGGGAAAATTACCTTGGGACGCAACCGTCCAACTGACAGCCGGGTCCGTGGCGGCTGGTGTCGGCGTGAACTGGGGCAGCGGCGTTCTGATGTATAATGGAAAGGAGTACAAATTCAAAATCGATGGGCTGAGCGTGGGAAGCGTAGGCATTCAGAATGCGAAAGCTCAGGGTAGGGTGTTCAATCTCAAGAATGTGGCCGACTTTGCCGGGAACTACGGAGCCTTAGCCGTCGGGCTGACGGTAGGCGGGGGCGCTGGATCCAAGACCATGCAAAACGAGAAGGGGGTCGTGATGGATCTCGTCTCAACCAACGAGGGAGTCGACTTTACACTGGGAGCTCAGGGCGTGAGAATCACGCTTGAATAGGGCGATAATACGGTTTACAAACCCAGCAGAATAATCGGTGAGCCTGTGCCCCTTTATCCTAAAGGGGCACAGGACATCGGTGACGCGATGGGGTAGGTTGATGCCACGCGAGAGAGTACAGCAGCAATGCGTACTAATCAAATCAAAGTTCGGTTTGCTGGAAAAAGTCCCGGCAGCTCCTGATAACCTCCGTATCATTAATCCCGGAGAAACCGAACCCCTTCCAACGGTAAGCGGCAATGCGCGTTTCTTTCGATTCGGGCTCGAGGGCTATGAAAGAATCCCCCCGGTGCTCGGCGCATAAAATCCCACCCGCACCGGGCAGGAAGGCGGCATCGAGGAGCGGCCATGCAAGAGCGGTCCCTCTCCATTTAGGGACAAGACTGTCCGGTCGCGCTTCATAGACGCATGGACGCAAACCTTCCTCGCCGTCCATCGGCGAAAAATGACGTTCGAGTGTAAAAAGATATTCAGCCGGTTGTGGCCCGCCCACTTTCATCGGTTCAATGGAAACTATTTTTGCATGACCGGTCTTCCAAAGGACCTTCCCTTCATGAACGGCCTCCAGCAAAAACCCGGATGGATTGCCCCCTTTCGAGCTGTTTTCGGGTCTTAGCGTGATGCCGCTTACCATCAGGCCGGGTGAAAGCCTGAAAACGCATCCGGAGTAGACCTTTTCAGCATCGGTGTCTGCTCCGCCTATGGCCGGCAGTATAGACCCGGCGGGAGTCCGGGTTGGAAGGCCGGTGCATGAGACAGTCCCGCCGCTGATGCGGCAGTCTGCCAGCAGGCCTTCCTTTGTGGACGGATACTTTTGATCGAAAACAAGGTTCCCGAGCGAATAAAAGACGGGTTTGCCGTGAAGACATTCGGGCTTTTGGACCAGATGAGGATGATGGCCCACGATGATATCGGCACCGTTATTTATGAACCAATCGGCGGCCTGGCGCTGTTTTCTCTCGGGCCAGTCTAGAAATTCGCTTCCCCAGTGAATATAGACGACCACCAGGTTTGAGAGGCTTCTTGCCACACGAAGCTTCTGCCGCAGACCGATTCCGGGGACGTCTACGGCGCCTTGGCCCCTGCCTGGAATCATTGAGAGGCTGATAAGACCGATAGTGTGGCCGGCAGTGCGGATAAAGTGAGGAGATTCCTCATAAGTAAGGGCCTGCATATCATTTTGCGCCAGAAGCCTGCGGGTGGCTCTGATCCCCGTTTGCCCGAGGTCTGAGCTGTGGTTGTTTGCCAGGCCCATTGCCTTGAATCCGGCCTCGCGAAGCAAAGGGATAAACTCATCGCGAATGGCAAAGCACGGACTTTGCCCTGCTGATTCCGCGCAATCATCAGGCGAGCCGACGGCCCCTTCCAGGTTTCCGATCGCCCAGTCGGCGCCTGATAGAGTGGATTGCAGCGCCCGGCTGAAGGATTGTGGATTGTGGATCAGCTCGCGCTCCACTCCGCGCGACAGAAGTATGTCTCCTGCAAATAACAATCGCACCTCGGTTTGCGAATCTTCGCCTCCATGAAAAGCCCCGTGAGTAAAAGCCACAAGCAAAAACGGGGCAGCGGCGGCGACCAGCAGCAGCATCAAAATGGATTTTGCGGGGGACATGCAGGCGAACTCCCGGACACGAAAGGTGAGATCCATTTGGGATGTTTCGCGGACGGAAGCAACCCTAGCCACTCTTGATCGTTTATGAGCCGCTCCGAGGTGAATTCATAGTACGAATATACCGCCCCTTTAGCAATCTGCCTTCGCCCAAAATAAGGCGCAATGTGATCCCATTCCATCGGCCTGCCAACCGCCGCCATTAAAAACGGGACATTTGCCGGTCCGCCGCCCGCCACATCAGCAATTTTGGGCATAGGATCGGGAGTGGATAAAGCAAGTTGCTCACTGGCCAGACTCTTAAAGATGAGAAAATGATGTTCGGCTATCCCGCCAATGAGCAGAATCTCTTCATACTCCTGGTTGGAAAGCGGTTCCCCTTTGATCTCCTTTTCGGCGATCGTCTTAAAGAGCCTGGCCTTTGCCGCTGTTTCGGACAGCCTGCGAATAACGCCTTCCTTGACGGCTTCCCGCTCCACTCCCTCGGCAGTAACCTGGATTGTATCTTTTGACGAGGGGGCCCACAATTTCACCTGCTGCTCCATTGACTGAAAAAGCGCCCCAATCGCGTCAAACGTCCTGGGGTCAGGCTCGACATAACCTCTGGGGGGCGTCAAAAGAATAGGCTCGAACGCCGCTTCTCCACACTCTGCTCCGGTCCTTTCATTAACCAGGACCGTTGCGTGGCGCAGAGTCGCCCACGTCGCCAGCCCTGTCTGCAATCTCTTGGCATGCCACAGCTCCTGTTCCCGGCTTGCGCCCGGAGGCTCCGCGTCATCCGCCCATTGAAGGGCGAGGGCGGCAATCCAGCTGTTATAGATGTTCGCATCATTCCCGGCGCCCTTCCCGGTCTCAGACAGTCGTATCCGGAGGTCTTCGAGGACCTTGCGCAAAGCAGGATACGTTTCAATTTCTGTGGAAAGGAGCGCCGTGGCAAATCCGCTGCCAAGCGCCGAGGCGATGTCCAAACCCGAGGGTATCAGCCGCGGTCCGGAAGGGCCCTTGACCTGTTCGGCCACGGGCCAGTCCTCATGGAATACCGTCGAGAGCAGCACCTCATTGTCGACTCCCCATGAAAGTGGAAAGAGCCCCACTCGCTTCAGTGGGTGTTTTGCGTAAGGGGGCGGCTCCATCTTGTCTTCACAGAAAACGGGAGATCGTGAAGGGGCGATGAAGAAATTGTAGGATGCTGCCCAGGCGTGCGCCCTGGCTATTACTTCAGGGGGCATTTTCCCCAGATCGTCGGGCGGCAGGGCCTTTGCCTCTGCCGCCAGCACGGTCAGGTACTTGAATGCCTTGAAATAGGTTTTCATAGCTTCACTTGAATTGTAATGACCCCTGGGTGCTAACTCGCCATAGTCCGCTTCTTCTCCTAAAACCGGGGAAAACTCCCTGCCGCCGGCTTTTTGAATGCGCAGCAGTTCAGATGCCACATTCTCATTGTCGCTGGCCGCTTTGCCCATATTTGCAAGGATCGAGAAGACTTGTGCCCAGGGGGAATCAGGTTTTGCCTGCCGCAGATACCGCTCCGCCTCCTGGACGAATTCCCAGAAAGCAGGGATGGCCACCCGCCTCTCCTCTATGATGAACATGCCTTCGTAAGCAGCACCAAGGAGTTCCCAGAAAACGTCCGTAGTCACAAGATAGGGCCGTGTGGGAGTTGATTGATCGTATGCCCCGCAATAGTAGGCCTCAGATTCGTACATGGAGTAGAGCTGGTCATCTGGAAGGTCCCGTAAGAGTCCTCCATTCTTGTTCAACAGTTGCTCATCTTCCTGTTCGTCAGCAAACATCCAGGCATTGGCGACGTCCGCCAGGGGAATCGGCAGGGGCAGGTAGACCAGAGCGGGATCTTTGCCTTTGTTGATCAGACCTATGATCCCTCTGCCGTCGGGGACCGATGATGGAGTGGAAAGCAAGCTGTATTCGGAAGCCAGCAGGTCCCTTTTACTGCCGTGCCGGCTGATGATGGTGACACCCCCGGAGCCGGGGCGCCAATGGATCAGCGCCAGGCCGTTGGGGGTTGGTGTCAATGTCCCCCCGGAAACCTCGGGGTAGGACAGTTTTATGCTTTTTCCCCAATGGTCGCGATCATAAAGGGCATACTGGAAACCGCCCTTTTCATCCTCCCACAGCAGGATATGTCCTGCCGGGTGAAACGCCACGGGTAGCGCAGAAAGGGCCTCGATGCGGCTCGGCTGCTCATCGGCGCCCTTAAAGGTTGTAAACCCTTTTTTGGGGCCAACCGCCTGATATTCGCGCTTTCCGTCTTCAGTTACCGATTTTATTGAGTAAGTCCCATCCGGGTTCTTGACGCCGAAAAAGATCCGGTAGGCCTTTGTGATTTGAGATTCATCTCCGCTAATACCGGTTTCTATCTCAAATGGCCTGGGTGCCGGGACCAATCGCCGGATTTCGCCGGCGGTTTTGTAAATAAGCTTCGATCCCCATCCACTAATGCCCTTATCTACACGTAAAATAACATGTTCGCTTCCCTGTCTTCCGGCAAGGAAAAAGCTCTTTGCGGCCGGGTGCCACGCCAGAGCGCGCGGCGAGAACCCTTTGGGCACGGCCCACGCTTCAGTGATTTCCGGGGCCCCCGGGTTCCAGAAAACAACTTTGCTGCCCCCGGTTTGATTCTCTATCAATATTGCGGTCTCGGGGCCGTCTTTTGCCACGTCAAAATCCAGGACCTTTTCAGTATGCTTGAGCTGGAGATATTTCTCCTGCGCCGGTGACGGCGCGACCTTGATCTCCTCGATATCGAATACGCCTGCATAGGCCACACTGGAAGCAGCCAAAATCATAAACAGGAAACACAAGATGCTTTTGGACATGAGCAGCTCCCCGGTTAAAGTGGGTTTTATACAACTTCATCAGCCCAACCTCTTCACCCTTAACTCTTCACCTGAGACTATGTCACAGAACGGCGGAGTTGCCGAGTTAATGATTACTAGTAAATTGAAAGAGCAGCGGAACCCTTGGGGATGGTCCGGCCGAAAGCCGGCTTTCTTGCCGGCAACATCACGGCGCATTCATCCGCGTCTGCTCTGCCGCCGATCCGGCGGGCTGAATCAGCGGCTTTGGAACGCCTGAACATTCGCCTTTCCCAGAGGCGAAAGGTAAGGGGACATGCTCTTGTAGGGGACAGTGATATCCTCGATACATGCGGTATAAACATATGGCGCCGTCGGCCGAAATGTGATTCCCTCGGACGTCGGCCAGACGCCTTCGCCCGACAACTCAATGGAATCGGCACATTCGTCTTCCTGTTCGTCTTCCTGATAGAGCTCCATGATGATTTTTCCGAGCGGAGAATCTTTCGGAATGTTCTTCCTGTACCGATCAATCAGCCATTGTGATACGTCTTCGGCTTTACCGGTCTGGAGGCTGTATGTCGTCGCCCCCGAGCCGTATAAGGGGTGTATCCCACCGCAATATTGCGAGCAGCTCTCACCGATGACCACGAAGGCCTTGTTCCAGGCGATCATGCTCATATCGCATTTGTACTCGTATCCGTGGTCCTGGCCTCTTCGCCATCGGCCCAATGCCATACATTCGATCGCTTCATCGAGTGTGTCCGTGAAACGTTTCATGAGAGCGCTATTGATGTCGGCCACGACTTTGCTCTCTCCCATCAGGCGCAGTCCTGTCACGGCATCAAAACCTTGTGCCGTGAAAAGCTCATAACTTAATTTCCCGATTGAGTCGCGTTTAGTTACGGTCGGTTTGAGACTATCCAGGCGCTGCTTAGAAAATGAGTCACCTGGTTGGACCTCAGCGCTGATCGGAAGTGTCTTGGATCCGTCGGGCGAAGACCAGGTGCCCGACAAGGCGTTCTCTTTACAGTTCAGCGTGAGATAGCCGGTAACCGTTCCTTTGGGATCGAGTTCCTTCCATCGACCGGGCTTTGCTTCGTCAGGCATCAGCAGGAGATCGACAAGACTTGCACGGTAGTAATAACGGCCGACCAATGCGGCGTCTTCACCATTGAAGGTGAATTCCATCATTATGGGGACAGCACCGACCGTTCCCTTCCACACCTCTGCTAAACAATCCTGCGCATCCGCACTACGAGCGAATCCTGCAAAAGTTGTTGCTAGCAACAAAAAAGCAAACAGCCGTCTCATAACTGCCTCCCCAGTCGGACCCGACAGGGACTGACAAGAAATTGCACGGTTAACTGTTGAACCCCTGACTTTCCCAAGAGAATGGCAAAATACGGTGAATCCACATTGTACAAAGCAATAAATACCCCATAACGTTCTATTGTAATAGGTAATTTAACTTAACTCCAGTGGCCGTGTGGCGGCGGATTTATCATTTCGCCTCTTATCGTTCCTGCGTTCATATCACTATTCACTTTTCACTGGGTTTATGAACTATTGTTGGAGCGCCTTTAGAATCTCCGGCCTCGTGGCGTACTTGTCGCAAAGCTTCCTGAACTCATCTCTATCCAGAATGTTTTTTACGTAAATCTCTGCAAAAACAGGGTACCACAGGGAGTGTACCTGGTTGTTGTAATGTACGTCGAGTCTTGAGGCATCAATCTTCTTCCCGCTGCCGTCAAAGACCGTAATTTGCGGAGTCGACTTGAACCCCACTTTGGCAGATTTCTGTTCGTATCCTAAAACAACCCAAACTTTTGTCATCTGTTTCTGGATATCGTAGAAGACGGGCACCATCATTCTGGTATCGCGTGAAACATCCGGATCGTCGGAAAGATGATCCATCCAAAGACGGGCAAATTCGATGTCCTGCTTCACGCCATTGCCCGATCCGTCTCTGTTTGTTATCTGCAAAGCGCAGCCGGTTTCATTTGCAACGATTAAAGCCGCCCCATAAAAGAGCGCTTCCATTTCCTTCAGTTCCAGGGAGAGGTCCTTCTCGACAGGTCCCGATGCCGTCAAGCGGTGTATCTTTGAAAGATTGTTTTCCCCCAGCACATCTTTCAGCACGCTATGGATGAAATTATAAGAGCGGGCCCTTCTCAGATAGTAGGTTGCCAGCGGCTCTAGAGAGAGCTCCGGGTAAATATCTATACGTATCTTCGGCTCATCCGGCTCTTTCCGACGTGCAGCAGTGGCCATCCGAGGAATTTCCAGTTGCTTGATGTGGGTTTCTCTTGTGAGGGCCAGAAGAGATTTAAACAACTCCTCCAACTCTTTCATGTAACTTTCGGTAAACTCAAGCTTTTTGCCCTCAGGGGACTTCTCCGGGAGAATAAGGCTTTCCAGGGAATACGTCTGGTAGTCATACCAGCCGGAGTTTTTCCTGGGCGTTAGATTGATCCTTCCTGCCTTGATTTCCTCGATCAGTTTCTCTGCAAGATTGAAACTGTCGGGGATGGGTTTATTGCCGTAGAGTTTTTTGACAAGGTCTGTTTCATAAGATCTTGATGGTGGAAAGAATACGACCGTTTTTTTTGGTTCCCCAGTCCCACAAGTAGTAAGAGGGTCCTTGATGCAAGCCCTCAAATCCGTAACATCCGATGGGAACGGGTTGGTCATTTTTTCAATAAATCCCAGGTACTTGAAATAGAAATCTTTTGTCTGTCCGGCTTTCTTTTTTATGGCCAGCACAAGTGCGGCGCTCTTCTCAAGCTTGGTTTGCAGGAGGCGATCCTGCCGGAATATCTTGCCGAGTTCGTCATTCCATGTGTAAAAGCCTATTGGCTTGGAGCGAAGAGGGTCTTGCAGGAAGACCTCCTTTATTTTTTGGCTTAACTCTGTAACCTTTGCATCCTCGCCTAAGTCCTGCCCTCCCAGCGAGGATGCCGCAGCAATAAAAGCCCTCGACCATTCTTCTTCCTGCTGAGAGATGGAGGGATCACCGAGGTCCTTAAGGGCGCCCAAAAGGGCCGACAGAAACATTTTCTTTCCCAAAACGCCGGGCAGCCCTTCCTGCATGGCTATCTCAGCGGCCGCATAAAGCCCGTCGTCAAACTGTTTGGCCTTGGCCGACAGAATCGATGCGGAAACAAAGTCAACGCTCCCCTCATCCCGAGCGCCACCTTCGTTTGTCGGGTGAAGATCTCCCGGCGTTGGATAGAGTCTGTCCGCACCACCGACTCCAGGACTGACCCTTTTGGGGATATCCATGGTGAGGACCTGCCCGGACAGGTCAACTTTGATCCTGTAGTCCCCAGACTTTCTTTCACTTGCCAAAGACTGATATTCCTTTACGCCGGACGTCTTATCACGGCCTTCATCGCCCGTCTTGCAGGAAGATGGATTAGAATATGCAAACACCATGAACAGCACCATGAATAAAGATACCAGTTTCGCCCACATAAAATCCTCCTCGTATAATAGACTTATATAATACCCTGTTCAAAAAAAAGAATCGGCTCTTTCCGCGCAGCCATGCAGGCAGAGCAGATAGAAAGTGTGGTGCGTTTGGAGGCAAGCCAAATGTGAGGCGCTTCCAAAAAGTAAAATGACAATGGTGTCAGGGTTTCACTCTCAGTCCTCAGTCCTCAGCACTCAGGGAGCGAAGCGTAGTTCAGTCCTGATAGCGTAGCGCGAAGGCCGACCGCTCATTCTCGACGCTTTCCCTGACCTGTCTATGACCAGAGACGGGGCGGAAGCGGGAGGCCTTATCCCGGCGGGTTAATTCCGTGGCATCATCAGCTTCCACGCGGACTTCCACTCAGATAATGCGCGATATGTTTTTGCATCAACCTGACCACCAACGAATCTCGATGGGCATTTTGGGTTCGTCCATAGCTCTAAAAACATCTCAAGACACCTTGTAGGCCAATAGAGCCTTCCCATATACGAATCAAAAACGCAAGAGAAAGGACGCTATACAAAATCTAATCGAAGCCGACAAGGAGCCAGGATCAGATATTCATGCATGGTTATAAGAGTTCCGATCCCATCTTGATCTGTGCCAGGTTTGATACCCGGTTTATAGCCACTCTGCTCAATGCCGGTTTGAGTTCCCAGGACCACTTTTTCAATTGATGGGCATTAAAATGAGACCAATATGCAAGCGCAACTTGTTTCCAAAGGCATTGACCTTTCGCCCGCAAGATATGATATTCTATATACGGTAGTGATTTACACATCACCTGACGATAAGATCGCCGCCAATTGAAGCAAACAGATTACCAAACAGATTACCGCACCCGGTGATGAGTCCTAAAAATCCCGGTTTTGGAACGGGGGACAGACAGCGATTTGATTCATGGTTTCAACGGGGACTAAACCGGCCATTCAACAGAACTGGAAGAAAAAATGTCCGCCATCTCTTCGGCCCTTCCGGCGCCAATCAAAAAAGCCGAATGCCAATCCATACCGCCCCCGCATCAGGATGTACGCGCCTTGACGCTATCCATGAAAGCTATATCCTCGGCTCGTTCAAGCCTCCGCCTGACGGCTGGAATATTTGGCAAAGGGGCATCGGCATTGCTTCTCGTAACCATGGTGCTGCTGAGCGGCTGTGGTGGAGGTGAAAAGCAGGTCAATCTCCTTGAAGGCACGGCCGCGCAGGACGCGATGACGGAGCTCTCCAAAAAAATCGGGCACCCTGCCAGGGTGCTGAATGTGGATATCACGCCGCTTTCTCTATTCGTTCGGGTGCAGGACCCGGCGCAACCCTCCCATATAGACGAATACGGTCTCGAACATAAGTATGTGTATGAGTATACGTTCAAGGGCTACATCCATTACGTGGAACGCACCGGCCCCAAGCCGGTGCAGCTCACTCTTATCAACGAAAACCTCGAGGAAAACCTTTTTGACCTCAGCGATGTGAACATAGCAGGTGTCGCAGAAACATCAAAGTCTGCCTTGAATCTCACCGCCCTGGAAGGTGGTGCGGTAGCGGCGATTCATATCCAGCGGCATCTCTTCCTTATACCATCTGCCCATTGTGGCGACGTCGAGTGGGAAATCCATGTGAAGAGCGACCGTGAATACGCTAATGCTTACGCCGATGCCAAAGGGCACATAAACCGTCTCAATCTCGACGGCACCAACCGCGCGAAGAACCTCAACCTCTTTGCCGATGTCAAGGAGGTCCAACATATCATCGGCATGATGCGCGAGGTCTTCGGCAGCACCCCGGGCATTTTGAAGCTTCACCTGAACAAGAACTTCCTGGGCTTCGATGCCCGCGATCCGCAGAAGCCGAAAAGGCTGATGAGCTTTACAGCCAACCTCAACGGTGTCATGATGGGACTGGATGCATTCGGCGGCGGACCCGGCGCGAAGCAGCTTCCCGATGACCGGTTCTTCGCTGTCGATGATGTTGACTGGTCGTGCATCCCCGAGATCCTCAAGCAGGCCAGCCTAAAGCTCGAGATCCCCAAAGGCCGCTTATACCAGGTCACTCTGAACAAACCGGCCTTCGGGGGCAGCGCGCAGCCACTGCGTTGGACGGTCGAAATCCGGGATGACGAGGGCGAGAACGGCGAAGTGGAGTTCGATCCCAGGGGTGCCGTCATTCAAGTAAAACTGCCCAAAAGCCGGCAAGTCCACTTGAGCATGTTCGAACCTGATGGCGCCGCGAAAGCCATCCTCGGCATTAAGAAAACTTTCGGACCCCATGCGAAGCTCATCGAGTTGTGTCTCTATGAACACCGCGCTCTAATCACGGCCCCCAACCCAAAACAGCCCGGCCGCCTTCGCGACTTCCTGTATGACGAGGACCACTTCGCCGTCTTACCCGGTACGGACATGACACCCTTCTACCGCGGTCTTAAAGCTGAGTCATTCTTAGATCTCGACGAAATTGAAGCCGCCCTTTCTCCGATGATGGCGCAGTTGGAGAAAGCCACCCTTGAGCGCTTGAAAATCACCGATGGCAAAATCGAACGCATTACCATTACTAAACAGCCGAAGATGCAGCCCGTCAACCCGAATGTCACCATCGAGATTCGGGCACAGAACGCTGAGAAAAACGGATGGGTGACTTTTGACATGCAGGGCAAAGTGGTGTCCGTGATGACTCCGTAGCTGCCTGGCTGCACCTGGAACGAAAACAGGCTCGGCTGGGCGTCAAGGTCAAAAAAGTGCAGGATGCCTGCTGGATCGTGGCTTTGCGCTTTCCATAACCGGGACGAGCCTTCGGTCCTTCTCACAACACGTCTGCAATTATCAAACAGGGTCGGACCAGGCGCGCACTCCTGTACAGTTCAGATACTTGCTTCAGGATTGCGGCTGCCCAAATCGAAGGGTTCAAGGCGCGCAGAAACAGGACCAAACAGAAAACCTTTAAGATGGAACAGGAGATGGATAATCATGAAAAAACTTAACAGAAAGAATATAATGGTAACAGTTATAGCTCTTCTTATGATCTTTGGAGTAAACTCATTTATAGCACCACGAAGCTTTTCAGCCAGTGAAGAAGGGATAAAGGAAGCTGCCGGCTTTGATGTAAATACATCCATGATGGAGAATCTGGCTGCACTCAAAGGCAAGAGCGTAACACTCACTTTATCATCAGGCCAGACAATTACTGGCATAGTGAGTGATGTTAAAGGCAACCTCCTGCACCTTGCCAAACTAAGCCAGAAAGAGTTTTATGATGCTCTGGTCGCTATTGACCATATCACTGCCATTGAAACGAAAGTCAGATAGAACATTAACTGCGGTTCGGACCGGCTGCCGTTTCATGCAAAGTTGGCAACTGTTGGGTAAAGAGCGACGATAATGAACGGCAAAAGATAAGCCGGATCTCGATCCTTTCGTATCGCCTGACGAGATGGCTTGCGGAGCCCGGCTAATATTATGCTTCGAGAAGCACCCTATCATTCCGGATTGATGGTAAGGGCAGGCGCTTTGAAGTTATTTTCTATCTACGACTGCTCACCTTTCGATAAATCCCGGCGGCAGTGACACGGAAGCCGAATCCGCAGATGCCCTCTTGAGTGACGGTGAGCTTGTCCTTTGTGAATTTCATCGTAATCACGCATTCATCCTCAGCATCTTCGGGCTTAAAGGTCGCAGTGTCACCCTCGATGAAAGCAATGCCGCTGCCTTCTCCTTCGTTAGCCGAAGGACCAGCGGGCGTGTTGTATCTGTAGATACCTGAAAACGAGACCTGGAGCCGCTGCTTGCCCAGGGCCAGGATTTTGAACGTGCCATTCTTGTTCTGCCATGTGCCATTGACCTGCGCGGCTGTCACTATGGTTTCTGTGCCCGCCATCGCTCGATGGACCGGCAGAACAACCGCCAACACTGCACACCACATCAACAAGGCAAGTAAAGCTCTGTTCATCATTGCTTCCTCTGCTGAGTTGAGAGCATTTCCAGAGGTTGGCCAAACGCTCGGATTCCGTAATCACCCACAATGCGGCCACCTCAGTTAGTGTCCATCCGGAAACACCGAGACAAATTCCACACCCCGCGAGGTTTCTGTTCGGAAAGGAGGCATAATCTGGTCATAATCTGCTCATAATCTGGTCATAATCTGCTCATAATCTGGTCATAATCTGGTCATTCCTTTTACCGCCTTTAGGCGGAAGATCCTTTTACAGGCTTTAGCCGGAAGAATCTGTTCTCCACGCTCTCCTTGGCCTGTCTATGACCAGAGCCGTGTAGCCGGAACGTTTTCGTCCACGGATCCGGTCCGGAGCGGCCTCTGGCAAGGAAATCGAGCTCCCCCCCTTCCTAAAAGGGGGGCCGGGGAGGATTTTAGCGCGGAGGCGTAAATGCACGCCGCGTGATCTAAGCGCAGCAGCAAACCTCTTGGCTTTGTCCCGGACTTCTTGCGCAACCATGCATCTCTTTGGTGCTTATCATGCTGGTTTGCAGCCACAGATGTCAAAATCTTCTTTACGGAACTTGCCATACTCTCTCCCTTTCAGTTTCCTCAAGATGTCACTTGCCTTGGGCCAGGGAGGTCGATTCTCACTTCATAATCTTTGCTGCCGCCAATCCTCTTGACAATAAAGCCATGGCTGCGGGCAAGCGCCAGCATGCCTTTGTTTTCTGGTAAGACTATGCCCCAAATGAACTGAACACCTCGCTCTTTGGCGATATGGATTGAGTGCTCAAGCAAAGCAGCCCCGACGCCCTTTTTCTGCCAGTCATCACCAACAGTAATGGCAAATTCCGCACTGGTGACATCCGGGTCGCTCATGAGCCGGACCACTCCCAGGATCCTTTCCCCACCCGAGGTCTGTTTGATTGCCACCACGACGATATCCCGGTCGTAATCAATCTGCGTAAACCTTGTGAGCATACTGAGGGGAAGTTCCGGGAGTGGGGTAAAGAACCGATAGTATACGCTGGTTGGAGACAACGAATGAAAGAACTCCACCAAAAGCGGAGCATCCTCCGGCTTGATGGGGCGGAGGAAAATCTCCATTCCTCCCCTGGTGACGGTTTCCATTTCGTATTGGCTGGGATATGAGCTGATTACAAGATGCTGCGGAGCGGCAACGTCGGCCGGTTCAACCGCCACCCTGGCGCTCATGGCGGCGGCGCCATGTGCATGCAGGATCAACGGATTGATTTCAAGCTCAACCACCTCTGGTAAGTCGGTGACGAGTTGTGAGAGACGGATGAGGATCTCCTCGATCAGCAGTAGGAGTGCCGGCAGCTGATCCTGGTTTCCCTTCAGGAGCTGGTACGCCCGGCTCGCCTCAATAAGCTGCCGGGCGTGAACGCGGTTCAAGGGGGGAAGAGCCAGAGCGCAGTCTCTGAAGATTTTCCCCACCATGCCCCCGACGCCGCACAGAAGAACCGGGCCAAAACCAGGGTCTCTTCTGACGCCGAGCATCAGCTCATAACCCGGAGTTCCCGTCACGCCCTCCCCGGCCGGAATCCCATAAGCGGTCAGCAAAGCTTTGGAATCTTCATCATTGAGCAATCTCACTCCGCCTTCAATGGCCCTTTGAATAATCGTCCGCGCAGCGTTCGCATTGAATTCCATGCCCCGTGGAAGTTTTTCCGGAATCTCTTGGAGCATTTTCAGATTGTGTTCATAGGAACCCATGTGCAGGAAGGCTTTGATCGCGCGTTCAGGGGTTTCGAAAGTTGGAAGGCCCGACCGGTTTAGAATCTGCCGGCCTCGCTCCGCCTCCGCTGCCCCCAGCCACACGGTGTAGACCGGAATCCTCCTGCCGCGCAAAATCTCGAGCAGTGATTCGGCAACGGCGGTGGCAACGGCGGCGGCATTGGGAACCAGAATAATCAAGAGGGCCTTGATCTCAGGTGCTGCAAGGCAGATTTCAACCGCTCTCGCGTATCTTTGCGGCGATGCGTCCGCCCCTAAGTCCACCGGATTCCTTCCGGTCCAGGAAGGGGGAAGGATGGCGCTCAGGCTCCTGATGACCTCAGAGCTAAGAGGTGGCAGTTCAACTCCATGATCGGCAAGGGCATCTGCGGCCATCATGCCCGGCCCCCGTCCATTGGTGACGATCACAAGCCTGGAGGCGGAATGACGCGGCTGCTTGGCCAACAGCTCAGCACAATCGAAAAGCTCTGCGAAGGTGTTTACGCGTTCAATACCGGCACATTTGAAAGCCGCGCCATAGATATCATCCTCACTTATGATTGCGAATTTTTGCGATGCTTCGAAGCGATCGCCGCCGCCTGCTCTTCCGGATTTCATGGCAACAATGGGTTTGATGCGCGAAACGGCGCGGGCCGCGCTCATGAATTTGCGGAAATTGGTCAGCTTATCGAGGTAGAAAGCGATGCTGCTGACGCGGTCATCATTGCCGAAGAAATTGATGAGATCGGCGAAATCCACATCCAGCATCCCACCAGTACTGATAAAGTAGCTGAAACCGATCTGTTCCTTTATCGACAGGTCCAGAATGGCATGGTAAATGGCCCTGCTCTGAGAAATAAAGGCGAGCTTGCCGGGCAATGGTAGATTCATGGCATCGATTGCAGAAATTTTCGCACCCGTGTATGAAATCCCTGAAGAACCCGGACCAATGATCCGGACGGAACCTCGATATGCTGCCTCTTTGATTTGATTGCCAAGGCTAGCCCTTTCCTCGCCGGTCAATTCACCACCGTCTGCAAAGATTACCGCACCTGCTGTGCCGACTTCGGAACAAGCACGAATTGACGCAGGTACGCAATGAAGAGGGGATGCGATCAAAGCCAGGTCAACAGGCTCGCCGACGTCCTCGAGACAGGGGCAAACAGGAAGGCTGCAGAATTCATCGCAAGGGACCGCCACCGGAAATATCTTGCCGGCAAAGCCCCCATTCCTGAGATTGCTGATCAGAGTGTTGACAATGGTACCGCTCCCTGAGCACCCTCCAATAACGGCGACAGCGGCAGGCTTGAACATTTTTTCAAGATTATGGACGCTCATTTTCGCTGAACCACCTCAAGAATCTTCACCTTTTAAATTCCGGCATTATTCTGAGTTTGAAACATGCCATTGAGAATTTCAACCAAGATTCGACCTGTATACTTATGTTTCGCCTCATTGATGGAAGTTGCCTTGCATCTCCTGCACGGCAAGTGATAATATAATTTCAAGGCGTCATTTACCCTGCATCTTGGAAAAAGCGCAACCACAATTCACTTGCAAAGGGGTGTACTATGCTGAATCAGCTCCAAAATTTGGGAGACATTCTACCTCATGCTGCCAAAGACTACGCCGACAAGACCGCTCTGATCTTTCAAGAAAAAACCTTTACTTTCCGTCAACTTGACGACCTGACCAACCGGCTGGCCCAATCCTTGCGCAAAATGGGCATCATTCCGGGAGACCGCGTTTCCATCTACTCCAATAATTCGTGGCAATGGATTGTCTCATATTATGCCATCGCCAAGCTTGGAGGAGTGATCAATCCCATCAATGTCATGCTGAAGCCGGAGGAGGTCTGCTACGTCGTACAAGATTGCGGGGCGAAGGCAATCATTCTTTCATCGGACAAGGCTGGACCAACTCGCGAAGCTACTTATGGCGTTCCGGGGCTGAAGTATATTATCAGTTATGAGGACGCAGGGGGCAGCATCCTCTCCTTCCAGGATGTCCTGAACAATGGTTCTTCGGAGCCGATGCGTTCAAACGCCGGCCCGGAAGATATTTCCACTATCGGTTATACATCCGGGACAACAGGACATCCCAAGGGGGCGTCCCTGAGTCATCGTGCGGTGCTCGTGAATTCTTGCATGACCGCTAACATGCATATGAAAACCAGTCAGGACCGCGTCGTTACCGCTTTGCCTTGCGCTCATGTGTATGGAAACGTCGTGATGCATGGAGAGCTTGCTCTGGGGGGAACCCTTATCCTTTTGCCCCGTTTCAGCGAACTCGATGCGCTCGAAGCCATCCAAAAATACAAGGCGACCATGTTTGAGGGTGTGCCGACCATGTATATGTACCTCCTCAGTTATCCGGACCTCGATAAATTCGATCTCAGTTCCCTCACGCGCTGCACGGTCGGCGGCCAGACTATGTCTGTGGACAAGATGGTCGAAGTGGAAAAGCGTTTCGGCTGTCCGCTCCTGGAATTGTGGGGAATGACTGAACTGGCCGGGCTGGGAACCACCCATCCCTATTATGGCAAGAACAAACTGGGCTCCATCGGCGTCCCTCTCCCTTACACCGAAGCCAAGATCGTTGATAGCGAAGATGCCACGAAGACGTTGAAAGCGGGTGAGATAGGCGAATTGATGTTCCGCGGGCCGATTGTCATGGAGGCCTACTGGGGCAATGAACAGGCAACCCGGGAGGCGATCGAGGAAGGTGGCTGGCTGCACACGGGAGACGTGTGCTACATGGACGAAGAAGGCTATATTTTCGTCGTGGACCGCAAGAAAGACATGATCATTACAGCAGGCTATAATATCTATCCTGCGGAAATCGAGCGCGTGGTCCTGAAGCTTGATAAGGTCGCAATGTGCGCCGTAGGCAAAGAACCTGACGAGCTCAGGGGCGAGCTGGCCAAGGCCTTCGTTGTCCTGAAACCGGGGGAAACGGCAACCGAAGAGGAAATTCTGTCTTTGTGCCGCGAACACCTGGCCAACTATAAGGTTCCGAGAGGTGTCTATTTTGTGGATGATGTGCCCAAAACAAGCACGGGCAAGATTATGCGCAGAAAATTAGCTGATCTTTTGAAGCCTGCCCAACATGCAAGACTTTCTTAGGCCAACATCGATCATAGACAGCGACAACGCCGTCGTTCGCAACTATGCACATCAGGTGGCGGGAAGCTGTCACAGTGCCGTGGAAAAAGCCGTTCAGCTTTATCTCGCGGTTCGTGATGGAATTCGTTACGACCCTTATGCTCCCTTCTATCGTCCGGAACACTACCGGGCCAGCTACGTCATGGCTCGCGGGAAAAGCTTCTGCATCCCCAAGGCCTCTCTGCTTTGCGCCCTCGGACGTGCATGCGGAATCCCTTCCAGGGTTGGGTTTGCCACGGTACGAAACCATCTGGCCACCAAACAGCTCCTCGAATACCTCGGGTCCGACCTCTTCGTTTACCATGGATTTGTTGAATTCTACCTGGAAGGGAAATGGGTCAGGGCAACACCGGCCTTTAACAAGGAACTCTGTCACAGGCACAGGGTTCCGCCGCTCGAATTCAATGGTCTGGAAGATTCAATTTTTCATGCCTACAATCTGGACAATAAGAAATACATGGAATACTTGGAATATCTCGAGAGCTGCCCCGACGTTCCCGTAGCTCTGATCCTTCAGGCGTGGAAGAAAACTTACGGTGAGGATCGCGTCAATGGGTGGATTGCTGCTCTTGAGGCTCAGACCGGGGATCGTGGACAAGACTTCTACACCGAAGACCCGATTACCGAATAGGCCTATGACCGCTTGCCTGGGCGCCTTCGCACCGATCACATGGCGTTCCAAAAACACCATGGTTTAGGGAAGGGCCCAGGGTCTTTTTCGACTCTTGCCCAATGGTGAACGAACACCACACGCCACGGTTTTTTATCCCGGCTGTCAATTTGAGAACTCTTGATCCGGAAAAGGACAGTTTTTGCTGAACTTTTCATAACAGCAAACACTTACTGATTCTCACATGATTTGTAAGTCGGAAAATTTTGTTGGTAGCTTGCTCCGGAAGGTGTCAGGAAAAGTTCAAGCATTCAAGCTGCCATCTGTTATCTGGTAAGCATTTATGAGATTTCTGAAAAAGACTTCCAGGTACCGCGGGACGGATTTGAGCGGCGACTGTGTCAGTCTGATTTTCCGGAGGTGAGGAGTTCTGCAGTTCAGTGAGTACGAGATTAGGCCAATAGAGAGCATGCAGTTGCGCATCAGGGATGTTGAGTTACAACAGAATCAGATCGCCTTGGCAGGGGTGATGAAAAAGGATTGGAATTCCCGCATCAGGGCGAAAACCCTATAGACGTCACCCCGTACCGGCTTCCGCCGGCATGACGTAAAACCGGGGTCCAGTGTCTTTTGCTTTAAGATTAATTAATTGGGAAAAAGCCCGGATTCCGGCTTCCGAGGCTGTGTCCTAATTCAGTAATGCCCGGGCAAAATCCCACGGAACCAGGTTTTGCTTCCCCCTTTTGTAAAGGGGGATCGAGGGGGATTTCAAGTGCCTAATTAGTACCAGAGAATCACAATCCCCCCTGCCCCCCTTTGTTTGGAAAGGGGGGGAAAACGAAAAATATTACGTTTGCGACACAGTCTCTTCCGCCGGAATGACGAAATCATTAGCAATTTTCAGGCGTTTTTCCCACCAGAGAACCCTTTTTCATCAACATGTTAGACCTTCCTCGGCCCAAGACATCTATCATATGAGCATGGCCAGGTTTCGTTCTTGAAGGCGATCAAATCTGAGACGAACACGTGCTCCCACCTGGTTCCGTGACGTTAAAGCTTCAATCAAACCTTCACCGGGATGGTCCTGAGCGACAAACCGCAATCCTTTTTTGGTTCTTCCGTAGACAATAGCGTAGGAAGGCGCGCCTTCCCTTGAATAGACAACCGTATAGGTTTCGATAACTCCTTCCCCCCAAGCCTCATTGACTATATCCACCGGCGGGTTGCCGGCCATGTAGTTTGTCTCATCTTCCAGATCATGATACGATAGGTCCGTATCCCCAGGTTCTGCGCCGTAAATCCCTGCTGCGTGCTTGTGCATGAACCATCCAATCGCGGTGATCATGCCGTTATCAGTCCTTCCACTCGCAATGGCATCTGCCAAGGTCGCCACCGCGTGAAGGCTGTAATTGTTTCCCGGACCGCCAAAAAAACCCTCACCACCCGTGAGAGTCAAGGGCCTGGGATCATCATCCTTTAGTTCGAGCATTCTCCTGGCAATACTCACTGCCGAGTGGAAGCAACTGTAAAGGTCGAAACACTCTATATCATCCAGTCGGAGATTGCTGCGCCGGATCGCCTTATCGGCCGCCGTCTTGAGAGGGAGACTCGATGTGAAGTCCGACTTTTGGATAACGAAACGCTGGCGATCCTCTGCATATCCTCCGCCGAGGAAATAGACCGGCCGACTTCCCTTTCGGGCGTATCGCCGGGCCGTCTCTTCTGACATGAGAACGACGGCCGCGCCAAGGTCCGCGCTGAGGAGGGGATTCATCAATTTGGTATAGGGAAGTGCAATGAAGCGGTTTGATGGCGACGGCACTGCGATCTCTTCAATTGTCCGGGGAGTGCGGGTCCATGCGTTGGGATGGGTGGCGGCCACTTCGCTGAAGCTGGCCCACAGCGCTCCGATCCTTTTCATGTAGGTGGCCAGTTGCAGGCCCGATTCCGACCATAGGGCAGTCTCAAAGAGCGGAAAACCGTGAATCGGAAGAATCATTCCGTGCCGCGTTTCCGACTCGGTGGCCCCGATGATATCGTCTTCCCCGTAATCCGTGGGAAATCCCTGAAAGAGGCAGTTGCCTTGAATCTCTCTGGTTCTGTTTCTGGGATAGTAGGCTTCGGCGCCGGCAACGAGAACGCTGTCCAGTTCCCCGCGGGCGATCATTCCTGCGGCCTTGTTGATCAGTGCCTGGGGCGAATTGCCGCCAATTTTGGATACCATCGAGAAGCGTGGATTCAAACCCATCTTTTCGGCCAGTAAACGGTCAACTGAGGCATAGTAAGTGCTCATCACCTTAACCGCCATCAGTCCATCGAGGTTGCGTGACGCATCAAATGAACCTGTCATTTCGAAGGCTTGATTAGACGCATCTGCCATGAGTCCGAGGGGATCCCGGATCCTAACGTCCGTTTGTTGCTTTGGTTGGGTAACCTGTCCCCAGCCGGTCAGCACCACACGCCTTCTCATTTCTTGCTCCCTGTCATGGTTAAACATGATGGAATTGTCAAGTGAAGTGGCTTCAGATGGTTCTCAATCTACAATGTCGCAATCGATCACGCAAGTGATAGGTCAATGAGGCCGGTTTTGGCAGTTTCAGGATACACTCTATAATACTCCTGTTCCAGGGACGGCCGCAGACATCACAAAGAAAGCACTCGCATCACTACCCCAAAGATTGGCGAATACTGGAGCCAAGATCATTGGAACGGTGCATTACGAAATTATTCTCGAAGTTCCTGATAGGTTGGCAGGGGAAGCTGCTGTGATTCTCAAGGAGACCAGGATTGAGGCAGGTAAAGCTGCTCTCAGTAAAGTTCCGATTGAGGTGGAAGTTACACTGGCTGACAATTGGGCGGAAAAGTAGGCGAAGCAAGTCAAGGGGGATTTCGCCGGAACGAAAATTCCCTTTCTTTTAGGACAAAAACTAGTACGTTGTCATCAAAGTTATTATATGTTACAAGGAATCGTCACCCCGGCGAAGGCCGGGGTCCAGTGCTGCTAACCAACTGAAAATACGCTGGATTCCGGCCTTCGCCGGAATGACGGGCTGACGGTCATTACCGATATGAACTTAGTTGACAATACACCAGGTCAAAAATTGGGTCAAAAAATCTGGATCGAAAATCTCTTGAGGCGTGGAGTTGTCATCTGGTGTTTCAGGATGGACACTATGCCACATTGACTGCCGGAATGAAAATCGTGGTTGGATAAGCCTTTCCCGGCACGACGTGTTACGCAAGACATTTCGAAGCGGATTGGTCCGTTTGCTGAGCGATCCCTATCGCTGGCCTTTGGCCCTTCTCCTCTCGCATGATAAGTTCCTCTCAACCGTGCATCACTCGACTAGCTGCTTCCGGGCCTCAGCCCATATTTCGAACAATAGTCCGGGTCTGAATATCTCTTATTAAGAATATTTTGTTCAGCGTTGATACGTTCTGCATAGGCATCGTACGGCAGGAGCAACTGAAGAAACTCGATCCCTTCGAGCTTGGCAACCCATATGTTTGATGCAACTTCGTAATGCTTGACAAAGTCATCGACCGCGAGCTTTACTCCCGGCCAACGATCAGACCCAAAATCATGGCCGCACAGAATAGTTCCGGGAGTGAGCAGATGTCGTACAGCGAATATGTCCTTTGCTACAGAGTCATATTCGTGGTCAGCATCGATAAAAATAAAATCTATGTCGTCTCGTAATGTTGCTAAAATAGAACTATCTCCTTGTAACGCAGCAACAATATCGGCAAAGCCAGCTTTGGCTATGTTTGATAGAAATATATCTTTTGCAGTGCCTAAGGACCCTTCTCGGAAGCCTGTATCTTTTTCATCAGCTATCCCACCCCAGGTATCAACGCAGTAAAACTTTGAAAAATAAGTCTTCTTTTCTTTCACTAAATAACATAATTCGTGGTATAGTAGTTTGACTACTACATCTCGTGTGTAGTGATCACTAATGCATTCTTCTCTGGCTTTGATAGCATCAAGCAATTCCTGGGTGCTATTGAATTCTAGTGTCATCAGATCGCATATGATCATTGCTATACTATTTGGTGGACCGATTGTAAGATCGGGAGCCAGCATATTCAAGGTGCTTCTCCCAAGCCAAGGCCCAATCTCGACTCCTTTTAAGGAGCGCCGTTTTTTTGAATAGAGCGATTTTACCAAAAATCGCAAAACCCCCAAATCCTCGACAGGCATAAATGTATTCCCAAAATATAACATTAAGCTCCCCCTCAATTTGTACTCTGGAATAATGCATCAGCCTGACCACCAACGAATCTCGATTGGCATTTTGAGTTCGTCTGCCGCCCTAAAAACCTCTCCATGCAACTTGCAGGCCCACGGAACTTTTCCATATACTAATAAAAACCGCAAGTTAGTATCAGAAAATCACAATCCCCCCTGCCCCCCTTTGTTTGGACCGGAGAGAGGGGCAACCGGTGTCCGAGGACATAGGTAACACTTTTTGAGTTAAAAGCATTGTTTCGTTCCATTGCTCTTTGAAAATTGTTACTTTTTGCTTGCCTGCCCGGAGGATAGGGCTCTGCTGGAGAGCCGTAGTAAAGCGAGGGAACCGTTTTGTGATCGCAGCCGATGATGGAGATTATATCGTGAAGGGAAAGGACGCCTCGAAATTCGTCGGCAAACTTATCCATGTAACCGGAATCATAACAGGGAGCAACAAAGGGGACATAATCCAAGTAAAATCGATTCAAAAACTCGAGGAAACCCTGCCGGAATAAGGAAGAGCCAGAACGCCTTTTGATTTTCCTCTGGTTCGCAGGCCGGATCGAGTCCTTTCCACTTGCGTATTTTGATTGTGATATCGTATGATTTGATGACTCTATACGCTCCAAGAGCTTTTTCTGGGTTTCTTGTCCCACGTTTCTACTATGGGATTTCCTTCTTACCTGGCTGGCCGAGGGGAAAAAAATGTTTGAAGAAAAAAGAAAACTCAAAAGGTTCAAGGGCAAAGAAGGGGCATGCGCCGCTTTTATAAGACCCAATGACCTTATGAACTTGGGGCAAATCCAAGATATCAGCACGGGCGGGCTGTGCGTCCAGTATGTGTCTACAAACGAGGATAATAAGGGGTGCTCCGCGATAAAAATATTCGGCAGCAACAACCGTTTCATTCACCTGGAAAAGATTCAGTGCAGAATCGTGTATGATCATGAAGTGCATGAAGGCTCCTGGCAGCAGATCAGCACGAGGCGCTGCGGAGTAGAGTTCGAAAACCTGTCTGTCAAGGACTTGTCCATGCTCCATGATTTCATCGATTATTTTACTCTCGACGAAACCCAATCCTTTAATCCAGGCTGATTACCTCGCAATTCGCATTGTGCTTTTTTTGATCCAGCCGCCTGCGGTCGTTTTTTGTTTCTGCGTATTCTCCTTCTAATAGCTCTTAGGATTCACCAAGCGTTCTTCAGACGAACTAATCGTCCATTCAGAGAGGGTCAAATCCAGAGTTCTCGGAACGGAAATGATTCAGAATCAAGGTCCGAAGGCCAGTCTTCGTGATTTCAATGGGTACGCTCTGCAATGAGCCATGCTCGCCAAGGAGTTGAATACATCAGAAGCATCTTTCAGTGCGTACGTCTTGGCATGGCAGTTCGGGCAGAGCGCAACGGCATTTTCGGTGGTGTCTTGCCCACCCTTGACCTTTGAAATTCGCGGATGCTTGTACGAAAGAAAAAGCTGCCCGCAATCGCCAAACCGGTCCTAACTGTTGATAACAAAAAGTCAGCGTGCGACTTCCACCAGCCAGAACCTTTCGTAGAACTCCTCGATTACCTCTTCCAGCGGCTTGGAGGCATCCAGGACAAGAAACCTCTCCGGTTCTTTTCCAGCAAGCTCCAGGTAGCCTTTCCGGACCTTCTGATGGAATATGAGGTCCTCCTGTTCGATCCGGTCCCGGTCTGCTCCATCCCGGGCCCCAAGCCTGGACATGGCTGTATCTATATCGCAGTCGAGCAGAATGGTCTTGTCCGGCCACAGGTCTTTTGTTGTCCATTCCTGGATTATCCTCAGGCGCTCGAGGTCGAAACCGCGCCCGAATCCCTGGTAGGCAAAGGTGGCGTCAACGAACCGGTCGGTCAGGACCCACGAGCCTTTCTTCATGGCGGCAACGATGACCTGATCGGTCAGTTGGGCCCTGCTGGCGCTATAGAGGAGCACTTCGGCGCGGCTGCTCATCTCAGAGGAAGCGGGATCGAGCAGGATTTCGCGGATCTTTTCGCCGATTCCCGTTCCGCCCGGCTCGCGAGTCCTGACGAAGGGGATTCCCGCCCTGGTGAGCCAGTCCGCCAACTGGTCCATGAGGGTGCTTTTCCCGCAACCGTCAATCCCCTCGAAACTGATGAACTTTGCCGGGAATGAAAGCCGGTGGTGTTTGAGCTTATTCTGCCTGGATCTGGTCACGCAAATCTCTCGTAAAGTACATAGAGTGTCCATCCGGAAACACCGATGAGAAAGCATCGGTTTCCAATTTGAAAATGAGGCATAATCTGGTCATAATCAGGTCTCTTCCGCCTAAAGGCGGTACATTGCATGACCAGATTAACCCTTTTACTGCCTTTAGGCGGAAGAATCTGGTCTCCACGCTCTCTTTGGCATGTCTATGGCCAGAGGCGTTTAGCCGGAACGTTTCCATCCCGGCAAGCAAATCGAGATGCTCCCCCCTTTCCTAAAGGGGGGCCGGGGGGATTTTAGCGCGGAGGCGTACCCTGAAGTGTGAAGGGTGAAGTTGGAAGGGTGAATTTTTCACTCTTCACTCTTCTTTGTACCGCCGGCGTGGAATACGTCCCTCTCCAAAGGTTCGGACGATTTGCTTGATCGCCATCTGTTTCTTCCCTCTTCGCGTGAAACCTTCCGTCTCTTTCTCTTCGCGCCTTCGCGCCTTCGCGTGAAAAAATTTCCCCGCTCTTCGAGACGCGTTTACACCTGTATGGAAAGATTGTCGGCTTCGGTCTTTGTGTCCTCGTTGTAATTCCGCTGTTGCCGCTCGAAGTTGATCCTGTTTTTGGCAACGTAGATTTTTTTGAGCTCGGGAAAGCCGAGGTTAAAAACGGAGCAGGTGCAGGCAAGCGCGTTCCACAGGTCGAGGATGGCGCTTTTTGCCCTCTCCGGCTTAAACCCGCCGCCTTTTGCCCACCATTTCCACTTTAGGCTGTTTTGAAGTTCGTCGATACCAAGAAACGCCAGGATGGCGCAGGTCTGAAACGAGGCCCCGTTTTCCGGGGCGCTGAAAGACGGAATATCTTCAGGCTCGACTCCCACGATCTGGGAAAGGCTCACCAGGAAATGGAGCATATCGACAATTTCGACCTTGCCGTTTTGAGTCCCCAGCCCGTGGTCCCGTACCTCCCGGATCAGCTCGGCAAGTTCGGCGGAAAGCGCCTTGCGGTAGTTTTCGATCCAGATGAGTCTCTGTTCCGGATCGTTCATGGTCGACTCGAAATCCTTGCCTGCATTTGCCAGGGTCCGGATATTGAGTTCCCATTGCAGCGAAAATATTTCCCGCATCCCTTCCTGTTCCACGCTCGCCCCTTCTTTGAGCGATCAGCTCTGCCACTGACATTTGGCATTCCGTTGAGCAGCTAACGACTAGATAGTTTCCGATTCGGAAAGGAGGTATTTTTCGTCCTGGCAAGGAAATCGAGGGGCTGCGCGGAGGCGTACATCGGTACGCCGCACAAGCAACCCCGAAGATTGACACCGCCAGGGCGGAAAAGACCCTTTCCGGACGGAAACTAATCAGCACTCAATCCCCAGCCCCGCAAAATACTTCCTAACCTCTTTTGCCAGAAAGCGAATCCTCGGGTGCGCCTGGCTGGAATCTCTAAGCAGAATGAAATGCTTCCAGCCGCTCCATCGGCCGCTGACGAAAATCTCGCTCTTCAGCAGGTTGGGCAGAATGTCCCTCGCGATCTCCGGCCTCAAACCCCGGGCAATGTCTTCCTTGTACCAGTGGAAAAGGACCTCCGCGCGCTTTCGCCATTCACCTGCCAGAAGGTCGTCAGGCGCAAGCTCGCCTTTGGCCGTATCGTATGAATTGTAGAGCTCTTCAGGCAGAATGAGAACCATGCCTTTGTTCTCGTAGTTCACGTAACGGGTGCTTTCCTGGGTGAAGGAAAACACCCGGTGGCGCACCAACTCGTGCGTTATGCCGCGGTCGCATACGAACCTGAAGACGAAAACGGGAAGATCGAAATACGGGTCGGTTTTGAGCAGCTCCAGTTGCTCCTCTTCTCCCACGAGCGAGGCTCGCGAGGGTATTGCCTCCGCCTGCCCATCTGCTGGGAAGAGGGCGGGGAGAAACATGTTCAGGCTCCGGAGCAGAAAACCATGTACATGTTCCAGCCTCTTCAGGCGATCCAGGGTCTCCATCCAGGCCCGGAAATTCCCAGCCATGAGAAACCCCGATCCCGAATCAACAGGGAAAATGCGGTGAAAGCCCAGCCTGTCGGGCAGCGCATCAACAATGTCGGCAAAGGTGATCGGATCCGGTCCGCCCGGAATCTGCGCGGCCGGGTCTTTTTCCACTTTTAGCACAATATTGCTGTGTTCGAGCACCGAAAGATGGCCTTGCGATTTGAGCATGAGCACAAATTTTCTGGCGGAGCCCTCGGTTATCTTTTCTTCGGACTTGTAGGCCGTTCTTCCGCATAGCTCGATAAGCTGCAATGCGCGATTCTCGTCACACGGAGCCAACCCGTACGCGGAAACCGAGCTTTTGACGAACTGGACAGACATTGTTCTCTCCTCTCCCAAAACCTTGCGCTGAAGACTCGACCTGTCATCTGCAAGATTGGCAAGCCCCGCAAAAACTCCGCCTGCGTAGGACGCAAATACGAAAGCCGTTGAATTAAGAGCGGAAATGCCGGATTATTTAGGCGGAAAACAACACACCACGCAGGGCATAGAGTTGCTTTTTATCTCGAATCGAGGTGAGTTTGCCAGCATTTTCTTCTTTCGGCAGGCAGGTGTTGGAGGTTTAAGAGGTGGAAGATCGGTTAAAGTCATGGATCACGTCTAGCGCAGAAACCCTTGTTCACCATAGCAGGCGCAGAGCTTTGAATCATTTGTTTTTAACCTTGCGTTTTGCTTCAATTGCTTTCCTCTGCGTCCTCTGCATAATAATCTGGTCAATCAACTTACCGGCTTTATCCGGAAGGTGCGCGGTGAATAGCTTTTCGCTTCTCTGCGCGCAAGCGGACACTTTAAAGGTGATCGTCCTTACGGACGCCGCCGGTCTGGGGGACAAAGGCTTCAATGACGTCTGCTGGCAAGGAGTGCTGAGGGCTAAAAAGGATTTTGGCATCGACGCACAGTTCCTCCAGTCCAGGGAACAGGCCGACTACGCGTCCAATATAGCTTTGGCTGCCGGCAGGGCCGATGTTGTCGTCACCCTCGGGTACCTGTTTGCCGACTCGCTGAAGGAGCTGGCGCCTCATTTTCCGAAAACCCGGTTCATACATATCGAAGGCGATATCCCGGCTGAAAACGTGGCGAGTTTCGATTTCAAGTCCGAGGAGGGCGGATTTCTCGCCGGGCTTATAGCCGGGCTTTTCACCAGGAAGATGTTGGTGGGAGTTCTGGCGGGGATGGACATACCTCCCGTTGAAGCCTACGTCAGCGGGTTTCGGGCCGGGGTAAGAACGGCCCAAAAAGCGCGGGGGCAAAAGATCGAGGCAATTGTTGCCGTTGCCGGGTCTTTTAACGATCCTGTCAAGGGGAAATCTCTGTCAAAGGCCATGATCGACAGGGGTGCTGATGTGATCTTTCGGGCCGCAGGCAATACGGGAATCGGGGTTACCGAGGCGGTGAAAGGGACCGGCGGCGTTTACATGGTCGCCGAAGACCTCGACCAGGACGCCGAAATTCCGGGCCGGGTACTTGCCAGTGCTCTCAAGAGGATGGACGTCGCGGTCTATGCTGCGATCCGGGACGCGGTTGAAGGCCGCCTCAAGGGCGGACATCGCTGGCTGGGCGCCTCCGACGGAGCGATAGACATAACTGAGATGAAGTATTCGAGGCAGCTTTTCGACCCGGCTGATTTCCGACGCATAGAAAAGGCGAAAAATCTTCTCCAAAACGGCCAACTGACTGTTCCAAAGCGATATGCCGAGGTGGATTCGTTTGCCGCGCCGGAGCTGTGATATTGTAAGCGTTCATCACAGCATCTCATGTCCCGTTGGGACACCCTGAACCATGGAAAGATCCGTAGGTGGGGTGCCGGGCGTAAGCGGAGCGCAGCCCACCAAGCCTTTTCGAAGCAGAGACACAGAGAACACAGAGAAAAGAAAGCGGGCATGCAGGAAAAACGGGAAGCAAACAGGGACCTGGCTTTTGAACGGAAGACGGATGTCGGAGGACGGAGAAAAGACTTCTGTCTCCTGTCCTCTGTCCTCTGTCCTCTGTCCTCTGTCCTCTGTCCTCTGTCCTCTGTCCTCTGTATTAGCTTTGTCTGTTCGTTCAATTGCTTTCCTCTGTGTCCTCTCCTTGACCGGACTATGCCCCGGCTCCGTTGTGAATAACTTTTCGGGATAAACGCCATGAATCATTCGCCACCCCGGACCCGGATAACTCGCTATCCGGACGAACAGCCGCCGCCAAAGGCAGCGGCGAATCTGGCTGGCGGTCCCACCGCCCCGCTCGTTGAAATCCGAAATATCTACAAGAAATTCGGCGGCTTTTATGCGAACCGCAACATTTCCCTCGAAATAGCCAAGGGAGAGATCCGCGCCATCGTGGGAGAAAACGGGGCCGGGAAAACCACCCTGATGAACGTGCTTTTCGGGGGGCTGCGGCCCGATTCCGGGTCCATAATCCTGCGGGGCATTCCGGTTTCGTTCCGCAGTCCGCGCGAAGCCGTCCGGGCCGGTATCGGAATGGTCCACCAGGACATGCTGTTCTTTCCTCAGCTTTCGGTGCTCGAAAACATCATTGTCGGCTGCGAAACACAATGGCCCTCTTTTTTTGCCGGGGCTCTCAGAACCGGCCCTGCGAGGGAAGAAGTCAACCGAATCCAGGACTCCCTGGGCTTCCGTCTGGAGCTGGACCGGCAGGCAAAAGAACTTCCCTTCTCCCGGAGGCAGCAGATAGAACTTGTGAGGATGCTTTACCGAGGGGCGGAAATTTTGATCCTCGATGAGCCTACAAGCCTCCTGTCTCCGGAAGAAACGGAGAAGCTTCTCGACTTGATGAAATCCCTTCGCGCGGGAGGGCGCACCGTTCTTTTCATTAGCCACAGGCTCGTCGAGGTCTTTTCGGTAGCGGACAGAATCACCGTGCTAAGAGGAGGAAGTCTCGCGGCCACGCTGGACGCCGGCGGCACTGACATCGAGGAAATTGCCCGGCTTATGGTGGGCGGGCTTGGGAACCGCGACCGCCGGCCGGGCGGCGAGCCGCTGCAGGCCGAGGCGGCCAAACCTATATCGCGGCTGACACCGGCATGCGCCGGGGCGGCAGCAGCGGACAACATGGCTGCGGCGCCTCGCCGCCTGGAAATTCAAAACCTGAGTGTGGGACCGTCCGGGACCGAACCTGCGTTGCGGGATATTTCCATCTCCATAGGGAAAGGGGAGATTTTCGGGATAGGCGGAATAGTCGGAAACGGGCAAAGATCGCTTGCTCGCGTTCTAGCCGGCAAAACTCGCCTGGATAGCGGATGGGTCCGGTTCGAAGGCGAGGAAATTTCCCGCCTGGACATAAAAGAGCGGCTTAGAAAAAATATCCTGTGGCTCCCGGAAAACCCGCTGGAGGAAGCGCTTTTGCCGGAGCGTCCGTTATGGGAAAATTTCCTTCTCGGCCGGCAGAGGGAAAAGGAATTTGCACGGGCGGGGTTTATCCGCAAGCAAAAAGTCATTGGTTTTTCGGAGGAACAGGTCTTGCTAAACAGTATCGCGGCCCACGGTGCGCTCGAACCCCTCTCCGGCCTGTCGGGCGGCAACCGGCAGAAGGTTGCGCTTGCCCGAGTCCTTGCCGGGTCCCCGATCCTGGCCATCCTTGAGCAGCCCTGCCGGGGACTCGACCTCCGCGCGGCCGCAACCGTCTATGATCGCCTGCTGGAGCTTAGCCGCAGCAGGGGAGTTTCATTTATCCTGATCTCTTACGATTTCGATGAACTGATCTCCATCTGCGACCGGATTGCAGTCATCTACCGGGGCGAAATCATGGGAAAAACCGAAACCGCAGAGACTTCACGCGAGCTTCTCGGCAGGTGGGCGGCGGGAGTCAGGGAGACGCGAAAAGCTATTCACCACAGAGCCGGGGCATAGTCCGGTCAAGGAGAGGGCACAGAGGAAAGCAATTGAACGAACAGACAAAGCTAATACAGAGGACAGAAGACAGAAGTCCTTTCTCCGTTCTACGGCATCCGTCTTCCGTTCAAAAAGCAAATTCCTGTTTGGATCCGGTTTTTCTTGCATGCCCGTTTTCTTTTCTTTGTGTTCTCTCCTTGACCGGACTATGCCCCGGCTCTGTGGTGGAATTCGTCTCTCTGCATGTCTGCGGTAAATGGGTGCTTTCGATATGAAAACCCGTATTAGCTTGAGACCCATAGCCCTTTTTATCCCAGCGCCGGCGGCCGGAGCGCTCATATGTATGGGGCTGGCTTTGGCGGCCGGAGTGGGGCCTCTCGATCTTCTGCGGACCGTCTGGTCGGGGTCCTGGGGCAGCGCGGAAGCGGCGATAAACACCTTGGCGAAAATGACCCCCCTGCTCTTAACGGGTCTTGCGGTTGCTCTGGCATACAGGGCCGGGCTCCTCAATATCGGATGCGAAGGCCAGCTCACGATCGGGGCGCTCGTTTCCGCATCCTTCGCCGTGTCTGCTGCCCATTTGCCCGGTTTTTTGCTCCTCCCCCTCACCCTGGCTGCAGGCGCCGTTTCGGGGGGCCTCTGGGCGCTTCCGGCGGTGTTGCTCCGGCAGCGGCGAGGCGTGCACGAGGTGATCAGCGCCCTTCTGCTTAACTACATGGCTATCTACCTGTGCAGTTACCTGGTTTTGGGGCCGCTCGGGGACGGGACCGCCATGGGGAGAACGCCGCCCATCCCGGCCGGGGCCCAAATGCCGGAGATATTGCGAAGCGGCTCGCTCTTTCTCACTCCGGCACCGCTGATAGCGCTCGCCTTTTGCTTTGCCGCGTATGTCTGGCTTTCAAAAACAGTCTGGGGATTTGAGGCGGGCGCCGGGGGAACAAATTTCGATGCGGCGGTAAACGCCGGTATCCCCGCCTTAAAGCGGCAGGCAATGATCTTTGTAGCCAGCGGTGCTCTCGCCGGTCTGGCAGGGGCGCTCGAGGTCTGTGCAGTTCACCATCGGTTCTACAGGTCCTTTTCGCCGGGCTACGGGTTCGATGGGCTGACAGCCGCCTTTCTGGCAAACGGCTCCCCGGAATGGCTCTGGCTTAGCACGCTGTTTCTGGGAAGCCTCCGTTCTTCGGATAAATGGCTCCAGATCGGCCTCAATCTTTCTCCGAACTTCATACTGGTGGTCCAGGCAGTTCTTCTGCTCGCAGTCGCCGCGAAAAGATATTCACCACGGAGACGGGACATAGTCCGGTCAAGGAGAGAAAGGTTTTGTTAGACTGATTTACAACAAGGGCAGGTAAAGAGTTGAGACGCGGATGGGGAGCGTAGCGGGATGGATAAAAACTGGCTATTTCCAACTTCTGAGACCCCTGTTTATCTTGTTCGGATTAGGTTTTCTCTGTGTCCTCTGTGTCCTCTGTGTCCTCTGTGGTGAATGGGTTCAGCTTTGCTAAACGGGAGTTCTCGATAATATGCCCCAACTGCTCAACCTGATTGCGCTCACGCTCGTCAAGGCCTCTCCTTTGCTCCTGGCGGCCTTCGGCGGCCTGCTCTCGGAGCTTAGCGGGGTGATTAATTTCGCCCTGGAAGGCATGATGCTCTCGGGGGCCTTTGCGGCAGTGCTGGGGACATGGGCGACCGGATCGCACTGGATCGGCCTGTTTTGCGCTATATTCTCCGGCGCATTCATAGGCGCTGTTCACGCCGGCGCCACTCTTAAATTGCGGGCCAACCAGATCATTTGCGCTATTGCGGTAAATCTTCTGGCGGTCGGCCTGACGGGGTTCTTATTAAACCAGGTATTCCACGTGTATGGAACTTCGCCGGGGGTGGACGCCTTGCCCAATCTCGCGTCGATTCTTCCCCAAGCCGGCGTGTCCGTCAATCTGCGCCGCCTCGCCGAAGGGGTCTCGGTCCTCGTCCCGGCTGCCCTGGCTATAGTGATTGCAGTTACGGCCTTCCTGAGGTGGACCGTCCCCGGACTGCGCCTCCGGGCGTGCGGTGAGAATCCCGAAGCGGCGAGGGCCGCCGGTCTCATGGTCTGGCGCATTCAGTTTCTGGCCGTCTGCGCCGGGGGAGCGCTGGCCGGAATGGGAGGGGCGTTTCTCTCAATCGGCGAGCTGTCGCAGTTTGTCGAGAACATGACCCAGGGACGTGGATACCTGGCCGTGGCGGCGGTCATCCTGGGCAGGTGGAGACCGGTTGGTGTCCTTCTGGCCGTCCTTTTCTTCGGCTGTGGAGAAGCAGTTTCGGAGTGGCTTGCCGTGAGATGGCCGGCCCTGCCGAACCAGCTTTTCCTGGTCATACCCTATGTGGCCTGTTTCGCGGTCCTGGCCTTCTATACGGGGCGCCGCCGCCCGCCTTCCGCTTTGGGGCGTGTGGAAAGCGGATAAACATGCAGCGACGTGAAAAGCTATTCTCCACGGAGCTTCCGGCTAAAGCCCATAGCCGTCAACTTTAGCGGATGTGTCGGGACAATCACTTCACCCCGCTGCGCTCCCTCTTTGTGCCTCCTTTGTGTTCTTCGTGATTGACCAAGGCTATCTTGATCACGAAGAGGGAGCGCAGCGGGGTGAAACTGCTTGCTTTAATGTCAGGCGGCTGTATGGCGCTATGTGGGGCTTTGCGCCCAAATCAGCACACAGGGCAGGCTCGGCAGAACCTTCGTGCTCTTCGTGTCCTTCGTGGT